>Ga0182015_10001520_pt1 | contig 30236 bp, 31 predicted proteins | sample 712P3MmetaG_FD_120478 | JGI IMG/M metagenome (GOLD analysis project Ga0182015, IMG submission 120478) | Permafrost microbial communities from Stordalen Mire, Sweden - 712P3M metaG | ecosystem: Environmental > Terrestrial > Soil > Wetlands > Permafrost | place: Sweden: Stordalen | collected... | reverse complement strand
TACGCCGGGTTCTGCGAGAGCCGGGGGGTGCGATTCCCCCCGGCCACTCACCAAGACCCTGACCGGGCTGACCACACTCCGGCCGGAGTTCGCCCCTTACGGCATCAGCGTCTGTCGCGGAACACTGCAGCGTCTCGACGAGGCCTTCCAGGGTTTGTTCCGCCGCGTGAAGAAGGGTCAGCAACCCGGTTACCCGCGCTTTCGGTCCGCCAAGCGCTTCGACTCGCTCTCCTGGCCCGATATCACCGGCTGGAAGCTCGACGAGACCGCCCGCCGGCTCTACCTGCTGGGCGTCGGTCATGTGAAGCTGAACCTGCACCGACCGCCGCGCGGCGTCGCAAAGACGCTCACGGTCCGCCGCCGCCGTCGACACCTCGAGGTGACGGTGTTCTGTTCTGGGGTTCCGAAGAACGAGTTACCCGAAACCGGGAGATCGGTCGGCATCGACCTCGGCGTCGGCGTGCTCGCCGCCACCTCGGATGGGGTCCTGCACGCAAACCCGCGCCACCGAAAGCATCTTTCCGCCCGCCTCGCTTCGGTGCAGCGCGAGAGGTCTCGCCACCGCCGCGGCTCCTACCGCTACGAAAATGCCTCGGCCAGGGTCGCAAGATTGAAGGAGAAGGAGGCGAACCGGAGGAAGGACGCCCTCCACCACCTGAGCCGGTCGCTCGTCGACGATTACGACCTCATCGTGCACGAGCGGCTCAAGGTCTCGAACATGTCCCGATCGGCGAAAGGGACGCTCGAGAACCCGGGCGTCAACGTGAGGGCCAAGTCGGGCCTGAACGACGCCATTTCCGATTGCGGGTGGGCAAGGCTCATCGCGATGATCATCTACAAGGCGGCAGGCGCCGGTAGGAGAGTTATCGCGGTCAACCCCGCCTACACGAACGAGCCAGCGCTGCTCGAGCTGCGACCACGTCGCAAAAGAGAACCGTCACGAGCAGCGTTTCAACTGCGTCGCCTGCGGCTTCACCGAGCATGCCGACGTGAACGCCGCACGCAACATCTTGAGGGCCGGGCTGGCCCAAGGCGGGAGCGAGAGCGAACGCCAAGCCGGTGAATCGTCAAATCGCGTGCGCGCGGCTTAACGTACGGCAAGCCCTAACGATGAGAAAGATTCCGAAGAAGATGACGACGGCGCTCGAGCGCGTCGTGATCGTCGGCGCGAGCCTCGCCGGCCTTCGAGCCGCCGAAGCGCTGCGGCGCTCCGGCTACGAAGGCTCGCTCGTGCTCGTCGGCGAGGAGCACCGGCTTCCTTATGACCGGCCGCCGCTTTCAAAGGAGGTGCTGCAGGGCAAAAAGGCGGCTGATGCCACGCGGTTCCGCTCGCAGGAGCATTTTGACGATCTCGGCATCGAGCTCCAACTCGGCCGGCGCTGCTACGGTCTCGACCTCCACGCACGACGGATCCAGACCGGCGACGGGTACCTCGACTTCGACGGTTGCATCATCGCTACCGGCACCTCGCCCCGGCGCTTTCGCGAGGCGGAGGCGCTCGAAGGTGTTCACGTCCTGCGCACGGCCGACGATGCGCTCGCGATCTCCGATGCGCTCGCTCGCGACCCGAAGGTTGTCGTCGTCGGTGCCGGGTTCATCGGCGCCGAGGTCGCGGCGAGCATCCGGTCCCGCGGCCTCGACGTCACTGTTGTCGAGGCGCTCGCCGGCCCACTCCTCCGGGCGGTCGGCGAGGAGATGGCCCGGGTCTGTGGTCAGCTCCACGCCGATCACGGCACCAGGCTCTTGTGCGGTGTCGAAGTCGAGCGGCTCGAGGGAAGCGGGCACGTCGAGCGGGTGATCTTGAGCGATGGCTCGTGGGTCGACGCCGACCTCGTCATCGTCGGCATCGGCGTGTCGCCCAACGTCGGCTGGTTGGTGGACTCGGGCTTGCCGATCGGCGACGGCGTCGAGTGCGACGCCACCCTTCGCGCCGGCCATCCGAACATCTTTGCCTGCGGTGATGTCGCCTCGTGGCCCAACCCGCTCCTCGGCGCGACGATGCGCTGCGAGCACTGGACGAACGCCACCGAACAGGGGATTCACGCGGCCCGCAACCTGCTCGCCCGCCCGGGGCACGCGCAGCCGTACAACGGCTCCAACTACTTCTGGTCCGATCAATACGGGATCCGCATCCAATCGATCGGCCGAACGACGCAAGGGGCGGTCGAGGTCGTCGCCGGCTCGCTCGCCGACCGAGAGTTCCTCGCGTGTTTCCGCGAAGGCGACCGGCTCGCCGGAGCGATCGGGATGAACTCGCAGCGGCTGCTCACGCAGGCAAGGTTGCTTTTCGAGCGCAACACGCCATGGGAGCTGGCGGTGAGCAAGCTGAGATCGTGACCCTGCAGAGGGAGGTTCTCGAGAGCATTTTTCGGCTCGGTAGGATGTGGCCTCCCGGCTGATCCGGCAAGGGAGGACCGTGGCGATCAGGCCGCAGTGGCGGAAGATGACGTGGGTCCTTTTGATCTGGAACGTTCTCATGGTTGCTTGGGCCGTCTTCGTCGTCGTCGCCTCCCGCGGCCAGCTCCAGTGCATCAGTCGCCGCGGCCTGCGGGTGTGCAACGATCCCGATTCCGCGGCCGCGCTTGGCGTCACCGTCGTCGTGCTCATCGCGCTCGCCGGAGACCTCGTCCTCGGGCTCGCTTGGCTTCTCACGAGAGGGCACAAGCGCCCGTGCGTGCTGTGCGGGCAACCTGTAAGACCGAAGCAGCGGTGCAGGAAATGCGGCCATGACTTCCGCTCTGTCGTGCCGCAGCCGGCCTTCGCCGGCGCCGGCGTGGCCGCGGGTCAGCCGCCTCTCGTGCCGGCGGCAGCACGCGCGGTCCCGCCGGGGTGGTATCCGGATCCGCGGACTGCAGGTCAGCTCCGCTACTGGGACGGGATCGCGTGGACGGCCGAGACGAGAGACGCATCGCCGCGCTGAGCGGTCAGCCGGCACCACACCGCCGACACCGCATTTCGAGGCGTAGTTGCACGCGGCAACGTCCTCCGGCCCAGGGGGAGGGACTCCGGAGGACGCTGACAACCAACCCTATGAGGGCGACGACCATGTAATGACGACGACCCGTAGGCAAGCCGATTGCGATTCCGTGAACCCCCGCGCTCCAGGGCGCCCGGTGCTCGGCGAACCGGGGTCCGGGCAGACGGGGAAGCCGTCTCAGGCCTACCAGACGAAGGGGATCAAGCGCTTGTGGTGCTCGGCGTAGGTGCGATATCTGTCGCCCAGGTCTTCGAGCAGGGCGATCTCCTCGACGTGGATGCGGTAAGCCAACGCGACGAGCGTCAACAACGTCAGGGCACCCAGCCCGAGCCAGTTCCCCAACGCGGCGCCGATCCCGATGGCGATCAGCAGGATCCCGGTGTAGGACGGGTGCCGTACGAATCGGTACGGGCCGCTCGTGATCACCGGCTGATCGCTGCTGGTCTGGACCGTGTAGGTGAAGTACCTGCCCAGGGCCACTTTCGACCACACTCGGAGGGCCTCGCCCGCCGAGAAGATCACGATCCCGACTACAACCGAGACGAGAGGCGGGCGAATGTCGGCGCCCGGCACGATTTTCGGCGAGAGCACGAGCAGCACGATGCCGGGAAGAACGCAGATCCGGATGACCATTCGGCTGCCCCGGTCCTTCTTGGTCGCCTCGGCTCGCCGCCGGCCGGCGCCGACGAGCTCGATGACGCCAGCGAGCACCGCCACGGCGAGCCACACCCGCCCGATGGCATGGGTGTCGACATACGGCTTCGTCAGCGCTGCAAGGATTGGTACCGGTGGAGATGTCATGCCTGCGCCTTTCGGGCCCACCTGCTTTGGACGAGTGCGCGACCCACCCGGGCAGCCGATGCTACAGAGCCGACACCAAGTCAAGCCGTCGCTCGCGAGGCGGTCGGACGCCGGCCGAGAAGCCCTGACGAGCTCTCGATGACCGACTCGATGTGTATCCCGCGATGACTCACGTCGGAGGGGGCCGGGCGACATACGCCTTTGACAATATGGACGAAGCGGCCGCTGGAGCGATCGCCAAGTGGCGATATCCCGGCGAGTACGGCTTCTACGACTTGTCGGCTGACCCGGACGACCTTGGCGAGATGCTCGACCGGTCACGCTGGGAAGAGGAGTACTTTCGGGTTGATCGCGATGGTTGCCTTGCGGGTTTCTGGCAGATCAAGCCCGCACGGCGGGAGGTGACCGAGATCGGGCTCGGATTGGCGCCCGAGCTGACCGGGCACGGGCTTGGAACCGCCTTCGTGCTCGCCGGCGTCGATTTCACCGTGGCGAGCACCCGCACTGCCGTTGTGGCGCTCGACGTGGCGGAGTTCAATCGGCGCGCGATGACCGTGTACGAGCGGGTCGGATTCCGCGCCGTCAGGACCTCGGTCCGCGAGACCCCACAGGGGCCGCTGGGGTTTGTCTCGATGGAGTTGCGGGTCCCACTCTCGCCGCCGCTCGCTTGAACGACGGCGGTCTACTACCGGCTGAGCTGAGTGAATCGGAGCAACGCCCGAGAGGCGGCGACGCGCACGCGAGGCACGGGATCGTCTCGCAACTGCTCCAGCGCCGGGATGGCGTCATCGACGAGATGTCGTCCGACCACCTTGGCGGCCATCTCGCGCACGCGCCAGGCATCGTCGTCAAGAGCAGCGATCGTGGCCGGAGCGGCGGCGTCGTCCCACGCCCAGAGCAGCCCGCGGGCGCCCCAGACCCGCAGCCAGTAGCGGTACTGGGGGCCGGCGCTGAGATACCAGTCCGCCTCGGGGCCGCCGAGCGATTTGACGAGCGCTGCATCGGCGCCGGCTCCGGAAAGCAACGCAATGCAGCCCGCCACGACGTCGTCTCTCCCGCGCGCCGAGCATGCCGCCTCGATGCTCGCCCGCGGAGTGACGCCCCAGACCGATCCAGTCACCAAATCCAGTCTACGGGGGGTGGTTTGAAATCGTAGAGGAGCTTGCTCGCTGCCCGAGTGTCGGTGATCTCCGCTCGCTGGCCCGGCGGCGCGATCGGCGATCTGGCGCAGGTGTGGCAGGCTGCTCGCGTGACGGGCCCAGTCGTCCGGCGGGTGGACTTCGGATACTTTGTGCGCCCCGCCGCCGAGACCGGCACGGGCCAGCCGCGGGTCGAGCCGTGTCTCGGCTACCTCGTCGATCACGCCGGCGGGATGCTGCTGTTCGACACCGGGATGGGCAGGCATCCGGAGGTCGACGCTCACTACCGGCCACGGCGGCGATCGCTCGGCGATGCACTCGCCGCCGTCGGCGCCCGACCCGAAGACATCGAGCTCGTCGTCAACTGCCATCTGCACTTTGACCACTGCGGCGGCAACCCCGAGCTCGTCGGACGGCGGTTCCTTGTACAGCGCCGGGAGCTCGAGACCGCGCGAACCGCCCCGGACTACACCCTTCCCGAGCTGGTTGACGTCCCCGGTCTTCGCTACGAGGAGCTCGACGGGGAGGCAGAGATCCAACCCGGGGTGCTCGTCGTGCCGACGCCGGGCCACACCGCTGGCCACCAGTCGTTGGTCGTTCGTCGCGACGACGGCACGGTCATCGTCCTCGCCGGCCAAAGTCACGACACGGCGAGCGACTTCAGCGCCGACGTCCTGGCGGCGAAGGCCCACCGTGACCTTCATGGGACGCCACTGCCAATTCCCCCGGCCTGGATGAGCCGGCTCGAGGAGCTTGACCCGGCCCGGGTCGTCTTCGCGCACGACCACGCCGTGTTCGAGCCCTGACCGCCCTCCGGGCGCATCCAGCGCCCCATGCCGCCGGTCGCGCTCACCCCAGGCGTCCGCGGCGACCGACTCGGTCGTAGCCTTGGGATATCTCGCGGAAGGAGACTGCCGTGCCCATCAACGTTGCGGACATTCCGGGTCTTGACCCCAACATCAATGCGATCCGGCGTCGGACCGCAGACTTCGTCAATACCGAGATCCTCCCCAACGAGGAACAACTCTGGGAGTCGCTGCGCGGACTGGAGCTCGAGGACTCCGAGCGCGAGCACCGCCGCCGGCGGAGCATCGAGCTCCGCGAGGAGATTAAGGCCAAGGTCAACGAGGCCGGTTTGTGGGCGCCCCACCTACCCAAGGAGTACGGCGGGATGGGCCTCGATTTCCTCTCGCTCGCCTACATGTACGAGGTGCTTGCCTACGCAACGGGCGCCTCGTCGCTGTTCGGAGTCGCTGCTCCCAACTCGGGGAACGCGACGATCCTGGTGAAGTACGGCACCGAGGAGCAAAAGACAAAGTGGTTGTTGCCGCTCGTCGAGGGGAAGATGGAGTCGGGTTTCTCGATGACCGAGCCCGACAACGCCGGCTCGGACCCCCGTTCCATCAAGACCGAGGCCGTGCGTGTCGATGATGAATGGGTGATCAACGGTCACAAGTGGTTCACCTCGAACGGCATCGCGGCCAACTTCTTCATCGTCATGTGCCGAGCCAACGACCCGACCGGCGAGCTGGGCAAGCCGGGCCAGATGACCCAGATCATCGTCCCGACCGACACCGCCGGCGTGAACATCGTCCGGGGGATCGGGATCTTCGGCCGCTCGAGCTCGGACCACTGCGAGGTGCTGTACGAGAACGTCCGGGTGCCGATCGAAAACACGCTCGGCCTCGTCGGCCAGGGCCATCAGGCGGCCCAGGACCGGCTCGGGGCCGGGCGCGTCTACCACTGCATGAACTCGATCGGCCAGATGTGGCGGGCGTTCGACCTGATGGTCGAGCGAGCACTCACCCGCCAGGTGCACGGTGGGCTCTTGAAGGACAAGGAATTCGTGCAGGGGTTCATCGCCGACAGTCTCATGGACATCCAGGCGTCCCGCCTGATGACCATCAACGCCGCGGAGAAGGTGGCGAACAACGACCCGGGGGCGCGCACGGCGATATCGGCGATCAAGGTTTTCGTGCCGGCCGCCTTTCACCGGGTAGTCGACCGGGCGATCCAGGTCTGGGGCGGCGCCGGCGTCACCAACGACCTGCCGCTCGCTCAGATGTACCTGGCGGCGAGGATCCTGCGACTTGCGGACGGCCCCGACGAGGTCCACCGGATCCTGATCGCCAAGAACGTCGTGCATCAGTACGAGGGCGGCGCGACGTGGGACTTCGGTAACTGAGCAACATGGCAGCCCGCCGTCGCATCCCGCGGGCGCTGGCGGTACTCGCCCTCGGGTCGGTCGGGTTCCCGCTCATCGGCGCGACGGTGCGCGGAACGCCGGCCGGCGCCACGGCGACGCGGGCCGGCTTCACACGAGCGGCCGGCGCCACGGCGCCGGCGGCCCGCGTGTCGTTCGTCGTGAATACGAAGTCGGTCACCGGTGCGATCTCACCCCTGATCTACGGGTTGAATGCCGACGACACACCCGGCTCGGACTTCTCGTCCATCGTCGCCGAGACCCGGCCCGGTCTCATCCGCCTCGGTGGCAATCGCTGGACGGCCTACAACTGGGAGAGCAACGCGTCGAATGCGGGATCGGACTACAACTACGAGAACGACGACTACCTGACGCCGTCGAAGAAGCCCGGCGCGGCCGTCGAGCCGACGGTGCAGGCCGCCAAGGCGGCAGGGGCCGCTGCGCTCGTGACGATCCCGATCGTCGGCTACGTGGCAGGCGACGAGTCGGGCGGCGACGTCTTCAACTACCCCAATTTCCTGAAGACCAAGTTCAAGATGAACCGGCCCACGGACCCGGCAAAGTTGACGACCACCCCGGTGCTCAGCGATGACTTCGTCTATCAGAACCAGTTCGTCTATTGGCTCAAGAAGGCGGTGCCCGGGGCCGATGTGCTGTTCTCGCTCGACAACGAGCCCGACCTCTGGGACTCGACGCATCGAGAGGTCCACCCGAAACCCGTCACCTACGCCGAGCTCTTGTCCCGAGACCTCGAATATGCCAAGGCGATCAAGAAGGTGTGGCCGACGGCGCTCGTGACGGGCCCGGTGAGCTACGGCTGGGAAGGCTATGAGACCCTTCAGAACGCTCCGGACTCGGCCAAGGACGGCAACTTCCTCGCCTGGTACCTGCGGCAGGTGAAGGCGGCGGACACCAAGGCCGGAATGCGGCTCGTGAACGACCTCGACCTGCACTGGTACCCGGAAGCGACCGGCGGAGGGGTCCGGATCGTCGGCACCGAGACGACGCCGGCCGTCATCGCGGCCCGCGAGCAGGCGCCCCGCTCGCTCTGGGATCCCTCGTATGTCGAGGACAGCTGGATCACCGCCGACACGCTGAATGGCAAGGGGATCGACCTCATCCCCCGGATCAAGGGCCAGATCGCGAAGGACGACCCGGGCACGGCGCTCGACTTCTCGGAGTGGAACTACGGCGGCGGCCAGTCGATCAGCGGCGGCATCGCCACCGCCGACGTGCTGGGCATCTTCGGCCGCTACGGCGTCCATGCGGCCGCCCTGTGGCCGCTCAACACCGACAACAGCTTCGCCTACGGCGCCTTTGCCGTGTACCGCAACTACAACGGCCACGGCGCGGCCTTCGGTGACACCGAGCTCAAGGCGACGACGAGCGCCCCGGCCGAGACGTCGGTCTACGGCTCGATCGAACGCGCCCACCCCGGACATGTCGTGATCGTCGTCATCAACAAGCACCTTCAGGCCGATCCCGCCACACTCCGGATCCTCGGCGGCCCGAAGTTCACGCGGGCAGCGGTGTACACGCTCACGAGTGCGGGATCAACCCCGAGACCTGCCGCCGGCTTGCGGGCGAGCGGAGTCGACTCGTTCAGCTACACGATGCCGGCGCAATCCGTCTCGGTGATCGTGCCCGCGGTGGTGGTCGCGCCGGCCACTCGAAACGGAGACAGCACCGGCTCCCACAGCCCCCGGCGCTCCGCGCCTCGCGTCCCCGCCCCCGGGCAAGGCTTCAGGCGGGCAGCACGGGCCGATAGGTAGGCACCCACATCGCCTGCTCGACGGCCGATGCGAGATCCGCCGGCTCGTCCGCCGGCGGCTTCGCCACCCCGTCGGTGGCCGCGGCGCGGATGACCGCGACGGCGACCGTCGCCGAGACGCTGCGCAGGTCGTCGATGAGCGGAAGCAGCGGTGCGCCTGGCGTCGTCGGGTCGACGGTGCCGGCGAGGGCACCAGCGGCAGCGGCGAGCATGTTGTCGGTGATTCGCGACGCTCGGGAGACGACGGCTGCGAGCCCGAGACCGGGGAAGACGAGGGCATTGTTGGCCTGAGCGATCTGGTAGGTGGTGCCTTCGTAGTCGACCGGTCCGAAGGGGCTGCCGGCGGCGACGAGAGCCCGGCCCTCGGTCCAGGCGATGAGGTCCGCCGGCGTCGCCTCGCTCAGCCGGGTCGGATTCGACATCGGGATGATGACCGGTCGGTCGACCTTGCGGGCCATGTCACGGACGATCGACTCGGTGAAGGCCCCGGTCCGGCCCGACGTGCCGATCAGGATCGTGGGCTCGACACGCTTGACCACCTCGGCGAGACCGATCCGGCTCGGGTCGCCGCTCCGCTCCCAGGTGGCGACCTCGGCCGCCGGACGCGCAAAGGGTGCCTGGAAGTCGCGGAGGTTGTCCATGGCGTCGGTGAGAAGGCCCTGCTGGTCGACGCACCAGAAACGCGCCGGCGCCTGATCCGGGCCGAGACCGGCGGTGACCATGGCGTCGCGCAGCTGATCCGCGATGCCGATGCCGGCGGTGCCGGCGCCGAAGATCACGATTCGCTGCTCCTCGAGCGCCTGGCCGGTCACCCGCAGCGCCCCCATGACGGCCGCGAGATTGACCGATCCGGTGCCTTGCACGTCGTCGTTGAAGGTGAGGATCCGATCCCGGTAGCGGGTGAGGATGTGGCGGGCGTTCGCCGGTCCGAAGTCCTCCCAGTGGACCATCGCGTGCGGGAACAACTTGGTGGCGGCGGTCACGTAGGTGTCGATGAAGCGGTCGTAGACGTCCTGGGCGACGCGGGCGTGCGGCGTGCCCAGGTAGAGCGGGTCGTCGAGCAGGCTCTGGCGGTTCGTCCCGACGTCGAGGACCACGGCGAGCACGCGGTTCGGGTCGAGCCCGCCGGCCGCGGTGTAGACGGCGAGCTTGCCGACCGAGATCTCCAGTCCCCCGACGCCCCAGTCGCCGAGGCCGAGGATCGCCTCTCCGTCGGTGGCGACGAGGAGGTCGACCTCCTCGGGACCAAGCTCTGTGGCGGCGAGGGAGCGCTCGACGAGCTCGGGCTGGTCGACCGTCAGGTAGATGCCCCGAGGTCGTCGGTACTCGTGGCTGTACCGCTCGATCGCGTTGCCGACCGTCGGCGTGTAGACGATCGGAAGCATCTCGGGCAGATGGTCCGCCAACAAGCGGAAGAAGAGCACCTCGTTGCGGTCGTGCAGACCGGTGAGGAAGATGTTCTTGGCGAGATCGTTCGGCTGCGCCCGGAACTGGCCGTAGGAGCGCGCCGCCTGCTCGTCGAGGTGGAGGATGCGGGGCGGCATGAGCCCGACGAGCCCGAGAGCCTGCCGCTCGGCTGCGTCGAACGCCGTTCCCTTGTTGATGCGCGGGTCGGAGAACACCTGGCGGCCACGCAGCTTCGTCCGCCAGGACCCGTCGGGGTCCTGCCAGCTCTGGCGCATCGGGCGACGGGCGATGAAGCCTCAGACCTGCATGGCGGCGATGCGGCCCTGCTGGGCCGCTGCAAGCCGGGTCAGTCCTGCAACGTTCTTGTCGATCTTGTCCCGCGCGCGATCGGCCTCGGCGCTCAGGCCTTCGAGGTCGAACAGCCGCCAGTGGTCGAGTGTCGGCTTCACGACGGCCTCGACGAACTGCTGGGCGCCGAAGATGCCCGCGAGGGCGATCGCCTCCTCGTGCTCGGTGAAGCCGGGGATGCCGGTGCCCGGCATCTTGAAGTTCCGGAGCTCGCTCTGGATCGCCATCACCATGGTCGACGGGTCGATCTCCAGGGCCGCGAGCACGAGATCGCGGTAGAAGGCGTGATGCAGGCCCTCGTCGCCGGCCACCTTCGACATGATCTTCTTGCCCCGCATGGTCTTGTCCAGCGCCTGCCCGGTGTTGCGGTGGGCGACCTGGGTGGCAAGCTCCTGAAAGCTCACGTACGAGATCATCTCGGCGACGCTGTTGCTCTCGGGCACCTGACCCTTCGACATCTGCACCATCCGGTCGTCCTCCAGCCGGTAGGGGTCGATCGCCCGGGTGGCGAGGATCCAGTCACGGATCGCGGCCGAGTGGCGCCATTCTTCGGCGGTCCAACGCCGGCTCCACTCGCGCAGCGGATGACCTGCGTCGACCGCCGACATGAGGGTATGGGTGTAGTAGGGAAGATTGTCCTCGGTCAGGACGTTGACGATGATGGCGCTCTGGACGCCTTCGGAGAGGGGGTATTGCTTGGCGTTCCAGCTCTCCTCGTCCTCGAAGTCAGCAGCTTTGTCCCAGGGGACATCCTCGAACGGGTACCACTCCTTGGAGACCGACAGGTGGCGGTTGAACAGGCGGGCTGCGGGGTCGGCGAGCTCTTCGACGAGGGCGTGGTCCTTAGCAGCGTCTACTACAAGACTTCCCATGACCTGTCCTTTGCTGTGATGCACGGGTATCCCGCAGGAAATCGAAGGAAACCTGAGTCTGGCGGTCGAGCGATAGCTCCTCGAGCTCGCTCCTTATTGGCGTCCGGGTGCAATCTCGGACGTGGCGGGATTCTACGTCCTTGCGGGTCTGCCTGGTAGGGGAAATGCTCAGTTGGGCTATCCGGCCCGAACGGGGGACGCCGGAGGGCCAAGTCGACGCCAAGTCCCCACCCGCCTTGCGGACCTGGTAACAATTTCAAGAGCAGCACGTCTCGAGCGGAAGGAGGTCAGTGGAAATGAAAGTCGAACGTCATCCTCATACTCGTACTGATCGCGCGCTCGAGCCCCGGGTTTTCTGACCGCCAGGTTCTCAACGAAAACCCTCCGCGGTCGAGCGCTCCGAAGCCAAGGAGCGTTGTCGTTGTCCAATTCTTCTCCGCCGTACCCGTCCGGTACGGCGCTCACCGAGCTCGGCTGGGGCCCGCCGTTCGACACCGCGTTCCACGAGCGGCACGTCGAAGGCACCGTGCCCGGCCGTGTCGCCCGCGTCGACCGGGGTGCCCTCACGGTCCTGACCGAGTCCGGCGAGCAGCGCGTCCTCGTCGCGCCGCATCTCGCGCATGATCCCGATCCGTTGCAGGCACCAACGGTCGGGGACTGGGTCGTGCTCGAGGGCGGGTCGGTCGTCGAGGTGCTCCCGAGACGGAGCACCATCGTCCGCGGCGGCGCCGGGACCGGTGACGTCCCCCAGGTGCTCGCCGCCAACGTCGACAAGGTGTTCGTCGTCTGCTCACTCGAGGGCCGCTTCCGGGCCAGGCGCCTCGAGCGCCTCTTGGTCCTCGCCTGGCAGAGCGGTGCCAGCCCGGTCGCGGTGCTGACCAAGGCCGATGTCGCCGAGGACGTCGCGGGTGCCGTCGAGGCGGCCGAGCGGTTGATCGGTGGCGGCGACGTCGTCGCGGTCAGCTCGTTCACCGGCGCCGGCATGGACGCCATCACCGGCTTCCTCGAGCCGGGCGCCACCGTCGCCCTCTTGGGGCCGTCCGGCGCCGGCAAGTCCACGTTGGCGAACCGACTCGGGCGGGGGACCATCGAGCTCGCGACCGGCGAGATCCGCGACGACGGGAAGGGTCGCCACACGACCACCGCCCGCGAGCTCGTCCGACTTCCGGGCGGAGCGCTGTTGATCGACACCCCCGGCCTCCGCGCGCTGTCGCTGTGGGATGCGGACGAGGCCATCGGGGAGGCCTTCGGGGAGATCGAAGAGTTGGCGGCGGCGTGCCGTTTCTCCGACTGCGGGCACCGTTCCGAGCCCGGATGCGCCATCCGGGAGGCGATCGCCGCGGGGCAGCTCGATGCCGACCGATATGCCAGCTTTGAGAAACTACGCCGCGAGCAACGCCATCTCGCCGCCCGCGTCGATCCCCGCGTGCGTACCGAGGAGCGCAAGCGGAACAAAGCGCTCGGGAAGCTCTACCGTCATCCCGGGAAGCGGTGATGCGCTTGTGCGTCATAGATGCCCGTCTCGGGATCTGCCGGCTTATGCCCGAACAAGCGGTTCCGCGGTGGGCGGTGGAGGGGGAGTGGTGGAGCATCACGAGAACGACCGATGAGCTGTCGGTCGTCGCCCCGATGACGTCCATCCCGGCGTCGGTGCCGATGACCGGGCCATGGCGCGCCTTTCAGGTTGAGGGGCCGCTCGAACACGATCTCGTCGGCGTGCTCGCGGGCCTTGCGGCACCCCTCGCAGCCGGGGGAATCAGCATCTTTGCTCTCTCCACCTTCGATACGGACTACCTGCTCGTGTCCGACGAACGTCTCGAGGACGCGACCTCGGCGCTCCGTCTCGCCGGCCACCTCGTCAGCTGAGCCTTTCGAGGCCGCTGGCTCGCCGGCGGGCCCTGCGAGCGGGTCAATCAGTCGGGTTGTCGGCGCCGCCCGCCCGGCTCATGAGTGCCTTCAGCTCGTCGAAGAGATCGTCGCTGGCGTCGGCCCGCACCTCGAGCTCGACGCGGTTGCCGCGTCGTGAAGCGGTGACGACGCCCGCCTCGCGAAGAACCCTCACGTGGTTGCTGACCGTCGGCTGGGCAAGATCGAAGGATCTGGCGATCTCGCCGACCGTCATCGGCCGGGCGGCAAGCGCGTGGATGATCGCTAGTCGGGTGGGGTCGGCAAGGGCCTTGAGGCGCTTCGCCAACAGGTCCGTCCGCGCTCGTTCGCCCTGGTCGGTACCTTCGGCAGGAACGCCCACCAGGATCCCGTGCGGCAGATCGAACAGCAGGCCCTGCCCGGAGAAGAAGCTCGGCGCGATCGTGACGACTCCCACCTCGGGCAGTCGCCCGAGCAGCTTGGGCAGGAGGGCGGCAAGGAACTCGCAATCGGCCACGATGAGGTCGACCCACTTGTCGCCGCGCTCGAGACGCCGGCGATAGCGCTCGACCGAACGGGCAACGAGTTGCCGGCCCTCGACCTCCCAGGTGGTGCCTATCTCCGACCAGAGATCGCGGAGCAGCTCGACGTAGTCGCGGCGCAGGCGGGGCGACCGGCGGAGGCGGTCGAGGCGCTGCAGGAACACTTGGCGGTCGGCCTCGCTCTCCGAGACGAGCGGCAGCTCCTTCGGGCTACGGATCGCGGCATCGGCGATCCCGGCGAGCAGCTCCTCGAGCTCCACGCTGCCGAGGAGACCCGACTGGTCGACCAGCACCAGCAGCTCGCCGAAGTCCGCCACGCCATCGGTCCAGAAGGAGCGGATGCGATGCTCGAGCGCGTTCTGGCTGCGGTAGAGCGCCTCGAGCGCCGGGCGCTTTGAGCACAGCTGTTCCTTGCGGGCAGCGAGCAGCGCCCAGGAGAGCTCCACGGCGATCGACGGTCCGATCACGACGACCGACGTCGGTGTCTCGGTTCTTTCCTCTACGAGCTGCATAGCCACATAACTATATCAAGAAATAGTTGAAAAGGGAAGACACTTGTAGTACAGTGACTGCAGAGGCCGGACGACCCGTCCGGCTCGACCGATCGTCGCAAGGAGGAGGGACACCTCATGATGATGAACCCGATGAATCAAAAGCAGATCGTGGATCTGCACACAAGGGACCTGGAGCGGCTTTCGGAGCCGCGCAGATGGCAGGCGACCCGTCGCCGGGCTTCGGCTTCCTTGCGCCGCTGGCGCCTCGACCGAGACGCTCGGACCCGCTGAATCGCATCAGAGGCAATCCTCCCGCAATTCTCCCTCGGGCGAAAGGCGCGCACGTCACCGGCCAAGCCGGCGCGTGCGCGCCTTTCATCGTCGCCCGTGCCGGCGCGCTCTTGGCAGCTGTCGGTTACGCCGGACGCGGGAGATCATCGAGATCTGCCGCAAGGTCTGGACGCGCGAGGAGCTCTCGTTCACGAGGGCCGTGTCTTCACCCTGCCCTTGCCGCTGGGCGAGGGCACCGGCCTCGGCTGACGGATGGCTCCCGTTTCTCTTCGTTCCGGAAAAGGCGGCCCAAGTCTGGGGCCGGTCGCTCGAGGCCGGCCGGGCCAAGCGCGATGCGGCGCTCGTGGCCTTGCAGATCTCGGCGGGTGGCCCGCTCGCGATCGGCGAGGGCGCAGACGTGCGCCAGGTGGCACATCAGTTCTGGCCCCGGCTCGCGCTCTACATCGGCGGCATGGGGGTCAAGGGAGCGAACTTCTACAACGACGTCGTCTGCCGGTACGGCTTCGAGCGTGAGGCCGGCGAGATCCAGGACCTCTACGTGGCGGGCGAGAAAGAGCAAGCCGCGCGGGTGCCGGACGCGCTCGTCGAGGCCATGTCGCTCTGCGGACCGGAGTCGTTCGTGGCCGAACGGGTCGCGGCCTTCAAGGAGGCCGGCGTGACCCAGCTCCAGGTCGAGCCCATCCCGACCGGCGGCGAGAGCGTCGCCTCGCTCGTCGCCAAGGTGCGCGAGCTCGCCGGCTGAGCCCGGCGGGCGCTTGGGGACGGTCGTTCAGTCTTCTTTCGCCCGAGTCTTGGCGACGCTCGCCGCGGACGAGAGCTCGCCGTAGCGGGCGATCACGTGGACGTCGACGCCGGACTGACCCGCGAACCGCAGCACGCGTTGCACGACTGAGGCCCGGCTGACGACGCGGTCCCACCGGGATCTCCGGGAGGCGCCGAGCACGATCTGGGTGATCTGGTTCTCCTTCGCGAACTGCACGAGCGCCGGCGCCGGATCGTCGGAGGTGATCTCGTGCCAGGTCCCTCCCAGGTCCTCGGCGAGCTGTTTGATGGCGGCCAGCGCCTGCTTGGAAGCCAGACGGGTGCTCTCATCGCCGATCACGTGGACGATCTGGAGGTCGGCGTGCAACCGCAGGGTCATCCGGGCTGCGCGGCGGAGGACCGCGTCGGTGCCGGCTGATCCCGTCACGGCCACCATGATCCGCTCGGCGGTGTCCCAGACGATGTCGGGGTGCCGGGCCACGAGAAACTCCAGCAGGTCCTCCTCGGTCTCGTCCGCAACGAACCGAAGCGCCAGCTCCCGCAGCGCCACGAGGTTCTCCTGACGGAAGAAGCTGGTGAGGGCGGCGGGGATCTTCTCGGGGGGGTAGATGTTGCCGTGCAGCATGCGGCGCCTCAGCTGCTCGGGTGACGAGTCGATCAGCTCGACCTGATCGGCCTTGCGGACGACCCAGTCGGGCACCCGCTCGCGGACGGCGACGCCGGTGATCTGCTGCACGGCGTCGGCGACACTCTCGAGATGCTGGATATTGACCGTGCTCACGACCGCGATTCCCGCGTCGAGGATCTCGAGCACGTCCTGCCAGCGCTTCGCGTGGGGCCCCGAGTTCGGCACGTTCGTGTGGGCGAGCTCGTCGATGAGGGCGACCTCGGGCCTGCGGGCAAGGACGGCCGCGAGATCCATCTCTTCGAAGGTCGTGCCTCGGTACTCGGCGACCTTGCGGGGGACGACCTCGAGATCGCGAATTTGCGCGGCCGTGTGCGACCGCCCATGGGTCTCGACGAATCCGACGACCACGTCCGCGCCGCGCTGGTGCCGGCGCCAGCCCTCGTCGAGCATGGCCCAGGTCTTCCCGACGCCGGCCACCGCACCGAGGTAGAGGCGGAACTTTCCCGTCGGCTCGACGGACTCTTCGGATCTGTCCCTCGCATCGCCGAACTCGACATCCCGGCTCACGGCCCCATCTCCAATTGCCCGATCCTCATTCGCGTCTCGACGCCTGCCCGACGAAGCTAGTCGGGGCCGGCTTCGTCCACCGGCACCCACGGTCGCGTCGCCCGTTAACGCGGAATTTACGTCCAGGGCCGATCTGTTTACGCGTGGTTGATGCATGCCCGCCCAGACTCGGTCGTATGGGTGACTTCCTGGCAATCCTCTGCATAATCCTGTTCACCATCGCCATCCTCGGCATGGTCTGGGCATTGGAGCGTGTATGACCGTGGTCCAAGGGCTGTTACTGGCCCTCTCCGTGCTGGTGTTCATCTACCTCGGCGTGGCCATGTTCCGGGCTGAGTGGTTCTGATGCACTACTTCTTCTACATCCTCGCCCTGGTCGTGGCGCTCGCGATCTCGTGGCGGTTTCTCGGTTCCTACATGGCCGCGGTCTTCGAGGGCCGCGTGCACTGGATGGGCTGGCTCGAACGGCCCACCTACCGGTTGCTCGGTGTCGACGCAGACGCGGAGCAGACCTGGCAGCGCTACGCCGTCTCGCTGATCATCTACTCCGGCATCGCTGCACTCGTCCTCTACGGCTTCGAGCGTCTCCAGGGGTCGTTGCCTCTCAACCCGCAGCACTTCGGAGGGGTGTCTCCGGCGCTCGCGCTCAACACCTCGACGTCGTTCGTCACGAACACGAACTGGCAGAACTACGTCGGCGAGGCGACGATGTCGTACCTCACCCAGATGGTCGCCCTCGTCGGCCAACAGTTCGCCAGCGCGGCGGCCGGCCTCGCCGTGGCGATCGGGATGATCCGCGGCTTCTCGCGTAAGAACTCGCCCACCATCGGCAACTTCTGGGTCGACATCACTCGCGGCGTCTACTACATCCTCCTCCCGATCGCGGCCATTGCGGCCGTTATCTACATCGGCCAAGGCGCTGTAGAGACCCTGGCGGGTCCGGCACACATCCACGACGTGCTGAACGGTGTCAGCCAGACCATCCCCCGTGGACCGCAGGGCTCGATGACGTCCATCAAGCAGCTCGGCAACAACGGTGGCGGCTACACGAATGCGAACGGCGCCCACCCGTTCGAGAACCCGACCGCGTTCACCCAGTGGCTCTCGCTGTACCTGCTCCTGTTGATTCCCTTCTCGAGCACCTACATGTACGGCAAGATGGTCAAGAGCTTCCGCCAGGGCGTCGCCGTCCTCGCCACGATGCTCGTGCTCTTCTGCTCCTGGGCGGCCTTCTCGCAGTACGCCGAGTCGAGGGGCAACCCGGCCGTGGCGATGGCCGGGGTGACTTACCAGCCGAGCGGCAACATGGAGGGCAAGGAGACCCGGTTCGGCGTCGCCGAGACGACGCTGTTCGACATCGGCTCCACGCAGACCTCGACCGGGTCGGTGACGGGATCGAACGACTCCTTCACGCCGATCGGCGGCATGGGCCTGCTCACCGGCATGATGCTCGGTGAGGTCTCCCCGGGCGGCGCCGGGGCCGGCCTTTACACGATCTTGGCCTTTGCCATCATCGCCGTGTTCATCGGCGGGCTGATGGTCGGCCGCACGCCGGAGTACCTGGGCAAGAAGATCCAGTCGAGGGAGGTGAAACTCGCCGGCCTACTGGTTCTCGTCATGCCCATGCTCGTCCTCATCCTCACCGCGATCGCGGTCTCCATCCATGCCGGCCGAGCCGGTCCCGAGAACGGGGGCCCGCACGGGTTCACCGAGATCCTCTACGCCTTCACGTCCCCGGCGAACAACAACGGCTCTGCGTTCGGCGGCCTGACGGGCAACACGGCCTTCTACAACATCATGCAGTCGGGAGCCGTGTGGTTCGGCCGCTTCGCCGAGATGATCCCGGCCCTCGCGCTCGGCGGCGTGCTGGCGCAGAAGAACATCGTGCCGGCGGGCGCCGGGACCTTCAGGACCGACACCCCGCTGTTCGTCGGGCTGTTCGTGGGCGTGATCCTCATCGTCGGGGCGCTCACGTTCTTCCCGGCCGTCGCACTCGGCCCGATCGTCGAACAGCTCCAGAGCCACAAGATCTACTCGACGCCCAGCAGCCTAGGCATGGTCGCCCATATGGCCCATGTCGCCAACTACCACTTGCTCCTCGGCCGGAAGGTCCTCGCATCATGACACCTGACAACGCCACCGCCACACCGCCGACGCCGTCTGCACCGACCGAGGCGCATGGCGTCGCGACAAAGCGCGGACTGTTCGACCGGGAGATCCTCGGGGCCGCGGTCGTCGACTCGTTCAAGAAGCTGCGACCGCAGACCCAGGTCAGGAACCCGGTCATGTTCGTCGTCCTCATAGGCACGATCGTGACCTTCGTCGAGTCGATCGCCCATCCGGGCATCTTCGACTGGAGCATCACGATCTGGCTGTTTCTGACGGTGCTCTTCGCGAACTTCGCCGAAGCCGTCGCAGAGGGCCGGGGCAAAGCGCAGGCGGACACGCTGCGCCGCATGCGCTCCGAGACCGAGGCCCGTCGGCTCCGCGATGACGGGGTCGAAGAGCGCGTGGCGGCTGCCGAGCTCCGCAAGGGCGACCGCGTCGTGTGCGAGGCGAACGACCTCATCCCCTCCGACGGCGAGATCATCGAAGGCATCGCCTCGGTCGACGAGTCGGCCATCACCGGCGAGTCGGCCCCGGTCATCCGCGAGTCCGGTGGTGACCGCTCGGCGGTCACCGGCGGCACCAAGGTCTTGTCGGACCGGATCGTCGTCCAGATCTCGGCAGAGCCTGGCCACACGTTCCTCGACCGGATGATCGCCCTCGTGGAGGGCGCCAACCGGCAGAAGACCCCGAACGAGATCGCGTTGACCATCCTGCTCGCGGTGCTCACGATCATCTTCCTCCCGGTCGTCGTGACGCTGCAGCCCTTCGGTCACTACGCCGGGGCGACCGTGTCGGTCGTCATCCTCGTCGCCCTCCTCGTCTGCTTGATCCCGACCACCATCGGCGCTCTCTTGTCGGCCATCGGCATCGCCGGCATGGACCGGCTTGTGCAGCGCAACGTGCTCGCCATGAGCGGCCGAGCGGTCGAGGCGGCCGGTGACACCCAGACCTTGCTGCTTGACAAGACGGGGACGATCACGCTCGGCAACCGTATGGCCTCGGAATTCACGCCCGTCGGCGAGCACGAGGAGCGTGAGGTGGCCGATGCCGCCCAGCTCGCTTCCCTCGCTGATGAGACGCCCGAGGGCCGCTCGATCGTCGTGCTCGCCAAGGAGCGTTTCGACATCCGAGAGCGGAGCCTCGGTGAAGACCACACCTTCATTCCCTTCTCCGCTGTGACGCGGATGTCGGGACTCGACGTCGGTCGGCGCCAGGTGCGCAAGGGCGCCTCCGACAACGTGAAGCGCTGGGTGACCGAGCAGGGCGGATCTATCCCGGAGGACCTCGACCCGATCGTCGAGCGCATCTCGCGTGCCGGGTCGACTCCGCTCGTGGTGGCCGACGGCCCTTCTGTCGTCGGCGTCATCGAGCTGAAGGACGTCGTCAAGCAAGGGATCCGGGAGCGTTTCGACGAGATGCGCGCCATGGGGATCCGCACCGTCATGATCACCGGCGACAACCCGCTCACGGCCGCGGCCATAGCGAACGAGGCCGGCGTGGACGACTTCCTTGCCGAGGCGACGCCGGAGAACAAGCTGGCGCTCATCAAGCAGGAGCAGGAAGGCGGCAAGCTCGTCGCCATGACCGGCGACGGCACGAACGACGCTCCCGCACTCGCCCAGGCCGACGTCGGTGTTGCCATGAACACCGGGACCACGGCCGCCAAGGAGGCCGGCAACATGGTCGACCTCGACTCCAACCCCACCAAGCTGCTCGACATCGTCGAGATCGGCAAGCAGCTGCTCATCACCCGGGGTGCGCTGACGACGTTCTCGATCGCCAACGACGTGGCGAAGTACTTCGCCATCATCCCGGCGCTGTTCATCGCCACCTACCCGCAGCTCAAAACGCTCAACATCATGAGGCTGCACACGCCGCAGTCGGCCGTGCTCTCGGCGGTGATCTTCAACGCCCTCGTGATCGTGGCCCTCATTCCGCTCGCCCTCAAAGGCGTGCGCTTCCGTGCCGTGAGCGCTCAGCAGATCCTCCGACGCAACATCTGGATCTACGGTGTCGCCGGCATCATCGCCCCATTCATCTTCATCAAGCTCATCGACTTGATCCTGACCGCACTGAAGGCCTACTGATGCTCGCGAACCTCCGCCGTGCCGTTGCTCTCTCGCTCGTCATGATCGTGGTCTGCCTGGTGTACACCTTCGCAGAGACCGGCATCGGCCAGGTGTTCTTCCGCCACTAGGCCGACGGCTCGCTCACCGCCTACGGGTCGACGGAGATCGGCCAGGCCTGGACCGGGCCGAAGTGGTTCCAGGGCCGTGACGACACTCCCAACCCGCTCTTGAGCGGGCCGACGAACTACGGGCCGCGTTCGATCCAGCTCTACCAGCAGGTGCAAAAGCAGGTGGCGCTGCTCCACAAGGAGGGGATCACCGCGACGAACGGCCTCGTGACGGGATCGGGGTCCGGACTCGACCCCGACATCGCCCCAGCCGACGCCTACGCACAGGTGAACGCCGTCGCCAAGGCCAACGGGTTGCCCGTCGCCGAGGTGCACCAGTTGGTGGCCTCTCAGGTCGCGGGCTACTACCTCGGGATCTTCGGCGCGCCGTACGTCAACGTCCTTCTCCTCAACGAGGCGCTCGCCAAGCTGAAGAGCTAGTCGATCTGACGTGGCTTCGGTCTCACGTCGCCGGCCCGCTGTCGTCAATCTGCGGGAGGATGACGCCATGAGTGGCACGATCGTCGTCGGAATCGACGGCTCCGGGTCGAGCAGGAGCGCGCTTCGCTGGGCGGCGCAACAGGCCGAGCTCACGGGCGCAGCCCTTGTCGCAGTCAACTCCTGGGGCCCGATTTACCCGGTGGGCATCGACCCGGAGGAGAGTGCCGGCAAGAGCCTGCGGAGGATCCTCGAGGAGGTGCTCGGCACCGATCGGGCTCGAGCGGTGCGGCTCGTGCTCTCGCCTGATGCGCCGGGGCACCTCCTTGTGAACCAAGCCGTTCAGGCCGACCTGCTCGTCGTCGGCAGCCACGGTCATGGGGCGCTCGCCGGCGCGCTGCTCGGCTCGGTGAGCGAGTACTGCCTCCACCATGCCAGTTGCCCGGTCGCGATCATCCGGATGGGCCTCTCCGATGGCTGAGCCCGCCCGGTCGGGCGTACCTGAGGATCTGGCGAGAAGGCGGGACGGGCAGGGAAAACTGCCGAGCTGGCGGTGGGAATCGCTCCGTACGACTCTCTGGCTCGTACCCACCATCCTCGTTGTCGTCGCAGCTTTGTTGTTCGTGGCGACATTCGAGATCGATCGGGCGGCCTATCAGGGTCACCTCACGCTCCCGATATGGATGCGAACAGGGAGCGCCGACGCCGGGCGCCAGGTGCTCATCGCCATCGCGGCCGCCGTGATCACCGTCGTCGGCGTGGTGTTCTCGATCACGATCCTGGCTCTGACCCTGGCGTCGCAGCAGTTCGGCCCCCGGATGATGCGGAACTTTATCCGGGATCTCGGCAACCAGGTCACGCTGGGGGTCTTCGTCGGCACCTTCGTCTACTCGGTACTGGCCCTCGGTTCGATCGCCAGCGATCCTCACGGCGCCTTCGTACCTCATCTCTCGATCACCGTTGCCGAGGCGCTGCTGCTCGTGGACAGTGCCGTTCTCATCTACTTCATCCATCACATCGCCAAGTCGATCCAGCTGCCGGAAGTGATCGCCGGCATCGCTCGTGACCTGATGCGGGCCATCGATGGCGAATTCCCCGAGCAGAGCAACGGGGTGAAGCGGCCCGAAACCGTTGGCCCCGGAAAGTCGGTGCCTGAGCTGCTTCAACTCATCGACGAGAGGGGCGGCACCGTTCCCGCGAATGCAAGTGGCTACCTGCAGTTCGTCGGGTATGCCCAGCTGGTCGATATCGCAGCCCATTTCGACGCAGTCATCCGCCTCACCCACCGACCTGGACATTTCATTGCCGCCGGGCGCCCGCTTGCCACCGTCTGGCCTCCTGAGGCTGCACAGCAGGTCGCTCTCGCGCTCTCCAAAGCGCACGTGACCGGGCCGCACCGGACGCTCATGCAAGACCCGGTGTTCGCCATCGACCAGCTCGTCGAGATCGCCATCCGCGCACTCTCGTCGGCGGTGAACGACACTTTCACCGCGCTCACGTGCGTCGACTGGCTCTCAGCGGGTCTGAGAGAAATCTCGAGCCGGACGCTCGGCGAGGGTGTCTACCGTGACCGAGCGGGTCGCGTGCGGCTCATCGAGTTCGACCCCTCTTATGCCCGTATGGTCGACCGCGCGTTCGACAAGATTCGCCAAGCGGCTCGCGGGATGCCGGCGGTGGCGATCCGGATGATGGACGCTCTGACGTCCATCGCGGAGGCGACCACGTCCGCCGAGCAACGGCGCACGCTCGTGCGCCAGGCGGAGATGATCCTCCGGCTCTCCGAGGAGTCCATTCCTGATCCGAACGACCGCGAGGACATTCGTATCCGATACGCACGCATGCTTGGAATGGCCGGCCTGGAGGGAAACGGGGACGCTGTTGCGCCAAGCAGCAGCCCGTAGGCACCCCTCCCTTCCGTCAAGCCCTAAGATTCAGCGAGGTGCGCCGGGAAGTCTGGTCGGCAGATCTATTTGCCGACCCAAGGGGACCGGATGCGCTACCTATTCGTGGGGGTCGCCGGAGGGCTGGCCGCGATCGCGCGCTACAGCGCCAGCGTCGCCGTCGGCGTGCGGGGATTTCCCTACGCGACGCTGGCGGTCAACGTGACCGGCGCGTTCCTGTACGGGGTGCTCGTTCCACTCGTGGCCTCTGGGCGCATCCCGCGTGACCTCGGCACCGCCCTGACCGTCGGCTTCCTCGGCGCGTACACGACCTTTGCGGCCTTCGGATGGGAGACCTTCTCGCTGATCCGCACCCATCGGCTCGGCGTGGCGGCGGTCTACGTCGCTGCGTCGGTCTGCCTCGGCGCCGGGGCGGCCGGCGCCGGCTGGCTCGTCTCCCGGGCGATCGCCCGCTAGGCCCAGGGCCTCAGGGCAGCGGGAGCGGCGGGTCCTTCACGACCAAGCCGCCCACCGCCGCGGCGCCGGCGCTGATGGGGCGGCCGGACAGACGCGAGCCCCTTCCCTGGTGAATCTCGACCGGCTGATCGAGGAGCGCGGTGAGCCGTAGCGCGGCGGAACCGGTGGCTTCGTCCTCGAAGATCCCGAAACGGGGAGCAAAGCAACGCACCCGCATCACCCCACTCCCGATCCAGGCCCAATAGACGACGTGGTCGTGGTCAGGCTGCAGCGGCCCGGTGAGGTCGTCGATCGCAGCCGGAGACGCCAGCTCGACGAGCGTCCAATCGGGCAGCGTGCCCAGCGGAGCCTCGATCCAGGTCCGGCCGTCCCCATCGATCCAGGCACGCACGAGACCCCCGGGCGGCCGCAGCTCGAGGTCGGGCGTGTTCTCGGTGCTGCCCGCGGCCGTCCCCGAGCCGGCGCCGCCGCGCCGCTCCGCCGCGAGGAACCAGGCAGCGCCGACGAGCGGGTGCCCGGCGAGTGGAAGCTCCGCGCTCGGGGTGAAGATCCGCAACTCGCCGGTTGCGTGGTCGTCGATGAAGATCGTCTCGCTGAAGCCGAGCCCGTGCGCGACTCGTTGCCGGTCGTCGCGACCCACGAGGGCGCCGTCGACCACGCCGAGCGCGTTGCCGTAGTTGCCGCCCTCGTCGGTGAACACGCGGAGCACCGTTACGGGCAGCTCGTCCGAATCGGTCATACAACCGGTTCTAGCGCCCCCGCAGACCCTTCATGACTTGGGCTTCGCGACAGCGAAACGGAGCCCCGACCACGTCGCATCGATCGCCCCGATCTTGAAGTCGACGAGCCCGTTGGCGAGTCCTGCGCCGCGCACGGCCTGCTCGGTGACGTCGGTGCGCACGCCGGAGCTCTTCTTCGGCCAGCAGATCCAAAGACCGATCTGGTCGGCGCGCGTCGCCATCTCGACGATCCGGCTCTGCAGTTCCGCGGCCGACCTCACGAACCAGAGCGTCACGTCGCTGCGCCCGCGGGCCGAGCGCCGCAGCGAGACGCCGGGCGGGAGGTCGGGGATGGTGAAGCCCGGCGAGGCGCCGACGAGGGCGACGGTCGAGCCTTCGCGGATGCCGAGTTTCCTGGCGAGGGGGGTACCGGAGTAGCCGGCGGGCACGATCACGACGGCGGCCGGGTCGAGGGCAGGCCGAGCTTGCGGTGGTCCCACGAGACGACCCGGTCGACGAGGAGGCGCACGACGACGCGCTTGTTGAGCATCGTCTCGACGAGGGGCCTCGCGTCGTCGTCGTAGCGGCCGTAGTAGCGCTCGTAGACGCTGACCCCGAGCCGGAACACCTGCTCGGGGTCGTCGACCATCTCGGCCCGGCCGACCAGCTCGACGCCACGGAGCTCCTCGTAGTAGTCGCCGTCCTCGAACATGCAGGTCAGGCGCGAATCCCGACGCAGGTTCTGCGCCTTCTGGGACTTGGCCTTCGTCTCGATGGCGATGGCTCCGTCCAGGAATCCGTACCACATGGCCACGGCGTGGATCGACCCGTCGTGGTTGATCGAGCACATCGTCATGGGGCGCCGCTCGCGGATGAAGGCGTCCACCTCCTCGGCGGTCATCTTGACGAGGCCGCGCTGGTTGGTCCCGTGCCCCATCTGCTCGTTCGCCTGGCTCATGCGGCTTCCTTCCAGCCTCCGGCCCAAATCGTCCGGCGTCGCGGCCAATTCCTTGCGAGCGGTGACGTTATCCGCGCGGGGTGGCCACTTAGACTGGTGGACTCGTCGCTGCTGCTGTGGCGCCGCCAGAGGCCAGTTCGCCAGCTCGCCAGTTCGCTCGTGCGGATCTTGCCCGCTCTCTTCCCCCGGAGGGGTCCATGTCTTTTCACCAGCCAGTTCGATCCTTCGCCGCCGTTGCCTCGGTTGGGCTCCTCGCCGTGACGCTCGGGGCCTGTGGTGGCCCTCAGAGCACGCCGGCGACGACCTCGAGCGCGGTCACGCTCGGCGTGGTCCATCACAAGCACCACGGGTCAGGGACCCAGCCGAGCACGACGACCACGACCACGACCACGTCCACGACCAGCACCGAGCCGCCGCTCGGCGCCCCGGGGCCCGGGCTCATCCCCGGGCATGTGACGGCGATCGGTGACTCGGTCATGATCGACGCCGAGCCCGATCTGCAACACGACATCGCCGGCATCGACGTCGAGGCGACCGTGTCGTTCCAGTTCTACGAGGGGATCGGGCGCGTCCAGGACCTGCGGGCGCAGCACCGCCTCGGCGCCATCATCGTCATCGGCCTCGGCACCAACGGTCCGTTCACCGACGAGGAGTTCGACCAGATGATGGCGGCGTGTGCGGGCGCGTCCCGGGTCGTGTTCATCACGACGCACGTCGACCAACCGTGGCAGGACCAGGTCAATGCCGCGCTGGCGGCGGGAGTGGCGCGCTATCCGAAGGTCGCGGTGCTCGCGAACTGGGAGGCGCTCGCGGCCCAGCACCCCGGGTGGTTCTACTCCGACGGCACGCACCTGCCGATCGGCGGCACCGGCGCCCAAGCGCTTGCCGCACTTGTGGCCAGCAAGGTGAAGGGCTGAGCGTTCGTCCGTGCCCGTCTACGGTGTCGCCCCGATCCCCTTCGTCGAAGGCGCCGTCACACGGCCCGACGGGTCGGCTGTGTCTCCTGCCGGCGAGCTTGCCGTGCAGCCCCGGGACGGGGCCACCACGACCCGTGCCGACGGGGTCGCCGGATCGGTCGGCGTGCCGGCGCGCGGGCCCCGTCCGGTCGAGACGGCCTTCGTGCTCTCGGGAGGTGGCAACCGCGGTGCCTGCCAGGTGGGGATGCTGCGGGCCCTGTGTGAACGGGGAGTCGTGCCGGACCTCGTAGTCGGTTCCTCGATCGGCGCTATCAACGCAGCCATCTTCGCCGGCCAGCCCTCGCTCGAGGGCACCTACCTCGCCGCTGAGATGTGGCGCAGCGTTGCCGTCAACGACGTCTTCCCGAAGGGCCGGCTGCACGGGTCGTGGCGGTTCGTCGAGCGCCGCGAGGCGGTCTACCCGATCGAGGGGCTGCGGCGGGTGGTGAGCGGGTTTCTCCGTTTCGACCGGCTGGAGGACTCGCTCGTGCCGCTCACCGTCGTCGTCACGCGCCTCGACGACGGTGTCGAGGAGTGGCTGACGGAGGGCCCCGCCCTCGAGGCAGTGCTCGCATCGGCCGCGCTGCCGGCGATCTTCCCATCCGTCGAGCGCGAGGGCCGTCGCTACATCGACGGGGGCGTGGTCGACAACACCCCGCTGTCGGTGGCCCTTGCTGCCGGCGCGCAACGGATCTACGTCCTTATGTGCGGTGGCGTGAACTCGCGCTCGGTCGACGTCGGCCGGCCCTACGAGGCGCTGCTCGTGGCGTTCGGCCTCTCGATACGCACGCGCCTTCGCCGGGACCTCGCCAGCATCCCCGACGACGTCGATGTCGTCGTGCTGGAGCAGTCCGGGGTCGAGGAGCTCACCTGGCAGGACTTCTCGCGCACCGAGGAGCTGCTCGAGCGGGGCTACCTCGACGCGCGGGTCGTGCTCGACCGGGTCGAGAGCCAGCTCGCCGAGCGGGGCGGGATCCGCCCCGGGGCGCGATGGTGGTCCCGCACCGACGGCCGCCCGCCGCTCACGAGAAGGAAGTCCCGCGCCGAACGTTCAGGCTGACGCCTCGGCGCCGGGGTCCGCGGCCTCCGCCGGGGCCAGCGCCTGCACCTCTGCCAAGGTGCGGAAGAGGTGCTCGCGGTAAAAGCGCAGCTCGGCGACGCTCTCACGGATGTCGTCGAGGGCGCGGTGTGCCGTCGCCTTCTGCGGCCTGGCGGCGTACGCGTCGCGGTACCAGCGCTTGCAGAGCTCCTTCACGCTGGAGACGTCGATCGAGCGGTAGTGGAAGTACTCGTCGAGCGCCGGCATGTAACTCTTCAGGAAACTGCGATCCATGGCGATCGAATTCCCACACAACGGCACCGAAGCCGCAGTCGGCACCTGGGATTTGACGAACTCGAGGGTCGCCGCCGCGGCCTCTTCGACGGTCACCTCCGACTCGCCGATCGCCGTGAGCAGGCCGCTGGTCGTGTGCATCTTGAGCACGACGTCGTCCATGTCCGCCAGTTGCTCGGGCGTAGCGCCGATGACGAGGTCCGGTCCCTCGGCGACAATGTTCAGCTCGTCGTCGGTGACGATCGTGGCGATCTCGACGATGACGTTGCGTGCGGGATCGAGCCCCGTCATCTCGAGATCCATCCAGACCAGCACGGAGCCGCATCGTACCCGTATCCGGCCCGCACTCCGCTACGGTGCGCTGTCGTGCTCGAAATTCGACTCGTCCGCCTGGACGACGACCTTCAGGCGCCGAGCTATGCGCGGACCGGCGACGCCGGCTGCGACCTGGTCGCCCGAGCGGGCGCAATCCTTGCTCCTGGTGGGGGCCGGGCGACCATTGCAACAGGCATCGCGCTCGAGATTCCCGAGGGCTACGCGGGCCTGGTCCTGTCGCGCAGCGGGCTCGCCGCCCGCCACGGCGTCGCCTGCCTCAATGCGCCGGGCCTGATCGACCCTGGTTATCGCGGCGAGGTTGCGGTCATACTGGTGAACACGGATTCCGCGACGCCCTACGAGGTCCACCGGGGAGATCGGATCGCCCAGTTGGTGATCTGTCGGGTGGAGGAGGCCCGTTTCGTGGCAATGGACCGCCTCGAGACGAGCGAACGAGGCGCTGGAGGCTTCGGTCACAGCGGCCGCTAGGAGGAGGTGCGATGCAGCGACTGAGTGGGCTCGATGCCATGTTCTTGTACATGGAGACGCCGACCAATCACATGCACGTGACCGGCGTGTTCCTCCTCGACCCTTCGGCCGCGCCGGAGGGCTTCTCCTTCGGTCAAGTTCGCGACATGGTCGGCCGGCGCCTGCATCGGGCGCCGCCTTTCCGGCGGCGTCTCGTCGAAGTGCCCTTGCGGCTGGCGCACCCACTGTGGATCGAGGATCCGGACTTCGACCTCGACTACCACGTTCGCCGGGCCTGCCTGCCATCACCGGGCGGCCAAGGCGAGCTCGAGTCGTTCGTGGGACAGATGATCGGCCTGCCGTTGGACCGCAAGCGCCCGCTCTGGGAGATGTATCTCGTCGAAGGCCTTGAAGGAGGGCGCCAGGCCATCGTCATGAAGATGCACCACGCTGCGATCGACGGCGTGTCGGGCGCTGAGCTCACCGCAGCCTGGCTCGACCTCGAGGCGGGCCCGCCACCCGACGCCGACGAGGACAGCTGGCGCGCCGAACGCGTCCCCAACGAGATCGACCTCCTCTTCGGTGCCTGGACTCAACTCGCCGCGAGTCCGGTCAGGGCGGTCAGGGCCGCGCGACGGGTGCTGGAGACGGCGTTGCATGTCTCGGAGCACAACCGGGACTCAGGCGTCATGCCTCCGCCCTCGCCCTTCAGCGCGCCGAAGACGTCGTTCAACCAGTCGATCACCCCTCACCGGCGGGTCGCGTTCTGCGAGGTACCGCTCGATGACCTAAAGGCGGTCAAGAACCACTTCGGATGCACGGTCAACGACGTCGTGCTGACACTGTGCGCGAGTGCGCTCAGGCGCTATCTGCTTGCCGAAGGTGGGCTTCCCGAGGAGCCTCTCGTCGGCTTCGTGCCGATGTCGGTGCGAGCCGACGACGAAAAGCTGAGCGCCGGCAATCGGGTCTCGGCGATGCTGACCTCGCTCGCGACCGACGTCGCCGATCCGGTCGAGCGCCTTCGCACCATCTCGGCCGGGATGACGGACGCTAAGTCCCAGGAATCTCGGATCGGTGCGGACGTGCTGACTGACTGGACGGAGTTCACCTTTCCGGCGCTCATCGGACGCGCCGCGCGCTTGATCTCGTCGATGCGCGTCTTCGATCGGGTGCGGCCGGCGTTCAATGTGACGATCTCGAATATCCCGGGACCTCCGTTTCCTTTGTTTCTGGCCGGTGCCCGCATGGTGGGTATGTACCCGCTCGGTCCCGTCGTCGAGGGTGCGGGGCTCAACATCACGGTGATGAGCTACTGCGGCATCGTCTACTTCGGGCTCAGTGGTTGCAGGGAGACGGTGCCTGATCTCGCCGAGCTCCCGGAGATGATCACCGAGAGTCTCGACGAGCTTCTGGCACTCGTGCGGCCCAGGAGCCGCGCCGAGACTCCGCCGGGCGGGAACAGGGCCTCCGGCCCCGCCGGTCACGCGGCCCTGGTCGAGCGCGGTAGGGGAGCGCTCTTGGAGGCGCCCGGCTGAGGAGTCCCACGACGTGCGAGGCGCCGGAGTGCTTTTGGTAGGATTCGGCCAAACGCGGACGTGGCTCAGCGGTAGAGCATCACCTTGCCATGGTGAGGGTCGCGGGTTCGAATCCCGTCGTCCGCTCCAACCAAAGAGAAACTCCAGCTAGACGTGGCTAATTGGGTCGCTCGGGTTGGGCTTTCGTCGTATCCTTGCCCATGG
>Ga0182015_10001518_pt1 | contig 30271 bp, 30 predicted proteins | sample 712P3MmetaG_FD_120478 | JGI IMG/M metagenome (GOLD analysis project Ga0182015, IMG submission 120478) | Permafrost microbial communities from Stordalen Mire, Sweden - 712P3M metaG | ecosystem: Environmental > Terrestrial > Soil > Wetlands > Permafrost | place: Sweden: Stordalen | collected... | reverse complement strand
TCGGGGCGCCGTCTTTCGTCGTATGCTCCATCGCCACCACCACGCGCCGCGCCCCGGCCACCAGGTCCATCGCCCCGCCCATCCCCTTCACCATTTTGCCGGGGATCATCCAATTCGCGAGGTTCCCGGATTCATCCACTTCCATCGCCCCCAGCACGCTCAAATCAACATGCCCACCGCGGATCATGGCAAAAGAATCCGCGCTCGAAAAATACGACGTCCCCGCCATCTCGCTCACTGTCTCCTTGCCCGCGTTGATCAGGTCGGGGTCTTCCTCCCCCTCCACCGGATAAGGCCCAATCCCCAGCATCCCATTCTCGGATTGCAGAATGACTTCCATCCCCGGCGGAACATGATTCGCGATCAGAGTAGGCATCCCAATGCCCAGGTTCACGTAGAACCCATCCCGCAGCTCGCGCGCAATCCGCGTCACAATCCGTTCGCGCTTGTCGACATCTTTGCCCGGCTTAGTCATTATGATTGTGCTCCGTACTAGGTACTCGGTTCTGACTTCCTCACCGTCCTTTTCTCAATCCGCCTCTCGTACAACTCTCCCTGAAAAATCCGCTTCACGTATACCGAAGGCGTATGAATCAAATCCCCGTCCAACTTTCCAGCTTCCACCAGGTGCTCGACTTCCGCAATCGTCACCTTCGCGGCCGTCGCCATCATGGGATTAAAATTCCGCGCCGTCTTCCGGTACACCAGATTCCCCATCCGGTCGCCCTTCCACGCCCTTACAAACGCGAAGTCGGCCTTCAACCAGCGCTCCATCAGGTAAGTCCGGCCCTCGAACTCGCGCGTCTCCTTTCCTTCTCCCACAATCGTGCCGACTCCCGTAGGTGTAAAAAACGCCGGAATTCCCGCACCCCCCGCGCGAATCCGCTCGGAAAACGTCCCCTGCGGCACCAGATCGAGTTCGATCTTTCCCGCCAGCACCCTCGACTCCAGCAGCTTGTTCTCGCCCACGTAAGTACCAATGTGCCGTCGAAGCTGCCCCGCCGCCAGCAGCAGCCCAACGCCCAACCCGTCGACGCCCGCGTTATTGCTGATGGTCGTCAGGTTCTTCGATCCCTTCCGCACCAGCGCGCGAATCAGATTCTCCGGGATCCCGCACAGGCCAAACCCTCCGAGCATGATGACCGAGCCATCCCCCACATCCCGAATCGCCTCGTCCGCACCAGCCACAACCTTATTCATAGCGTCCGCATTTTAACTGAAATTCCCTACGGAGATACGAGAGGCGCGGAGAAAAGAAATTGTTGATTTGGGATTGTTGATTGAGGAGCCCGAATCCCGTGGGCCGATTCGTCTCAGGGTAATCGATTCTCAGCAGCAATCAAAAATCAACAATCGGCCATCGCTCGCCCGGCGTCTGGGTGTTTCCGTGGCAAAGCTCACCGTTTCTTCTCCGCACTCTTCTTCAGCCCATGCGCCTGCTCAAATTCCGCCGCCAGCGCCCGCGTTGCCAGGTTCTCCCGGATGTGCGCCAGCCGCTGCTCCACCTTGAACAGCGTATCCTCCAGATTCTTCTTGTTGCTGATCGCAATGTCCCGCCAAACCGAATACGGACTCGCCGCAATCCGCGTCATCTCCCGCAGGGCCCGACCGCCCGCCGGAAGCAGCGGCGCTTCTTCTCCAAACTCCTCGACCAATGCCGCCGCCAGCGCCGTAGAAATCATCTGCGGCAGATGGCTGATCCACGCACACAGCCGGTCGTGATCCTCCGGCGGCAGCATTGCAATGCGCGCTCCAATCCGGTCGATCCATCCCACAAACTCCGCGAACAATCCTTGATTCAAATTCTGTCCCGGCAGCGGCGTCAAAAACCACACCGCGTTCTGGAACAAGTCGGCATCCGCATAGTCCACGCCGCTGTGTTCCTTCCCCGCCATCGGATGCCCGGGGAGAAACCGCTTGCTCGCGCTCTTGCCAAACACCTTCAGCGCCCGCTCCGCCACCGCCGCCTTGGTGCTTCCCACATCGGTCAGCAATGTCGTCGCGGGCAGCCCCGGACCCAAGCGCCCGATCAAATCCACAATGGCCAGCACGGGCGCCGCCAGCACCACCAACTGGCTGCCCCGCACCGCGTCCGCAGGATCGGCAAATCCGTTGTCGATCACACCGAGCGTCTTCGCCCGCTTCAATGCCGACTCCCGATCACACCCCACAATCCGCCCGGCAAACTTCTGCTTCCGCAGCGCCAGCGCCAACGACCCGCCGATCAGCCCTGTCCCAATAATCGTGATTTGCCGCATTGGCATAGAAAACAATTGGGCCACTGAGTCATTTCGGGAATGGGGTAATGGGGACAGCAAATCCCGGAGAGAAGTTCAATTACCCGATTACAAAATTACCAATTGCCCCTAGATCTTCCTCCCCACCACCGGCGCAATCCTACGCAACTCATCCATCAGCTTCGCGAACTGCTCCGGAAACAGCGACTGCGCCCCATCCGACCACGCCTTGTCGGGATCGCAATGCACTTCAATCAGCAGCGCATCCGCTCCCGCCGCCACCGACGCTCGCGCCATCGGCGCAACCTTGTCGCGCCTGCCTGTTCCATGCGACGGATCGGCCGTCATCGGCAAATGCGAAAGCTTGTGGATAATCGGTATCGCCGAAATATCCATCGTGTTCCGCGTGTAAGTCTCGAAAGTCCGGATCCCGCGCTCGCATAAGATCACATCATAATTCCCGCCCGCCATAATGTATTCCGCCGCGAGCAGGAGTTCCTCCAGCGTCGCCGCAATCCCGCGTTTCACCAACACCGGCTTGCGCACTTTTCCCAGTTCGCGCAGCAGATTAAAGTTCTGCATGTTGCGCGCCCCCACCTGCAGAATATCCACATACGGCAGCATCATTGGAATCTGTGAGATCTCCATGACCTCGCTGATCACCAACAGCCTGAATTTCTCTCCCGCCTCTCGCAGTAATTTCAGCGCATCTTCTCCGTGCCCCTGAAAAGAATAGGGAGAACTCCGCGGCTTGAACGCTCCCCCCCGCAGCACGCGCGCCCCCGCATTCGCCACCGCTTCCGCCGTAGCAAACAGCTGCTCCCGCGATTCCACCGAGCACGGCCCCGCCATGACCACCACCTCGTTCCCGCCAATGCCGATTCCATTCGCCAGCTTGACGATCGTCCCTTCGGGACGAAAGCCTTTCCCCGCCAGCTTATACGGCGAACTGATGCGATGAACTTCCTGCACTCCTGGCATGAGCTCGACGTTGCGGATGTCAAAATCAATCCCCGCTCCCACCGCACCCAGCACGGTCTGCCGCGCCCCGGTCGACCGATGCACCTCAAACCCCATCTTCACCAGGTGCTCAATCACCTGCTGAATCTGTCCTTCATCCGCCACGTCCTGCATCGCCACAATCATAAGAAAAGCCTTCGCTGTTCGCGGTCAGCGATCAGGGTTTGGCCAAGAGCCGATCCCTGAGAGCTGCTTTCAGTCATTGACATCCGAATCGAACTCCGTCCCGGCGGCCTTCACCCCGTCCCCGCTGGCCCCAATCCCTTGCTTCTGAATATTCCGCATCACATCCATGATCCGTTCAAAAATCCGCACCAGATCCCGCCCCGGCAGCGGCCCCCGATTCATCTCCTGCACATTCTCAAACACCATCCGCTCCCGCTCCGGCTCGTAAATCGGCAAATTCCTATCCCGCTTCAGCCGCCCAATTTCTATCGCCGCACGCGCCCGCTCGCTCAGCAGTTCCACCAGCCGCCCGTCCAGCTCATCGATCTTCTTTCGCCAATCTGCGATATCCATGTAAGACCTGCGGGATTTCCCACTCCAACTTTTGTCGTTCTGACGGGCCTTGGTCTTGTTCATCGCAACCAATCGAGCCGCTGCGATGGGCCAACGTCGTTATGCAATCAAACGAAGGTTGTACTTGACGAACCCGGAGCACAACCGCAGTCGAAGCACCGGTTGTCTGCCTGCGTCACTGCTGGCCACGGAAGACATGTTTATCACGGTATGCGTTTCTCGTTTCCTGCCGAACCGGCCTGGTTCCAATCCTCGCTAAGTTGACCTCCGACCAGCTTTCCCACAAATTCTCCCACAGCCGCTGCTTCCCGTCCGCGATTCCGCTCAATCGTCTCCACAATCGCGCTTCCCACCGCAACCGCATCCGCAAACTTTCCAACTTCCGCAAACTGCTCAGCATTCGAAATCCCAAACCCAACCGCAAGCGGCAGCTTTGTTACGCGCCGCAACCGCCGCACCAGTTTCTGCGCATCGTTCGCCAACCCCTGTCGCGCTCCCGTCACTCCCGTCCGCGATACCGCATAAACAAATCCGCGCGACGCCGCCGCGATCCGCTTCAACCTCCTATCCGGACTGGTCGGTGTAGCTAGAAATACCGGAGCCAGATCATGCACCCGCATCGCCCGCAGATATTCGCCCGCCTCTTCCACCGGTAGATCCAATACCAGCACGCCGTCCACGCCCGCATGCCTCGCCACCATGCAGAACTTCTCCATCCCCATGCGCAATATCGGATTCAAATACGAAAACACAATCAGCCCCGTCGACTGGGCGTGCTCCCGCACCTTCGCCGCCAGCGTCAACACCTGCGCCAGGCAGGTCCCATGCTTCAGCGCCCGCTCGCTCGCCCGCTGAATCACCGGCCCATCCGCCACCGGATCGCTGAATGGCACCCCCAGTTCAATCACATCCGCACCAGACTCAATCGCAGCCGATATCACGGCCCGCGTAGTCGCAAGATCCGGATCTCCGCAGGTGACATACACGATCAGCGCCGGCTTTTTGTGAAAAGATAGAGGCATAACAGATCGCTCATTGAATCCTTCGGAGATTGACTCAATGACTCACTTTCTCCATGATTCAATCCAGCTTCAGGTTCTCCCGCAAAATTCCGATATCCTTATCCCCGCGCCCAGAGACATTTACAATCACCAGGTCCGATCTCTTCATCTTGGGCGCGCGCTTCACCACTTCCGCGATGGCATGCGCGGACTCGAGCGCTGGAATGATTCCTTCTGTCCGCGCCAGCAAACTAGTAGCCTCCAGCGCCTCGGCATCTGACGCCGGAACATACTCCGCTCGCCCTGCGTCTCGCAACGCCGCATGCTCCGGCCCAATCGACGGATAATCCAGCCCCGCCGAAACCGAATGCGTGTTCGCAATCTGTCCGGCCGAGTCCTGCAGTACGTAAGAGAATGTCCCCTGCAAAACTCCCGGCGACCCTCCCCGAAACCGCGCCGCATGATCGCCCAGCCCTTCGCCGCGCCCGCCCGCCTCCACGCCAATCAAGCGAACCGGCTTGTCCTTTATAAACTCGTAGAAAATTCCGATCGCATTCGATCCCCCGCCCACGCAGGCAATCACCGCCGCCGGCAGTTTCCCCTCGGCCTTCAGAATCTGCGCCCGCGCCTCCCGCCCAATCACCCGGTGAAAATCCCGCACCATCGTGGGATACGGATGCGCCCCCAAAACGCTCCCCAACAAATAATGTGTAGTCCGCACATTTGTAACCCAGTCGCGCATCGCCTCGTTAATCGCGTCCTTCAACGTCCGCGACCCCGACTCCACCCCGCGCACTTCCGCTCCCAGCAACCGCATGCGGAACACATTCAACTCCTGCCGCCGCATATCCTCGGTCCCCATGTACACCACGCACTCGAACCCCAGCAATGCGCAAACCGTAGCGGTAGCCACTCCATGCTGCCCTGCGCCCGTCTCCGCAATCACCCGCCCTTTGCCCATGCGCTCCACCAGCAGCGCCTGTCCCAAACAGTTATTGATCTTGTGCGCCCCAGTGTGCAGCAGATCTTCCCGCTTCAAATAAATCTTCGCCCCGCCCAGCTGCTGCGTAAGCCGCCGCGCAAACGATAGCGCCGTAGGCCGCCCCGCATAAGTCCGCAGCAGCTCCTCGAGCCTCCTCTGAAATTTTCGGTCGCGCTTCGCCTTCTCATACTCCCGCTCCAACTCCTCGAGCGCCGCCATCAAAGTCTCCGGCACATACCGCCCGCCATAGACCCCGAACCGCCCAGCCTCTCGGCCCAAACTGTTTGGACGCAGGTGCTCCACCCTTGCGCGCTCTCTGCGCAGAGTGGGGATTTTGACTTTCCCGGTCGTCCTGGGAGCCGTCACCATTTCTAACTCGTCTTCCGATCTGCGTCCCGCACGGCTTGCACAAACGCCCGCACTTTCTCCGGATCTTTCTTCCCCGGCCTAGCCTCCACACCCGAAGCCACATCCACTCCCCAAGGCTTCAAAATCCCCATCGCCTCCGCCACGTTTCCGGGCGTAAGCCCGCCGGCCAGCACCAACTGTCCGAATCGTCTGATCTCATCCACCGTCTGAACCGACGTCCTCCAGTCAAACACCTCACCCGTCCCACCCTGTTTTGATGGGGTTCCAGAGTCCAACAGGAACGCATGCACGACATCCGGATCCCACCTGCTTGCCCACGCCACCGGATTTGCCTGGTGCATCGAAATCGCCACCAGAACCTTGAGCAGCGGACGCCGTCCGAGAACAAGATCTGCCACGTGCGGATCCTCATGGTGACCATGCATCTGAACTGCCGTGAGCCCAGCCCCGTCCGCGATGGCCGAGATCGAGTCTTCGCACTCATTCACAAACACTCCCACCTTCTCCACCCCCGCCGGCAGTTTCTCCACAATTTCTCGCGCCGCCTCTACTGCAATCTTCCGCGGACTCTTCTCATAAAACACAAACCCCACCGCATCCGCCCCAGCCTCAATTGCAGTCAGCGCATCCTCCGAATTCGTAGTCCCGCAAATCTTGATCCACGTCATGAAAACCAGCCGTCTTCGCTCACGGCCCACTCGCTACTCGGGACTCGGGGTGAGAGACGAAAGCCCGCAGCGCCTCCCCCGGCCGCTCCGCCCGCATCAGCGACTCTCCGATCAAAAACGCCTGATACCCCGCCGTCCGCAGGCGCGTGATATCCTCCCCCGACCGAATCCCGCTCTCCGCCACCCGCACCACATGCTTCGGAAGCCGGTCCGCCAGCCGGAACACCGTCTCCGCATCCACCTTGAACGTCCGCAGATCGCGCGCGTTCACCCCGATCAAATCGCACCCCGCATCCAAAGCCCGCTGCAACTGTCCCTCATCGTGCACTTCGCACAAAACATCCAAGCCGCGCGAGCGAGCGCCGCGCGCCAGCCCAGTCAATTCCCTCTGCGATAAAGCCTCCACGATCAGCAACACCGCATCCGCCGAATTCGCCCGCGCCTCCAGCAACTGAAACTCATCCACAATAAAATCCTTGCGCAGACAAGGCAGCCTCACCGCCTCCGAGGCCATCCGCAAATTCTTCAGCGACCCTCGAAAGAACTCCTCATCCGTCAGCACCGAAATTGCCGCTGCCCCCGCCGCTTCCAACTCCTTCGCCAACTCCTCCACACAAAACTCCGCCCGGATCAATCCCTTCGAGGGCGAAGCTTTCTTCAGTTCCGCAATCACCGCTACCCCGGCTCTGCTCTTTTCCTTGAGCGCCCGCCGAAATCCGCGCGGCTCATGTCGTTCCGCCCGCCGCTCCAGCTCCCGCAGGTCAGACGCAGCTTTCCCCGCAACCACTTTCTGGCGTGTGGAGCGGACAATCTGGTCAAGAGAAACAGGCATGACGAGTGCCTGAATTATACGGGAAGGACTGACGAGGGTATGGCGAGGGTAATCACCGGCAAACGCTCTCGATTTCCTTATAAGGCTTCTCTGCGTGCTCCGGATACTTGATCTGCTTCACCTCCATCCACTGATCGAGCAACGTGCCGGCGTCATGCAGGCCCACATCCGGATCGCCGTCATACGCCGCATCGCTCTCCGCTTCCTCCAATGTCACCAGCTTGAATCCCTTCTTCTTCAGCAGGTCCAGCGCCTCCGGTAGAATCGTGCTGCTGAAGGCCCCCAGGTGCATCAGCAGCACATAGTTGATGTCGTGCCCGTAAATCAGCTTCGCCTGCTCCCGGCCCAAGTCAAGAAACTCCGAAGCCGTGTTCAAGTAGCTCGACCGCAGCCACTCAATGGACTTCGTGTCGTTCTTCGCCGCGCACCGCGCATACGCAAAGTTCCACAAGTAGTCTTCCCAATCCAGCGTGACCTGCGCGATCCTGTATCCGCGCGCTTTTAAATAGGCCCGTATCGCGCGCCGCTTCTCCACCGTGTCTCCCTCGTGCAGGTAGGGATAGCGAAACCAGTGCCAGTGATCGTTTGCTTCCAGTAACTCGAGCACGGGTTCGTTCTCCTCGATCTCCCGCTCGAATGCCTCGGCCGTGTTCTGCTCCAGATCCATATGCGAATAAGTATGATTCCCCACCGGCTCGGCCGCTGCCCAAAGCTTCAGCGCCTCTGCCCCATCCGTGTTGCCTTCCAGTCTTTTTGAATTGATAAATCCATAGACCAAGGGTACGTGCCGCTTTTTCAGAATCGCCAGCACATTCTTCGCAGTCTCCGCCCGCGTAACACCCGGCGGCAGCTCTCCATTCAGTGGTAGATCATCAAAGGTGATTGCCACATTTTGCGCCGTGCATGCCCCGCACAGCACTAGGAGCAAGAACCCCACTTGGAAGGTCACACGCAGAGGGTTTTTCATGCGGAGAGGGTACGGGACTTTGCACGTCCGCCCACTGTTCCCTTCGTGTAGAGCGGACACGCTTGTCGCCCAAAGGCTAGAAAGAACATTCTTTGGTGCCATCGAAGGGACTCGAACCCCCACACCGTTGCCGGTACATGGACCTGAACCATGCGCGTCTGCCAATTCCGCCACGATGGCAATCTGAATCGCAATGCAGCGGCGGCTAAGGCCGCCGTGCCAGGAAGACCAACCACCCCATTTTACAGCCAAGTCCGAGCCTGTCAAACCAACGGTTCACGACAGAGGCACACCGATACGGAGAAGACGGGAGGAACGAAGAAAACGATCAAAGGCTTCCTCCCTGTCTTTGTGGTGAAAAGCGCTTCTTCAGCAACACCAAACTCTATGTCAGCTTCGCGGTCATCGAGATCTTCGCGTTCAGCACTTTCGACACCGGACAGCCTTTCTCCGCCGCCTCTGCGTATTTCTGAAACGTCGCCGCATCCGCTCCCGGAACCGTCCCGACTACGTCGAGGTGACTGGATGTAATCGTCCATCCCGAATCCTGCTTCTCCATGGTCAGGGTTACGTTCGTGCTGATCGTCTCCGGCGCCAGATTCGCCCCGCCCAGTTGCGCCGAAAGCGCCATCGAAAAGCATGCCGCATGCGCCGCCGCAATCAACTCCTCCGGATTCGTCCCCGGCGCATTCTCAAAGCGCGTGGTAAACGAATATGGAGTGTCTTTCAGTACTCCGCCAGGCGCCGAAATCGTTCCCTTCCCGTCCTTCAGTCCGCCCTTCCACACTGCACTCGCCTTACGTTCCATCGCGTTCTCCTCATCATGCCGGATAAATTAAATCTCTCGCCATTGTAGACGCAGATCGCCCGCCATGTCAGGGGGACGCTTCGCCCGTCATAAAAATTCGTACCGCGCAAATAAAATCCGCACCGCGGATAACTCAACTTGCACCCGCTCTCCTTCAAGTCCGCCGAACGGCTCGGACAAAAGCGCTCCGAATGTCCCAGTCCTCGCTCCGCCCCCGGCGCCCCATCGACTGGCTTCGCTTCTGCCCGGCTGGCTTCCCCCGGTTCCTGCCCGCTCATCCGCGCAACATTACCCCCGCATGCACCCACGCACAACTGGACAACCGCATTCCTCTCCACCTGTGCTCACCGAACTGAATTCTTTCTTCCCTCAATCAAAAATCTCCTGTTTCCACAGACTCTTTTGCGCTAGAATGCCTGTGCATTCAAGAGCGTAGTCCATCGGGCCGTGGATGCCGCTCTTGGCCTTCCCCTAGGAGGTAGTAGATGTATCGCCCCTATACTAGTTCCCTGGCGGACTCTCGTGCGTTCTTGGACGTCGAGTCCATTCTCCGCAACCTCGGGCAAGATTTTGTCACATCCTTCAACACCGGCAACTACGATCAGGTTGCCGCGCTCTTCGCCCAGGACGGCGTATTGATGGCGCCGCAGCACGACCCTGCCTATGGCCCCAAGGCCATAGAGCGTCTGCTCCGTCAGATCGGCGAAACGGGATACGAAGACCTCCGCCTCGAAACTGTGCGTGTCGAAGCTTCCGGTGACCTTGCCGTGGAGGTTGGCCGCTACACCGTCGCCATCCGCCAGCCCGATGGCACCGTCCTCGCCGACCGCGGCAAGTACATCAAAGCTTGGCGCCGTCTCGGCGCATGGCTCATCGTGGGCGATTGTTGGAGCAGCAACCTACCCATCTCTCATTAGCCCGCGCGCCGCAATCGGGCCTTCCTCAGGCGAGTTAAGGAAAACTGGGTGCTCGCCGGGAAACCGGCGATCGAGAACTGCTCAAATTCGGGGAAACCTCAAACCGCAATCCCGAGCCAGCTGCGGTTCAGGACTTGGCGGCGAGCACTTCGCAGACCCGGCGGATGGTTTCTCGCTGGGGCTCGTTGAGAGTGAGGAACTCAAAGCCGTAGCGTAGACCCTGGCGGCAGCGGACGATGGCGCGCACTTTCAAGGGATAGGGACTGAGGGGCAGCGGAATCTCGAGGGAAACGATTTCGCCGGTTTGGAGGTCGCCAGTAAGAGTGGCGCCGACCCCGTCCTGACCAAATTCAGTGGAGCGTCCCCAACAACTGCGGAATTCGCCGTCCTGAAACATGCGGACCTGCATGCGGACGTCGATGACGAAACGCGGGAAACGGCGAGATTCGGCGGGAGCCGATTTATTGGTCGCGAGTTTCTTGCCCGGTGCTGCCATATTGAATTGCCTCGCCCGATCTCGTTCCGTTCGCGCTTGAGTTCCCGTTCGCAGGCGGAGTTCAGTTACTGTGCAACAGGTAGCCGGGTTCCAGGGGAAGTTTGCCTGCGATCTTGACTACCGTGACACTGCTGTTGATGGCATATACATCCACGACACCCACGGCTCCGGGGAGGGACGCAACCTTGTTAACCAGGTCGTCGTCTGAAGTGGCGACCACGATGGCGGGATGTTCGTTTCGTCCGTGATTGGAGGTGACGATGAGACCACTGACCTCGCTCTCGGACATGCCGTAAACCTTTTCCAAAACCACTTTCATTGCGGGGACGGACGGTGAGCGCATCACGAAGGTCACCGGCTTGCCATCTGGCCAGCGATTGGTCTGCGCTTTGCAAACCTTGACCAGATCGGCGAGGCTTATGACACTCACCGCATTCGATTTGTTGGAAACCAGGGCAAGATCCCGCCCCCACGCCAGGGAGGCGCTGATCAGCACGAATATGGAAACACGCAGAAAGCGTCGATCGAGCACTCTTCGTCTCCGCAGTTTGTCCAGACCTCGGAATTATTGTGCTTGAACATTAGATACTCATTAAAGGTAACTAAGGTCACGAAGCAAAGTGGACCGCGGAGTGGAGTGAACCGATTGTAGAATCTGCCGGATGATTCCGCGGGGCCAGACGGCGGTAATTGGCATAGGGAGTGGAGCCAGTTACCCGCCTCTCCTGCCGCATGCCCGGTACCATCGGAAAAAAGGCGCGGCCTTTCAGCCGCGCCCGCTGTTGTTTTCCTCGATCGTCAGAGTCTAGTGCCGCCGCTTCAGCGGAGAGTGTAGCCGCACGGCGGGCCGAAGGATGGAGGCCACCGACTGCACCGTTCCACCCAAGGAACTGCCTTGCTGCTCGAATGTCCCCAGCCCGACCTGACTGGTATCAGTTTCAAGCAGGATATAAGTTGTGGTGTTCACGACATAGAAGTTGAACTCCCAATAATTAGTGGTGGCCGATCCTCGGCCATTGCCGTCCGGGGCAGTGAAGGCTGAGGTTTGCAGCGCTTTACCGGAGGACAGGACGGTTTCATCGTTGAGGTCGACAATTCCAGTGAAACCGCTGGAGCTCGTGGTGAACTCGGCGATATCGTCTTCTTCGCCGTTTGGGTTGGCGCCGCTGAGATTGAATCCGTATCCTTCGGGGGGTGCGGCCAGAGCTGTACTGCTCTGCGGGTATGCTGCACCAGACGTGATCCCAAGATTATCGATTTCGAGCAACTGAATGCCCGTGCCACCAGAGTAGGTAAATGGATAGGCCGCAAATGTGTAAGTGCCCGCAAGGTCACTTGCGGCGCCGTTCACGAAGCCGTTGAGGCTGAGAGTCGAACGTCCGCCCGACAGTGTGCTAAAGCCGCCACCACTGATGCCGAGCCCTTGGCCAACCGTCAAAGCGTCGTTGAAGTCCTCAAGTCCGGCGCTGATTGTGCCGCCGGTGTTGGTCAGCCAGCCGCCGACATCGATCGGCGCCCCGCCGGAGTCCTCTCCCGCCATGGTGTACACCAGTTGCCCGGAAGATATGGAGGTGGCCTGGGTGTATACATCCCCGGAGAGAAGAAATGCCCCGTCGCTTTCGATAAATTTCAGGTGCGTGGGATCAATCGGGTAAACATCGAACCCGAACGCGCCCGAGCCGCTGATGATCTGAGCCGTCCCCGGTGTGGATGTCAAGTTCACGAAAGACGACGTGGAGAGAGCTGCGACTCCCGTGTAACCGCCGTCGTTGTTGATATCCTGAAGCCCCGTGGTCGCGCTTCCTGTAGCATCTAAAGTCATCGCACCGACCATGGAGAGCGGTAACCCGCTGGTTCCACCGCCAGTACCGGACAGACCGAAGGTATAAGCGCCAGCAATCTGGCCTTGCGAGACTGTGCTCTGCAGGTCAATTGTGCCACTGCCGGTACCGTTGCTGTCGTATTCGGTGACGAGTCCGTGCGAATTCGTCGTCAGGACCAAATCCAGGGTAAAGGTAACGCCGGTAGCGGTTCCGCTCGAGTTAGCCGTCGTGGTATTAAAGCTGATCTGTCCGCGACCGTCGGACGTAATATTGTAGGAACCGCCGGTGATCGGTTGTGCGACTGGCGTGAGCGGAATGATTTCCTGCCCGATGACGTCAACCGTGCCTCCGCTAATGCTCCCGCTGCCGTTAGCCAAGAGAGTTCCCGTCATGGCCAAAAAGTCCCCATTGGCATCTACTCCCGATGATGAAAAAACGTAGGTGCCGTTCAGGTTGCTGTTGCTGAAGGCACCGCTGGGGGGCGCTACAGGCGTAGGAGAACTGCTGCCGCAGCCGACTAGAAGTGCAAGTGTGGAGAGTGCGACAAATAGAGCGACTCCATTGCGTACTGACATAACTTCCTCCGGGGAAAATCAATCGTAGAACTGGTCACCTTTAAGTGCGAGGTTAGCACAGGTCAATTCATCTGCGTTAAACCCGAACCAAGGAAGCAAGTAGCGCGGAAAGAAGAAAAAAAAATGTGGCGGGGCGCAAGCTATACATATCTTTACATTCTGGCCTCAGGTGCGGAGTGCGGGCTTCCGGATTCCGAGAAACTTGGATGGTTGAGGTTGCTCCGTGGGTTGGTTGGGACGTACGTACACGTGCACTCCTTGGCAAAAGAAGTTCGGAGAACGCGCAGCGTGAGTTGCGTGACTCTGTGAACAGGAGCTTATACGCTGATCATGCGAGGCAAATGTTCGTGGGGCTAAAAAAGTGAAGCGCAACTCCCAAATTGGGACTGGCGCTCCTCGCGGTTTTCCGCATCCAACTCGGCACAACCGGTTGGTCCTCGGCGGAATTGTGGGAGAGGCGAGAGAATTCGGGTAGCATGGTGGAAGCAGCACTCGTCGAATTCTCGAGTGAGGTTTGAACGATAAGCAGGATGAGGCGGGGACCGACATTCCGGCGGAGACCATGTTTCGGCTCAATGGTGTGCGCGCTGGTGGTGGCCTTGGGCGCGCCCGCTCTGGGACTGGCGGGAGCCGGGCAGACGGATTCATCCCGGAGCGTGGCGGACAACGCTGCGCAGGATAGGACTTCGCAGGACAAGACTTCGCCAGATCAAGACGAGGGATTGGTGATTGAGCCGGGAGAGTTGCCGGCGACGTATCCGCACGGACCGTACCAGGTGAATTTTCATGCGCGCGGCAAGTATGTTCCCGTACTGCGCTGGCGCGTCGCGAGTGGCGCGTTGCCGCCGGGGATCAAACTTGAAGACAACGGCGTCCTGCACGGGGAGGCGGAGCGGGCGGGCGAATTTCAGTTTGTGGTGGTAGTGCGGGATGGCGGCCAACCGCAACAGGCAATGCAGAAAGGATTCGTGATCAAAGTGGTGGAGGCGATCACGGTGGCATGGAAGGTTCCAGCGCACGTCACGGGAAACCGCATCGATGGCAGCGTGGAGGTATCGAACACCACAGCCGACGACATGGATTTGACGTTTGAGGTGAAGGCGGTAAACGAAAACGGACGAGCCACGGAGATTGGGTATCAGCACTTTCCATTAAAGAAAGGCACGATAGGAATGGCCCTGCCGTTTGGTGAGACGTTGCCCTACGGAGCTTATATGGTGTATGTCGACGTAAACGGCGAGATAGCGAAGCGGAACGCAATTTACAAGCAGCAGATGAAGACGCCGGCCGCCCTGCAAGTGCTCGTGGGGCCGTAGGGACAGTCGGGGCAGTCGGTTTTTCGTTTTCGGAGGGAATTCTCACGCAGAGCTTACCGAGGGCCCGTGGGGGTTGGATTCGGCAGAGAAGTGAGGCGCCGACGGGAACTAGAAACCAGAATGTGCCAACCTGCCTTAAACAAATTAAGAGTTCCGAGGTGGTGTTGGGTCCGTTCCTCTCAGCCAGTAGCTCGCGTTAGACCCTTGCTTGACCTGCTCTCGCTGCTTCCCTTGCGGGGCCGCTGCGCGCGATCTTCGCTCGGGCTCCGGGCTTACCGCCAACCGGACAAACCTACCCAACGCCTCGGAACTCTATCTTGCCTTCGACTGGACTTCCCGTTCTCCTCGACCAGCGCTTTGCTATAGACCCTTACTTGCCTTCTCTCCGCATTTTGCAATGTGGAGGGTGACAAAGCTTGAGCCCCGGACGCCGCACCAACCGGAAAAACTTAAGAAACTGTCAAAGAACGATCCTTTTGTACTCCTTCTAATTTTAGAGTCAACAAAAAGCGTGCGGCTTTATCTGGTTTAGTTTTCAATCAAGTGCAGGCTGTCCACAGGCAGGTGACCGGATTTTGTGCAGGTTGACGAAGCCATTTCGTGCAAAAGGCAGGTAGGGCGGAGTTTTCGCGATAGAAAACAGGCTCGGACGAGTATTGCGGGTTGTTGTAGCAGTTTCGCAGCTGTGAAAATCCGGCGAAAACGCCGCCGGGTAAGGATCTCGCAGCGTAGCAGCGGCAGGTGCCATGGGTGCCTAGGCCGCGAAATCGGGCGCGTGTAGCTGAATGTTAGTACGGCTGGTAGTGGTGTTTAGTGCGCATACGCAAAAGCACCACTATCGTTACGGCTTAATTCCTTGACAACACGAGTAAGTCTGCTAAAGTTCGAGAAAAGCGACTTCACCCAATACAACTGATTCACAGGTGCCCTGTCTATGAAGAATGTTTACGAGGTTTTGAGGCAAAAAGAGATGGAGCTGACCCGGCTGGAGAAGGAAGTGGAAGCGCTGCGGCTGGTGGCTCCGTTGCTGTCCGAAGAGAAGGAAATGAACTCGGACATGGTAAAACCGGCACTGGCCACCGCTGTGAACGGTCCGCAGCAGCCGATCCGCATCCCGGCGCCTCCGGTAGTGCCGGCGGCGCAGCCAGTGCGCGCAGCCGGATGGGACGATACCGCCAAGCGCTGGCCGTAAACGCTCGCAACGGCATTCGTCTCCCTCGCTCTCATCGCTTTTCATCTTCGCGACGCAGAAGCCTGTCCTGGACTGCGGAAGGCGTTCTGTTTTCGCTTCCCAGCTCGTGCTCGAGCAGCTCGAGAATACGTGGATCGAGCTTTTCAAGGCCGAAAAAGACAACCCTTCGGAGAGGACCGACTCCAATCGTCTCACCGGACAAGGCGGTGTGGATTGGGGCGATCAGTCTGCCGTCAGTTTGCGGAGAGGCTCATGTGGGGACAGCGGTTGTCCGATCGAGCGAAGCTCGACGGTTTTCCTCGCCAAGGCCGGCAAACTGAGACCCTGCCCAGCGATTTCGCCGGTCCAGCTCAGTCCGCTCCCACAATTTCCCGCAAAGCCCCCAGCAGCCGATCCACTTCCTCGACGGTGTTATAGTGCACGAGGCCGATGCGCAGGAAGCCGCCGGTTTTCTCCACGTCCAGGCACTCGGTGAGGTTCAGAGCATAGTAGTTTCCGTCCCAGGTGAAGAAGCCGCGATCTCCTAGTTTGGTGGCGAGCGCGAGAGGAGTGTTGCCCTCCGTCAGATCAACCATGCGCACAGCGAACGTTGGACAGCGCTGCTCGAAGCGCGCGCGATCGGTGATGCCGTAAAGTTTCAGACCTGGAATCTGCGACAGGCCGGCGATCATGCGCTCCATCAATCGATGCTCATAGCGGTGAATCTCTCCGAAAGCGGCAACAATCGCAGCTCGGCGCGTGGCCGCACGGGCTGGCGAGAGATGGGATTGCGCGCGGCGGCCGAGTTCGCCAATGTAGTCCACGCAAGCGGTGATGCCGGCGATGCACTCATGGTTGAGCGTACCCCACTCCCAGCGCTGCGGGACGGCCTCCGTGAGCGGACGGACTTTGTACGGCCGCATCCGTTGCAGGTGTTCGCGCTTGCCGAAGAGAACGCCCATGTGAGGACCGAAGAATTTGTAAGTGGAGCAGACCAGAAAATCGCAGTCGAGCGCGGCGACATCGATGAGTCCGTGGGGGCCGTAGTGTACGGCGTCCACATAAGTGAGTGCGCCGGCGGCGTGCGCCAGGCGAACGATATCCTTGACTGGATTGATCGTGCCGACTGAATTCGACGCGTAACCGACCGCAACCAGTTTGGTCTTTTCATTGATCTTCGAGGCAAGATCGGCCAGGTCGAGGGTGCAATCGTTTTCGTGAAACTCAGCCCAGCGTACTGTAACGCCTTTTTCTTCCAGCGCGAGCCAGGGCGAAACGTTGGCGTCATGATCGAGACGCGTGACCAGGACTTCATCGCCGGGGCCCAGGTCACGGCCAATCGCGCGTGACATGGCAAACGTCAGCGTGGTCATGTTAGGGCCGAAGACGATTTCGTCAGCATTGCAGTTGAGGAAGTCCGCCATCGCGGCGCGCGCGCCGGCGACCATGGCATCGGTGCGGCGGCTGGTCGCGTAGGCCCCGCAGGTGTTGGCGTTGTCGCGCCGGAGATAGTCGGAAATAGCGTCCATCACGCGCTCTGGAACTTGCGTTCCGCCTGGTCCGTCAAGGAAGACGGCGGGGTGTCCGTTGACGGTTTCGGCCAGCGCGGGGAACTGCGAGCGGACCCAGCGGATGTCGAGGGCGGCAGTAAGGTCCATTTCAGTGATTGCCATGACGGGATGGAGGTGTCCTCGGCCGTAGCGCTGGTGTCCCGCGGGCTGGCCCCTTTTTGGTCGGTTCCGGAACACCGCTCGAGCTCTATCCCATCACCGTCGTGTGCTCAGGCTTAATCTTGTAAATCACGCGCACTTCGCCGGGCTGGCCATAGGGATACTTGTCGACGCCGAGATATTTCTTGGCCATCTTATCGATATGAGCGCTGGCGCCTTCCTCGGTGATCTCGACCACCCGGCCGCGAATCTCGAGATAGCGGTAGGGATTCTCCGGATCCACCAAAGCCATGGCCACGCGCGGATCGCGGCGGACATTCTTATCTTTCTGGCGTCCTTTGGCGGAGTTGAAAATGACGTGCTCGCCGTCAAAGTCGCACCAGACGGGCGTAACCTGCGGCCGCCCATCGGGCATGAGCGTGCCAAGACTGGCGAAGGCGCGCTTCTGAAAAAGATCGCGATATTTCTCGGGGATAGCTTCCGGCATGAGATCTCCTTGCAATCGTGCAATGAATTGACAGCACATTATAGATCGGACGGAACGAATCCGCGCTTGATTTGCCGCCGGGCCGCTCTCCCCAGTATTCTTTCAGACCATGATGACGATAAACCGAGAGAGCCCGGCTCGCGCCAGTGCCTTATCCCGCCGGACGAATGGAACCCTGGCTGGATTCGTGTTGGTACTGCTGGCGCTGATGCCTGTGCTTTCTGCGTTGGCGAACGCGCAGACCGCGAAATATCCGCCGACCATCGTCTTCATGACCGACTTCGGCGTAGTAGACGATTCCGTTGCCATCTGCCGGGGGGTGATGTATTCGATCATGCCCGAGGTGCGCATCGTCGACCTTACCCACGATGTGACGCCGTTCTCCATTCTTGACGGTGCGCGCTTTCTTGCTGGTGCCACGCCGTACTATCCCGCGGGGACGGTTTTTGTGGTGGTGATCGATCCGGGCGTGGGCAGCACGCGCAAGGCGATTGTGGCCAAGTCGAAACCCGGACAGTATTTTGTGCTGCCCGATAACGGCCTGCTCACGCTGGTGGAGCAGCGCGACGGCATCGAGGCGGTGCGTGAGATCGCGAACACCGACTGGATGATCGGCGCTAAACTTTCCTCTACGTTCCACGGCCGCGATGTGTTCTCGCCGGCGGGCGCGCATTTGGCTCGCGGCGACGACTGGAGCACGGTCGGTCCTGAAATGCCCGTCAAGAATCTCGTGCGCCTGAATCTGCAGGCAGCCAAGTTCGATGACCAGGGGCTGACGGCGGAAGTCATTGCCACTGACGGTCCATTCGGCAATTTAGTCACCAACGTCGCCGCGGACGTTTTCCTCAAACTCGGCTACCAGCGCGGCCAAGAAGTTCCGGTAGAAATAGGCGGAAAGAAAATGCGGATGAAATTTGTAAATACCTTCAGCGATGTACCACTGAAACAGCCGTTGTTCTATATCAACTCGCGTGGATATTTGGCTGTAGCCGTGAATCAGGGCAGTTTTTCCGCGGTGTACGGTGTGACTCCGCCGCTCACATTGCTGATCCCCCGCGCTCGAAAGTAGCCATCGCCGCGCCTGCCGTCTGCACTCAGCCGGCTATGGCTTTGTCGCTCTGAACCCGCGGCAGCACGGCGCGCAACAGCGCCTCGAAGCTGACCCTGACGCGCTCTCCGGTTTCCATCACTTCTTGGTGCGAGAGCGGCTGATCAACAATGCCCGCCGCCATGTTGGTGACACACGAGATCGCGAGCACTTTGATCCCCATGTGACGCGCGGCGATCACCTCGAAAACCGTCGACATGCCGACCAGGTCGGCACCGATGGCTCGCAGATACCGAATCTCGGCGGGCGTTTCGTAACTGGGGCCAAGCAGCGCCGCATAAACGCCTTCGTGCAGTGTCATTCCCAGCTTGCCCGCTTCCTCTCGCACCAGCTCGCGATAGGATTTCGCGTAAGCGTGCGTCATGTCGGGAAAGCGCACGCCGAAACGGTCGTCATTCGGACCGCTCAGGGGATTCGCTCCCTGCAGGTTGAGGTGGTCGCCGATCAGCACCAGCGCGCCTTGCTGATAATTCAGATTAATTCCGCCCGCCGCATTGGTCAGGATGACGGCGCGAATTCCCATGCGCCCGAACACGCGCATGGGGAACGCGACCTCCTGCGCCGAATATCCTTCATAAAGATGGACGCGCCCTTGCATCACGGCCACGGGGACGGCGCCCGCCTTGCCGATCACCATCTGTCCCGCATGGCCAATCGCAGTAGATCGCGGGAAGGCCGGGATCTCGGAGTAAGGGATGCGGGCCGCGTGGGCGAGAGAATCGGCAAACCCGCCTAGACCTGAACCGAGAACTAGGCCAATGCGCGGCCGCAAGGAGGTTTGCCCGAGGATGAATTGCGCGGCGGATTCAGCAGCGTCGTAAGTGTCGTTGGTCATACAGACGGTCGTCAGAACTTCTTTTCAAACTTTGCGAACTCGCCCTCCAGCTTCCACTGCATCCGCGCGCGTTCGTTAGCCGTGAGGAACTCTTCGCATCCCGCCGACGGCTTGTCCGCACCCGGAACATCCCCCGTGCACGCCGGCGTCATAGGAAACACCCGCTTCCTGTCCGTCCACAGGCTTTGACCCGGCAGGAAGCTGTGTTCCAAGCTCTGCCGCGCCATGCGCTTCAAATCCGAATAAGACAAGTGGTAACTCTCTACCGCACGCAAATATTCATGCGTCAGGTCCGAGCGCGACACGCCCTCGTCGTCAGTCGCCAAGGCCACCGGAACGTCGTACTTCATGTAAATCGGCAGCGGATGATCATCCCCGCTCACGCCCAGAATCACGTCATTCGAGGTCAGACAGATTTCCACGAGTACATTGTGCTCTGCCATTTCATGCAACAAGCCGATCGCATCTTTTTCATTCATCACGTCAACCCCGTGGCCGATCCGCTCGGCATGACCGCGCTCGATCGAAGCGCGAATGTGGAACGTCAAATCCTCCGGCGGTACGAGCCCCATGGCAAGTTCGCCCGCATGCAGCGTGATGTGCACTTTAGGATAGACGCCGTGCAGATAATCGAGCATAGCCATATGCTCGTTGAAGTCGTGGAGGGGAACGTACCAGTCTTCGGGCATCACCAGATTCAGCCCGACAAATCGCGGATCGGAAGATGCCAGCTCGAACCCAAGCAGAATCTGCGCGAAAACGATTTCATGCGGCAACCCGCGCAGCACCTGATAAAGATAACGCACGGTCACGCCGCATCCGGGAGCCGCATCCGCAGTTCCGCACTTGAGAATCTGTTTCCCGCGGGCCTCGTCGGCAGCGAGTCTCTTGGAAGTCTCGGCAGCCACATCTTGCATGCCGGCGCTCAGCAGCGCCTCGCGCATCTTGGCGTAATCCGGATTCCATTCAACCTTTCCCGCCAGTTTTGCCGCCGCGCCGCCGTCGGCGGTGTGCATGAACTCGACATATTGCAGATGATCCATGCCCGCGCGATTCCTGGCTGCGGCAATTTCCTCCGCCACATGGGTCAGCAAGGCCAGTCTGAATTTGTCGAACGTGGCAAAAAAATGATCGTGGCCCGATTCGTCGCCCGGTCTCCAGTTGCGCATCGACCAGGCGTCAATCATCTGGTTGTAAAGCAGATGGTCGCCGTAGCTGCATCGGGCCGCGGGCTTGGCCCTGTAGCTTTCGCAGGAATCGCAAGGCGGAGCCAGCAACCGCGAAGAGGTTCGGTCCACGCACAGCCCGCCGTCCGCCGCGAAATCCACCAGGTCTTCGGCATAGGTCGCGCCGTCCACATGATTGTGCAGATCTCCACCCTTGGGCAGGTCGCGCAAAAAAGCCAGCAACAACTGTGGTTGCTGGCGGACGCGTTCGAAGTGAAGCGACGTGCGCTGCTCAGTACTCTGGGCAGCGGCCAAACCGGTCAACAGCAGAACCAGCAAGCGACGGCGGAGCACCCCGCGCATGGTTGGTGGCACGATCAGCCCTTCCAGATGAATCCTCCGGACTAACCCTTCGCAGTCAGGAAAGGAATTGTAATCTGTCGCGGGGCACAGCATTCATAGAAAAGATTCACGCAAAACAACGAAGATGAGACTGAGGAAGGTCAGCGCAACCAGACCAGCGCGCCGATCACGATCGCGACGACCAGCAAAGCTCCGAGGATGTACTTGTGAGCCGCGAACCAGGATTCTGACGGCGCAGCCGAGCTTAAGAACAGAATGGAATTGTCGGAGTCGGACACATCCTCTGGGACATTGTGCGGGACGCTTTGCGGCAAGTCCGCAACTACGGGAGCGGCAATTGCGACTTCGCCTAGGGATGGTTCCATGGCTGGGTCCGAAGTTTGAACCGAAGAAGAATCCTTCAAAACAGAAATCTCGGGCGTATCAGCCTGTGCACCGATGACTTGGGGTCCCGGTTGCGTTGCTTGAGGTGCTTCTCGGCCCGCGGCGACGGCCGCTGCGGAAGGCTGCGGAGGACCATCACCGCGCCATTGCTTCCCTTCGCAATCGACGCAGAACGTGCGTCCCTGCGACACAGGAAAGCCGCAAGCCTGGCACCTCTGCAGGTTTTTCAGCTCCATCGGCAAAGTGATTGACGCCGCAATGTCATCGGGCCGGTCGGCGCTGGCTGGAGTCTCGGAGACCGCGGACCAAAAAAGCGGCTCCTTCGGGGCTGGCTCGAGCTCTGTCTTTTCCAGTTCCGTCTTTTCCAGTTCCGTGGACAGAGTACCTTTTCCTTGCGGCACGGCCGCACAGTCCGCGCCGATCACATTTCCGGGAGATTCAAGTGGCCAGGCATGGGCTGCGATCACATCCCCGGACGGCTGACTTTCCGCACCGGCCGGTTCCTCAACTGCGGCCAAACCTTGCGCTGCCCCCGCATGCCTCACTGCGGTTTCCACCATTTCGCCCAACCGCCGCAAGGCGGAAAGATCACGTTCCTCAAAGGCGTGTGGCTTGCCTGAAAAAAGCTCGAAGACACCAAGCACCTGCCGCTCGCTCACGATCGGCATCACCACCACCGACGCAATGCCCAACTGGCGGCAGCTTTCACGGTTCACGCGCCGATCCTGCGCGGCGTCGTCGCAACGCAGGGCTTGGCGCGTGCGCACGCTTTCCCCCGAAAGCCCGTATTCCATGGAGAGCAGTGCCCCCAACTCGGGCGCGTTCGATCCCGCGCTGGCCCGGCAAAGCATGTCGGAGTGTTCGCCGCGGCGCAGGGCAATGGCGGCTCCACTGGCTCCGGTAATGTATTGGGCGCGCTCGGCGAGCAGTTGCAAGACGGCATCAAGATCGAGCTGGGCCATTTTGGCCAGCGACTGCCCGCCATCTTCTCCCGGAAAGCGCGGCTCGGTCTCCAAAAGCTTGGGCAGATGCGCGTTGGCCGCAGCGATTCCCGCCGAGACGCTCGCGGTTGCGGATCGGCCTTCGCTGGTCCCTGCCTCAACCGATGCGGGGTTCTGGTCGACAATCGAGTGATGATCCATAACGCGCATCAGTAATTGGAGTCTCGCTCGGAGACGGGATGGTGTCAAGGCTGGTCTCAGGTCTTAGGTCTTGGGTCTTAGGTGTTAGGTGTTGGGTCTTAGGGTTGCCTAAAGCTCCCCCTTCCCGCGCGCGGTTCGTCCGAGACCTACGACCCAGGCCCTTAAGGTTTGGCATCGCGCGGTAGACCATGTACTGGTGGTTATGGCAGTACCAGTTCGTTTTCCCGAACAAGAGATCTATGGCCTGACCGGTCAGATGAGGTCTGTCCATCCAAGCAATATCGCCGAGGGCAAGGGGCGTTTTCCCGGCAAAGAGTTGTTACAGCTGCTGTTCCATGCCAGGGGATCTTGGTTGGAGCTTCAGACCGAAATTACCTTCGGATGCGCGCTCGGATTTCTGATGCCTGGGGACGGGAGAAAACTTACAGAATTGGCTTTGGAAGTCGGGCAGTCTTCTCAACGGGCTGGTAAACCGATTTCAGTCACCGGTTGAAGCCAGGCTCCAGATCTTAAGGTCCTAGTATTAAGCGAGGGTTCAAGAGGCAGGTCTCTAGCAACGCTGTTAGCCGGAGCTTAGACCTAATGCCTAAGACCCGCTTCGCGCTCCCGCACCGCTGTATTCGCCAGCTGATTCGCTTCGGCATTATCCTCCCGCGGCACGTGAGAGATGGAAAAACTGAGGGCTCGAGCCAATTTGCGGCAAGTCCAATGCAGAGAGTAGAGGCGCGAACTACGGCAGATGTACTCGCCGCGCATCTGCCGAACCACAACTTGCGAGTCCGAGTAAACGTGCAGCGCCTTGGCCTTCAGAGACAGTGCGCACTGCAGCGCCTCGAGCAGCGCCACATATTCGGCAACGTTGTTATCCTGGTGGCCGATCCACCGCGAGATGCGGATAGGGCCGCTGGCGCAGCCATCGATGACCACCCCGATACCCGATGGCCCCGGATTGCCCAGGGAACCACCGTCCACATAGGCCACGAGTTCTGACATCAGTAATTCTTTGGTGCTGTTAGCAAGATGCGCCGAGATTGTTTCTGCGTCAAGACGAATTTTTGGGTCGCCTTGAGAATTTTTCCAGGTCGCGGGAGTTGTGTAATTTTTTGTGTAAAACCAGTCCCAATTCAAAACGCATCTTAGTAAACTTCCGTGCTGCAATAGGTTACATTATTCGTTATTCACAGGGTCAAGCTGATGCGTTGCACCAATAGTTTGCGTTGACTTTTGTGAACGTTCTGCTAAGGTTGCTTCCGTCGACGGTTGAAAGGGACAGCGAAATAAACCTTGCTGACCCGAAGTAGACTGGGTGATCAGTCGGGCGGGGCAACCTGCAAGACAGCCGGACCTGAAAAAACCGACGGCTCTGCGAGGGGCAGTTGGGGTCTGGGACTGTGAAAACAGTGATCGCATCAAGGGGCTGTGACGGTACATGCGTCCACGCTGTTGGCTCCCTCGCAGGAGGCGGCGGCTAGAGCATAACCAATGTCACGGCCCTTTCAATTTTTTGCCGGCTTTTTGGTCTTCCTGCCCAAAGCACAGTCGTTAGAAAACTCCACATTCTGGCTCTTTTTGGCGTCCTCCGCGGATTCTCTTCGCGACGTTCGCGGTTCAGACCTTTAGCATGCGGCTATTTTCATCTTTTTCCAGGGTGGGATTGGGATAGAAGATGCCTACGCGGCGACCTCGCCCGCAATCATCTCGTCCACGTAGCACCAGATCCAGTCCTCCCCGGACTCGATCGAGCGCATCACCGGATGCCCGGTGTGCCGAAAATGCTTCGTAGCGTGTTTGTTCTTCGACGAATCGCAGCAGCCCACCTGCCCGCACACCATGCACATCCGCAGGTGAACCCAGGTGTCACCCATTTTCACGCATTCTTCACAGACGTGTATGTCGGTGGTCGTGATCTTGATCTGATCCAGGTGCTTGCATTTCTTCGCCATTTCCGCCTCCCTATAATTCCTCAGTCAAACTCTTTCCAGTTCCTTTCGATCCCACCGCGCAAGCTTCGCTCCCGCCTCGTACGTGCTCTGCATGAAGCTGAGCAGCGCCTGGCGGGGTGAGGCAGCGCAGCGCACATCGTCGTACATCAGCAGAAACTCATGCAGTTGCGGATGATAAAACGCCGCCTTTGGCTCGACCGGTTGCTCGGCAAAACCGGGAGGCTCAGGTGCGGCATAGGCATAAAACGCGGCACCTTGAATGTCGCCACCGCCCGGCCAGAATCCCGCGCTGATCACCTCATGCGAGTATGCCTCGCGGGTCACGGAATCGGCGCCCGCGCGTTCCGGAGCCCGCCGCCCCGAGAAGCGCGTCACGCAGAGATCGAAGCTTCCCCAGAAAAAATGCACAGGACTATCCTTGCCGATGAAGCCTGCGCGAAATTCCTTGAAGATGCTGTCACACAAAACCAACACCTTCCAGAAGCGATGCGCATATTCGCGATCATAGGAGGCATGTTGCGTATCTTCTTCGAAGCGCACCGGATTAGGAACCTCAACCGGCATCGTCCAGATCTTTACCTCGATGCCCAGCGCCCGCAAGGCCGACATAAACTCAGCGTGAAAGTCAGCGACCGAACGCGGCTCAAGCGCCATCCTCTTCGACGCACCCCAACTGGTGTGGATGATCAACTCGTGCTCGATGAAATCGAACTGAACTTCGAAAATTTCGTTTTGATAGGGAATCGGTGAAGTCGTCAGTCCCCGAGCGCTGACATAAAGTGGTACCTCCCACCATTGGTTGAGGCGCGGGCTAAGCGCCAGCCGCACCTTGCCAACGATCTGAGTCCACATGTGCAGGGTGGCGTAGGTATTCTGCCATGCCTCCAGCGGCAATTCGGGCCAGCAATCCTGGTTCGCGCTGTAAGGGTGCGTGGCCATAGGCAAACCTCGGCGGATCAACCAACAGAAATGGTAACACCCTGAGCCGAAGGAAGCGTCAGCCTGTCGATTGACTAACTATGCCCGGCTTGCTCGGCGCGGGCCTGGGGCGGCGACAGCACTCCCCGCAAGATCGCCTTTCAAGCGCGCCTGGAGTTCTGATCTCGACGACGTTCCTTTGTCCAGCGCGGGACGATCCTATCCTGACGAGGTATCCTGTTGTTGAACTTCCGCGCGATCTGAAAGGTACTGCCATGGTCCGAGCCATGCTGCTCTGCGCGATGCTGTTCCAGGGCGTCCCGCAAACGCCGCCGCAGGCGGCGATAGAGAATGACCGCGTTATCGTCTGGGACGTAACCGGCCCCATAACTGCGCAGCCTTTCGATTCGGTGGTCGTGTCGTTGTCGGGCAAGGCGGCATTCCTGCCGAAGGCCACACCGCCGAACGTCACGGGGAGATCGATAGTGATCGATCTGAAAGACCAACCAGTCGTTCCCCTCGGCAATACTTCCGGCTATCCCCTCGCATTTCCTCGGCCTGGATCGAAGAAGATCCTCGAAAACGAGCGCCTGATTGTGTGGGATTACACCTGGACGCCGGGAGTGCCCACCCCGATGCACTTCCACGATAAAGACGTCGTAGTGGTGTTCCTCGATGATGGCGACCTGAGTTCGACCACTCCCGACGGGAAGGTTACCGTGAATTCGTTCAAGGCCGGCATGGTCCGGTTCAATCCCCGCAACCGCACCCACACCGAAACGCTGGTCCGGGGAAAGCAGCGCGCAATCATCACCGAACTGAAGTAATTGCGGGGGCGGCTCGGCGAACCCGTTCCATCGGCAATACCTTAAGCAGTCTTCTTCTTCGCATAAAACTTCCGCACTTTGGCGCGGTTGCCGCACTGCTTCATGCTGCACCAGCGGCGGTGGTGATTCTTGCTGGTGTCGAGAAAATACCACTGGCAGGTTGGCGACGAGCAGGCGCGCACCAGCGCCACATCGCTTGAGGCCAGCAGGTCCGCGGCCGCGCGCGCGATCGGCCACAGCATCGCATCGAAGGCAGAACCCAGGTCGTCAAAGCGCCACTCGCAGCGTCCCGCGCTGGGCAGCAGTCGCGAATGCAGCGCCGCATCCTGGATGTAGGCATTGAGCGTGTCCATCTCCACCGGCGGCACGGTTTGCCCCTTCATCAAAGCTGAAAAGACGGCGTACACGGCCTCGCGCAGCTTGATGGCGCGGCGCAGAGCGTCCGCAGCCTCCTCGGGCATGAGGGGAACATTTTCGTAGAAAGAATCTAGCTGCTCCGGCGCGAGGATGCCGGCGTCTTCCCCGAAACGCGCCAGTTCGTAGTAGTCCTTGAGCAATTCTTTGGGTTTGTCGCTGGGACGATCGTCGAGCGTATTGATGAAATCGAGGCAGACGTTTCCCCCGATCAATTCGAATTTGGGTGGCCGTCGTCTCTTTGGTTTGGTTTCGCTCATCGTGAAAGGCTGTAACCTTCCTCCCAAATTGTATAACCCTCAAAATAGTCTTGACAAGTTACATCGAACGACTTAGTATGGCATATAACCTTTAAACATAGTTTAACAGGTTATTCAAGGAGGTCCATTTCATGATGCTCGACCGACCTTCTCAGATTCGGGCCATGCTCGGAAGCGGCAAGATCCTCCATATTGGAGGTAGACCTGTGGTCGTCCCTCACAGCAACCCCGCGAGTTCGCGCGCCAGAAGTTACACCATCCAGCTGGCGCTGGCTTTTGTGGCGATCTATGTCATATGGGGATCGACCTACCTCGCGATCCGTTACGCGGTCGAGACCATTCCTCCGCTGGTGACGGCGGGAATCCGGCATTCGATTGCAGGTGGGATCATGCTGACTTGGGCCTGGTGGCGGGGGTTTCGCCCGACGCGGCAGCAATGGGTCGCGGGCTTGGCCTTGGGTGCGCTCTTCTTTTTAATCGGGCATGGCACACTGCACTGGGCGGAGCAGTACGTGGGATCGGGGCTGGCGGCTCTGTTGATCGCGACGGAACCGATGTTCATTCTGGTTTTGGGCTGGATGATGGGCCAGCAAAAGATCAGCCGGGTTAGCGCGCTGGGCTTGGGTCTCGGCGTGGTGGGCGTGGTGATGTTGACCGGCGCAGAACTGACGGTGAAAGGGTCGAGCCCGTGGGGATTGCTGGCGGTGCTGCTGGGTTCTTTGGCGTGGTCCTTCGGCGTTGTGATTTCGCCGCGGCTTCAGCTGCCGACTGACGCACTCGGACGAACCGCGCTGCCGACTCTCTGCGGCGCGGCGCTGCTGCTGATCGCGGCGGGAGTTACGGGCCAATTCCAGCAGACGCACTGGTCGACTATCACGGTGCGCTCGATCTTTGGGCTGGGTTATTTGATCACGTTCGGGTCCGTGATCGCGTTCACGGCTTACACGTGGCTGCTGCAGCGGGTTCCGCCGGCACTGGTGGCGACGCACACCTATGCCAATCCCGTGGTCGCCGTGATTCTGGGATGGCTGTTGGCGCACGAGCCTTTGTCGATGCGGGTGGTAATGGCGTCGGTGGCGATTCTGGGAGCGATTGTGCTGATTCGGCGGGGAGAGCGAGCAGGGGTGGTCAAGCCTCCGGAAGCAGTTGCACGCGTCGCTGACGTTCATGCGTCGGAGGAATGCGCCTAGGGCGAGACCTTCAATCAATGATTACTGATCCTGACTGTAGGCTGGGGGAAGGAATTTAGGATGACCGGGCTGCTCTACAGATCATTCGTTTGTGGGTCTTCGATATGAAATTTCTCGCGCCGAACCTGTGCGTCCTGATACTGGCCGTTGTGACCTGTAAGTTGTCATTCCCTCCTACCCATGGACTGGGTGGCCCATATCCTTAGACGATCAAGTATCTGAGCGGAGTACGGCACGGCAATCCCGTATTACCACGCGGATGCCTTCGCGAGTACCCTATTGCAGGCAACCCGCCGCGGGTCTCGATCCTTTCCGCTTTTCTCGCGGATCGAACAGCATCACACAGAAAATAGCGGCTGAGAACAGGTACAGCGGGGCTGCTTTTGTTGTTCCTCGCGCAGAGGGCGATTTCGACTTGTGCTGGTTTACAGCAAAAGTCGAGGACGATTTATGCGGGCATGCGACCTAGGCATCCGCCTTTGTCTTTAGGGAAGCGACGAGGTTTTGGCGACAGCCGGACGATAGCATAGAAATCCACAAGTACTCGCCATCGTTCAATTCTCAATCGGGGGGATGGAACCGTGCCACTCGTCAGACAATCCTGCGACCGACTGACTTGCCACGATCTTGACTTTGCAAGTGATTCTTGGACTATAATCATTCTTATCTAACAGAATGTCTTCCCCAGTGCGAACAGCTCACGAGGAATTTCGCGATCTAGCTTGGAAGCGTGGCCTGGCGGCCACGCATCAGCGGCAGGTTATCTATGAGGCCGTTGTGGCCATGCCGGGGCACTACTCACCGGAAAGCATCTTCGCCGAAGTGCAGCGGCGGACTCCGTCGATTTCTTTAGCAACTGTTTACAAGAACCTACGGTTATTCGTGGAGCACGGACTGCTGCGCGAAGTTAGCCCTCATGCTTCCACTTTGCTGGTGGAAGGCAATCTTGAACCGCATCATCACCTGGTCTGCAGCCGCTGCAAGGCGGTGCAGGATATTGAAGGTGGTTTCATCAATTACAAACGGCTGTCGCGGCAAGCGCCGCGCGGCTTTGATCTGACGCAGCCGTTGGTCGAGGTTTTCGGCCTCTGCCGCCGCTGCAGCGCCAAAAAGTAACTTTTTCACGCAGTACCTAATCATATTCGAAGGACGGAGACATTATGGAAAATACACTCGCGACTTCATCGGGAAGTGTTGTCCCCGAAGCTAAGGAAAGAAACACCGCAACCGAATCGAAGTGCCCAGTAGCGCACGGCGTTCGCAAATCCTACACGAATGCGGATTGGTGGCCGAATCAGCTGGACCTGAAGGTCCTGCACCAGCATTCCCCAAAGTCCGATCCGATGGGTAAGGAGTTCAATTACGCGGAAGAGTTCAAGACGCTCGACCTGAATGCCGTGATCAAGGACCTGCACACCTTGATGACGGACTCGCAGGAGTGGTGGCCGGCCGACTTTGGCCACTATGGGCCGCTGTTCATTCGTATGGCGTGGCACAGCGCGGGCACGTACCGCATCGGCGACGGCCGCGGCGGGGCCGGGGCCGGGCAGCAGCGCTTCGCGCCGCTCAATAGCTGGCCGGACAATGTGAACCTGGACAAAGCGCGCCGGCTGTTGTGGCCGATCAAGCAGAAGTACGGGCGCAAGATTTCCTGGGCCGACCTCATGATTCTCGCGGGCAACGTCGCACTCGAATCGATGGGCTTTAAGACGTTTGGTTTTGGTGGCGGACGCGCAGACGTGTGGGAGCCCGAAGAGGTGAATTGGGGTCCTGAGGGCACGTGGCTTGCCGACGAGCGTTACAGCGGCGATCGTGATCTTCAGAACCCGCTCGGCGCGGTGCAGATGGGTTTGATCTATGTGA
>Ga0182015_10001517_pt1 | contig 30277 bp, 18 predicted proteins | sample 712P3MmetaG_FD_120478 | JGI IMG/M metagenome (GOLD analysis project Ga0182015, IMG submission 120478) | Permafrost microbial communities from Stordalen Mire, Sweden - 712P3M metaG | ecosystem: Environmental > Terrestrial > Soil > Wetlands > Permafrost | place: Sweden: Stordalen | collected... | reverse complement strand
CAGGAGTTCAAGCTCGCCCTCGAAGGGAGCCGGGCCATGGCCCGGCTCCCTTCGCCAACCATAACCATCAACACAACTGAGAAACTCCAGTTATGAATGGTTGAGAAAAAGGGGGCAGGTCAATTCCAGTTTAAGGGCATCAGAAGTGAAATAGTCTCGCCGAATCCATTTCAACAAGGAGATTCCTGATGAAAGTCGTCAAGTGGCTCATAGCCTGCGTCTTCACACTGGCTGTATGGGCAACGCCTTCATTTGCTCACAAAGACTCTCCTGTCGATCAGGCATATCGTGCGTATACCGGACCCTCATTTCAGCAAGACGAGGTAGCGATCGTAAAGATCAAGAAGGATTGCGCAATACCAACTTCGACGAACGTGAGAAGTGAATGTGCCGTCTTGAGTCAAATTGATGGCCACTCGATATTGAACTATTGGGATGGCACTCCGAGACCCATCGACTCAAGAAGCTATGCCACCTTCAGAAAAGACGACCCGTTCGATAGTGTGTCAATCCCAAGCATGATTGAATTACCTCCTGGCATGCACACCTTCGTATTTGGGATTTATTATCAAGGTCAGCGAGATCCACGAAGTTCATCCGAAACACGTGAATTACCGATACACGTCGATGCTGGTCGTAGATACCTTGTGAGGTTTGAATTCTCAGCCTGTGAAATACACAAATTGGACTGGGAACCCTGTTTTGGTTTCGTAACGAAAGAGGTAAAGAAATTCTAAGGAATTGATCAGGCCTCCGTTCCTGGAAGCCTGAAGGCGAGATCTGGAGCGCTGCTCAGACCGGCCTTAGCGGCCAGCCCCGGAACTCTTGAGGACTTGAACAACCTCCCGGTATTTCATCTGTTCTGCCCCTTTCAAAGCAGTTCTGCCGCTGGGATCCTTGATGTTTGGGTCAGCGTGAAACTCGAGTAGTGCCCTTACGGCATCAGGGTGGTTGTTGCTTGCCGCCAGCATTAGCGCGGTGAGCCCGTCCTTATTCTTGGCGTCGACGTCGGCCTTGGCCGTGAGCAGCGTTCGCACTATATCTGCGTGACCTTGGAAGGAGGCCAGTGCCAACGCGGAGAGGCCATGCTCTTCCTCCTTAGCATTTGCGTCAGCCTTGGCGGCGAGCAAGGCGACTACAACGCCAAGATTGCCATTCTGTGACGCCTGAATCAAGGCAGTTCTCCCGTCGCTCCCCTTTGCATTCACGTCGGCATTGGCGTCGAGTAACGCCTGCACAACATCAAGATGGTTCCTCTCCGAGGCATACATAAGCGCTGTTACTCCATTACGAAACCGGGCGCTCACGTCGGCCTTAGCGGCGAGTAATGCTACTACCACGCCAAAATTGCCATGCTGTGATGCGAGGGTGAGGGCGGTCCTGCCGTCGCTCCCCTTTGCGTTCACGTCGGCCTTGGCCTCGATCAGGGCTCGCACAACATCAAGGTGGTTCTCTTCCGAGGCCACCATTATCGCTGTTACTCCATCACTCCTTTGGGCGTTCACGTCGGCCTTCGCTTCGAGCAAGGCTCGTACTACTTCCAATTGGCCCCTCGAGGCGAGGATCAGGGCGGTGTTGCCGTCGCTCCCCTTTGCGTTCACGTCGGCATTCGCGTCGAGCAACGCTCGCACAACATCAAGATGGTTCTTCTCCGAGGCCAACATTAGAGCTGTCACTCCATAGCTCTTCAGCGCCGTTACTCCATCACTCCTCTTCGCGTTCACGTCCGCCTTGGCGTCGAGGAGCGCCTGAACTACCTCAATCTTGCCATTCTCTGATGCCATCATCAGGGCAGTGAAGCCCGGAAAGAAGCGGTTGTTCGCGCCAGCCCGCGCGTTGACATCGGCGTGCGCCGCAAGCAAGGCTCGTACCACGTCCGTTTTCCCATTGCCCGACGCCATCATCAGCGCGGTGAGGCCATCCCCTGCGGATGCGTTGACGTCGGCTTTCGCTTCGAGCAACACCTGTACCACTTCCAAGTGGCCATTCATAGAGGCGAGAATCAGGGGAGTGTTTCCGCCGCTTGCTCTGGAGTTTACATTGGCGCCGACTTCGAGCAAGGATTTAACGCCTGCGGTGTCGCCGCTTGCTGCGGCCTTCAACAGGTCGCTCATTGGCGCCTGGTCATTACGTGCACCGTCCTCCGAGCCTCGATCAAGTGCTTCACCGGCAGAGCTTACGTCTATTCCAAATGTGTAGAGCTTACCTCCGAAAACTAGCGGGGAGGGCCGAACAGTGCCAGGCAGCCATATTGCATATTCTCCCGGCGGGAGAGAGGACCTTGGAACAATTCTGTAAGACGAGGGTCCGAATTGCGTCACATCGATGGGAACGCTCGGGACTTCGTCATCCCGCATGCCCTGCATCACACTCAATGGAAAGAGCCGTTTTTTTGTGGCGCTCATGGACCGGTAGAGGATCGCCCCGATGGGGTGCCGCCACGAAAACACAAACTCAGGCATGTTAAGGGAAATGCGAAATGCAGAGTGTTCTCCGGGAGTCACCAGACCAATCGTGGTGGGCCCTCCACCCATTACCAACCCCAAATAGTTGCTCTGACCTGATTTGAATTTCTCCTCCTGAAGCGGCCTCAGGGTTTGCCCCGAGGCGTCGAGCAGGTAGACCACTCCTTCCGGCTCAGGGTCGGCGAGAGTGCTAGCGCTTTGTTGTGCACAACAGCTGGCGGCCGAAAGAACAAGAGCGGCGATCAAGGTGCGCATAGGCGGTTCGCACTCCATTCGAGCGTTCGTGTACACCAAAGCAACTGATTTGTACGGGACTCTCTTATAGCATAGCCTGATCTTCGGGAGCAACGGCTCGCCCTTCTGGAGAATTTATAGTTTTCGATCGACCTGTTCTGTAGCAGGAATCGTAATCGTCGTGCTGCTCTTCTCCCCGAGCGCATTCCGTCGGTCCGAATCAACTGGGTCCCCGAGGCATGGCTGCGAACCGCCGCCTCAAGCCCCTCCGTGCCGGCCAGCGTACCCATCGTTCCATCCAAGCAACTGCTTCCCCGGGTGCTGATGCTGAACGTTGGTGCTGCCGGCCTAGTCCCGGCGTGACGGACGACAAGCGGAACTTCCTGACCCGCAACTGGCGGACGCAGCTTCGCTGCGATCGCCGAAGGCCGCACGGTCCAAGAAAGCGGGATTCCAACCGCAAAACTGGTACCTCACCAGGCATGCCCGAAGTATTCCCAAACAGCGGGAAAGGCACTCGGAATACTGGACGAAGGTGCTCCGCAGTCCGATTTCGTGATCTCGGACACCACCTTCGGTGAGAATGCCGCAAGGTTGAGGTAACCTCCTTCTGGATTAGATAGGGCCGCATTTAGAGGGGGCTTGCGGGTCTGGGTTGTGTTGCCTACCCGCGGAACGGCATGGTATATTCCGTGCACCTTCTCAATTCAGATCAATTTGGAACCGGGTCAGCTGTCTAACAGTGCCGACGGGCTGCGCGACCCTCATCTTGCCGGCTTACGTTGAAATGAGCGATCAATTGGGGACACGAAGGGAGTTGGACGAATATGCGTCGATTCGTTTACCTGTTCCTGTCGGTTGCTATTCTTTGTCGTCTCCCCGCACAAATTCCGCCGTGTGGAATTGTGATGATTCACCCAGAGGGCGAAAAGACCGACGAGAGGTTTGTGCCTGCCTCGCCCGAGAGGGTCAAGGTTGCGCTCTTGAAGGCTCTTCCGGCTTTTGCCGCAGAGGTGACGGAGGGCAAGGGGACTCAAGTCGAGGCCGAAGTCTACTTCGACGCGCCCATCAGGGAGAGCATCGATCAGGCAGAACGCGATGCCGGAATCCACGATAAATGCGACAAACTCCCCGAAGGCAAGTTCACGATCGACATCAGCGAGGCAAATCAAGGCGGAGTCGTTGGTTCTCAGCTTCACATTGAGTTTGGGCGTCACCCTTCGTTTTGTGGGGCCCACCGTGGCAATCTTGCCCGGCCTCTGGCGGATGAAACGGTCTGCTTGCTGAATCTCATCAGTACCAACGATCCTTCGGCGAACCCGCGCGGATTGGCTTTGGACAACCCTGGGGCTCCCCGCGCTGTTGTCTTACCGGACGCAACCCCGCTCAAAGTCCTCTTAAGGGACTATCTATTCTCAGGAAACTTGAAGAAACACAGCGTCGGGAAGATTATTCAATTTGAGGTGGCCGAGGACCTAGTGGTTTCGGGTACCACGCTTGTACGGCGAGGAGCTCTTGCGACCGGCCATTTCACAGATGTCACGAAGGCAAAGGGATACGGCCGCAATGGGAAAGTTACGTTTGTTTTTGACAAAGTTACGGCGGTTGATGGCCAGGATATACCAATCACAGATGAGGAGCAGAAGCTCAAGGGTGGCCGAACGGATGAGACCGTAGCTGTCGCATTGATGTTCCCGGCTTTAGGAGGGCTAGTAACCGGCGTAAATGTCTTTGTTCCTGCTGGTACAGCTTATGAGGTGAGTACCTCTGGCCAACATACCGTTCAATCGGGTCGCTAACATGATCATGAAATACTTGGCAATATTTTGCACGGCGGCCTCTGCGTACGCGGCCACCCCTTCCTGCCCACAACATGGAATTTCGTCAGGCGGGGAGCCCGTCGTAACGGGGTTTATTGCTGCTCCGTTGTCGAGGGTGCATGAAGCCGTCGCGGATGCGATGCAGGCAGCGGGTGTTTTCCTTTTTAAGAACTCAGATCAGTTCGTAGAAGGGGAAAGGGTGGAGGAGCGGATTGTGGCTCTCGGGCTTGGCCCAGGGGATGAGACAGTGCAGTCTGACCTATCCCCGTCAACTGAGGAGGGCCATGCAGGCACAGAAGTTCGGGTAGAGACTTTGCGCCTTGGCGGTAAGAAAGGAATACCTAAGCATGCGTGGTCCGAGGCAGTGTTAAACCAAGCCAAATGTCTGGTGTCCATCCTGAGCTTGGATGACCCGATGCATCGAGCGAGCGTTCCAATGGCGGGCGGGGAAGCAGTCCGCATTCCAGACTCAACGTCGCTGCCCGTTCGTTCAAGGCACTTTTTTTTCGTTTCAGATGCCAAGCCGAACCACGTCATTCCCTTCGAAACCGCGGAGGATTTAGTAATTGACAGCTCGATAGTGATTCCGGCCGGATCGCTAGTTGCCGGAATGATGGACCAGGCAACGGACGTAAAGGAGTTTGGTCGAGCGGCCAAGGGGCAGCTCCAGTTTAAGTATCTAGTTCTTCCCGATGGCACTCGAATGCCTCTAAGAGGAATCGTTGATTTCAAGGGAATGGGTGTGAACAAAGGAGAGCTCATCGCCTTAGGGGCGCTAGTTGGCGAGGGTCGTGTCGCGTGGATAACGGGAGGCGGGTTCGCAATTCCCGCCGGAGCGCTGTTTCATGTCGAGGTCGATGGGCAGCAACTTGTGCGTGTTAGTGGCCAGAAAGCCGGGGCAACAGAATCGAACCTGCCCGCTAAATAGGCGTGTTGCGTTCTGGGGCGACTCGCCGTCGATACTGGCCTGCCAATCTTTTGTACCAGAGGTAGTGAGCGTAAAACTGGCTTTGAATAGTCCCGGTAATTCCCGCAAATTCCGAGGCTGCTGTAGTCAAATTTGTAGCAGCCAAAGCACCCAAGAACAGCAAGGATCAACAGGTCCCGAGGCGCTGATTGCAAACCATTCCATCAAAAGCACTTAAAAACGATGAATTTCAACAGATTCCAACAATCACTATGACCTGGTTCGGGACCACATTCTCTACCTCGAGTAAACTGTTTAGAATCAACGCCGTGAAAAGCTAAACTTGTTGAAACTTGTTGAACTTGAGTGCTTTGGCTGCTACAAATTTGACTACATCGCCCCCGATGGATGCGCTTAGCTCCTCCCTATCAGCAACTTAGGGCATACGTTAACCCAACTCCAACAACCTGGGTTTGCACCAGATGCTTTAGCAACCTCAAGGCATTCTGAGAGTCGGTGGCTCTGCATGATGCCGACCGGTGCAGGTTCCGGTTTCCAGTGATCTTGTTTACCGAAGTATAACTACCGAGTTGCCGACAATACATCCGGAACCCGGGGAAACCGGTCGTTGCTCAGTTCTAAGAGTGCATTGGTCCTTTATCAACAGTTGCCGGACTGAGCCATCTCCCCGGATTGCCTTTAATCCATTTCTTGAAGCGAGTTGTCGGCGCTGGAAAAACGATGTCTGAATCGGACAGGAATTGCTCAATCTGACCAACCAACCCACCGGTATCAATCTGGCGGGTTGCTCTCCAGCAGAGGCCGCCTCCGTTTTCCCGGCCGGACTCACTCTGGAACCACGGACTCCCGTTCGTCGAGCAATTCGCAGCGAACGGCAAACTGTCGCACTACACTCTGTCTCACAAAAGGGCGCACTCCAAGCATCCAAGAACCGCAAAGATTACCAAGCCCCGAGACGCTTCTTGCAAGCCATTCTTTCAAAAGCACTTAAAAACGATGAACTTCAACAGATTCCAACAACAGCTATCAACTGGCCTACTTTTACTCCGCCCTTGATATACGCCCATACAACACGTCCCGGATGGATGCCGCGGGCTTCGCCCACTGGCGCATTCCGTGACTTGGGCTCGAAGGAGCACGGACAGGTGATTTCGCCGGCGCTCAAGCGAACTGCTCCGCCGGGTAGACCAAGCAGGGCTCCAGAAATACCGGTGCCCTTCAACAAACTCCGTCGAGAGCATTTGGGACTCATGGTTCGATCACCTATTCCGCTTTAACAAAGTTGCCTTTTCGAATTCTGCAAAGATGATGAAGTTCAGCAAAGCAATGTGTTCACCCTCGAATTGCTCCCTTAACTGACTTCTAAAATCTGGGGATGAGAAGCGGCTACCCGAACTACAAGTTCGCCGAAAAGAGAATTGCACCATGCAAACCACCCGCGCGTGTACTTGCTTGGGTTGTTGGCATCGAAAGACTCATGCATGAAGCCCGTGCCCGCGCTTGTTTCCAGCAGCATTCGTAAGCAGCGCGAAATCTCGTCTGAGTCCCTGCTTGTCAAGGCGCGCATAATGATCGAGAGCGGCCATATCATGCCGGGACCTACATGTGGGCTGCCAATGCCCTCGGCCACGCCTCGGGTGAAGTAAGGGTTGTCCCCGCTGAGGGCAAACGCGCGTGTCCGCTGGTACGTTGCGTCTTCCAATTCACAGCAGCCAAGGTAGGGTAAAGACAGAAGGCTTGGCGCGTTTGCGTCGTCCATCAACAGAGAATTACCGATACCGTCGATCTCAAAGGCATAAATCTTGCCGTGCACGGCATGGTCCACCAAGGCATAGTTTGAGATCGCGGCATCCAACTGGTCTGCCAGCCGTTCCGCATCGCTGGCCAGATCCTGATCCTGGAACACCTGAATCGAAAGATGCTGGAGTTGACGGAGCGAAACGATAGCAAACAGGTTCGAAGGAATGAGAAACGGGAATAGGCAAGCATCATCGGATGGACGAAAAGCCGAGTGTATCAAACCGATTTTTCGGGTCGGATTGCCGAGACCGCGGTTAGGCGAATTATCGTAGAACATCCGGGTGAGTCTTTGAAAGTGATACGGGCCGTCATTCTTGAGCCGCTGCTGTTCGCGGAAGGTGCCCACGATGCGCCGCGCAGCTTGATGCCAGCTCTTGTCCAGAGGTTCAGAGTCGCCCGTAACGGTCCAGTAGTTGTACGCGAGGCGTATGGGATAACACAGTGAATCGACCTCCCATTTGCGCTCGTGTACGCCAGGCCGCATATCGGTTAAGTCGGTTGAGAAGTCGCCTGTTGTCAGGGTTGCGTAGAATGCGTTGGCATATGAATCGAGCAGTATGCAGTCCGCCTGTCTGTGAATGAGCCCCCGAAAAAGCAACTGGAGCTTTTTATCCTTCGGCGCCAGATGTAAATACGGCAGCACTTGAGCAGTGGAATCCCGCAACCACATTGCGGGAATATCGCCAGTCACGATAAATGAATCGGGCTTCCCGTTTCGTACTGAGATCTGTACTGTTGTGTCGAGTGTGTTTGGATAGCAATTCTCAAATAGCGCGGCAAGCTGTGGATTTCGAATCTTGCGTTTGACATCGATGATGGTATCTTCCACGGCGGGACTGACAAAAGCCCGCTGGTTTTCAGGGAGGCGGCCTGTGGAAAGTGAAATGCGAGGGACGTTCGTATTGTCCACTTTCGAGTGCGCCGAGCCTGGTTCACCGAGAGCGACGACAGCACTATTCGCTTCCTTAATTCCTGCAGCCAAAAGCGCCCATGTCCCAATTGTGAATTGCCGTCGATTCATACAGCTCTCTTTCGCTCGCCTGCTCGTAAATCCTTGTAAGCCAGTCGCTTAAAGCGGCTGGGTTATCGTATTGGAAGTCGGCGAAAATCCCCGGCGGAGATCAACGAACGCCGGCACATGATGCTTGAATACGCGAAAAGCATACAGGAAATCGCACCCATTGACAACGATGTCAAATTGAGCGTATTCGTTCAGCGGGAATTGAGGCAGCGGCGTTATTCGCCCAGAAAGACACCTGTACTATTGAGCAAAGCGGGTGAAAGTCCCTCAACACGGACCTGGCATCCGCATTGGCACATCCGCATTCGGCTTCCAGCCTCGAGACTAGAAACCCATATCCAATCCCGCGCTACCCACGCCGTACTTTTATCCGGTACGGCCACGATGACTTGAAGTCTCTGATTTGTGACGTCTGCCTGATCGGTTTCAGTGCTGTGGATCACTCGGGCGATCGGGACTTCCAGGATCATTAAGAATCTGGAATTCAGCGGGCGGGGCCTTTCGGTTGAGTCTTGCTTCGGATGCGACGCGATGAACCTTCCTTACGTTTAAAGGGCGCGAGCGTGTAAAGAATAAAATGAGCGAGGATTTGAGCAGACTTGCAATTATCATCGACAATCCTGTATTGAGGTGGCTTATTTGACGAAGCATCCCATCGCGGACGCGTTTGCCGTTTCATTAGGGGGTTTCGTCTTCGGCTACGACTTGGGAGCGCTCTCTTCCGCCACACAGAGTCTTCGAACCCAATTTCATCTGTCGCCTGCTGTCTTCGGCATTACCATCTCGTTCTCTTTATGGGGGACGGTCGGCGGCTCTGTTCTCGCCGGCCGGTGGGCAGACCGGATGGGTCGCCGCAACTTGATCGCAGGATGCGCAATGCTTTACGCGTTGGGGGCCGTTGGTACCATTTGTCCGGTTCCATCGGAATGGGCATTCATTCTCGCGATGAGGTTCCTGTGCGGGATGGCGATTGGAGGCATCACGGTAGGCTGCCCACTCTATCTTTCTGAACTCGCGCCAATTGGGCTTCGCGGTCGACTTGTTAGCCTGTTTCAACTGCAGGTTGGCGCAGGAGTGGTGGTTGCATTCGCTGCGGGATCGCTGTTCGCTTATCTCATTGCGCAAGGTGCAGTTTGGAGATGGTGCCTGGGGGCGGGAGCTATTCCTGCTATGGTCCTGCTGTATCTGGTCGGGTCGTTGTCCGAAAGCGGACCAGGGCTTGCTGGGCTGACAGGGGCAAAGAAAGGCAGCAGTATCCCTGTTTCGTCTGTGATCCATGAAACTTCGGATCAACAACGGCTGTTTTGCCGAAGAAATATGCGCCTACTTCTTCTGGCAACGAGCATTGCGCTTTTCAATCAGCTTTCGGGAGTGAATATCGTGCTTCTGTATATGCTGGATATCCTTTCCAGCGCGGCTATAGGGCTTGACACCGGGCATAGGTATACGATCCTGGTCTCGTGCCTGAGTCTCCTGGCAACTGTACTCGGAATGGCCTGCGTGGACAAAGCGGGACGTAAGCCCCTCCTATATATCGGCTCGGCTGGAATGGCGATTTGCCTCCTTTGCTTGGCGGTCCTGATTCCGTACCACCTCGGCCCAGTGTTATATCTGTCCATCCTGGTTGCATACAATGCGTTCTTCGCGTTTTCTCAGGGAACAGTTGTCTGGGTGTACTTGAGTGAGTTGTTTCCGCCCGGAATCCGTGGAGCAGGGCAGGGGTATGGATCCTTTGTGCATTGGATTGCGAATGCTACTCTTGTTTTAGTTTTTCCAATGATGCAGCATGCGTCGTCTGCCGGCATATTCTATCTGTTTGCCCTAATGATGGCTTTGCAAATGGGTGTGATATGGCGTTGGTATCCTGAGACACGAGGGATAGCTCTTGGTTCTCTCGCTGCAGCGGGAGCGCATAACAGAAGAGACTCCACGCGTATTTCATGACGAGATTGGATGAGAATGGCTATTAAGAAGAGTGCTTCGCCGACGTTGGTAGACGTTGCTCGAGAAGCCGACGTATCGCTGAAGACCGCGTCGCGGGTCCTAAATAATTCTAAGAATGTCAGCGAAGAGAAGGCGATTCGAGTTCGGGCGGTCATGGAACTCCTTGGCTATCGGCCGAACGAATTGGCGCGCGGGTTGAAGGCACAAAGGTCCGCGGCCATCGGGATGATTGTCCCTAATCTGGCCGATCCGTTCACAGCTAACGCCGTGCATGGGCTTCAGGAAGTTGCAAGTGCTAATGGATACGTAGTTATCCTGGCCAGCACCGGTGGAGATGTGGATGTGGAGCGATCTGAGATTCAGTCGTTAGTAGGCCGGCAGATAGATGGGCTGGTGATCGCGCCGGCTGACAGTCGAAAGGATTCCTTCAGTGATATCATTCCGGCCGGAGTTCACGTTGTCACGTTCGATCAATTGATCCGCAATGTCGAAGTGGACTCCGTAACAGTGACGAATCGACGGAGTGCGCAGGAAGCAACTGAACATCTCGCGAGCCACGGCTTGCGAAGGATTGTCGCCATAGGAGCACGCCCGCACTTGTACACTTGCAAGGAGCGGGTTGCAGGCTACAAAGCAGGCATGAAAGCGGCGTCTATCTCGCCAAGAATTTGTCTTGTGGAACACGAGAGCTCGCTCACCGCGGAATGGCTCGCTGAAGAGGTTTTTCACAAACAGCAAGCTGACGCAGTTTTTACCCTCAACTGGGTTTGTACGATGCTCACGCTGCGGGGTTTGCGACAATTGCGAAAGACTCCTGGTATAGACACGCCACTGTTTTCATTTGATGATTTCGATTTGGCGGACATGTTGGCGCCCGCGTTATCTGTTGTTCGACAGCCTGCTGAGATGCTCGGGCGCGAAGCAGGCCGGTTGCTCATTGAACGCTTGAAGGGCAAGCGGGAGAACTCGCGTGCGGTGGTTCTGCCTTCGCAGTTGATCATTCGGGGGTCCTGCGGCTGCTAGGTATCGGCTCAAGATTGCTCAGAACAGCGTGAGAAAATCTGCTCCGGGTTGACCGCTTGTTGCTCTCAGTAATCCGTTCACACCCAAAAGTCTTGACGATTTGATTTGAGATGTCCATCAATGGCGCACGAGTTGACAGCGTTGTCAATTTAGATGTATTTTTCTCTGGTGCCGGCTGCAAACTCTTTCGGAAAGAAATCGAAATCAGTTTTGCCCACCAGGGTGGCGCTGTCTGCAATCCCACCGGGACGAGGCCACATTTGCTGAAGAAGCGTCTCACAGCTCTACTCCTGTTCGTATCTGCTATGGCTCTGCATCTGATAGCGCAGAAGCAGCCCACAGATTACGTCAACCCCTTCCTCGGGACCGCGCCTTTGACCAATGTGGCGGATATCGGGTTCAAGCCGCCGTCGCGAGTGTGGGCAGGACTTGTCTTTCCCGGCGCTTCTGTACCCAACGCCATGGTTCAGCTGAGCCCCATTACTAAATTCGGCAGCGGCGCTGGGTATGAATACGAAAACTCCGTAATCTACGCCTTTGCCCACACAAACAAGGGCCATTGGAACCTGTGCAACGTCCCCATATTTCCGGTAAGCGGAAACGTAAATCCGGTAGACTTCGGCTCGACTTTCAGCCATAAGAAAGAATCCGCCCATCCCGGCTACTACCAGGTGTATTTGGACAGGTACGGCATCAACGCTGAGCTGACTTCAACGCTGCGAACCGGCTTTCACCGCTACACCTATACGGACAACACCAAGCCAAAGAAGTTGATTGTGAACCTCGCCGTCTCAAACGAGCGAATCAAAGATTGGAAGTTTGAGCAGGACGGCGAGAACGCCTTCAAGGGCTACCAGGTGACGAGCGAGAAGGTCTTCTTCTATGCGGTCTCCAATTACAAGATCAAGGTAATTGAAAAGCTGAAGGACGAGAAAGCGGAGCTCCCGGTCGTGGACTTCGCCGACGGCAGCAGTCCCGTCGAGATCAAGATCGGACTTTCCTTTGTCAGCACCGAAAACGCGAAAGGAAACCTGCAGAGGGAGCTTGGAGAAAAGAGCTTCGAGACGGTGAAAGCAGACGCCTCCGCCACTTGGGAAAGACTGTTGTCGAAGATTCAGGTTTCCGGCGGGACCGAGCGGCAAAAGGAGATTTTCTACTCCTGCTTCTATCGCTCATTTCTCTGGCCGGCGCTAAGGAGCGACGTAAACGGCGAATACCCTGACGCCAAGGGAGCGATCGTCAAGGCCGATTTTCAGTACTACACTCTGCCCTCCCTGTGGGACGACTACCGCAACAAGCTTGTGTTGCTGGGAATGGTCTCCCCCGATGTCACGGTCGATGTGATCCGCTCACTGATCGACCGCGGCGAGAAGACCGGTTTCATCCCGACCTTCTTCCACGGAGATCACGCTGCACCATTTATCGCCGGATCCTATCTTCGCGGGCTGAGAGGGTATGACATCCAGAGCGCTTACAACTTGCTGCTGCGAAATGCCACGGTCGAAGGAGGCACTCGGCCCTATATCCGCGAGTACATGGACAAAGGATTTATCTCCGACCCCGATGTGGCGAATCCCGTGGTGGAGACGAGGGGCAACGCCGGAGTGACCAAGACTCTCGAATACGCGTACGACGACTACGCGGTTGCTTTGCTGGCGAAGGAGTTGGGTGACCAGCAGAACTACGACATGTTGATGAAGCGGACGAAGAACTACAAGAACATGTTCGATCCGTCGACTGGCCTGATGCGCGGACGCTTGGAGAATGGCGAGTTCATCAAGAACTTCGATCCCCAGTATCCCTACTACGAGTACATGTATCGCGAGGCGAATGCATGGGAGTCGTCGTTCTTTGCGCCGCACGATACAGAGGGGCTGATCGGGCTCTATAAGAGCAAAGCGGATTTTGAAAAGCAGCTCGACCGGCTCTTCACCATCCCGTGGAATCCCAATTATATTGCCATGAACATCAACAGCTTCATCGGGCAGTATTGCCAGGGGAACCAGCCGGATCACGGCTTCGCGTATCTCTATTATTTTGTGGGCAAGCAGAAAAAATCGCAGGCCATCTTGAACACCATCATGAGTCGCTTTTACGGAATGGGTGAAGATGGTCTTGCCCTGTCAGGAATGGATGATGCAGGCGAGATGTCATCGTGGTACGTATTCAATGCGATAGGTCTTTACCCCTACTCGCCAGCAGATCCAAATTACATTGTGTCGGTGCCGCTATTTCGGAAGGTCACCTTCAAGTTGAACGAGGGCAACACGCTCACAATTGTGAAGAAGAATTCGGGACTACGAATCACACGTATCACCTATGGCGGCAAGGACATTGACGGATATTTTGTCAAACACAGGGACCTTGAAGCGGGCAAGGAGTTGGTGATCACCACAGAGTAGCGAGCGTCTCTCTGGCGACGTTCTCGCCCTCAGGAGAAACTATGAACCGGCATCTGAAAACGGCGCTTTACCTTCCATTTCTGATCGCAAGCTGTGCCTTCGCGAGCGGCAACAACTACAAGAACTTCGATGTGGCCGCCTATGCCACTGTGCGCGATGTGGTGCTGATGAAAGACATTAATTATCTGCAGAGCCATTGGGAAGCGATGTCTAAATATGTTAAGTACGACAAGATCTATCTCGAAACCAGCAGGGACATGATTATTGCCGATCAAGAAAGCCTGAACGCCGGTAAAAGGTTTTTCCTGAGCAAAGGATTGAAGGTGTCGGGCGGCATTACCTGGACAGTTGATGAGCGCAATGGCGTTACGTTCTGCTATTCCGATCCGCAGCAGATGCAAAAAGCGATCGAGATCATTCAATTCACCGCCAGAAACTTCGACGAGATTCTCTTCGATGACTGGGGCTTTACCAATTGCAAGACCGATGAGGCCATTGCTGCCAAAGGCAGTCAGAGTTGGAGCCAGTATCGACTGGCGCTGATGGATAAAGTCGGACGGGAATTGGTTGCGGCGGCCAAGGCGGTAAATCCGAGCGTCAAGGTGATCATCAAGTACCCGCAATGGTATGACCATTATCAGGAGACGGGATTCAACCTTGAAACGCAGCCGAAGTACTTCGACGGAATCTACACTGGCACCGAGACTCGCGATCCAGTCAACAACCCGATGCAGATCCAGCAATATCACGGCTATTCGATCTCGCGATACCTGATCAATCTCAATCACAATGATCGCGGCGGCTGGGTAGATGCCGGCGACAGCGATATTCCTAACCGCTACGCTGAACAACTCTGGATTACGCTGTTCGCCAAGTTGCCAGAGATTACCCTTTGGCCCATCTCTACCCAGTACGAGCCGTCCATGCGCGCCGACGGCACGATGGTTCCTGATTCGCGGTTGGGGCGCATCGCCGGCTCTGTCTTCGAACAGGTGGATCAGTTCATCGGCAGGCTCGGCAATCCCGTCGGCGTGAAGAGTTACAAGCCGTTTCACTCTTACGGTGAGGACTATCTCCCGAGCTATCTGGGCATGGTCGGCATACCGATGGACATTGTTCCTGAGTTTCCCACCGATGCGCAGACCGTGCTGCTGACAGAACAGGCCAGCTTCGATCCGGCGATCGTTTCGAAGATCAAGAGGCAGTTGACGGATGGAAAGACAGTCGTGATCACCTCGGGCCTGCTCAAGGCTCTCCAGGGCAAAGGGATCGAAGACATCGCTGACCTGATCTACACCGGCCGCACCGTATCCACGCGCGAGTTCATGGCCGAGCGCAAATTCGTCGGCGTCAAATCCGACTCTGAAATTCTGCTTCCGCAGATCAACTTCTTCACCAACGATGCCGGCGCGGATATTCTCGCCTATACCTCGGGGTCCAAGACCTCGGGCGATCCTGTGTTGCTGAAGACCAGATATTCGAAGGGGATGCTATACGTTCTGACAATTCCCAATGCGCAGGGGGATCTGCTTTGTTATCCGCAGCCGGTATTAAGTGAGATTCGCAATGTTCTGGCGAAGGACATCTTCGTAAGGCTCGACACTCCGAGCCAGGTCGGCCTGTATGTTTACGACAACGATAAGTTCATCGTTGAATCGTTCCGTCAGGATCCGATGCGGGCTGTTGTCGTGACCGATAAACGGATCACCAGACTGCGCGATCTGCAGAGCGGACAATTGTTGACCGGGACCGAGCGGGCTGGATCAACCGTCTTTGAGATGCCGCTCAATCCCGGTTCGTACAGGGTCTTCTCAGCGGAGTGATCCGGCGCCGCAACTGTAGAACTCATTGAATTACATAAGTAGCCGTTTGCCTAAACGTCAAAAGAAGTTACCCCCTCCGGACCACACCAGTCGTACGTCTTATCGACCGGGCTCGGATAGGGAAAGTGCCATTGTGTCGGTGTTGTGCCGCTCGTCGGATCAATTGGGAATCCTTGTCCCGCTTGCGCTGAAATGGCCATCGCGTCTTTCATCGCGGATTTGATCTCGGGTGTGATCGCGGATGGATCGGGCGAGAGGAAAAGTGACGCGCCGCTCCTTGCTACTACATCCATCCACTGGCTGGTCTCTCTCCAGTCCACGGCCAGAGTCATCGCGACAATATCAGGATCGATATGTGAGAAGGTACGATGTTGGGCCATTCTGTGTGCGAGAGTGTTGACACCAAAGCGTCGGGTTCGTTCCCATTCGCGGCCACTTGTATCGTCCCCGATGCGTTGCGATTCGAAGATTCCGGCGGCGATATGACCCACTGTGTTGCACCCCAGGATCGTTGCCTGTTCTCCGGCTGCAGCCCGGATCGCCCGATAAAGATCACGGACGATTTCTGCATTCGTGCGCGACCTGTCGTGAAAATGCCATCCCGGAGTGGTTACCTGGGACTGCATGGCCGATCCCCAACGTCCGAACAAGTCGAAGGTCGAAAAGTCGTGCTTGATGAAAGTGTAGCCGCACTCGATGGCCTTGCGGACACTCTTCATAGCTTCATCGAGAGCCCCAGGGAAGGTCGGATCGAGCGCCAAATCATTATGGGAGGACCCTTTTCCAAAGCGATTGTCGGGAAGCAGCCACGACGCATCTACTTTGATGTCTGGTCGCAGCGGTCGAATCCAAAGGCCGGGATGTAGATTGCGGCTGCGAATTTTAGACGCAAGATCGAGCATGTTGGGAAAGCGAGCAGCGTCTTGCCAGCCGTCATCGATGACCACATGAGGCCGGACTTTGCCTGATGGCGCGAGCGATGCGATCAGATCCGCGTCCCGCAAGATGCCCGCAGCAGTGTTCTTGCCGTATGCGTAGTTCCAATCATTGACCCCAAAGAGAGAGCCCTCGGGTAAGCGGGGAGTCCGGCACATTAGCTGGCAGAATTCTTTCCCTACGCGCCAGATAGTCTCTCCCTTTGCCCCCAAGCGTGTGACGACCGTGCAGGCATTGAGCTCTCTGTCGCCCAATTCCATAGCTTCTCCGCCATTACGCACATCGATGGACAACGTTATTCCTTCGGGATCGCGCTGCCAAAAGCAAAATGCGGAGGGTTGCGTCTTTACTCCATATCCATTGACGTATTCTCCATCAAAGGTAAGGAAGGACCACGGCATCACCCGCTCCGGGACGGTCCCACGCCACTCCAGATCTCCGTAGCTTCTCTCCCAGGCGTCGCCGATCGATAGCAGGGCGTCGCTCTCCCTGCCCTCCCATCGAACATGAAGGTAAGTGAGATTTTTTCCCTCATTTGTTACACGGACGGGCAACTCGCTACCTTGATCCGCCTGTACCGGCTCTGCCGAGACGCGAACCCCAGGACAGGTCCAAGCCCGGGCGGCGTATTGCATCCTCATCACGTCCTTTAGCCCGAATCGAGCACTCACATGATCGGGAGCACGCAAAATGTCGATCCCTCGGCTTTTCTTACCGGCGCCGGCGACGGCCTGGAGTCCAGGCGCGGCCGTTGGTATCGCCGATACGGTCGCTGCTACGGCAGTCTTCAAAAAATCCCTGCGGTTTGTCATTGCTCTCCCAGTAGAGTTCCGCAGCCACATGCGCACCCTGGCGCATGTCGCCTGCGTTGTGGATCAGTACCGTTAATAGATATTTCAACGACGCGACTCAGGTTGCCCGGCTCACAATACGTGGGAGCACTCATGCGATGGACATCTGCGGTTCACACGCCCTTGCGAAAAGTTACGCTCGAATTCCCTCCGCAGATCGCGTCGAACTCGTTGCGCAGACCAAGCTAGAAAATTTCACTGGTCGCCTGCGCAACCGTCGCGTCCTCGGCGGCTCGCGACCAGAAGACACGAAAATTTGTCACGTTTCGAAGCGCAAAATTAGCTTGCGGTGGAGCGCTGATGGCGAAAAAATCTGCCCGATCAACATCCTCCAGCCAAAATGCCGGGCGCGGGTCTGCGTTGATCGGTGCGATCTCGACATTGGACAGTTCGAGATTCTTCAGGTGGCGAATGAAAAAGCCATGGCACGGTGTTTGTCCGAAACGATTCGGGTCCGGATAAGCATCTTCGAGCTCCGGCACCTGGCGTGTTCGCCAGTCGGGAAATGGCTTCAAAGCATCCTGCGAGGGTTCAAGTCCATGGTGTCCGAAATAGCAGTTTGAGAGCTTCACATCTTCAATGGCCTGCTTGGGAATGCCCGAGAATATCGATGCTGTCGAGGCTGCGGAATTGCTCGAAACAATATTTGAGATGATAACGCGCTGAAGACTACCGGGCCGCATCGTCTCCTTAGGACCCCGGTTGCGGCGGTTAAGACGCAAGAACAGCGGCGCGTCGGCGATATCGCGCATCGTGATATTCGAGATAGCGATGTCTTCGACGATCGCGCCGTCAGCGGTTTCGATTGCAATGCCTTTCGACCCTTCGATCACGCAGTTGGAAATGGAAATGTTGCGAAAACCACCGTTCGATTCGGTGCCGCACTTGATGCGTCCGTTGCGTGGAGCGTTGCCGTGAGCAAACTTCTTCCACGTTCCGCCGATGACGGTGCCAAGTTCATACGCTCCGGTGACGAAACAGTTAGAGATCGTGACGTTTTCGGTGGAGCGCGCATACCCTAGAGCATAGCTCGACTTCGGACAGATCCCATCGTCCCACGGCGAGTTAACTGTGCAGTTCGAGACCCGCACGTTGCGGCAACAATCGATGTCAAAGCCGTCCCGGTCGGTATCGATGCGCAGATTATCGAGTGTGAGGTTGTCGACGCCCGAAGCAAGGAGTGCGAAATGTCCGCCCTTCAGGATGGAGAAGTCGCGGAGGGTAACGTTGTGGCAATTTTTCAACGCAATGGCTTTGTTCCCAACGCCAGGCTGCTCGGCAGCAAAATAGGAGTAGCCTTCGAAAACCTGATGGGGAGTGCTTCCGCGGGAAAGTCCTTTGCCGTGGATGAGTCCTGGGCCAAGGATGGAGAAATCTGCGATATCCACCCCGACGAAAAGCGAATTCTGCCAGTGACTGTGGCCGAAATCCTGGTATGCATCCCAGGGTGTGTTGAGTTCGGCTGCATCATAGGAGAAGCCGTTGTAGCCAGTGGCTTCTCCTGGTTTCGGCGAATCGGCAGCGACAATCGTACAGCCCCGTGAAAGGTACAAATCGACGTTGCTGCGCAAGTGAATGGTGAAGCACAGATAAGTTCCGGCGGGAAAGAGAAGTGTTCCGCCACCCACAGCGGCCACTGCCTCGATGGCGCGGTTGATGGCTGGCGTATCGACTGCCTTACCATCCCCGGTCGCCCCGTACGTGCGCACGTTGAATGCCGTGTCGCCCGTTGCGGCAGCTGGAACTTCGGCGAGCGCATTGCTTCCAATGGTCGAAGCGGCAACCGCGACGGCAAGCGGAGACAATCTCAGTAACTCCCGACGGCGCGTATCCATTATGCCAGCCAGACTAGCACAAGGAGGCAAACAGGTGATTAAATTATTGACAACGCTGTCATAATGCCTTGGACAGAGCGAGCCATTTGGAGTGCCCGGCGCTTTTTGTACCGGTTTCGATGAGAGAAACCGGAACGAAAGGAGCCTTGTATGACACGAGGGAAGAAGCACCGATGATTGCTGCTAGTGCAAGGAATCGCCTGGGTGTTCGGGAATGCCGGGCTCATCAAGTACCTGAACCGCAGTAGCAGGCCCGAAGTCTTGCCAATCCTGAAGCACCCACACCACCTTCTTGTCTGGAGTTATCTCCACCAACTGCGGACCGTGGTTGTTTCCGCCGCGCGAGCAGATGATGGTGTTTCCATTCGCAAGGCGGGTGACGGATTGGGAATTTCCATACCAATATTGAGCCGGAATATCAGTCTTCGAAACCTCCCAGACCGTCTCCTTTTTGGGATTCACTTCCCGAGTAGTCACGTCACTCTCATCTGTGATCAGTGTATTGCCATTCTTCAGGCGAATGGCCGCCCAAGGCTTCGCAATGTCGTACGACCAGATCTCATTGAAGTTCTTGTCGTACTCGATGACACGGTTCATTTCCAGAAATGGCAGCAAATAGGTCCCTTGGGCGGTGTAACGGACACGACGGAACTGCGCATGCACGCTTTTCGGGTCGGTTTCGCTGATCGCGGGCAGCACATGCTCGACCTCCACCGCATGCGTTTTGATGTTAACCACCATGAGTTTTGGAGGCAGGCCATTCACTATAAAGAGAACCTTGTCCTTGCCGATCGGTTGACAGGCGTGGATCTCTGTGCCGGGAACTGCATCGTAGCGCCAGACGACTTTCTTCTCCGGTGTGATCTCTGCGATGTACTGCATGCGCGTGAACAGGATGTTTCCGTTCGAGAGCATCCAGACGTCGTCATACTCCCAGCCCGGGCCCGTGGAATAGGTCCAGACGATCTTGCCGTGGTTCACCAAGAATATTTTGTTAAGGCCCTCACCGATGTAAAGCATCGGGTGTTGAGCGATGCCTTTTCCAGGAAGGTCGTCGGGTTGGGGCGCCCCCGGATGGAAGTTCGGAGGCTCCCCCTCTTCTGCACTCATCGCTGGTACCGAGGAGGACTCGAAACGAGACAGAAGCTTCATCAAGGGCGCGTTGCCAGGCGTATTGGTGCTCCTGACATCTTGCCCGAGGACGAACAAAGGCATGAGGACAAATCCGGTCGACAGGGCGGTTCGGATCAGACTGGTTCGATAGGGATAGTGCATATAATCTCCGAGAGTCCAGGGAAACCGCAGCCATCTGGGACGTTTGGGACAACCACTCCGTACATCCTCAAGCGTGGCAAAATTCAAGTGCGCCGCACTCATTCAAAGGCGGTTTGTCATTGTGCTTTGGCCTCGCTTCGATTCGCTTGGCGTCCTCGCACGAAACATTCTTTCTTGCGTCGGTGACATCGTTGTCATTATGATGACAATTCTGTACTCCCGGAATAGTATCTTAGGTTCCGGAGAGTTGTCGAATGCATTGGAATTCAACACATCGCGCAAGTCTAAAACGAACAGCATGCTCTCTGTTCGCGTGCCTGTGGCCTTTTGCCACAGTATGCGGCGGCCTGCACGCACAAAAGGTGGATGTGCTGACTCAGCACAACGACAACGCAAGGACTGGAGCAAACCTGCTTGAAACGGAATTGACACACCGAAATGTGAACAAAGCTCAATTCGGCATGTTGTTCAAACGGGTTCTAGACGATCAGCTCTATACGCAGCCGCTACTGGTTACGGGCGTTCAAGTTGGCGGAGGGACGCGGGACCTTGTCTATGTGACGACGGTAAATAATAGCGTGTACGCGTTCGACGCAAACGATAGCATGGCGGTCTCGCCAGTTTGGCATGTGAACTTTGGAACTCCGGCAAACGTACACAGCGCCGATTTCGGATGCCTGGACATCAACGGCCAGATGGGGATTATCGGTACACCGGTCATCGATAGAGCCCGCGGAGTACTCTACGTGGTTGGGCTGACCCGCGCAGGCGCGGAGGATGGATCGGGGACGGGATTCATTCAGAGGCTTCACGCACTCGACCTCACGACAGGCGCCGACCTGCCGGGGAGTCCTATCGTAATCAGTGCTCCCGCTTTCAATGCACTCATGCAGAACCAGCGTCCTGCGCTCATGCTGGCGAACGGAATGGTGTATGTGGGTTACGCGTCTCACTGTGATAAAGAACCCTATCACGGCTTTTTGATGTCGTACGACGCACAGACGCTCGCGCAAAAAAGTGTATTGAACACCTCGCCTACTGGTTCGGAGGCAAGCATCTGGCAGTCCGGGCAGGGACCTTCGGTCGATGACGAGGGGAACGTTTACGTTGTGACAGGCAATGGGAGCTGGGACGGGGTAACGAACTTCAGCGAAAGTTTTCTAAAGCTTAGCCCAGAACTGAAACTGATCGATTGGTTCACTCCGACCAACCATTTTGCACTGGATAAGGGGGATGTCGATCTCAACTCCTCGGGAGCGACGCTGATTCCCGGCACGCATCTGGTCCTGGGCGGCGGCAAAGAAGGCGTACTCTATACGCTTGATACACGAAACCTGGGCCATCTGGGCGACGAGCATGCGCTGCAGCACTTTCAAGCGACCGCGTCGCACTTGCACAGTCTTGTTTACTGGCAGAGCGCGAAAAACGGCAATCTGCTTTATGTGTGGGGACAGAGAGACAAGGCCAAGGTTTATAAGTTCGAAGGAAACAAGCTTGATGAGACTCCCTTTATGATGCGGGACGTTCCAAACGAAGGGCATCCAGGCGCGATGTTGTCGCTTTCGGCCAATGGGAACAAGGACGGGATCTTGTGGGCGGCGATCCATGCGACAGGGGACTCATGGCATGAGTCGCGGCCGGGTGTTCTGCATGCCTACGACGCGGACGACATACGCCGCGAGCTGTGGAACTCCCTTGAGATTCAGAGCCGCGATGATTGTGGCGAGTATTCAAAGATGGCGCCACCGACCATTGCGAATGGACGTGTTTATTTAGCAAGCTTTGGCTCCGAGAATATCGGAACAGGCCAGTTTTGTGTGTTCGGAATCTTGCCGGCGAAGGATGCGCCCGAGCTACCCTCTCCGTTGGGAGTTACGGCGTCGGTAGCGGCGAAGCGCTTGACGCTCACCTGGTCCCCGGTGCCGGGAGCTCGGTATTACCGCGTCTTCAGAAGGAGCACGCTCCAACCGGAGGAGAAGTTGATTGCGGCGGGCCTCACTACGGAGACTTACATTGAACCCGCACCCGAAAGAGGCGAATCATCTTCTTACGCGGTTGTCGCCGTGGCTGCGGATGGCCGAGTCAGCGCTTTGTCGCAGGCAGCTACGATCGCTTTGCCGAAGACAAAGCAGATGGAGGATTGAGGAATGGTGTCGAGGGTGTATGTGAATGCTTGTTTTCTCGCGACATGGCCGCAAGATCTTTATTGTGCGGCAACGCGAGGTTGTTTGGAGTTACGACGATTCAACACAATTCGTAGAAATGCAAATGTCGTAATGAGTTCCCACCAGGGGATATGGTTGTTCGGAGGTTTCTGATGCGCCAGTCCGCTCACTTTGCTGCCTTGTTGTTGCTGTCTATCGTTTCAGTTGCAAGAGCTGCGAAGACTGAAAATCAGTACCTATCCGGCCAGGGGAAGGATGACCCGGTCAAGTGGGAGTTCAAGGTTGACAATGGCCAGAACGCCAACAAGTGGTCCACGATGGGCGTGCCCTCCAACTGGGAACTGCAAGGCTTTGGCATCTACACTTATGGCCGAGTCACTCCGCCGGGCGGTTTCCCCCGCGTTCACGGCATCTACCGGCGCACCTTTACTACCCCCGCGAACTGGAGTGACAAGGCCATCTTCCTCCACTTTGAAGGGGTTATGACCGATACCCAAGTCACCATCAACGGTCAATCGGCTGGCCCCATGCACCAGGGCGGCTACTACGCCTTCAAGTACGACATTACGCCCCTCCTGAAACCCGCTGGTCAGAAGAATGAAATCCAGGTAGACGTCGATGATGAGTCTGCAAACGCTTCCGTGAATCATGCGGAGCGTCGCGGCGATTTCTGGAACTACGGCGGCATCTTTCGGCCGGTTTATCTCGAAGCTGTTCCTAAAACGTTTATCGATCACCTAGCTATCAACGCATCCGCGTCGGGTACCCTCGATGTCGATGTCAGACTTTCGGATTTGCGTGCAGCAGTTCCTAGCAGCCCGTCAGCCTCTGTCGAGATGCGGGTGCTAGATTTGAGCGGTAAACCTGTTGGCGATCCGGAAAGAGCAAAGGACATCGCCTTCGGTCAAGCGACCCATCTTGCCGCACAGATTGTCAATCCCCGACTCTGGACGGCCGAGACGCCGAATCTCTTCCAGCTCGAAATTCAGTTGACGTTAGGCGATGCCGTCGTGCACACGGTGCTTCAAAAGTTCGGCTTCCGCACCGTTGAACTCCGCCCTGGACAAGGCCTTTTCGTCAACGGCAACCGCGTTTTCCTGAAGGGCTTCGCCCGTCATTCGTTCTGGCCGGATTCCGGCCGGACGCTCTCTGAACAGATCTCCAGAGATGATATCGACCTCATCAAGGAGATGAACGGCAACGCCGTCCGTTCGAGCCACTACCCCCCAGACCGTCACTTCCTCGATGCCTGCGACGAACTTGGCTTATATGTGTTCGACGAACTCACCGGTTGGCAAGCGCATTATGACACCGACATTGGCAAGAAGCTGGTCAAAGAGATGGTGGAGCATGACGTCAATCATCCGTCAATCCTCTTCTGGGACAACGGCAATGAAGGCGGGTTCAACTTCGATCTCGATGGCGAATACGCAAAATACGACCCGCAGAAGCGGACAGTCCTGCACCCATGGGCGGCCTATCCTCCAGGTGTCGCGGATACTAAGCACTACCCGAACTTTGAGACGTTAATGCAGAAACTCGCCCAGGATCCGGTCCTGTTGCCCACGGAGATGCTTCACGGCAACTATGACGGCGGGGCGGGAGCTGGAATGCAGGACTATTGGGATGCCATTCTAAGGAGCAAGGCTGGCGGCGGCGGAATCATCTGGGCGTTTCTCGATGAAGATGTGAAGCGCGTCGATAAGGGCGGCATTCTCGACTCCCAGGGCAACATGGCCCCCGACGGCATCGTCGGCCCATATCGCGAACGGGAAGCGAGCTTCTACACGGTCAAACAGCTCTGGTCGCCGATCATCGTAACGCCGCCTCAAGGCATTTCGCGTTCCTATGTCGTAACCAACCGTTATGGCTTCCTCAACGCGAACCAATGCACGTACGAGTGGCAGACGATCGCCTTTCGCCGACCCAACGATGCAGGTTGGGGATCGGCGGTCCTGGCATCGCGGATCGATCACGGCCGTTCGCTGGCGCCGGGCGCCTCGGCAAACTGGGATGGCTGGGGACCGCCTGCATCTTCCGGCCTCAGCCAACGGAAGGCGGCTGATGCAATTCGACTCATTGTCAAAGACTCGACAGGCCGTGTGATTCAGACTTACGTCTGGCCTGTCGACGGTCTGGCAAATCAGCTTGATCAGACTGCCCAGCCAGTTGGGGGGCCAAAACTCTTTGCGAGGGATACCGGTGATTCGCTCACTGCGATTGCGGGCGATTTGTCGATACAGATCAGCAAGGTCACGGGGCTGCTGCTTTCTGCATCCCGGCAAGGCAAGTCCTTCTCACTGGCGAACGGTCCTCGCGTTGTGGCAATGGGGCCGAGACCTGCTTTTGTGCGCAAGCAAATTCCACCGCTTCCGCCTCCGCCGCTGCCTGCCGTGGCGCCTGACTCTAAGCTGAGATCTCTAACGCACCAAGTCGACGGCGACGATCTTGTCATCTCCGCGGCTTTCGATGGCCCGATGGAGTCGCTGATCTACCGCCTCAAGCCCAACGGCTGGTTGTCGATCGAATACGTCTACGCCATTACAGGCGCACAGGAATACTTCGGAATCGGATTCGACTATCCCGAGGCCGACGTCAAAGGCATGCGTTTCCTTGGCAATGGCCCTGCTCCGGTCTATCAGAATCGCCTCGCCGGCGGAACCCTCGACGTCTGGAACAGACCGTACAACAACACAATTGTCGGCGATCCAGACGACCTCAAACCTGGCGAGCATTTCGAATACCCCATCTTCAAGGGGTTCTACTCAGGCGTGCGCTGGATGGAACTCAATACTTCCGAAGGCCCGATCACCGCGATAGTGGATCAGCAGCGCGACTCACCAATATACGTGCAGATCTTTACTCCAAAGGTCCCGTCCCCGAACCTGATCGGGCAAGTTGAGGTGCCATTCCCGAACGCCGCATTTTCCTTCCTTCATGCGATTCCGGCAATAGGCAACAAGTTCGGCGGCCCGCAATCCATGGGTCCCATGGGGCAGCCGGCAACTGCCAAAGGGGAATACAAGGGCCACATCAGTCTGTACTTTGGTAGGCTGCCGACAAGGTAAGATTGCATTTTTCGGAATCAGCAGTGCGACCGACTCCCCCGACCATCCCTCGACGCTTACTGCGCTCCAGGAACAACTCGGCCTCAAGCCTGAGCTACTCGAGCCGCAAGTCGCAACAGCTCCCTCACACAATCTGGTCAGATGCTTTGACGAGTTCAGTGTTTTTAGCAGCGCGAGACCAGAAGATACGCAGATCGGTCACGTTGTGAAGCGCGAAGTTCGGCTGCGACGGAGCGGTGATAGCGAAGAAATCCGCCCGCTGGACGTCCTCAAGCCAGAAGGCTGGGCGGGGATCGGCAATGGCGGGTTCAATCTCAATGTGCGACATCTCGAGGTTCTTCAAGTGGCGGATGAAGAACCCGTGGCATGGTGAAGGGCCGAAGCTCGACAGCTCTGGATAACCCTGTTCCTGCTCGGGCACCTGAATTGTGCGCCAGTCGGGCATAGGTCGTGGTCGTTCAGGATTGCTAACCTTCGGCAGGCCCCGATGGGCAAAGAAACAATTGGTCAGTTTCACGTCTTCTATAAAGTTGGAAGGCACGCCCGAAAAAATGGACGATGTGCCAGAGTTGGAGTTGTAGCTCACGATATCGGAAATCACCACCCGGCGAAGCGTTCCGGGCCGCATCGTTTCGCTCGGACCGCGATTGCGGCGATTGAGCCGCAGGAACAATGGCGCATCAAAAACATCGCGCATGGTGTTTCCAGTAATAGCGATGTCTTCGAGAAATGCCCCGTCGGAAGTCTCAAGGGCGATGCCTTTGGAGCCTTCGATGACATTGCCGCTGATGGTGATATTGCGAAAGCCGCCGTTCGACTCTGTCCCGCATTTGATTCGCCCCTGGCGAGGGTGCCCCTCGTCCGTAAATTTCTTCCAAGTGCCGTCGATTACCGACCCGAGCTCATAGGTACCGGTGACGAAGTTGTTGGCTATAGTCAGGTTATCGGTCGAGCGAACGTAGCCCAGCGCATAGCTCGACTTGGGACAGATTCCATCGTCCCATGGTGAGTTAACCGTGCAGTTGGAAACGCGTACGTTGCGGCAGCAGTCGATATCCATGCCGTCGCGGTCGGTGTCGATAATCAGGTTATCGATCGTTAGGTTGTCAACGCCTGTGGCGAGGATTCCAAAGTGGCCTCCTTTCAAGATCGAGAAGTCGCGCAACAGGACATTACGGCAGTTCTTGAGGGCGATTGCTTTGTTGCCGACGCCGGACTGCTCAGCCTTGAAGCTGGCGTAGTTGCCGTGGTTTCCACCATATCCATAGGAGAGTCCTTTGCCGTGAATTAATCCGGGGCCAAGGATGGAGAAGTCGCTCAGGTCTTCGCCTACAATCAGGGAATTGTGCCAATGGTTGTGGCCGTAGTCCTCAAACGCCTCCCATGGCTGAGCTGGCCCAGCCGGGTCGTAGACCCCGCCGTTGTAGCCGGTAGCTTCACCGGGCTTAGGCGAGTCCGCGGCAAGAATGGTGCAGCCGCGCGATAAAAAGAGGTCGACCTTCGAGCGCAGACGGATAGTGAAGCAGACATAAGTCCCCGCCGGAAATAGCAACATCCCTCCGCCCGCGGCAGCCACAGCCTCGATAGCGCTGTTGATGGCACAGGCGTGTCGACTGTCTTGCCGTTGCCTGTGGCGCCATATCGCCGCACGTTGTAGAGGCCTTCGGTCGCGGAGGGCTCCGCTGCCTGGGCGAGCGCTATGCGCCCCGCTGAGGCAGATGCTATGGCGAGAGGCGAGAGTTTGAGGAGATCACGTCGGAACATCAAATTACCTCGATTCACAAAAATGAACTATGCGGGCCGTCCTGGTCGGTACTGTGGAGGCTCAAAGGCGCTCTAAGACTCCCCGCAATACGTAATGACAACGATGTCATATACCACGTAAAAATGTACAGGGAACGGATGGAGACAGTCAATTTGGCGAAGGTGAAGGGGGCGCCTTCCCTTTGTGGTTTGGATTTTCTCTTCTCCCTGCAGGATCGTTTGGAGGACTCTGTCTCAGTTGTTGGCTCGCTGCACTGCAGCCGATGGACGCGGGGGCGGCGTTACCCGAGGAGAATCGCTTCGGTCATCTGCCTGCAGCGACCAGGTACGGGAGCTGAGACTGGAAGTGGCCACCCCTCGTCGGGGCGAAGCCAACCGTTAGTTCTAGTGCGAACAGCATGCCGCGAACCATCCGCCGCAACGATCTAAATCGGCAAGGGAATTTCATCGCGCTTGCGGCGGTAACCTGTTCTTGCGTAGGCCAACTACGATCTAGATCGAAATCACCTTGACAAAAGACCATTCATGTTGATACAAGGTGTTGTCATCAAAAATGACAGCGTTGTCATAGCTGACATTCACGTCGGGGAAAAAATTGGGCTCGTTTACAGAGCCGAACCTGCATCGTTTCTCTCACCGATCGTTTCTCTCAGAGGAGGCCTCACAATGCAAGTCAGAACACACATCCCGAAAACCTCTAAAGGTGCACTCGTGCCGCTCGGAACGGGATCGAGAACATCTCTAGTAATGACACCGCTAAGGAAAGCAGAGATGGTCAGCCTGCGAACATTCTTCTTCTGTTTCTTGGTGCTGTTGTTTGCATCTACGACTCAGGCCCAGACAACCGGTTCCGGCAGCATTCAAGGTATCGTGACCGACCCTTCAGGGGCCCTAATTGCCAAAGCGTCGGTCAAGCTTGTCGAGACTTCGACCCAGGTTAGCCTCGAAACCAAGACCAGTTCTGGTGGAACCTACGCATTCCCCAATATCAATGTCGGAACCTACACCCTTACCGTAACCGCGCCTGGTTTTGAGACGTATACGTCGACTGGCAATGTTCTGGAAGTTGGCAGCAGTATCGCCATCAATGCACAGATGACAGTTGGCAGTACAGATGTCAAGGTAGAAGTTCATGCCGAGGGCGTGGCCTTGCAGACAGAGGACCCGTCGTTCAAGCAGACGGTGGACGCCACGGAACTCACCGAGATGCCGCTCAACGGCCGCACCCTGACCAGTCTGGTTTCATTGGCCGGGGGCACACAGAGCGCCGTTCCGGGGGATGCAAACGGAAGTAAATATCCTACTCAGACTACCGGCATATCGATCGCCGGCGCGCAGGGCAATGCTGTCAGCTATCGGCTCGACGGCGGTGACAATAATGACTATATGGGCGGTGGCAACGGTCCGTTGCCATTCCCCGATGCGATCGGTCAATTCAGCGTAGAGACGGCGGCACTAGGCGCGCAAGATGGCACTCAAGGCGGCGGCCTGGTGAATATCGTTACCAAGTCGGGTACGAACACCTTTCACGGATCGGCGTTTGAGTTCATCCGCAACAACTATCTTGACGCCGAAAACTTCTTCTCCACATCGAAGGATACTCTGCACCAGAACCAATACGGCTGGACTTTCGGCGGACCAGTCCGCATACCCAAACTCTTCGATGGCCGCAACAAACTCTTTGCCTTCGCTGCATTCCAACATACGCATGCCGATTCGGCGAGTTCGACGCAAAATGCGTATGTGCCCACAGCGGCGAACCTTGCGGGCGATTGGTCTAACACCGACCCCGCGCCCGCCGCATCTGGTGGAACTGGCGTTAAGAACAACTGCGGACCAGTCGTTCAATTATATGACCCAATCACCGGCGCCATTCTGCCGGGAAACAAGTATCCATCTCCCCCGACCTATAATGCATCCGCACTGGCGCTGATCAAGCAACTTCCCCAAATCAATCCAGCGCTCGATCCGTACAATTGCGGTCACGTCGCCTATGCCATTCCAAGCATCAACTCCGACAATGAGTTCGATACCCGGGTGGATTACACGATCAGCCCAAAAAACAACATGTATGCCCGGTATTTTCTCGATAGCAATCAGGTTCCAACCTTCTACTCGCCGACCAACATTTTCCTAACAACTCAGTCCGGCAATCCTGAGATCCGGTGGCAGACGATCACGGTAGGCGAAAATTATGCCATCCGCTCCAATTTCCTGAACACGGTGCATTTCACGGCTGTGCGGCGCCAACTGAGTCGAGGTTTCAATCCCGCTACCCCCAACACCTCAGCCTTCGGGATCAAAGATTTCCAGGCTGTTACGAGCGGAATCTGGATCAATTGCGGAACCTCCGGCGCAAACCATTGCAACACGATTGGCGGCGGCAGTAACTTGCTGGCCGTCATCAACGACAATATCCCCGTCGATGTTGCGGACGACGTGACTTGGATACGCGGCAAGCACCAGATCGTATTCGGCGGAGCGTTCGTCCGGAACCAGCTCAATGTGAATAACGGCTATCAATCCAACGGCGACTTCACCTTCAATGGCACCTGGTCCGGAGCGGGGAAACCTGGTGACGCCAATCTGGATTTGCTTCAAGGCGCACTAAGTGGCTTCTCGCAAAGCCTGCCACAGCAGAATGCCCTACGCGGATCGATTCCCACGCTGTACGTGCAGGACACCTACCATGCAACGCCGCAGTTGACCCTGACGGGCGGCATTCGTTGGGAGCCGCTTTTCTTCCCTCACGATTATTTTCATCGCGGATCGGTATTCAACATGGCCGCATTTGTGGCCAATCAGCACAGTTCCGTGTACCCCAACGCTCCCGCCGGAACCTTCTTCTATGGTGATCAGGGCGTCTCAGCAAACTTCACTGCGAATTCGCCCTGGGACTTCAACCCGAACATCGGAGTGGCAT
>Ga0182015_10001516_pt1 | contig 30280 bp, 25 predicted proteins | sample 712P3MmetaG_FD_120478 | JGI IMG/M metagenome (GOLD analysis project Ga0182015, IMG submission 120478) | Permafrost microbial communities from Stordalen Mire, Sweden - 712P3M metaG | ecosystem: Environmental > Terrestrial > Soil > Wetlands > Permafrost | place: Sweden: Stordalen | collected... | reverse complement strand
GCGGTCGAGAATTTCGCCGCCGCATCGGTGATTGCCGTCGCCAGACCTCTTTCGTGTCGCGTAAACCAATAGCCTAAGGCTTTGGCATTCGCCGGAAACGTAGGGGATTCGCTGACGCCCAGAAGAAAGCGTGCTCCAAAGAACCAGCCGAGCGCGGGGGCTATCGCGGCTGCGAATGAAGAGACGCTCCACAGAAGCGCGCTGACTCTTCCCACGCGGCGCACTCCCCACCGGTCCAGCAACACGCCGCACGGCATTTGCATTACGGCGTAAGTCCAACTGAAAGCGCTGGAGAGGTAGCCGAATGCGACCAACGATAATCCGAACGAGTCATGAAGGGCATCGCGGGAGACTGACAAATTGATCCGGTCAAGAAAATTGACCAAGACCCCGAAGGCAAGCAGGAACGCAATTCGCCATCGTCTGCGCGGTACGAGAGAAGCGCTCGATATGGATTGCGGCGCGGGGGGCCCGTCGATCACTGTACACCGATACCGGCGAGCAGTCCGCCATCCACGAGATAATCGCCACCGGTGCAGAACCCTGCCTTATCCGAGGCCAGAAACGTTGCCAACTCCGCGACCTCTTCGGGCGTGCCGATACGCCCGAGCGGATGCGCCGCGCCAAAACGCGCGAACGCTTCTTCAGTCGGCACATCCGGCGAAAAGTTTGCCGCCGAACGCGCCAACATCGGGGTGCGAATCGAGCCCGGGCTGATTGAATTGACGCGAATATTGTCGGACGCGTGGTCGAGGGCAAGTGCGCGCGTCAGGCTGTGAATCGCGCCCTTGGACGTGGCGTACGCCGCCACCCCGCGCTGGCAGGCATATCCCTGAACGGAGGCCAGATTAATGATCGAGCCGCCACCACGTTTCTTCATCTGCGGAATGCCCAGATGCGCCAAAAGATAAATGCTGCCAACGTTCACCATCATGCAGCGACTCCAGGTTGCGAGGTCCGTCTGTAACACGGTGCCAAAAGGATGAATCGCCGCAGCGTTGACGATGATGTCGAGTCCACCGCACCGGCTGACGGTCTTCGTGATGACCGAGCGTACTTGGTCGAAATCGGTCACATCGCAGGTTTCAACTTGCAGCGTTAGTTTGCGACTTGCCGCTTCCTTAGCCAATTCTTCATGCGCTTGTCTTTCAATTCCGCATGCAACAACCTGAGCGCCTCCGGCGGCGAAACGGACCGCAATCGCACGGCCGATCCCGGTAGTCCCTGTGATCACAGCCACTCGTCCGGCAAAGTCATTCATAGGGTGAATCCTCAACTATTCTCTTGACGCTGGATATTCATCAAAATTGCAGACGCCCGGCGGCCTCACCCGGACAAGTCTGGAGATGCATATTTCAAACCTTGCATGACGCCGCGCAATTCGGCGAGACCCTTCAATCTGCCGACCAACGAGTAGCCGGGATTTACTTTTTTGCCGATGTCGTCGGCGAGCAGGTGCCCGTGGTCCGGGCGCATTGGAATTTCGTGATCGTGACGGCTCACGCGTCGCCGGCGCGACTCTTCTTCCAGTAGAGTCCGGATCACGCCCACCATATCGGAACTGCCGCTCAGATGTTCGGCTTCGTGAAACGATCCGTCTGGCTCTCGCGTTACCTGGCGAAGGTGAACAAAATGAATGCGAGCACCGAACTCGCGAGCCATCGCCGGCAGGTCATTATCGGCTCTTGCTCCGAACGATCCAACACAGAATGTCAGTCCGTTGGCGAGTGTATCGCAGTCGGCGAGAATCGTGCGGACATCCTCAGCCGTCGAAACCACGCGCGGCAGACCAAACAGCGGCCACGGAGGATCGTCGGGATGAATGGCGAGGCGCACACCCAGCTCCTGAGCTACCACCACCACCTCGCGCAGAAACGCGACGAGATTGCTCCGCAAGTCGTCGGCCTTTACGCCCTCGTATTCCGCAATCAGCTTGCGAAGGGTCCCGCGATTGTACGAGGCCTCGGCACCGGGCAGACCGGCGATGATGGTCTGCTCCAGATCTTCTCTGCGTTCCTGCGACATGGAATTGAAACGGTGGCGCGCCGCCCTAACCCGTTCTTCGGAATATTCGGCATCGGCATTTTTGCGCTTCAAGAGGAAGAGATCGTATGCCGCAAAATCCACAGCGTCAAAACGCAGTGCATATCCCGTACTGGGGAGTCGCCATCGCAAGTCTGTCCTGGTCCAATCGACAACCGGCATGAAGTTATAGCAGACAACGGACACGCCGGCCTTCGCCACTGCGGCTAGAGTATCCTTCCATGCACTTATAAAATGTCCACTCTGCCCGGCGCGGAGCTTGATGGAATTGTGGATGGGGATGCTTTCCACCACCGACCAATCAAAACCGGAGGCGAGAATTCCATCTCTTCGCTTCAACACGTCGTCCAAGGGCCACGCTTCGCCTCGATAAAGATAGTGCAGGGCGGAGACAATGCCGCTGGCTCCCGCTTGCTTGATGTGATCGAGAGGAATCGGATCCTCCGGTCCGAACCATCGCCAGGTTTCCTTCATGATGTAGCCTTCGTCTCGATCGCGAGGTCACTTAACGTGCGATACGAGCGGAGCCTCCTCGCATGACGGATTGGACTTCGGAAAGAGTTGCCATGCTGGTATCGCCAGGTGTCGTCATCGCCAGAGCGCCGTGTGCCACTCCGCACTGAACTGCCCACTCAGCGCCTTTGTTCGCGAGAAAGCCATAGATCAAACCCGAGGCGAACGAATCTCCGCCGCCGACCCGGTCCATGATTTCCATCGGCCGTTGCGGGACATGAATGCTTTCTCCTCGATACAACGCAATCGCGCCCCAATCATTATTAGTCGCGGTGCGCGCCGTGCGCAGCGTGGATGCAATCAGCTTGAGATTTGGATAAAGATCGGCGACGCGATGCAGCATCGATTCATAACTGGCAATCTCGAGATGGCTGAAGTCGTCGCTTGCTCCTTCGATCGCAACTCCGAGAGCCGCAAAAAAATCCTCTTCGTTGCCAAACAGGACGTCCACCTTCGATACCAGGTCACGATTCACCTCTTGCGCCTTGGCTTTGCCGCCGGTCCCTTTCCACAGAGACTCTCGATAATTCAGATCGTAGGAAACCACGGTGTCCGAAGCCTTTGCCGCTTCAACAGCAGCCTTTGCTACCAACGCCGAGGAAGCAGAGAGCGCAGCGAAGATGCCGCCCGTATGCAGCCACCGAGAACCGCTCACGGCGAAAATGTCCTGCCAATCGAAGTCGGCGGGCTGGCTGCCAGCGATGGCAGTGTGCCCGCGGTCTGAGCAGCCGATTGCGGCGCGCACTCCGAAGCCGCGCTCGGTGAAGTTCAATCCGTTGCGAACGGTCCTGCCGATACCATCGTATGGCACCCAACGGACCAGTGAAGTGTCCACTCCTCCCTGCAACATGAGGTCTTCGAGAAGTTCTCCAATGGCGTTTCTCGCAAATGCAGTTACGACGGCCGTTCGCATGCCGAAACACCGTCGCAGACCACGGGCAACGTTGTATTCTCCGCCGCCTTCCCAGGCGCGGAAGTTCCGAGCCGTATGGATGCGTTCCTCGCCGGGATCGAGCCGAAGCATGACTTCGCCCAGGCTGACGCAGTCCCATCTGCAGCTTTCGGGCGCTTTTGAGGTGATCGGGATCATGCCCAGCATTTTAGCTGGTTCGAATGCGGGGCGTTTGAATTCCATTTCGGTGCGGTACACGGGCCTTATGGTCGGGGCGCACAGCGGGGGGAAACGAGCACAGGGTATAATCGCCGCGAAAGAATTCAAGAGTGAAGATTCTCAGGATAAAGACCGCAGTGGTAGAGGGAAATTTCGACTGGACATTCGTTCGCATTGAGACCGACGAAGGAATTCGCGGTCTCGGCGAATGTTTTTTTGCTCCGGGACTCACATCGATTCTGCGCTCGCTCGAAGCTTTGCTGATCGGAGAGGATCCACGAGACATTCATCGCTTGTTCCGTAAGCTGCAGCTGGCCACCTCCGGCGCCGGATCGATCGCCGGAATTATCTATAACGCGATCAGCGGTGTGGAGGCGGCGCTCTGGGATGTCCTCGGCCAATGGCTCGATGTACCGATCTATCGCCTGCTGGGCGGCAAGTTTCGAGATCGAGTTCGCGTTTATGCCGATTGTCATGGCGGTGAGGCGCTGGAAAGTTTGGACGAAATGCTCCGTTCTCGATCGGCGTCCTGGGAACCAAAAGATTCCGCACACACCGTAAGAGATTACTTTGGCGAGGCGGGCGACGAGACTCCCTCTTCGCCGGATGACTATCGTCGTCAGGCTCTCAAGAAGAAGAAAGAGGGATTTACCGCTTTAAAATTCGACCTGGACGTGCCCGGCACGCATGGCTTCGATTTCCACAATCGAGTGCTCAGCAATACCGCGATCGATTACATGGTGGCTTCGATTGGCGCGGTTTACGAGGCTGTGGGGGCGGGTACAGAGATCGCGGTGGATTGCCACTGGCGTTATAACGCCGGCGACGTAATCAAGGTGGCCCGCGAACTAGAACCATTTCGGCTTCTATGGCTGGAAGATCCGGTTCCGCCCAACAATATTGGTGCGCTCAAGGAAGTGAGTTCGAAAGTGCGAGTGCCGATCGCCACTGGAGAAAATCTCTTCCTGTTCGAAGGCTTTCAGGAAATCATCGCAGCCCACGCCTTAAGCATAGTTACTCCGGACCTTCAAAAGGTTGGCGGCCTGGCCGTCGCGGAAACGATCGCGCAGTTCGCAGACGTGCATGCGATGCCGGTGGCTCCGCACAACATCAGCAGTCCGGTGGGCACGCTCGCGGCAGCTCACTTCTGTGCGGCTATTCCCAATTTCCTTGCGCTCGAATTTCATGCCTCCGATGTTCCCTTCTGGAATGATTTGATCGAAGGGTTACCAAAGCCGATCATCCAGAATGGTTTCATTTCTGTCCCAGAAAAACCTGGGCTCGGAGTCACGTTGAATGAGGATGTCGCCCGGAAATATGCGCGCAAAGGCGAAAAGTTTTTTGAATGAGCAATTACACTCCCACGGATGAGCTTTGTGTTTATGTCAACGTCAAAGATAGAAATTGTAAGTAAGATAATTTCGTCAGGCTTGGTCGCCGTGATCCGGGCGGAGAATTCTGACCAGGCCGCGCGCATCGCCGAAGCTGCCGCGAGCGGTGGAGTGGCCGCCCTGGAGATTACGTTCACTGTGCCCGGAGCTGCCGGAGTCATCGAGCATCTGGCCAAGAAACGTTCGGCGGAGATTTTGCTGGGAGCAGGAACGGTTCTCGACCCTGAAACTGCGCGTATCGCGATTCTTGCGGGCGGGCAATTTGTGGTCAGTCCCGCGCTGAACCCTGAGACGGCGCGCCTCTGCAATCGCTACCAGGTGCCTTATATGCCGGGCGCTTCGACGCTTCGCGAAGTGATCGAAGCCATGGAGTGCGGGGCTGACATCGTAAAAGTTTTTCCCGGCGAAATCCTGGGACCGGCATTCGTCAAAGCGGTGAAAGGGCCGCTTCCTCAAGCGCAACTTATGCCCACCGGCGGCGTCAGCCTGGAGAATGTCGCCCAGTGGATCCATGCTGGCTCAGTTGCCATTGGAGTCGGCGGTCATTTAACCGCCGGCGCAAAGACGGGCGACTTCGCCTCCATTACTCACATTGCCCGGCAGTTTGTCGAGAAGATCAGAGAGGCCCGCGCCCGATGAGTAGGAGAACGTTGTGGAGGTCCGACGACGAACTCTTCACGATCGTGCAGCGCGAGCTGTTCACTTGTGTCGTGGGCGATGTGATGGACAAGCTCGGCCTGCAGCACCAGTTCCTGCCACCACAGATTCAACCCCTTCGGCGGGACATGGTGGTGATGGGGCGAGCGATGCCAGTTCTTGCGGTGGATGTGTTCGCGGAAAAAATCGCTGGCAGCGCCAATCAGCTTATGGAAAAGCCTTTTGGCTTGATGCTGGAAGCGCTCGACGATCTCCGCCCGAACGAGGTTTACGTCAACACCGGCTCCTCCCCTCGAAACGCGCTGTGGGGAGAACTGATGAGCACGCGCGCTCGAAAGTTGGGCAGCCCGGGTGCGGTATTGAATGGTTATGTGAGAGACACCAAGGCCATTCTGAATATGAATTTCCCGACCTTTGGCTTCGGTTCTTATGGGCAAGACTCGGCTCCGCGCTACAAAGTGGTTGATTTTCGTATCCCTGTTGAAATTGGAGCGGTGCGAGTTCGTCCCGGGGATATTTTGTTCGGCGATATCGATGGAGTTCTTTCGGTTCCTGCCGAAGCTGAGAATGAAGTGTTCACGAAGGCGCTCGAAAAAGCTCGCGGCGAAAAGCGGGTCCGAAAGGCGATCGAACAAGGTAGCAGTGCGGTGGAAGCATTCGAGAAGTACGGAATCATGTAAAGAAAATGGAAACATCGCTCTCGGCTGGGAACCCGGTATCTCGTGCGCAACAGGTGCGCAGTTTTCTTCGATCCAATGCTCTCGAAGCCTGGATTGCGTGGCGTCCTGATGAGCTTGTCATGCTGTCCGGCTATATTCCTTTCTGGGGTGCGTCGCTATTGATTTATTTTGCGGATGCGGAGCCTGTGCTCTTCGTTCCTCAGATTGAACCGCGAGATCACATTCCTGTTGGTTTCCGGATCGAGGCGTATCCCTGGGGCGATCTGAAATGCTCCGATCCTTATTCTGCTCTGGTATCGGCGGTTAAAGGCGAACTCGCGAAAGCCAAGGTCAGGCCTGGACAGGCTGGAATGGCTCCTAGCGCCGCTAGAACTTCCCTGCCGATTCAAGCGGCCGAACAGATCCCCATTCCTGAAGGTTTCGCAGAGAGCCTAGAGGTGCTTACTGGGAGGCCAGACGCACAACGGCAACAAGCCTTTGCAGATCTCTATTTAAGAAAAACTCCGGAGGAGATCGGAGCGATAAAGCTGGCGAACCGTGTCGCAAATATCGGCCTGCAAAGTTTCTTCGAGGGTTTGACCCCAGGAGTTTCAGAGGCCGAGGTCGCAGCCGCCGTAGAATCCGCCATTTATCGGCAGATTGGCCGCGATGGAGTATTCCATTCTCGAGGATGGGCCATGGTGCAATCTGGCCCCAACAGCGCTGATGCAGGTCGATTCAATCGCTCGACGGGCCGGCGCTTGGAGAGGGGTGACCTGGTTTTGATCGAACTAGCCACTTGCGTCAATGGTTATTGGAGCGACCTCACGCGCACGGCCCCGGTCGGCTCGGCGAAGCCTGAGGCCGCCGAAATACTGTCCCTGGTCCGAGATGCGCAGCAAGCGGCGGTCGATGCCATTCGGCCGGGTGTTTCCGCGGGCTACATCGATGCCTTTGCCAGGGACAAAATCGCAGCGAAAGGATTCTCGGCTTTCTTCCCGCACCACACTGGTCACCACGTTGGCTTCCGCTACCATGATCCGGGGTTTCTGATTGCTCCCGGGGTGAGTGCGAAGCTTGCCCCCGGCATGGTGATTACGATCGAGCCCGGAGTGTATGTTACGGCACGCGGCGGCGGGGCTCGGGTCGAGGACAACGTGCTGGTCACCGAATCCAGCCATGAGGTGCTTTCGAGGATGGAAAGAAGCATCGGGGGCGAGGGAGCATGATCGGAATTGATCTTTCGGGCAAGGCGATTCTGATCACCGGGGCCATGGGCGCGATTGCCGAGCCCATGGTGCGGAGGCTGACAGAAAGTGGTGCGACGCTGGTTCTGACCGACATCAAGGCAGAGCCGGTTGCTAGAAAGGTCCTCCAGGAACGGAAAATTCCGCCTTCGTCCTATCTTTATTTTCCCGCCGATATCACCGATTCGAGCCAGGTAAATGCCTTGGTGGACGCAGCTTTCGAGAAGTTTCCCGGGATGGACACGGTCATCGGGCATGCCGGCGGCTGCGGACTGCATCCCTTCGCGAGCACCTCCGAAGCTGACTATGAGCGCATCTTCCGCTTCAACTATTTTGCGCAGACGTATCTGGCACGGGCAGTGCTCGCGCAGTGGATCGAGCGCAAGAGGGCCGGCCATCTGATCTTTACATCGTCTTATGTGGCGCGGATGCCTCATACGCAGATCCCTGCCTACTCCTCGGCCAAGGCGGCGCTGGAGAACTTCGCGCGTAGCCTGGCACTGGAATATGCATTGACCGGGATTCGAGTGAATGTGGTTTCGCCGGGAAATGTTGCGGCGGGAAGTTCGCTGAAAGTTTTCGACGAGGATCCAGCCTACCGGGAATTTGTGCTGCGGGTTTCGCTGGGCCGAAGAAATAGCCCGGAGTCGATCGCCGATGCCTTTGTCTTCCTTTGCTCACCGCTGGCCGCCGAGATCAATGGTCAAGTTCTCAGTCCCGACTATGGCGCGGGTATCGGGAATCGCCTATGAAGATTGGCTTGGGCCTCTACCGTCACCTGCTGACGCGCGACTACTACGATTTCGCTCGCCAGGCGGGTTGCACACACGTCGTCGTCCATCTGGTCAATTACTTCAATCAGGGGCCATCCAATCCGCGCAACAATCAACCCACCGGTTCGAAATACGAAGCGTGGGGAGTTGCCGGCAATCCAAACCAGTTGTGGACAGTGAAAGAGCTGAAGACTCTTCGCGGGGAGATTGAAGATGCCGGGCTCATTCTGGCCGCAATCGAGAATCTCGACCCGGCGCACTGGCACGACATTTTGCTGGACGGTCCGCAGCGGCCGCAACAGATCGAGAAAGTGAAGACCATCATCCGTCGCCTCGGGGAGGCCGGTATTCCGGTGCTCGGCTACAACTTTAGTCTCGCCGGCGTATGCGGACGCCTGACCGCTCCGCGGGGACGTGGGCGCGCCGTCACGCTCGGGATGGATGGTCCCGCGGAGGACGTGCCGATTCCGAACGGCACGATTTGGAACATGATCTACGACCGTAACGCCCCCGCTGGTGTCCTGCCTTCAACTTCGCACCAAGAACTGTGGCGACGTCTGCAAAGATTTCTGGAGGAAGTAATTCCTGTAGCCGAGCAGTCGGGAGTGCAGCTAGCGGCGCATCCGGACGATCCTCCCATGCCGACCATGCGGCAGCAGCCGCGGCTTGTTTACCAGCCGCACATGTACCAAAGACTAATTGATCTTGCTCCGAGCCCCAGCAATGCCCTGGAGCTGTGCGTGGGAACGATGGCCGAAATGACGGAAGGCGATATTTACGATGCAGTGGATCGATACAGCCGACAAGGCAAAATTGCCTACATCCATCTCCGCAACGTGGTTGGGAAAGTGCCGAACTATCGAGAGACTTTTATCGATGAAGGCGATGTGGACATGATCCGCATTCTTGCCATCCTTCACCGAAATGGATTCGACGGCGTGCTCATTCCCGATCACACGCCGCAGATGACCTGTTCCGCGCCCTGGCACGCGGGCATGGCGCACACGCTCGGCTTTATGCTCGCGGCGAAGGCAGCGATCGAGTCTTCGGAGCGATGCGGCTCGGATCTGGCGACCGCGCATGGAGGCAACTAGCCTGAACAAGATCTCCGTTCCGGCGCATTCCCGCGGCCCACTCATCGTTGCAGCCACGGTCTCCACGCTGGGCGGTTTGCTGTTTGGTTACGACAACATCGTGATCAGCGGGGCGATCGCATACCTCGGCCAGTTGTTTCATCTTGACGCCGCGGGCGTGGGCTGGGCCGCAGGCTGCGCCTTGATCGGATGCATTGCGGGTTCGGCGGGCGCCGGAACCGTCGCGGACTATCTGGGTAAGAAAAAAGGTCTCGCGCTTTGCTCCCTGTGTTTCGCTCTGTCTTCGGTCGGAATGATCTTCGCCGCGAATCTTCATCAGTTTGTTTTGTGGCGGCTGATTGGCGGAATGGGCATCGGGGCGGCGTCGGTGATTTCACCGAATTACATTGCTGAGATCGCTCCTACCAAGGTTCGCGGCCGCTGCGTCACCCTCTATCAACTCGGAATCGTGGTGGGAATTCTTGCCGCAGTCTTCGTCAACATGCTGATTCAGCGCATGGGCGATGAGGCGTGGAATATATCCACGGGTTGGCGCTGGATGTTCTTCGCCGGGGTGGTGCCGGCAGTTCTTTTCGGATTGATGATTCTGCCCGCGGTGGAAAGCCCGCGCTGGCTTATGAAAATGGGCCGGCGTAATCAAGCCATCGATGTTCTTACCAAGATCAACGGCCCTGCGGCCGCCGGGCACGAAGCCGCCGAAATCGAGAATTCCCTGGCGACGGAAGAAGGGCATATCTCGGAGCTTTTCACCACCTTCCGGCGTCCACTGCTGCTTGGCATCATGCTGGCAGGATTGCAACAGATCAGCGGCATCACGCCGTTATTCTCTTTCTTGCCGGAGATTTTTCGCACTGCCGGAACCGCAACCAGTGACGCATTCTTCCAGTCCGTGCTGGTCAGCCTTATCAATCTTCTGTTTACTCTCTTCGCATTGTGGCTGGTGGACCGTGCGGGACGCAAAACCTTGATCCTGGCCGGCACCTCTCTGCAATTCGTCTCGTTTGCACTGGTCGGCTGGTTCTATCACATTCACACGAGCGGCTTGGCTGTCCTGATCTTGGTGATGACCTTTGTCGCAGGGCATGCATTTGGGAACGGAGTCGCCTGCTGGGTGATCATCTCGGAAATTTATCCGACCAAGGTTCGCGGGCGCGGCATGTCGATCGCTACGACCGCGCTCTGGCTTGTGGGGTATATAGGAAATCAGCTGTTTCCGATGATGCAGAAGCGCTTCGGATCGGATGGTACTTTCTGGTGTTTCAGCGCTGGAGCGCTGTTGACGATCATTCTTGTCGGCTGGCTGATTCCTGAAACCAAAGGCCGGTCACTCGAAGAGATCACCAAGTTTTGGACTGGTGAAAAAGTCATTCTGGCGAGATAAGATCCGTCGCCAAATATGGGAGCGTTGCCGATGAAGTCCGTTTTACGTGGTTCCCTCAGCGTCCTGATACTCGTTGTTACCGGATTTGCCCAAGATACAACCCACGCGGGATTTCGATCTCTGTCGGTGGACGCGGGCAAGGTGATCGGAGAGATCCGCTCGTTTCAGGGGTTGAACGGTCTACCGAGTCCGGTGATGGCGGGACTTCCAAGCCTGGTTCAACAGTACAAAGATCTGCGCGTTGATCAGGTCCGAACCCACGATGCAATGGGTCCGACGGAAATCGATTCCAAATTCGTCCTGGGCAACGGAGAGCTCGCTTGGCTTATTCCCGACAACGCGCAGCGAGCCGGAGTCGTAAAAGCGGGGAATGCCAGCATTATTTTTCCCGACTGGGAAGCGGATCCCGAAAAACCTGAAAGCTACAATTTTGCTCCGACCGACAAGGTGATCGCTGCCATTCGCGCCAGCGGCGCCGAAGTCTATTACCGAATCGGACGCAGTTGGGGCGCCAACGTCAATCCTCCGGATGATTTCGACAAGTTCGCCAGCGTGGTGAAACACATTGCCATGCACTACAACCAAGGTTGGGCGAACGGGTACCACGACGGCATTCGCTATTGGGAGTTCTGGAACGAACCGGACGGCTTATTCTGGACGGGCACCCCAGGGCAGTTCTACTCACTGTATGAGAAAACTGCGCGTGCGCTGAAGTCTGTGGATCCCACGTTCAAAGTTGGCGGGGACGGCAAGGCTTTTCCGTCCGACGACGGAGGCTACCGCGAAGGATTCATCGATTACTGCACCTCGCATCAAGTGCCGCTCGATTTTTATTCGTGGCATACCTATGCCAACGGTTCCGCAGACCCCTATGACGCGGTTCGCCTCGCGAAGGAGATTCGCGGCATTCTGGACACGCACGGGTTCCCTCACGCAGAGAGCATTCTCTCCGAATGGAATCTGAGCGCTGATTTTACCGAGTCGGAGAAAGCCGAGCTTCAAGGGGCACACAACGCCGCCTACATCGGCGCGATGCTCAGCTATTTTCAGGACACTTCCCTTGACCATGCTCACTTCTATCGTGGAGACGCGGCGTGGATGGGACTCTTCGATCTTGACGGCAAATATTTCAAGACAGCCTATGCATTCAACGCGATGGGCAAAATGCTGGATACGCCAAGACGCCTTCCGGTCGAGGGCAGCGACACCTTCGGCTTCGCGGTGCTTGCGGGCCGCTCCGCGGATGGCAACACGGTTCAGATCCTGATCAGCAACTATGCAATTCCTGCGAATTACAAGCCGGACCTCATGCCGATGCCCCCGGAATTGCAAAAAGCAGCACCGCCCATGCCGGATATGTCGAACTTCAAGTTCCTGCCGCTGCGAACCGACATCCTTTACCGCGATAACGCTGGCTACAACCTCGCGATCAATCATCTGCCGTGGGGCGCCGCGCCATCCAGCGTCAAACGCTACCGAATCAGCAAGACACAGAATCTCGACCTGGTGGAAGAAGCATCCGGGAAGGAAGGTGCCTTGCATTTGTCCAATGCTCTCGCCCCCGACACATTGGAACTTATTGTTCTCACACGCCGGTGACCGGTCGGTCTGAAATCAGGAGGCACAATGGAAGAGAAAAGTGAAGATCATGACGGCAGAGCAACATCAGTTCCCGCTCGTCGGCGGCTCACTCGCCGCCGTCTGCTGAAGTCGGGAGCCGCAATCGTATCCGCCGCTATCGTGCCGTCCGGATTTGTTGCCGCTGCATTCGCGGATCAGAGCGTTCCCGGAACCAAGTCTGATTCCTCCAAATCCCCGGCGAAGAATCCGCGCTGGTACGGATTCAATCTGCTCGAGTATTTCTCCACTGACCCGGACTGGATGAAGTATTTCCCCTACAACAACGATGGGATGTTTCGGGAAGACGACTTCCGCTGGATTCGCGACTGGGGTTTCAACTGGGTTCGTTTGCCCATGGACTACCGCTTCTGGACGGCTTCCGACTTGCTCACGATCACCGAAAAGCAAGTTGAGCCGATCGATCGAGCAATCAGGCTGGGAGAGCAATACGGAGTCCACGTAAATGTTTGTCTCCACCGTGCGCCGGGCCTCTGCATTCTGGACACGATGGACGAGAAGCTTACAGGCATTGCAGTCACGAAAGAGAAGACGAATGTATTCGGGGATCCGCATACCTTCGACGCCTTCGTTCATCAATGGACTTTCTTCGCCGATCGCTACAAAGGAATTTCGAGTCAGAAACTAAGCTTCAACCTGGTCAACGAACCTGTTGTTCTTCCCACCAAGTCTGAATTGGCCGAGATGGAAAAGCATGGGCCCGTCGCAACGAAGGATCTGTTTAGCCCCGAATTTCTGCAAGGTCACGCCAAGGACTACACACGGTTAGCCAAAGCGTCCGCGGACGCGATTCGCGCGCGCGATCCACAGCGCCTGGTAGTGACCGATGGTTATCCCGGCGGGGGTTCGCCGATTCCGGATCTGTTCAGCAGCGGGATGCTGCAAAGCTGTCATACTTACAATCCGATTCAAGTCACGCACCACCATTGCGAATGGGTACGCGGCATTCTCAGCGGCTCAGAACCGCCGCCAACATGGCCTCTCAAAGATGACAAAGGGAAGGTCGTAGGCGATCGTCAAATCCTCGGGAAGAATTTCCATCCCTGGGCAGGACTTGCAACTGAAGCAGTTCCCATCCATTTCGGCGAGATGGGATGTTACAAGCACACTCCGCCGGATGTGGCGTTGGCGTGGTTCAACGACACGCTCGATGTTGTGGGTCAATTGAATTCCGGCTGGGCCTTGTGGAACTTCCGTGGACCGTTTGGGGTGCTTGATACAGAGCGACCGGCAACGAAATTCGAGAATTGGCAAGGGCACAAGCTCGATCGTCCTCTCCTCACTCTCTTGCAGAATAAGATGAAAGCATAAACCCCCGGGAAAAGATCACTCGGAGCAGTTCAGTGAGTGATTTGCTGGACTCCGCAGGCTGAATGACTTCATACTTGGAAGATGCAGGGGCGGAGCGCATCCGCGAGAAGTTTCTTTCTCTTAGCGGTGGCGAGTTGGGGAGTGATCTCGTCCTCAGCGCAGACATCTTCGTCTTCTTCTCCCCAATCGTCGTCCCCCCAACACCCCGCCTCCGAACCTGCTTCCCCAGAACGCATGGGGAGGGGCCAGAAACTCGCCATCACGGTAACGGACGAAAACGGAGTGGCCGTCGCTTCCGCGCGCGTCCAGTTGCAACCCGCCGCGTCCGCCGTGCCCGTGCGCTGCGAAACCGATTTCGTCGGCCGCTGTGAATTCACGAATCTCGCCGCCGGAGCTTACGAACTAGGCGTGGAGAAGATCGGCTACTATGCGATTTCTGAAAACGAAGTGCAGGTCGGCGCCACGGCCAACGTGGATCTGACTCTTTCTCATCAACTCGAGGCGCGCGAAACGGTGAACGTAGTGGAATCTCCACCGGCTATCGATCCGGCGCAAGTCTCCAGCAAGGAAGAACTCACCGGAGCTCAGATCGTTGACATTCCCTATCCCGGGACGCATGACTACCGCAACGCATTGATCTTCATCCCCGGCATTACGCCCGATGCCTTCGGCCAACCACACATCGCGGGTGCGGAGACCTACCAAACGTTCGTCGTGCTGGATGGCTTTAACGTGACCCAGCCGACGAATGGAGCTCTCGTGGTGCGAACCAGTGTCGACTCGTTTCGCTCGATTGAGGTGACTCCGAGCCGCGAACCGGCTGAGTTTGGCAAGGGCTCCGGCGGCGTACTTGCCCTGAACACACGAATGGGGGACAATCACTTCCGATTCGCCGCCACTGACTTTACTCCCGGGCTGCAGAACATCAAGGGAATCTCCATCGGCCAATGGGTCCCACTCCTCACCATGTCGGGACCGATCCGCAAGGGAAAGACGTGGTTCTTTGATGCGCTGGACGGCGAGTACGACAACGACATCATCCAACAATTGCCACCGGGTTCTGATAGCGACCACGTCTGGCGCGTGGATAATCTGGCCAAGCTTCAGACCAACCTTACCGCACGCAATCTTGTGAGTGTCAGTTTCTTGTCGAATTATTACCACGACCGGTATGCTGGGCTTTCGTTTCTTCAACCTCAGCCGACTACCCCGACGGACGCGGAAACTGCCGATATAGGTTCACTCAAAGACCAATACTATCTGCGTGGCGGTGCGCTTCTTGAAACCGGCTTTGGGGTAGATCAATACAACGTAGCACTGACTCCTCAGGGCAACGGCCCCTACATCCTGACCACGCAGGCGGCGGCTGGCAACTACTATCTGCACGCGAATACTCGGGCACGCAGAGTGCAGGGTTTGGCGAACCTCTACCTTCCTGCACATCAGTGGCATGGGCGGCACGACATTAAAATCGGCACCGACCTCGACCGTTTGAACTACGAGGCCCAGTTCGTTCGCCAGCCGATATCGTTCCTGCAGCCGAATCAACCACCGCCCAACCAGGTGCCGCAGCTTTGTGCAACCGTCAATGGCGTACCGGTGGCGCCTTATACGTGTGCGCGCTATTCGGTTTTCTCGGGAGGTAATTACTCGACAACGTACAACGCCGAGGCCAGCGCCTATGCCGAGGATCGGTGGCTGATTACAAATCGTCTGCTGGTCGAGCCGGGCTTTCGCCTCGACTGGGACGAAATCGTGCGGACGCCGTTGTTCTCACCGCGGCTGGCGGCCACCTACATTCTCGACGACGAAGGCAATACCAAACTCTCGGCGGGAGTCGGAATTACTTATGACGCAACCACCCTGGGATTGATCAATCAACCCGTTGAAGGCCAGAGAGCGGATTATTTGTTTAACGCGAAGATGCAACCGACCGACGCGAATGGAAATGTGGTCAACACGCCGGTACCCGTAGCCACCACGTTCTCGCTGAACAGAAACACGCTCGCTGCGCCGCGGTATTTAAATTGGAGCGTTGGCCTGGAAAAGAAACTGCCAGCGGCCATTTTTCTCAAAGTGGAATTCCTCGAGAAACGCGGCCAGCACGGCTTTGCCTACAACACGCTGAATGGTGCGGTGGATGGCAATTTCTTTCTCGAGAATGGACGCGAAGACCACTACGACGCATTACAAATTAGTTTGCGGCACCGCTTTCGCCAGCATTATGAGATCTTCGGGGCTTATACGCTCTCCCGCGCGCATACCAACCAGGGGTTCGATTTCAGTCTGGATATCCCACTTTTGAGTCCACAGTTGCCTGGTCCTTATCCCTGGGACACTCCGAATCGCTTCGTCGGCTGGGGCGTGTTGCCATTTTTCAAGCTGCCGGTGATCCACAAAGTGGATCTGGTCTATTCCGCCGAGGCGCGCACCGGTCTGCCATTCAATGCAACTACGGATCAGGGTGAAATCGCTCCGGGAGATCCCCCGGGAACCTTTCGTCTTCCCATTTACTACACCGTGAATCTGCAGTTCGAGAAGCGATTTCACGCCTTCGGACGCTATTGGGCCCTGCGCGGGGGTTTCAACAACGCCACCAACCACGCCAACGCGGCGCTGGCGAACGGTGTGATCGATTCGACTCACCCGTTCCCTACTTACATTGACGGTAACGGACGCGCGTTTACTGGCCGCATCCGCTACTTGGGAAAGGAATAATTTTGAAGGGTGGGCGATCGGTAATACCCAAACGATCGAGAAGAGTTATTACGCTGCGGCCAGGTAGACGTAGCGCAGGATAAACAGGACGGTAAGGATCCAAACCAGTACGTTGACTTCACGGAGCTTTCCAGCCGCGATTTTCACGACGGTGTAAGAAATCAGGCCAAGGCTAAGTCCGGTCGCGATGCTGAAGGTAAGCGGTGTAGCCAGCATCGTGATAAACGCCGGGACGGCTTCGCTCAATTCCTGCCACGCAATTTGTGCGATGGACTGTGTCATCAGAACTCCAACCAAAATCAGCGCGGGCGCCGTTGCGTAGGCTGGAATCGCGGTTGCTAGCGGTGAACAGAAGGTAGCCAGGAGGAAGAGAGCTGCGACGGCAACATTACTCAGACCGGTTCTTGCTCCGGCGGCAACGCCAGCCGCGCTCTCGATGTAGCTGGTCACGGTGGAGGTTCCTGTGAGGGCGCCGAAAACAGTGCCTACGGCATCTGCAATCAGAACCCGGCCTACCCGCGGAATCTTGCCATCCTTGACGAAGCCGCCCTGCTCACACACTCCCACCAGAGTGCCAACATTGTCGAAGAGATCGACGAAGAGAAACGCGAACAAGATTTCGAGTAAGCCCAAGTGGGTGGCACCTCGAAAATCAAGCTGCAGGAAAGTCGAGGAGGGATGAGGCATCGAAAAGATTGCCACGGGCCAGTTGGCAATCCCGCGAAAAACTCCGAGCAGTGCGGTGCCAAAAATACCGATCAGGATTGCGCCATGGATCTTTCGCGAAACCAGAATCAGCGTGAGGACCAGACCGAAACAAGCGGTCTGCACTTCCTTATCGGCAAAGCTGCCAAGCCCAACATAGGTTGCTGGATTCGCGACCACGATTTTGGCGTTCCGCAATCCCACAAAGGCGATGAACATTCCGATCCCCGCCGCCGTCGAGTGCTTCAGGCAATCCGGCATCCCGTTGACGATCTGTTCACGAACGCGGGTCACGGTGAGCACAAGGAACAGCACCCCTGAACAAAAAACCACCGCGAGCGCCGTCCGCCACGGAACGTGCATGCCGATGCAAACGGAATAGGTGAAATAAGCGTTCAGCGACATCCCGGGAGCCAGTGCGATGGGATAGTTGGCATAGAGTCCCATCACCAATGTGGCCACGGCAGCAGAAACGCACGTCGCAAAGACCACTCCCTCGGGAGGCATTCCCGCCTGAGCAAGAATCTGGGGATTCACGACGATGATGTAGGCCATCGTAACGAAAGTCGTGAGGCCGCCCAACATCTCCTGTTTCACCGACGTCCGGTTCTCTGCAAGTTTGAAATAGCGATCGATCAATGCATTCCTCTGGGTGAGTTGGCGGGTGCTCGAACTGGGTCAATACTGAATCTTGTTGGGCTTGCTTTCCCACGCGCGAAAAGCGGCCAGTGCCTCCTGTCGCATCATTTGAATCATTGGTATTTTGCGTTGCACACGCGGCTGCGCGATTTCACGGTAGATGAAGGAATCGTCGAAACCGATCGCGGAAGCATCGGCATCGGCGTTGGCAAAATAAACGCGAGAAAGGTGGGCCCAGTAGATCGCTCCCAGACACATGGGGCAGGGCTCGCAGGAGGTATAAATTTCACAGCCTTCAAGATCGAAGACGCCAAGCTTCTTGCAGGCGTTGCGAATGGCAAGCAGTTCCGCGTGCGCGGTTGGATCATTCGTGGAAGTAACCTGATTGGCCGCCTCGGCAATCAGAACGCCGTCCTTCACCACGACCGCACCGAAGGGGCCGCCTCCCGACTGGACGTTGTCGATGGAGAGCTGAATGGCGCGGGTCATGAAAAGATTGTCCATAGGTTCGCTCACCCTGCGTAATCGTTGACGGTATGCCGGCGTCAGCCACCCGCGAACCCCGCAAATCTGTCGACATGGACTCTTTCGCAGCCGCTTCGCTGAGAAGCGAGTATATGCTGGGACTTGGATTTTCGTAAAATACTCTGACGTCGATCGCGCATGAATCGTGAAACGCGCTACGAACATCCTAACGGCGCTACATTCAAGGGGCTGTCATCGTGAGTTTGCAGGCCTTCCTATCGAACCGGGTGATCTTGCCGGGAGGGATCCGTCCGGCGGCCATTCTTGTGGAAGGAGAGCGCATCCGGGAAGTTGTTTCTCACGACCAGCTACCAGCAGAAGGCTATGAAATCCATAACTTTGGCGAAGCTGCCATTCTTCCGGGGCTCGTCGACTCTCACGTCCATATCAACGATCCGGGTCGCGCGGAATGGGAAGGCTTCGAAACCGCGACACGAGCCGCAGCGGCAGGAGGCTACACGCTGCTGGTCGACATGCCCTTGAACTGCATTCCAGCGACCACAACAGTTGCAGCGCTTGAAGCTAAGCGTTCGGTTGCCGCCGGTAGATGCTTTGTCGATTGGCGGGCCTGGGGCGGTGTGGTAAGCGATAACCAAACAAACATTGAGGTTCTCGCAGCTGCTGGCGTACCCGGGTTCAAATGCTTTCTGGTCGATCCTGGAATCGATAACTTCACAATGGTATCGGAGCGGCAATTGCGAGAAGCCCTCCCTCATATTGCGCGAACTGGCCTGCCGCTGCTGGTGCACGCAGAGCTTCCCGGCCCGGTCGATCGGGCGACCAACGCTCTGGCTGAGTCTGATTGGAGTTGCTATTCGACGTATCTTGAGTCGCGGCCAGACGAAGCGGAGCTAGCCGCGATCCGGATGATGCTGTCGCTGTGCCGCGAATATCGATTTCGTTTGCACATCGTCCATCTCTCGACCAGTCTGGCCCTCCAGGAGCTGCGCGCTGCGCGCTCCGAAGGACTCGCGGTGAGCGTAGAGACGTGTCCGCACTACTTGCATCTCTCCGCCGAAACAATCGCAAACGGGGCAACGTTGAACAAGTGCGCTCCCCCGATCCGCAGCCGTGAAAATTGTGAAAAATTGTGGGAAGGTCTGAGAGACGGGACAATCGATATGGTCGTGACCGACCACTCTCCGTGTCCGCCAGCCATGAAGCGGCTCCCCGAAGGCAATTTCCGGACTGCGTGGGGTGGAATCGCAAGCCTTTCGTTGGCCCTGTCGCTGATTTGGACCGAAGCTGGCAAGCGAGGGTTCACCTTGCTCGATCTGGCACGCTGGATGGCTGCGGCACCGGCTCAACTGGCTGGTTGCGATTCGCGCAAGGGACAGATCGCAGCAGGATACGATGCGGATTTCGTTGTGTTCGATTCCGACAGCGAATTCGTGGTGACGGAAGATAGACTGCACTACCGGCATTCCGTTTCTCCTTATCGAGGAGAAACATTGCGGGGCGTGGTCAAGGTCACCTATCTGCGAGGGAATCCTGTCTTCGCGGATGGACGGTTTTCAAGCAAGCCTGGCGGACGGGAGTATGCCGCGAGTTAGATGTCCCTTCTGGGTCTTCTGCATTTCGTGCTGCCAAAGACTTTCGCGCTATTTGCATCCCGTCTGTCATACACTATCCCATCCGCCCAGCCTGGTAACCTGTCAGTCGAGCGGGCCAGGCAAATTCCCGCGGTCACGTCGAGATCAGGAATGAACAGCGATCGCATCGTAGGCAACTCGGTCCCCCGTAAAGAGGGGCGCGACAAGGTGACAGGAAGGTCGCAGTACGTAGACGATATGGTCCTGCCGGATATGCTTTTCGGAGCAACGGTTCGCAGCCAGATTCCGCGCGGTCGGATCAGAAAAATTACATTGGACCCCGGAATCGCCTGGGATGAATTCGTCATCGTCTCGGCGAAGGATATTCCCGGGAAGAATTGCATCTCGCTGATCGTTGACGACCAGCCGTGCCTGGCGAGTGAATTCGTCAACCATCCCGAGGAACCCATTCTGTTGCTGGCCCATCGGAATCGCTATCTTCTTCCCCAGGCTGTTGCGGCGGTATCGATCGAATACGATCCTTCGCCTGCCATCTTCACGATGGAAGAAAGCGAGGGCCGCGCTGCGACGATCTGGGGCGCGGACAATATTTTCAAGACCTACCTGATCGAGAAAGGCGACGTCGACACGATTTGGGACAAAGCCGACCACATCGTGGAAGCGGAGTACACGACCGGGGCGCAAGAGCAGCTTTATATCGAAAATAATGGAATGATCGCTGTCTTCGACGCCGCGCACGGAATTACCGTGTGGGGCTCGCTGCAGTGCCCTTATTACATTCACAAGGCGCTGACGGCGCTGTGCAATTTGCCGGCGGAAAAGGTTCGCGTTGTTCAAATGGAGACCGGAGGGGCGTTCGGCGGGAAAGAAGAATATCCGTCGATGATTGCCGCGCATGCCGCGCTACTGGCGATCAAATCCGGCAACCCGGTGAAAATTATTTATGACCGCATGGAAGACATGGCCGCGACCACGAAGCGGCATCCCTCGCGAACGCGCCACCGGACGGCGGTCAGCAGGGACGGGAGAATTCTCGGCGGAGAGATCGACTTTACGATTGACGGTGGCGCGTATGCAACGCTGTCCTCCGTAGTCCTTTCTCGCGGGGCGATCCACGCCGGAGGTCCTTACTACTGGCCGAGTGTTCGCATCCGCGCCAAGGCCGTCGCGACAAACGCGCCGCCACACGGAGCCTTTCGCGGATTCGGCGCGCCCCAGACCCTGTTCGCGATGGAACGGCATATGGATCGCATCGCGCAGACCTTAGGCCTTTCTGCCGTCGAGATCCGCCGCAGGAATTTTTTGCGACCGGGGCAAGCCACGACCACCGAGCAGGTGGTGCGCGAACCAATCGATCTGGGAAAGTTGCTGGACCGTGCGCTGGAAGTTGCGGACTATCACTCCAAGAAACAGCGTTTCGCAAGCGTCGATGAAAGCGGTTTTAGCAGAAAGGGTATTGGTATCGCTGCGTTTCTGCACGGTGCGGGATTCACGGGATCAGGCGAGCGTTATCTGAGTTCAGTCGTCGGGGTCGAAGGTTGTGCTGACGGCAACGTGCGCGTGCTGGTTTCAAGCACGGAATTTGGACAGGGCACGAACACGGTTCTCAGTCAGGTCGCCGCCGAAGCGCTGGGTCTGCCATACGAAAGCGTCAGCCTGGCCCAGCCGGACACGCTCGCAGTGCCGAACAGCGGACCAACCGTCGCGTCGCGCACCGCCATGGTGGTGGGGAAACTGGTGCAGTCCGCGGCTGTGGGAATTCGACAAACCCTGATTTCCTCAAACTTGCTCAACGAAGACTACACGGCGGAGCAGTTTCGCGCCGCTTGCCAACACTACGTTGCCGAGCACGGCCAATTCCGCTCATGGTCGCGCTATGAAGCGCCGGAGGGGATTTATTGGGATGACGAAAAGTATCGGGGAGAGGCTTACGCTGCCTTCGCCTGGGCGGTTTACATCGCGGAAGTCACGGTTGACCTTACGACCTATCGCGTCGTCGTCGACGACTTCGTCGCGCTCCAGGAGGTGGGCAGGGTTCTACATCCACTTCTGGCAAGAGGACAAATCATCGGTGGCATCGCCCAAGGAATCGGCTTCAGCCTTTACGAAAAAGTAGTGTGGCAGAACGGCCGCATGCAGAACGCGCAGATGACGAATTACATCATGCCGACTGCAACCGACCTGCCGCCCATTCGCGTGTTCTTTGAAGAATTGGGAAATATCCACGGGGCGTATGGTGCGAAGGGAATCGGTGAACTTCCGATGGACGGCCCGGCCCCGGCGATCCTCAATGCGATCGTAGACGCGCTCGGAATTCATTTCGATTCCGTCCCGCTGCTTCCGGAGGACATCATGGATGCGCTGGACTCTGCGTCCCCAGTGAGCGCCGTAGGTGCCATGGGCGGAAGCCGATGACCGATTCTGGCGAAAGCCGCGCCAAGCAAGCGATTTCATTCACGGTCAACGGTGAGCCCAAGACAGCTCATGCGTATCCGATGGAGCGCCTCCTCGACGTGTTGCGGCACCAACTGCATTTGACCGGCACGAAGGAAGGTTGCGGAGAAGGCGAGTGTGGTTCGTGTGCTGTGCTGATGGATGGCATGCTCGTAAATAGCTGCCTCGTGCCTGTTCTCCAGGCGCAAGGGGCCAGCATGGTTACGATCGAAGGATTGGCTACGCATGAAACCCTGCATGTCTTGCAGGAAGCTTTTCTGGAATGCGGCGGCGCACAGTGCGGGATCTGCACGCCGGGAATGATTCTCGCGTCCGCCCATTTATTGAATGAAAAACGCCAACCTACGATGGAAGAAATTCGGGAGGGCCTTTCCGGCAATCTTTGCCGTTGTACCGGCTACAGCCAGATCGTCGAAGCGGTGGCCGAAGCGGGGAGACGCAGGACGACTGCATGAGATCGAACCCTTCCGACTACGAAATGGTGGCGCCGGGCAGCTTGCAGGCTATTGTTTCGCTCCTGGCAAAGGAACCGGGCTTGTGGCTTCCGATCGCCGGAGGCACCGACGTAATGGTGCAATTCGCAGCCGGCAAGCTTCCGGCGCGCAAGCTCGTCAGCATTTGGAATCTTTCCGAGTTGCGGCGGATCGAGGTCACCTGCGGCGAGATTCGGATCGGTGCGGCTTGCACGTATACGGATCTGCGCAAGCACGAGCGAGTCGGCGCTGAGTTTCCTCTCTTGCAGAGTGCTGCCCGGTGGACCGGCGGAATCGCGAATCAGAATCGAGGAACGATTGGTGGAAACATTGTGAATGCATCGCCCGCCGCGGACTCACTGCCCGCGTTACTGGTGTACGACGCGCAGTTGATTTTAGTGTCCGTGCGCGGTGAGCGGCGTGTGCCCTACGCAGGCTTTCACACGGGCTACAAAAAGACGCTGCTCGCTCGCGATGAGCTGATTCGAGCGGTGTGCTTGCCGCGACGCTTCTCGGGATATCGAACCCACGCTCGAAAAGTGGGAGTTCGAAATGCGCAGGCCATCTCCAAGGTGTGCATTGCAGCGCTAGGCCGTGTCGTAGATGGAGTGGTCGAAGATGTCCGCATCGCTCTGGGAAGTGTGGCGCCCGTGCCACTCCGCCTGACGGAGACTGAACAAATCGTTAGGGCAAAAGCCATCGATTCCGATTTACTAAGCTCGGCAAGAAAAACTGTAGCTTCTGAGATCCGCCCGATTGACGATATCCGATCGACAGCCAGATATCGCGCGGCGGTGTCGGTCAATCTCGTAATGGAGTTCCTGGATCGGTTGAAATCGGAGTCTCCCGAAAGCGGCGAACTGAAAGGCGTTCTGGCGCGATGGAACCGTTGTTCAAGCGACGAAGCGGCGGCGGCGATACTGCCGTGTTGCGGATCCAGGGTCTGGGCGCAAAGGATGGTCGCACGAAGGCCGCTCGCGGATGAAGCTTCGCTATTGGCCGCGGCGAACGAAACTTGGAACAATCTGGCGCCAGGCGACCGCATGGAAGCGTTCCGCAGTCATCCGCGGATCGGAGAGTCGCGACCGGCGAAGGCATCGTCAAGCCAGTCGCCGCCTGTCGAATCTGTAAAATGGTCGGCGCAGGAGCAACAAAACATACGCGACGCAGACGCTGCCGTTACGATCGCTCTGGCGGATTCGAATCGAGAATACGAGCGGCGTTTCAATCGTATTTTCATCGTCTGCGCCACCGGTAAATCGGCTGCAGAAATTTTGGAGATTCTTCAGAGACGGCTCAACCATGATGCGGAAGCTGAACTTCACGAAGCGGCGGAACAGCAGCGGCAGATTACGGAGATCCGCCTGAGGAAATGGATAGAAGGATGAAGTGCATTTCGACTCATATCCTCGATATGGTTCATGGCAAACCTGCTCGGGACGTGCCGGTGCGGCTGGAAAAACAGAATGCGGCCGGAAATTGGAGGCTAATAACCTCGGCACGTACCGATCAGGATGGCCGTTGTGCGCAGTTGCTGCCGGAAGGTGAGGATCTGTCCGCAGGAATCTATCGCTTGACTTTTGACACGAGGAGTTACCACGCGTTGCAAAGAGTCGACGCGTTATATCCGTTCGTGGAAGTTGCATTTCAGGCACAAGGCGGCGAATCGCACTTTCACATCCCGCTTCTCCTGAGCCCGAATGCTTATACGACGTACCGGGGAAGCTGAACGGCAGGGTTTCTCGAGATGGAGTGGATAGAGTGACTTCGTCAATCCGCGAATGGCTGAACCTGTTGGTGCGCTGGGTTCATGTTTTTGCAGCGATCATGTGGGTCGGACAGACCTACTACTTCACGTGGCTGGACGGCCAATTTGGCAGGCTCGCGAAAAAGGCCGGCGCTGACCCATCAGGTTCGTCAGTCTGGATGGTCCACAGCGGGGGTTTCTACACTGTCGAGAAGCAGAAATCCCTGACGGTGGCACCGGGAGAAGTTCAATGGTTTCGCTGGGAGGCGATGATGACCTGGCTGAGTGGAGTGGCGCTGCTTTTTCTCGCTTACTATTCCACCAGCGGACTCGTTGATCCCGATGTTGCCCAGATCACCCAACGGCTGGGCGTAGTCATCGGATTGGCTGTTCTGGTGGGCGGTTGGGTCGTCTATGATGTGGCCGTGCGATCGCTCCTGGGCACGTCGGCAACTGGTTTTGCCGCATTCTCTCTGCTGCTGATCGCTTTGCTCGCTTGGGCATTGATGCACTTGTTCAGCGGACGAGCGGCCTATCTCCATATGGGAGCGATGCTCGGAACGATCATGACCGCCAATGTCTGGTTTCGAATTCTTCCCGCGCAGCGGAAAATGGTCGCGACCGCGGCCGCCGGAGAAATGTTCGATGCATCCCTCGGTGCTGATGCCAAGCTGCGATCCAAACACAATACGTTCATGGCCGTACCAGTGGTCTTTCTCATGATCAGCAATCATTTTCCGGTTGCAACCTACGGGAACACATACGGTTGGGAGATACTCGTAGCACTCGTTCTTCTGGGCTGGGGAGCCGCGAAAATCATTCGCGAAGCCTAGCCCCATGATGCTTGCCTTCGTCGCTTTAAAGAGAATCCAGTGCCCACGACTGTGACCACAATTCGCGCTCGGGAAGTGATTGCACGGTGCTTGAGGCTGGCGTCTTTTTCAGAGGATTCTGGCAGCATTCGCCGAACGTTTCTTTCCCCGCCGATGCGCGATTGCCACCGGGAAATTGCTCGGTGGATGGAGCCGCTCGGAGTCCGCGTGAGAGTCGATGCCGCGGGAAATCTCCGAGGACTGCATCCCGCCGCACAACCGCACGCTCCGCATCTTCTGATCGGATCGCATCTTGATACCGTTCCAAACGCCGGTGCTTATGACGGCATCCTCGGCGTCGTGCTTGCGGTTGCGTTGCTCGAGCAACTGCATGGAGGAAAGCTTCCCTTCGGCATCGAGGTGATTGGCTTTTCCGAAGAAGAAGGAGTACGCTTCGGCACTCCGTTCATCGGCAGTCGCGCGCTGGTGGGTAAACTGGACCCGGAACTTTTAGAGGTCCGCGATCGTCAAGGGATCTCCGTGCGGCGCGCGATGGCAAATTTCGGATTGAATCCTGAAGAGGTTGGTCAGGCCAAACTCGAAAATGACACACTGGGTTACGTTGAGTTCCATATCGAACAGGGACCGGTGTTGGAGAGCCGGAACCAGCCACTCGCGGCGGTCGAGGCGATTGCCGGACAGAGCCGCCTTGAATTTACGTTTATCGGCCTCGCCAACCATGCGGGTACGACGCCCATGCATCTTCGCCACGATGCGATGACAGGAGCGGCGGAGTGGATCGGCGCAGCGGAGCGATTGGCTGGCGAAGTGGCTGGCCTGGTAGCAACCGTTGGCAAGATCGAAGCGAAGCCGGGAGCCGCGAACGTGATTGCGGGCGAGGCACGACTCACGCTCGATGTTCGTCACGGCTCCGACGAGATTCGTATTCGTGCGGTCGAAGATCTGATTCGCAAGGCCCAAGAAATTGCCACGCGGCGCGGCTTATCGGTCCGGCACCACGGCATGTCAAGTCAGGCTTCAGTCGCGATGGATCCGTTTCTCGTTGGCGAAGTAGAACGTGCGATCGTTAAGACCGGATGCGATCCGCACCGGATGGTAAGCGGCGCGGGCCACGATGCCATGATCCTGGCTGAAACAATTCCTGCCGCAATGATTTTTCTGCGTACGCCCGGTGGCATCAGTCACGATCCGGCCGAATCGGTGGCCGGTGAGGATGTCGAGAAGGCGATCGAGTGCGGCTTGCATCTTCTCGGTCAGCTCGCGTCTTCCTCCGAATTTCATAAAAGGATAAACCGTGCATAATCTTGGCCGCACGCGAAGCTCCCAGCAACCGAATTACTTGCTGCAGACTCCCGACACTTTTGTGCGTACAACTCTGCCCGGCATGAAGGCCTGCTCCGCAATTGTCCATGTCGGACCCGCGCTGGGAACTCAATTCGCACAATATACTGCCGAGTTTGAAGCCGGCGGAGAACTGGGAGGACCTTCCGCGCAGCGTTTCATTTTTGTGATCGAGGGCGGCGTAAAACTGGAAGTTGAGGGCAAGGCGAAACAGCTGGGAGCACGGGGTTACGCCTATATCCCGGAAGGGCTGAAGCATCGCGTGACGGCGACAAAAGTTAGCCGTGTGGCGGTCGTCGAAAAGCCGTATCAGGGTCTCGATTCGGTGGCTGCGCCTAAATTGGTGATTTCGAGCGAAGATGCAGTTTCCTCCCATCCGCTCGCCGACGATTCCAGCTTGCAAGTGAAGTGTCTGCTGCCGGATGAAATGAGTTTCGACTTTGCAGTGAACACGATGGTCTATCAGCCCGGAGCCGCGCTGAGCATGGTCGAAATGCATGTAATGGAGCATGGGCTCCTCATGCTTGAAGGCGGCGGAATTTACCGGCTTGGCGATGCCTGGTATCCCGTCACGGCGGGGGACTTCATCTGGATGGGACCGTGGTGCCCGCAATGGTTTGGCGCAATAGGCAAGGTACCGGCGAAGTATCTTATTTACAAAAACTGGAATCGGCATCCCTTGGCGGGCGCACAACGATGAGTCTTGCCATCAACCGAGGCCGTCTGCTCTCCGAAATCGATGCGCTAGCTTCGTTCTCTGAAGTCGAACCCCCGGTGGTGACAAGAATCGTCTTCACCCCCCCCGACCTCAAGGCGCGGGTGTGGATGAAAGCGCTTTGCCAGGAGGCCGGACTCGCTGTTCGAGAGGACGCCGTTGGAAATACGTTTGCCCGCTGGAATGGTTCGGACCCGAACGCGCCAACCGTTGGCACAGGCTCACACATCGACGCCATTCCAAACGCGGGGAAATACGATGGCGTCGTCGGAGTTCTGGGTGGGCTGGAAGCGATCCGCGCCTTGCGGGAAAGCGGATTTCGTCCCAGGCATTCCGTTGAGCTGCTGATTTTTACCTCCGAAGAACCAACACGCTTCGGAATCGGATGTCTCGGAAGCAGGCTGCTGTCCGGCACTCTTTCTGTTGCTGCGGCCAGCAAGCTGACGGACAAAGCGGGCGCCACACTCGACGAGGTTCGATGCGGGGCTGGATTCACGGGCGAACTTGAACAGGTAAAACTGCCAGGCGCCTACTACAAAGCATTTATCGAACTGCATATTGAACAAGGGTCGCTGCTGGAGCGCCTGCAGATTCCTCTTGGGCTGGTCACAAAAATCGCTGCCCCGGCTAGCCTGCGCATTTTGATCGAGGGCTCGGGCGGACATGCCGGAGGAGTTCTGATGCCAGACCGCCGGGATGCTCTCTGCGCGGCGGCGGAGTTGATCCTGGCGATCGAGAACGCGGCGCGTACGAGCGGCGCGATTGACACCGTCGCTACCGTAGGAATCTGCGAAGTCTTTCCCGGTGCGGTGAATAGTATCCCCAGTCGCGTCCGGCTCAGCGTGGACATACGGGATACTGATGTGAAGCGGCGTGACATCGTAATCCAAACCTTGGAATCCGCATGCCGTTCCGTCTCGACGCAAAGGCAGGTATCCGTCAGCACCGAACTGTTGAATGCCGACGAGCCCGCGGACTGTGATGCGGCGATCCTCGAAGCGCTTTCTCAATCTTGCCAAAAGCATGACTTGAAATTCATCCCTATGGTCAGCCGCGCCTATCATGATTCGCTGTTCCTGGCGCGCATCGCTCCTATCGTGATGTTGTTCATCCCCTGCCGTAACGGGTACAGTCACCGGCCTGACGAATACGCGTCGCCGGGAGACATCGTTCGAGGAACACTCGTACTCGCCGAAACCCTCGCAGCATTATCCGCTTGACGCTGCAGCGTGCGGCAGGCGCAGGAACCGTAGTCAGGGTTTACTTGCGGGCATCGAATCGCGGATTCTTGCGTACCCGGGTTTTATTTTCTGGTAGATGAGATCACAGCGCTCTTTATAAGGTAAGAAAGCGCTCTTCATCGCATTGATTGTAATCTTCTCGAAGTCTGCCAGCGACAAGCCAAAGGCGTCCGCCGCGGCTTCGAATTCCGTGGTCATCGTTGTGTTGCTCATCAGTCGGTTGTCGGTGTTCAGCGTGACCCGGAATTTTTCCTGATAAAGAATCTTGAACGGATGTTCCGCCAGACTCGGCGTGGCCCCAGTGTGAACATTGCTCAGCAAGCAGATCTCGAGCGGGATGCGTTTGTCGAGAACGTATTGCGCCAGATCGCCCAGCTTCACGGCCCTGCCGTCCACGACGGCAATGTCATCGATCAGCCTCGTTCCGTGCCCGATTCGGTGGGCCCCGCAATATTGAATCGCCTGCCAGATCGATTCTTTTCCGTAACCTTCGCCGGCGTGCACCGTGATGTTAAAGTTCTCGCGCTGGATGTAATGGAAAGCATCGACGTGTTTCTTCGGAGGATAACCTCCCTCCTCTCCTGCCAGATCAAAGCCAACTACGCCGCGCGCTCGAAAGTCGACTGCAAGTTCCGCCATTTCGAGAGAAGCGTTCATGTTGCGCATGGCGCAAATAATTAAACCGGAGGAGACCCCGAAATCTTTTCGTCCTCTTTCCAATCCTTTCAGAACGGCTGAGACAATCTGCTGATGGGTCAATCCTTTCTGGGTGTGGAACACTGGCGCAAAGCGAGTTTCAAAATAAACAATCCCGTCCCGGCTGAGATCCCCGGCTTGCTCGTATGCAATTCGTTGCAGCGCCTCTTCTGTCTGCATTACCGCGATCGTGTGCGCAAAACCTTCCAGATATTTTGCGAGGCTTCCCTGATTCGCTCCGCGGAAAAACCAATGGGAGAGTGCATCGGGATCATTCGTTGGCAAGTCTGCGTATCCGGTATCTCGCGCCAACTCGATTACGGTTTGCGGCCGTAGCACGCCGTCCAAATGCTCATGCAGAAGAACTTTGGGAAGACTCTGCAATACCTGTGGATCGAGTTTCATGGGATGCAATCCTCTCCAGCCGGCGCGATGTCCATCGAGGCGGTGAAACGTTAAAAGATGATACACCGGCTCTCCCCGCAGCTTTCTCTCGATTCTCTCCTAAGTTCGTGTTGTACAATCCGACGCCAGTCTGATTTCGCGGCTGGTTTAGCGGAAGGATCGCCAAGGCAATAATGCAAACGGAAGAGAAGCATTCTCAAACCGCAGACTATGGGTTGCGTCGCGAAATTCTCTCTCCGATGGAAACTTTGGCGCAGTCGGTTTCGACGATGGCCCCCACCACCACACCCGCGGCCACCATCCCGCTGGTCTGCGCGCTCGCCGGCAATGGCACTTGGCTCGCGTATGTCCTGGCGACCGCTGCTGTGCTGCTGGTTGGCTTGTGCATCAGCCGGTATGCCCGCCTTTCCGCATCGC
>Ga0182015_10001512_pt1 | contig 30342 bp, 27 predicted proteins | sample 712P3MmetaG_FD_120478 | JGI IMG/M metagenome (GOLD analysis project Ga0182015, IMG submission 120478) | Permafrost microbial communities from Stordalen Mire, Sweden - 712P3M metaG | ecosystem: Environmental > Terrestrial > Soil > Wetlands > Permafrost | place: Sweden: Stordalen | collected... | reverse complement strand
GGCACCCCGGCGCGCCCTTCCGGCACCATCGACGCGCCGCTCACCCGCCGTGGCCGCCACCAAAAGATCGCCGTCGTGCCGGCTGGGCGCGGCCGCCGCGCCCTGACCCATTGGCGGCTCATCGAGAGCTTTGCTGGCGAAGCAAGCCTTATTTCATGCCGGCTGGAGACAGGGCGAACCCATCAGATCCGCGCCCATATGGCGCACTTCGGCCATCCCGTTCTCGGCGACCCCGTCTATGCAACGGGTTTTAAGAGCAAAGCCTCGCGGCTCCCGCCCGACGCCCAGGCCTGTCTCGCATCTCTTTTCCGGCAAGCCCTGCACGCGGCGGTGCTCGATTTCCCGCATCCAGTGACGGGTGTCCAAATGCGCTTTACCTGCGCCCTGCCCCAGGAGCTGCGAAGACTGCGCGACGCACTCGCCGGCGGCGATCGGGCGAGACCTGGGCGAGAGATTTGATCGCGCCCTGCGGCGCCAGTCTGGCGCAAGGAAATGGCGATAAGTTGCGTGTTTCACGCAAGATTTCACATTTAATTTACCCGTAATTTACCGGAGGATGTAACGCCACGCCGAAAGCCGACGTAATTTAACGCTGTGGTAAGAGGCGGCGAGCGTCTCTTGTATCGTGCAGCTTGAACCCTTTGCGTTGCGTAATATTGCCGATCATTAATCCGAATGCCTTGCCTGGCCCCCTTTCAAACACGGTCGCGGCATTCTATATTGTCGAATCGCCCGGCCGGCAGAGGATGCGGCCAACGGGGGACTCGCTGAACAGGGGTCCCTAAGGAGAAAGTGTAATGAGTGCTGCCTTGCCAATGATTTCAGGCGAAAGCGGGCTTGCGCGTTATCTTACTCAAATCCGGCGTTTTCCGATGTTGGAGCCGCAGGAGGAATATATGCTCGCCAAGCGCTGGCGCGAGCATGAGGATCCGGGGGCGGCGCATAAGCTTGTGACATCGCACCTTAGGCTCGTCGCCAAGATCGCGATGGGTTATCGCGGTTATGGTCTGCCGATCAGCGAAGTCGTCTCGGAAGGGAACGTTGGCCTCATGCAGGCGGTCAAACGTTTCGAGCCCGATAAGGGGTTTCGCTTGGCGACCTATGCCATGTGGTGGATCCGCGCCTCGATTCAAGAGTATATCCTGCGCTCATGGTCGCTCGTGAAGATGGGTACGACAGCGAGCCAAAAGAAGCTTTTCTTCAATTTGCGGCGGGCGAAGAGTCAGATTTCGGCGCTCGATGACGGCGATATGCGTCCCGACCAAGTCAAGACAATCGCGCGCAGGCTCGGAGTTAGCGAAAAGGACGTCATCGACATGAACCGGCGGATGTCGGGGGACGCCTCGCTGAATTCGCCGTTGCGCGAGGCAAGCGAGGGCGAATGGCAAGATTGGCTTGTCGATGACACTACCAGCCAGGACGATACTCTTGCCGAACAGGAAGAAACCGGCAATCGCATCGCTGCGCTCCGCGCTGCGCTCGGCGTGCTAAACCCGCGCGAGCGGCGAATTTTCGAGGCCCGGCGACTTGCCGACGATCCGATGACACTCGAGGCGCTGTCCGATGAATTCGACATTTCCCGGGAGCGGGTGCGCCAGATCGAGGTTCGCGCCTTCGAAAAAATTCAGTCCGCCGTGAAGGCCGGGGTCGCCAAGACGGAATCGCTGCCCCCGCCGCGGATCGAAAGCCACGCCGAGCCGCTGTAGCGCGGCCGGCGCGCACGCCGGCACTTCCGATCGCGGCGAGACATTGGCCCCACCAAATTGGGCGGGAGTGGTTCGGCCAACCCATGCGCCCGCCCATGTCATGGGCGCGGGTGAAGATCCGCATCGCTCCTTGAGAGCTTTTTCTCCATCTTCCTTTCCTCGCGGCGAACGACGTACGTGACAGCGATCACGCCGGCGACGAAGCCGACGAGCGCGATGACCCCAAGCGCGCCGCTGACGCGACGAATCGAATCGCCAAACACAAAGGCGCCTATTCCGAAGACAAGCGCCCAAACGATGCCTCCGGCCGCATTGAAGACCAAAAATGGCGGCCATCGATATCTATTCGCTCCCGCGAGCAGCGCCGCAAGAACGCGCAGGAAGGCGAAAAAACGGCCGAAAAAGACGATCTTCCCGCCGTGCTTTTCGAAGAGATATTGCCCGAGTCTGAGCCTCTCTTCCGGCAGGTGAATAAATTTGCCGTAGCGCAGAAGGAATTTCGTACCCCATGTCCGGCCGACCCAGAAACCGATATTGTCGCCCGTGATCGCGCCCGCCGCCGCGCAGGCGATGACAAGGGAAAGGTCAAGCTGACCGGTGGCCCCAGCATAGATAGAGGCCAGAACCAGAACGGTTTCTCCCGGCAGAGGAACGCCCGCGCTCTCCAGCATGACAATGAGGAAGACGAACCAATACCCGTGCTGCGCGACGAGCGGTTGAATGTGGGTTTGAAACACGAAGACTCCGCTCCACCTCGCGCCGGTACGTTTGGCTCGAACGCGCGAACATCCGATACGCAGTTGAAGCGCCGGGGGCAAGCCTGTTTGTCAAATCGCATCGAACGAGGTGTTTAGTCTCCAATGGATGCCCAAGTCGCCGCCCGGCCTCGTCCATAACCACAAGCCAATCGTGAATTACCTTTGTAGGGACGATGTGGAACGTCGGGTGTCCATCATCTGGGATATCAACAAGTATGCCGTAATCGTCTCCCAGATCCTGAAAAATTGTTCCGTCTTTTTTCGCGAGGATATCATACGCGCGGGTATTGCGAGCGGTCTGGGCAGCAGTCCACCCCTTTCGGCTGAGTTTCGCGAGTGCATAAAACTCACCCGTATTGCCCTTCAACATGCGGCCCATGTTGGAATCATTTTTCTTCGATTTTACCACCCTGCCCCTCCGTCCGGGCTTCCCGCTCAGCCAGGTCAGGCATCTTCCAGGCTCTCCCGGCGCCACTTGCGCCGGGACTTACATTAGCCGCCAAACAGCGCATCGAAAGAGTTTTGCTTTTGAGCGCGGTGCTTTTGTCCCGGAACCCCAGCGTTGGGGATGTCGGCCGGAGGCACCGGGGCACCGGGGGCGTCGACCGCGCGCGGGGCGTTGCGCTGAACCGGCAAGTTTTCTGGCGGCAGGGCAGGGGGTGCCGCAACTTGCCGCATTTGACTGGCGGGTGCCTCGCCAAACAAGCCGGGGAAAGGCCAGCCATTGTTGTCCGCCACGGGCACGCTGTTATCGCGCCAAATCCCGCCGGGAAGCGGCTGCGGCGGCACGCCATTATGCGCGGCCCGCATAAAACGCGACCAGATTTCCACCGGAAGATTGCCACCTGAAACTTTTTTTGTCGGCGAATTATCGTCGTTGCCGAGCCAGACACCGGCGACGAGATGGCTCGTATAGCCGATGAACCAGGCATCGCGGAACTCCTGGCTCGTGCCGGTTTTCCCGGCCGCCTGCCAACCCGGCACCGACGCCTTGCGCGCCGTGCCCGTCAACAGGGTTTCCTGCATCATGGTGTTCATCATCGCCACGTAATTTGGATCAATAACCCGGCCATTGCTCGCGCCCTTGCGTTGATAGAGGAGTTTTCCAGAGGCGGTTTTTACGCGCGAAATGATCTGCGGCTGCACGCCAATGCCGCCATTGGCAAAAGCGGCGTAGGCAGTCACGATTTCCAGCGGCGTGACCTCGGATGTGCCAAGCGAGATCGACAGGTTGGGCGAAAGATCGGACGCGATGCCGAGACGATGCGCGACCCTCGCAATCGCTTTTGGGCCGACTTCGAGGCCAAGGCGGACCGCCACCGTATTCAACGACAGCGATAGCGCCTTGGTGAGCGTGACCGGGCCGAAATACTCATGCGCGTAATTTTCCGGCTGCCAGCCCTTGACATTGATCGGAGCGTCTTCGCGCACCGAGTCCGGGTTGAGGCCGGCTTCGAGCGCGGCGAGATAAACGAACGGCTTGAAAGCCGACCCAGGCTGGCGTTTGGCCGAAGCCGCGCGGTCGAACTGGCTATCGGCGTAGTTGCGGCCGCCGACCAGCGCCTTGATCGAACCATCTGGAGCGAGCGCGACAAGGGCGCCCTGGCCGACCCCAAAGGCCGCGCCTTTGCGATCGAGCGCATCGGCAAGCGCCGCTTCCGCCAGCGCCTGCAGGCCGCCGTCGAGCGTCGTCGAGACCACGATGTCTTCGTCAATCGCGCCGATCGTATCGTCGAGCGTGTCCATCACGAAATCCGCGGCGTAATTGATCGCGCTCGCGCTTTGGTCGCGGACGGTTTTCGCGGGGTGGGCCAAGGCGAGTGCGGCCATCGCATCGGTGATGAAACCTTCTTGGCGCATCGCCTCGATGACTTGGCTAGCGCGCTCGGCGGCGCCGGACGGATTGCGATTCGGCGCGAGCCGCGTCGGCGCCTTCATGAGTCCGGCAAGGATCGCCGCCTCCGGCAAGGTCACGTTGCGGGCGCCATGGCCAAAATATTTCTGCGCCGCAGCTTCGACGCCATAAGCGCCGGAGCCGAAATAGACGCGGTTCAGATACAATTCGAGAATCTGATTTTTCGAATATTTATGCTCGAGCCAGAGCGCGAGAATCGCTTCCTGGATCTTTCGCGAAACGGTCCGCTCCTGGGTGAGAAAGAGGTTTTTGGCGAGCTGCTGCGTCAGGGTTGAACCGCCCTGCACCATGCCGCCGCCTGTTATATTACGAATGAGCGCGCGCAACATTCCTTGGGGATCGATGCCGAAATGCGAATAAAAGCGGCGATCCTCGATTGCGATAAAGGCTTTCGGCAGGTAGGGTGGCAGGTCGGCGACCCGGACCGCGGCCCCTCCGGTGTCGCCGCGATTGGCGAGCAAAACTCCGTTCTCGTCGAGAACGGCAATGTTCGGCGGCCGTTTCGGCACGGCAAGCGCGTCGACCGGCGGCAATTTCGTTGCTTGATAAGCAATCACGCCCGCGCCCGCCGCCACGGACCATACTGTTGCGATCATGCCCCAATAGAGCAACAGGCGGACAGGCGTACGGCGTTTTCTGGTCACCCGCGGTCGTCCGGCACGGCGCGCCACGTTTTCCTCGGTCCTTGCTTTATTTCCGTGAGGTTGGCCGACAACAAAGCTCGCGGCGTTCCGCCATCTTGCGCTTTGCCAAGCCTATCGCGCCGCCGCTTCGCCAAAGTAGACCGGCAGCGATCCAGACCCTCGGCTCCTGACCGAGGCGGCTTTTTTTGTTAATTCCGGCGGATTAAGAGCAAGTAAAGATCTGGCCGCGCGCCACGGGGTCGGCGCGTTCCCGTGCAAAATCATCGCGGCGGCTTGCGATTTGGCTAAAGCCGCGCCAAAGTCCGTCCCCGTCCCCGTCCCCGGCGCAGGCAAGGGGCGGGCATGATGGACCGAACAAAAGCCCGATTGGACCGCCGCCATGAAAGTTACTCTCGAACGAGCAGCTTTGTTGAAGTCTCTCGGCCACGTGCATCGCGTCGTCGAGCGTCGCAACACGATTCCCATTCTCTCGAATGTTCTGTTACGCGCCGAAGACCAAGCGCTGCTCCTGAAGGCGACCGATCTCGACCTCGAAGTCATCGAGCGATTGGCAGCGGACGTTGGCAGCCCCGGCGCGACCACGGTTCCCGCCCATATCCTCTTTGAAATTGTCCGCAAGCTGCCGGACGGCGCGCAAGTCTCGCTCGAATCGAATGGCGCGTCCGGCCAGTTGCAGCTACGCTCCGGGCGCTCGCGGTTCAACCTCCAGTCCTTGCCGGACAGCGATTTTCCGGACCTCGCCGCGGGCGAATTCGGTCACGCTTTCAACCTCGCGGCCGGCGACCTCAAGCGGCTGATCGACAAGACCCAGTTCGCGATTTCCAATGAAGAGACACGCTATTACCTCAATGGCATTTTTTTGCACACCGCTGACGTCGAAGGCCATAAGATGTTGCGTGCCGTCGCGACCGACGGGCACAGGCTGGCCCGGGTCGATATTCCCGCCCCCGATGGCGCGATTGGCATGCCGGGAGTGATCGTGCCGCGCAAAGCCGTGGCCGAGGTGCAAAAACTCATCGAGGATCCAGGCCATGGAGTCCGCGTCGAAATATCGGCGGCGAAGACGCGCTTTACCTTCGGCGATCCTTCCGCAAGCTCGGGACAAATCGTGCTGACCTCGAAATTGATCGACGGCACCTTTCCCGATTATGTTCGCGTGATCCCTTCCGGCAATGACAAGCGCCTCATTGTCGATCGCGCGCCTTTCGCGGCGGCGGTCGACCGGGTTTCGACGATTTCCTCGGAGCGCGGCCGCGCCGTGAAACTTGCCCTCGCCGATTCGAAACTGACTCTTTCCGTGACCAATCCAGATTCCGGCTCGGCGATCGAGGAACTCGATGTCGATTATGACTCCTCGCCGATCGATATCGGCTTCAACGCCCGCTACCTTTTAGACATTACCGAGCAGCTTGACGGCGACACCATGCTGTTCAAGCTTGCCGACCCCGGCTCGCCCACTCTTGTGCAAGACCGCGATGGCGCGAGCGCTCTTTATGTGCTGATGCCGATGCGGGTATGAAAACGAAAAGTTCCAGCCGCTCCAAGTGTTTTGGTGGCTGGCGCAAAGGAAACGTAGACGCGGACGCTGCCTCCCGACCGGCACGCGGATGAGATTCTTGACCAGCGCACGCCTATGATCAGATCCGCGCTCATGAACGTGATGATTGCTGCCGCCCTCAAGGCGGGGCGCGGCTTGAAGCGCGATTTTGGCGAGGTGGAAAACCTGCAAGTTTCTGTAAAGGGACCTGGGGATTTCGTGTCCGCCGCGGATCGCAAGGCCGAGAAAATTCTCCACGACGAATTGGCAAGGGCGCGGCCGGGCTATGGTTTCGTGATGGAGGAGAGCGGCCAGATCGACGGCACCGACAAGAGTCACACCTGGTTCATCGATCCGCTCGACGGGACGACCAATTTCCTGCACGGCTTGCCGATTTTCGCGATTTCGATCGGACTTGCCCGCGAAGACCAGATCGTTGCCGGGCTCGTCCACAATCCGGCCACCGGGGACATGTTTATCGCCCAAAAAGGGCAAGGCGCCTACCAAAACAACCGGCGGCTGCGCGTGTCCGCGCGGCGCGACATCGCGGATTCACTCATTGGCTGCGGCATTCCGCATCTCGGCAGGGCCAACGAACATCCGCGCCTCATGGCCGATCTCGCCACGGTCATGGCGAAGGCGTCCAATCTTCGCCGCCTCGGCGCCGCCGCCCTCGATCTTTGCTTTGTAGCCGCGGGAAGCTACGACGGCTTTTGGGAGCGTAATTTGCATGCCTGGGATGTCGCGGCTGGTGTTGTCATCGTGAAGGAGGCGGGAGGCTTCGTCACCGACGCGGACGGCGGCGCCGAGATGTTGGCCAAGGGGTCTGTCTGCGCCGGCAACGAGGCGATCCATCGCGATTTGTTGAACCTGATCCGCACTTGACAAACGGCTGAAATGGACCCCGATTTTGGGACCAGTGGCTTCGCGTGTCGCGAAAAAGTTGCTCGACTTTATTTACTCAGGACATGCTCCAACTCTTTGAAGCTGAGGGGCTCCTTGTCGATCGCGTGACTCCGCGCGAGCGGGAACCGCCGGCACCTAGATGTGAGCAGAAGTTGCAAGCATTTTGGATGAGATCATGCGACAAACCAATCCTTGACTCGACACGCCTTGCGATAAAGCCCTATCCTTTGTATAGGCGGGAGCTGCTCGGCGCGTGGCGGCAGAGGCCTCGTGGCGGAATGGTTACGCAGAGGACTGCAAATCCTTCCATCCCGGTTCGATTCCGGGCGAGGCCTCCAAAATATCAATAGGTTATGAAAAATCTCGCAAACGTAAAAATTGCCGTCAGCGATTTGTCAGGCTTCGTCATTGCGAATTCGAAAAGGCGGTTCCTGACGAAGCAAGTTGCGTTGTCGAGAGTGTTATGTTAACGTTACCGACAAACGTTAGCGAAAAGATAGTAATGACCGGTTTCTTCGGTCCCCTTCAAGGAGGGTGAGAAAATGACGGCAGCAACTTCACGACAGCCAGTTCGGCGCGGCAAGCGAACGCGCCTTGCTGCCAAGGTCCTCATTGTTTCCCTTTTGGCTTTTGGGTTCAGTTCAATTTTCCAGTTGTTCTGGAGTGTCCCCTCTCACGCGCAGGGGTGCTTGGCAAGCCTACCCGTTCCTACGCCAGCGCTACACAGAGTGGTCCAATTGGTCAATTGTTCCAACCAGACGCTGCTGGGCACTGCGAACGCGGCCCACAATCTTGCAAATTCGCCGACGCCGGTTTTGCCGCGCGAGGGAACCTGGGTCATGGCGCCAAAGGGCTCGCCCAATAACACAAATGTCCTGACCATCGACATACCGGCGGCATGGGAGCACGCCATCGGCGCAGGCGCTGTAGCCCCGAACTTCTGGGCGCGAACAGGGTGCCGCTATGACACAACTAATGGTATAGCCCAGTGCGAGACTGGCGGCTGCTCTTCCTTCTACGATTGCAGCAAGGCGCAAGCGGGACCACCGGCGGGCACCACCCTAGCTGAGTGGACTTTCTATCAAGAAAAGTCCGGCAACGGGACAACAGACCGCCAGGATTTTCCGGATATCAGCGCGGTCAATGGCGTGAACCTGAACATGGACATCCAGCCGGTCGGGGGCATGACTACGGACCCCTTGGCCCCAACGAACGCGCAGTGGCTAGCCCAGAATTACCCCCTTACGACACACGGAGCCGATCTGCGAATGCCGGGTAAAGGGCTGGGTCTATGCCCGATGGGTTTCCGACTCAAACGCTCAGCACTTACGGGCGTTACGGCGCCTATTCCCGGCGAAACGATATACGGTTTCGTCATCGTAAACGATGAGGGCGTACCGATAGGGGAAGACGGGGTGGTGGCCTGTTTCTCGAATTGCGGGAGATATGAGTTTCCGACTGTGCCGTCGCCCAGTTGCAGTGATACTGACCCCACTTGCCATTTGTGGAAAACATTCTGCCTAAACGCGCCGGCAAGCGCATACGGCAAGTCCTGTACAAAGAACATAGATTGTAACGGAATTCCTTACGGGATTGCGTGTTGGCACAACGGGACGACCGCTACGTGCCAAGGCCGAGGATTCATCAAAAACGCAAGCTGCGATCCAAGTGTCTGTACCTTTCAGTACGGCTATATGGGAAGCGAGGCTTGGCAGCCTCCACTCGGTCATTGCGCCAGCGTCACCAGTGACGAGAGTGCCTGCATAGGCGACGATACTGTGCATGAGGTCATGCGCAAAGCGTATACTTGGCCCAACGATCCTCAGGTCTACGGGGGTGACGCGCCGCTTTACCGAGTCGTCTTCGCGCCAGGGGGCACAAATGTCCCCATCACCGCTTCTGTAAGCGGGATCCCACTTTGCAGTTCCCTGCCGACGATATATGGCTATGCCTCCGTGTATTCAGGTCCAAGTGGGTGCACCAAGCCCTGCGACGTACCGGTAAACCCAACATGTCCGGGGTTTAAGCCGCCGGCCGCCACGTACGGCCTTGCCTATCCGAACGCTACCACAGCTCACCCCTGGGCTTGTAATCTCAACCCCACAACCGGTGCTGGGAACAACGGTGTCATATGCCGATGGCAGTGAATGATCGGCCACAGGAACATCGCGGACATCGAAACCTTGGGCGGAGTGGAAATTTGCTCGCGCCGAGGGGAACGCTGGCCGTTTTCGCGGCCTAGCTGGATGATGGCCCCTATCGTGTCTCCGGCATCAGTGCAACAACAAAGATGAGTCCCCCGGCGGCTACCCCGGCAAGGAAAAGGAATGCGCCGCCGCCGCCGAAATTATCGGCGATGAAACCGGTCAGCGTAGTGCTAAAGGAAGCGCCAATGCCCACGGCAGCGCCAACCACACCTTGGGCAAAATTGAAATGCCCGCTCCCGCGGGTTACATCCGCGGTCACCAGTGGGACTAGTACGCCAAGTGTCGCGGCGGAAATGCCGTCAAGCAATTGCGCTGCGACAACCACGTACGGATCGGTCGTCATCGCAAATATGGCGCAGCGAACCGACAGGGCAGCAAAGCAAAGCACAAGCAAAGGACGGCGGCCCCAATTCTGTGCCTGGCGCCCGACCCAAGGCGCGATTGCTGCGACGACGAGCTGCGGTCCGAGAATGCAAAACGAAAGTATCACTGTTGCCATCTCGGGAACCCGCTTTTCCAAGAGGCCTGCCATGGTCGGAAGCGCGGCGGCATTGGCAAACTGAAACGAAATGGCTCCTCCGGCGAAGATCAGGAGTGCGCGGTTGCGCATCAGCTTGCGAAAAGCATTGGAGGATGCGCTACGCTCGCTTGCTTCTACTCCCCCGCGCGCGAGATCTGGATCGATGTCTTGGGACCGGATTTGAAACAGCGCGACGAAAGCGGGAATGCAGAGCGCGGTGGTGAGAAAGAAGATTGCCCGGTTCGAGAAATAGTAGGCAAAACCTCCCATTACGGCGGCCGCAATCGCGTTTCCCACTGAAAGGAAGCGAGCATTTCGTCCCAGTCTCACACTTAAGAGCTCATGACCCACAAGCCCGAGGCTGATTGCCGCGAGGGCCGGTCCGAGCAGGCAGCTCGCAATCGCATGCAGCACCTTCGCGACAATCACCACGCCGAAGGTCGGCCACAATGCCAGCAACAGAGCACTTCCGCTGACGCAGGTGACAGCGAGCGCAACCAGAAAGCGCTTGGCGGGTACGCGATCAACCAGCGCGCCGGCAGGAATTTGGAGCGCGAACGCTGCCAGCGTTCCGATCGTGAGGACCAAGCCGATGTCGAGTTGTGTCCAAGCAACGGAAGTCAGGTAGACAGCGACAAACGGGCCCCAACCGGTTTGGATGTCTGCCACGAAGAAGGCAAACCAATCGAGGCCGCGAAGGCTTTGGCCCGAGGCTCTAGCGTTTACGCCCAATAACTTGGCGCTGTCCACGCTCTATCGCTCTTAGCGTGAGCTTCCTCAATCGATGGCGACGGAGCGCAGCCGGAGCGCGTTGCCGATCACGCTGACCGAGGAGAGCGACATCGCGGCGGCCGCGATAACCGGCGACAGAAGAATGCCGAAGGCCGGGTAAAGAATACCGGCGGCGATCGGGACGCCCGCGGCATTGTAGATAAAGGCAAAGAACAGATTTTGCCTGATGTTGCGCATCGTCGCCTGGGACAAGCGGCGCGCCCGCAAGATGCCGCGCAGGTCGCCCTTAAGCAGCGTGACGCCGGCGCTCTCGATCGCGACATCGGTGCCTGTCCCCATGGCGATGCCAACGTCGGCCGCGGCAAGCGCCGGGGCGTCGTTGACGCCGTCGCCGGCCATCGCAACGATACGGCCGTTCGCGCGTAGCTCCTCGATCACCGCGCTCTTGTTAGCGGGCAAAACGCCAGCCGTGACATCCTCGATTCCAAGTTTTCGCGCGACAGCTTCCGCGGTGGTTTTGTTGTCGCCGGTGAGCATCGCCACGCGCACGCCTTCGTCTCGCAGCGCCTTGATCGCGGCAAGCGCCGTCTCCTTGACGGGATCGGCGATCGCCAGGAGTCCGGCGACCGCCCCGTCAAGCCCCATGAATATAACGGTGGCGCCATCTTTCCGCAATTCGTCGGCGCCCTCTGCGAGGTCCGCGGTCACGATGCCACGCGCGTCGAGAAAGTCGGCGCTGCCGATCGTAAGCGTGCGGCCGTTCACTTCGCCGGTGACTCCTTTTCCGGCTGGCGCGTCGAAGCCGGACGGCTCCGACATTTCGAGCTTGCGCGCCTTTGCCGCATCGACGATCGCGGCCGCGAGCGGATGCTCGCTCGCGCGCTCCAAGCTTGCCGCAAGCCGCAAAAATTCGTCCTCGCCAATGTCGCCGCTGGTCCGGATTGCCACGACCTTGGGCTTGCCCTCGGTAAGAGTCCCGGTCTTGTCGACGACGAGCGTGTCGATCTTTTCCATGCGTTCCAGTGCCTCGGCATTCTTGATGAGCACGCCCAATTGCGCGCCGCGTCCAACTCCAACCATGATCGACATCGGCGTCGCGAGGCCGAGCGCGCAGGGGCAAGCGATAATCAAGACCGAGACGGCGGCGACGAGCCCGTAGGCGAAACGCGGCTCCGGGCCAAGGATCGCCCAGGCAGCGAAGGCGGCAAGCGCCACGGCGATCACCATGGGCACGAACCACGCGGCGACCTGATCGGCGAGGCGCTGAACCGGCGCGCGGCTCCGTTGCGCCTTCGCCACCAAATTTACGATCTGGGAGAGCAGCGTCTCGCCGCCGACCTTTTCCGCGCGCATGACGAAGGAGCCGGTCTCGATGAGCGTGCCGGCTATCACCTTGGCGCCCTGGTCCTTGCCAACCGGCATGGATTCGCCAGTCACGAGCGACTCGTCGATCGTCGCGCGCCCGTCGAGAATCACTCCATCGACCGGCACTTTTTCGCCCGGCCGCACGCGCAGCCGGTCGCCTACGGCAATTGCATCGAGCGGCACTTCCTCGTCGGTGTTATCGCCGCGAAGACGCCGCGCGGTCTTTGGCGCGAGGCCAAGAAGCGACTTGATTGCGTTGGAGGTTTGTTCACGCGCCCGAAGCTCCAGAACTTGGCCGAGCAGCACGAGAACGGTGATGACCGCGGCCGCCTCGAAATAGATCGCGACAGAGCCGTCAGCGCCCCGGAATGCTTGCGGAAAAAGCCCCGGCGCCAACGTCGCGGCGGCGCTGTAAGCCCAGGCGACGCCGGTGCCCAGGGCGATCAGCGTGAACATGTTCAAATTGCGTGTCGCGAGCGATCGCGCGCCGCGTTCGAAAAACGGCCAGCCCGCCCAAAGCACGACCGGTGTGGCGAGGACGAATTGCACCCAATTCGATGCTTTCTGCGAGATCAGCATGTCAAGATTGAAGAGGTGTCCGCCCATCTCCAACACCACCACCGGCACGCTAAGAGCGAGCGCGATCCAGAACCGCCTGGTCATGCCGGCAAGCTCGGGATTTGGACCCGTATCCGCGCTCGCCACATCGGGCTCGAGCGCCATGCCGCAGATCGGACAATTGCCGGGGCCGGTTTGGCGGATCTCTGGATGCATCGGGCAGGTGTAGATCGCGCCCTCCGGCGCCGGTGCCGGAGGTTTGGGTTTCGCGGCAACGTAGGACGTTGGGCTGGCGGCAAATTTGGTTTTGCACCCCTGACTACAGAAATAATAGGTATGCCCGCCATAATCGGCGCTGTGCTTGGCGTTGCTGGGATCGACATCCATGCCGCAAACCGGATCTTTTTCCAAATGCGTGGCCTCGCCAATATCGCCTGACTGTGCGTGCGGGTGATTGTGATGATCGTGCATCGGCTTGCTCCTAGGCATTCCGCCAAATCCCGGTCCAGCGCACAGCGGCGAATGCAAAGAGAGAAGTTGCTGGCTTGATCTTGAGACATTGAGACATAATGGCGCTCTCCGCATGTTCCAAGAGATCGCATTCGATTGTTGAATTTTGGCCGCAGCGGATGGACCACCTATGCTGGCCCAAACTCTGGCCTCAGCGCGTGCGAGCGGGCAGAGCGGCGAGCGCTTCGCGCCCGAGGATACGCCCCTCTCTCGGCCAGCTCCAAAAATCGCCTTGGTGCGACATCGCGTCGGCGAGTCTGCGCCTGTAGGCTTGCTTCCGCACTTCGACCGCGCCGAGAGACGCAAGATGCGGCGTCACGAATTGCGCGTCGAGCAGGCGGAACCCGCCCTTCGCTAAGCGCGCGGCGAGATGCACGAGGGCAACTTTCGAGGCATCGGTCTTGCGGTAAAACATGCTTTCGCCGAAAAACGCCGCGCCGAGGTGGACGCCGTAGAGGCCGCCAACAAGCGCGCCATCCGCCCAGCTCTCCACGGTGTGGACCCGGCCGGCATCGAAGAGTTGGCGATAGAGCAATCTAATCCGGCCATTGATCCAAGTCTTTTCGCGTCCTCCGTGGCAGGCGGCGCATGCGTCGATCACTGCATCGAAATCGCAATCGATTCTTATCTCGAACCGATCGGAACGGATTGTCTTGCCGAGACTTTTCGATACGATCAGGCCATCGAGCGGGAAAATGCCGCGCGCATCCGGATCGACCCAGAAAATATTCTGGTCGAAAGCGCTCTCCGCCATCGGAAACAGGCCGATGGAATAGGCGCGGAGCAAAATATCGCTGGTTATCTCGAATTGGTCGCGGGGATGGCTCATCGGGCAAGACTGAGCGTCGCGGCGGACGCCGTCAAGCGCGAGCGATCGCGAAGCCGCTGTCGGGAAAGAGGTTTTCCCGCGGGGTTTCCCGGCTTTAGGGGAATTCGGGTGGCAAGGGACCGCGCGAGAGCAACGGGCGGAACAGCTAGGGCCAAAGAGTAAGCGGGCTTTCGTGATATGGCTTAACTGCCCGCGCCTTGTACGATGCGGGTCACGTGGCCCATCTTGCGGCCCGGCCGCGCATCTGCTTTGCCGTAAAGATGCAGGCTCGCGCCGGGCTCGCTTAGGATTTTTGCCCAGGCGAGGACATTTTCGCCGATCAAATTCTCCATCTCAATATGCCCGCCTCCTTCCGCGCCGTGACGGCACGCGGCTCCGAGCGGCCAGCCGGCGATCGCCCTTATATGCTGCTCGAATTGAGACGTGGCGGCGCCGTCGAGCGTCCAGTGACCGGAATTGTGGACGCGCGGAGCGATTTCGTTGACGTAAAGCTCAAGTTGCCCAGCATCGCCAGCGCCGCGGGTCACGAACATTTCAATCGTGATTGCGCCGCAATAATCGAGCGCGTCCGCGATCACGCGCGAGAGCCTTGTCGCCTCGGCGGCGATTTCGGGCGGCAGGCGGGCGGGAACGCGGGTGGATTTGAGGATATGATTTTCATGAACATTCTCGCAGAGGTCATAGGCCGCGAAGGCACCGTCAGAGCCACGCGCGGCGACGACCGATATTTCCTTGACGAAAGGCACGACGGTCTCGAGGATCGCGGGGTTGCCGCCGAGCGTGCGAAACGTCACAGCGAGATCGGCGCCTTCGCGAACCAAGACTTGGCCCTTTCCGTCATAGCCGAACCGGCGTGTCTTGAGGATCGCCGGGCGGCCGATCTTCGCGATGGCGCGGGCGAGCGCGCCGGCATCGTCCACCCGCATATAGGGCGCCGCCGCAATTCCCGCCGCCGCCAAAAACTCCTTCTCGGCGAGGCGATCCTGGCAAACCGCCAGCGCGTTAGGGCCTGGCCGCACAATGCAGGAATCGGCGAGAATCGCAGCGGTGCGGGAGGGGATGTTCTCGAATTCATAAGTGACAAGCTCGACCGTGCCGGCAAACTCCGCCAATGTCAGCTCGTCCTCGTAGGGAGCAATCGTCCGCGCGCTTGCCACGTCGAATGCCGGGCTCTCTGGGTCTTGCGCATAGACATGGGTCTTGAGCCCGAGTTTCGCCGCCGCGAGAGCGAGCATGCGCCCCAATTGTCCGCCGCCGAGAATCCCGATCGTCGCGCCGGTGACAAGTTCAAACGCCACGGCTCAGGCCTCCCGCGAGGGCCGTTCGGCCACCGCTGCAGTTTGCGCGGCGCGCCAGGCGGAAAGCCGCGCTTCGATCGCCGGATCGGCCAAGGCGAGGATCGCGGCGGCGAGAAGCGCCGCGTTGATCGCGCCGGGTTTGCCGATCGCCAAGGTGCCGACAGGGACGCCCGCCGGCATCTGCACGATCGAGAACAAGGAATCCTGCCCGCCAAGCGCCGTTGTTTCGATGGGAACCCCCAAAACCGGAAGCGTGGTCAGCGCGGCGGTCATGCCAGGCAAGTGGGCGGCCCCGCCTGCCCCCGCAATGATGATCTTGAAGCCCGCCGCCTTGGCGCCTTTCGCGAAAGAAACGAGCCGCTCCGGCGTCCGGTGCGCCGAGACGATCTTGGCCGCGAAGCCGATCTTGAGTGCGTCGAGGAGGGCGCTAGCATGGCGCATCGTCTCGAAATCCGATTCGCTGCCCATGATAATGGCAACGGGCTTGTCTTCAACGGACAAATGGCGGCCCAAAACTTCGATGCGGCGACTTTTTGGGCATAAACGAAGGGCGGGTCCTGCGCAAGATGCGCGGAGAGCCGGGGGGTTCCCGCCGGCGCTGATCCCGCCGCTCAGGGAGCTGCTGCGGCAACCGGCGTTTTGCGCGCCCCGAGACGCTGCAAATCGACGGCGATTAACGAAGGTCGATCGTCTCTTCGACAATATGATTGAGCGGCGCATTCTCGGCCGTGAGCGTCATCCGAAGTTTTAGTTTTGTGCCCTCGACCTTGCCTTCACGGACGACGCGCTCGATCTCCCGTTGCGAGGTGATACCGACCGCCTTGAGGAATTTGCGTAGAGCGATGTTGAAACTGTCCTCGTCCATTGCAATCCTCGCAAAATGAGCACGGGTCGGTCGCGCATGATAGCCGATGCCGGCAAAGGGGACCATGGGCTCCGCGACGCCCGCATTGCTCCGCAAGCGGCTCAGAGCTGTCATCGACGAGCCGCTGCGTGCCGCGTCGTCTCCCAATCTGATTCGCTGCCCATGATAATGGCGACGGGCCTTTCCACAACGGACAATTGGTGGCCCAATATTTACGTGCGGCCAAGCAGCTGCACGAACGAAAGGGGCCTGGCACAAGGCGAGGCTGGGCCGGTTGCGGGCGGCTGGAGAAAGACCTGAAGGCCGTCTCGAAGGATGCGCCGCGCGCGAGGCCTTGACGTGGTACTAACACCTATGATATTAGTGTCAATAATGTTACTTTGGAGAGGTAGACGGCGAATGTCGGACAAGGTGAAGGTGTCAATGTTCCTTGAGCCAGAGGTAGCGCGAGCGGTAAAGGTGCAGGCTGCGAGACAAGGGGTCGACGGAGTGTCGGGGCTCGTACAAAACGTGTTCTTATGTGCGCATTGTCGCGAGCCGATCACGGACGAGTTCGTTGTGGGCATGAAGATGATCGCTCCGGGAACGTTCGGCGTTTTCTTTCACGCGGACCGAAAGAAGTGTCGCTCGGCCAGCGGCGCCGCTCCGAAGGAGGCGGAGCGGTGAACTGCGGTTTCTTCGCACTTTCGCTCGTTTCTGCTTCGCTGCAGCAGGGGCGCAGCTGAGCTTGTGCGTTGGGCGTCTACAGCATGAGCAGGCGGCAGCATGAGGAACTAGACCTGACGGCGCGATTCCTTCGCGATGTGGGCATCCTGACGCCCCTTTGGTGGCGGCAGATCGTCCAGATGTAATCGCACTTATTGACGGTTACCGTGTCGGGATCGAGGTAACCCAATTCCATGCGGATGAACAGCCTGGAACGTCGGGCAGCCCTCTTCGAGCCGACGAGGAGAGGAGAGCCACGCACGCGGAAGGGCGCCCGTACGCTACGTGGGGTGTATCAGATCCCTTGCCAGGTTTGATAACAAGAATCAAAGACAAAATCGCAGTCGCTGCTTCCTATGACACGACGCACTACACCCAATTGTGGCTTTTGATTTCGAGCCAACTGCCAAGGCCGGGCGCCGTGGTATCCACCTTCGCGTTCCCGCCGTTTGTCGATGTCCACGTGCTAAACCAATCTACGCACGGCCTGCTTACAATTTCGCCATTCTCCGCTGTGCATCTGCACCTCATCATGTCCCATGCCTTGTATTCGTGGTCCCGAGACGGGCAATGGCAAGCTCTGCAAGCGTTCAAAGGCTAGGGCACGCCCAACAGGCCCTCGCTGCTTTCCGCTTTCTTCTTCCCGCCCTCACCCCTGCTTGATCGCGATCACCTCCATGCAGAGGCGGTAGCGCTCGCTGATGCGATATTCGACGGGCCTAAAGCCATGCTTTTGCAGGAGCGCATAAAGCCTCTTGCGGGAAAAATTGTGGTAGTGCTCGATCTCGCCCCAATAGGGATTGACGCCATTGGCGTGCAGCAGCCGCACAATTGGGTTATTTCTCCATCAGCAGACTGCAGACCGAGTGGAGCGACTCCGACATTTCCTTCCCTCTCCTGATGGCGGCGAGGACGCATTTGCGATCAGCGGTCCAGATTAGGCGTTTTGGATCGAGGTTTGTCCCGGCAATTGAGTGGGACCGCATGGTCCACAACGCCTATCGCATCGAGCTCAAGGGCGACAGCCAGCGAAAGAAGCGGTCCCCCGGGCCGCCCGAGCCCACCACAACTTTACCGCCGGAGACAACATGAAGATCATCCAAGACGACCCAGATGAAGACCGCCACCGGCGCCCAGCCCCGATCCGCAGTGGAGAACGAAGTGGCGTCGACATGGCCCTGACCGTTGGCTACGATGGCAAGTCCCTGTGGCAGGGCAAGAGCTTCGGGTCCCGCTCCGGACATGGCGTTCATTCATGATGGAAGACGTTTGTCCGGTCAGCCGCCAGCAGGCACAGTTGGCCGATTAACCTCGACGGAGGGAAATCGAACCGAGAGGACGACAGGTTCGCCCTCTGCCTCCCAGAAGTGCACGACATCGGGTCCGAAAACGACGTAGTCCCCTTCCTTCCGCAGCGTAACCGTTTGCGGTGTCCCGCCCACGTCGAAGGCCACCCGCAAGGCACCGCCGCGAATCAGGACAGAAATCGTGGTGGCGTTTCCGTTTGCCAACGGATGCGATCGCTTTTCGCCATCCTTGTGCAACCCCCATTTCAACTCAACGTCAGTCTGATGCCGTAGTCCCAACTCGGCAGGAACGAACTGGCCGACGAACCAACCGGCGTTACGTAGCTGGTCTACCGCTGCGTTGCCAAAGTAGAACGAGGCGTTGCTGCCCATCCGTGCATTCTCCGCGAGAGACAACGGCTCTCCGTCCATCAAGGGTAGGTCGATGTCCAGCGACCCATCGAGTGCACAGGATATCCGAGGAAGTCCGCGGTGTCATCGCCATCGTCGCTGACGATCTGCGATCGGATGCGTTACCCACCGATTTGAAGTGCCGACAAAGAAGCGGCAGCTCTGGTTGTGTCCGGGCTTCGTCTGCGAGAATCAGGGTGAGACATGCAAGATCGCGAGCTGCCGCCGGTTCGCGCGACGGCCGCCTATACCCCCATTCATAGAAGCGATTGCCTGAAACCCGCTTCGACCAGCTGAACGCCACGTGAGCGTGGCGCGCGCTTTGTGCTATCGTCCATTTGCGATTCAAGACAGTTGCACAAAAGCTGGGATTTGACAGAATAGCGGCCAAGGAATGGCAAAGCGAAAGATGCGCAATACGATATAGATTTCTCGTCAGTAAGCTGCACTCCAAATTGGCAAGCAATGGGATGACCATTCAAGTTAAACCGCAATCGCAACCGGACTTATATAAAGAGCACAGCTTTTGGCTTCTTCCGGCCGAACCGCTCAATAAGCAGTTGCACTCAATTGTCCAACAATTGGCGAAGAAATATGACGCAATCGATTTTGACCCGCATGTCACAATATTCTCCGGACCTTTCGACGACGATCAAACAAACACCATAGCGCGTGCGATCGCTCGCCTGTTTTCGCATGGAGAATTAATACCGGAAAAACGTGATTACACGAGCGTGTACACGAAAACTCTTTTCATACAATTTCAAGATTCCGAAGTCGTGCGCCACATGTCCGACGCTATAAGAGATCGTAGTGCGAGGCCCGTGAATTATGTCTTGAACCCGCACATGAGCCTTCTTTACAAGACGATGGCTGTTGCGGAGCAGGCCGAAATTTGCCGGACGCTAGATGTGCCAAAAGGAATTTATTTCTTTGACCGGTTGCGTGTGATCGAAACCGAATTTCCCGTGACCGGGCCGGAGCAAATCAAAAGATGGCGGATGGTGTTTGAGTGCGCGCTTGGGCGACCTTGAGATGGGGCCGTCGCCGCCCGTATGGTGCGCGGTCGATGCGTTGCCCTTGTTCGCGGGAGCTGATCGAGCGCGCCTGTCAGCGGGAGCGTTATGCACGATCTGGCTGGCGATGAGAGGGCAGGTTCGTCGCGCCGGGCGCGTCCCTGGTAGCCGACATCCGGCGTCAGGAGGGGCCGGCCTTGGGATACCCGCAATCACGAACTGAGCAAGTTCAAAGGTTTTGACCCGAGAGGGCGGCCGCGCGCCGCGGATTTCGGCCGCCCTCGTTTCAACGGCCTGACGCCTTTGGCCGCAAGAGGGACCGCGAAGTGGTGGCGAATTCAGTGCAAGTCTGGGCTGCGATCAAGATCAAAAAGTGACAGAAGAGACCGAGCGGAACAAAGATCCGCATGGGGTTCCACATCGCGCGCTGAATATGCTTGCGATAATAAAGATAGCTGTGGACTTCGAACATCAGCAGCGAGCGAAACCGCGTTCGCAAATCGGCCAAGGTGCCGCCCTTGTGGTTCAGATGAATTATGGTCGCCGTTGGTAGATAATAGCATTTGTAGCCGGCATCGGCAATTCTCTTACAGTAATCGGCATCGACATGGTAGGCTAAGCGCGGGTCAAGGTTTCCGACTTCGCACGCGACCTCGCGGGGCACCATAAAAGCCGCGCTGGAAAGGTAGCCGGACTCGACAAGGAACGGTGCGGTCATGTCACGTCCAAGGTGTAGCAAGTGCATTCGCGAATAGCGGTTGTTTGGAAACATCCGGGTAATGATCGAACGGGCGCCGAACAGCGCCGAGCCCGCGTTGGGGAGTGACTTCACCGACCACTGGATCGTTCCGTCCCCATTAAGCAACCTGCAGCCAACGACGCCCGCCTCGGGGTGCATTTTCAAAAATGCGAGCATTCCGTCGAGTGCCTGCGGAAGGACGATCGTATCGCTATTCAGCAACAGCATGTATTGCCCTTGCGCGATGGAGAAGGCCCAATTGTTCGAATAAGCATAGTGACGGTTCGTCTCGTTCCGCAGGAGCCGGACTTCGGGAAAACAAGCGCCGACCATTTCGCTCGTTCCATCCTTGGAGGCGTCGTCGACGACGATGATCTCATATGGTTCGCTTGGCGGATTCTGATAAATCGACCTGAGGCAGTCCGAGAGAAGCTCGCGCGTGTTGTAGGACGCAATGATGATGGTCAGTGCGATCGCGACCTTTGCCTGGCTCTCGAACTCAGGTTTCCATTTCGTCACTCGTTCCATTCAAGGGCTCATTTTCGCGGTTGGCGGCAATAGCCGCGATAGGGCTGGCTCGGCCGGCCACTGATTTTCGGGTTGCATTGGTTCAGCACGGCGCCGATGACCGGGTTAGCGCTCTGGTCCAGCTGCTCCAATTCGTTGCGCACTTCGTTTCGATCCCGGCCTCCGGCCCGGACGGAAAAGAGGCTCTCTCCGCGATCCCGACCAGCAGGAGCGCGTCGCTCGCGCCTGAGTCGGCGGCTAGTCAATTAGCATGATGCCAATAGCATGATGCCAAATCGCTTCCAATCCGTTTAAATCATCCAAGAGAGGGTATGTCAGATCGCGCAGATGAGGATCTGTCGCGCGCCTTCGCCGATCTTACGGTCTCCGGCGCGCGGGTGACGGTGCAGGCAAAGCTTACGTTTCGTAACCAGGATTTGCACATCCCCTGGTTTGAACCGTCTCCATTGGGCGGCGCGACTTGCCTTTCTTGAAGCCACGGACAATATGGTGATACGAGCAGTTCCGGGCCCTGGGAAAGCGGTCAATCGGGATTTCTGCTGCTACTGCAAACGAAAAATTACCGGGAGGAATTAACCATGGCGCGGCCGATCCAGCCAGGAAAGCGCACGAAGATAGCGGCTCTCGATATTGTGATCGTGATTGGCGGCATCCTTGGCATCATGGCCTTCAACCGGATGAGCATCGCCAGGCTTCAGCGCTCGCTCCCCAATGTAAACAGCCAGATCGTGGGGGAATGGACGTCCACGCGCGGACCGGAGCACCTTGTTTTTCGCGTCGACAAGACCGTCAGCATGATCGTTGCTGCCAATCCAGCGGAAGACAGTACGGCGCCGGCTGCTCCGGAAACAAATGGTCCGGCGCCGGTAACAGGCAAGTTCCAGGTCGTGCAAGGGGGGAAGGTGGCTATCCAACTGATGAACGGAAATAAATACACGACAACAATCAGTCCAGGGAACCCGAACCGCTTCGATCTTGTCGATTCGGTGACTCAGGGAGTGACAACGTTCGAGCGGACGCCGGCAGCTCCTGCCGGCACAGTGACCACGCCACCTGAGCCTTCCAAATGATTTTGCCCTTTACCGCGAACGCTTTCAATTTGATCGACAAGCCAAAGTCTATCGAGTAGAGCTGCTTTTTAAATCCAGCGTACCGGAACGCTCGCCGGAAGATCCGGCGAAAGGCGAGGTTTGATCGCAATGAATATCATCGCGGAACTCGAGGCCGCAGAGGCTTTTAAGCTCGCGGCCGGCAAGACTATCCCGGCGTTTCAGCCGGGCGACACTGTCGTCGTGAACGTCAAGGTGACCGAAGGCGAGCGCACCCGCGTGCAGGCCTATGAAGGCGTCTGCATCGCCCGCAAAGGCGGCGGAATCAACGAGAGTTTTACGGTACGCAAAATCTCCTATGGCGAGGGCGTTGAGCGCGTTTTCCCGGTGCTTTCGCCGAATATCGAATCGATCAAGGTGGTGCGGCGCGGCAAGGTCCGCCGGGCAAAGCTCTATTATCTGCGCGACCGGCGCGGCAAATCGGCGCGTATCGCCGAGAAGATGGAAACGCCCGCCGCCAAGGCCGCGCGCGAGGTTGAAAAGAAAGCAACCAAGGCCGCCGCCAAGACAAAAAAGGCAACTCCCGCCGCCGAATAGGCGCGAAAGCCGCCGCCAAAGGCGCGTTCAGCATCCATTGAATTATCATTTCGTAAATTGCATTGCCGAATGTTATTTCGAGGCCTGGCGAGTTCAGCCCTCCTCCGCGCGAAGCTTTTTCAGCCGGTACAGCGCCTCATGCGCTGCGCGTGGGGAGAGTTCGTCCGGATCAATCTCGTCGATGGCTGGTCCGAGAACGTCGCGTTGCGGCGCGGGCGGGCTCGCCGCCGTGAACAAGGGCAGATCGGCGGCCTGCCGGTCCGCATGTGAAAGCCGCTCAGCGGCCTCGAATTCGGCGAGGAGTTCCTTCGCGCGCGCAACGGCCGGGGCGGGAAGGCCGGCAAGTTTCGCGACCTGGATCCCGTAGGAACGGTCGGCGGCCCCTGGGACGATCTCATGCAGGAAAACCACTTCGCCATTCCAGTCGGTTACTCGCACGGTCAAATTGACGAGCCGGTCGAGTTTTTCGGCAAGCCGCGTCAATTCATGAAAATGGGTGGCGAACAGCGCCCGCGCGCGATTTTTCTCGTGCAGATGCTCGATCACCGCCCAGGCGATGGAAAGACCGTCGAACGTCGCGGTGCCGCGGCCGATTTCGTCGAGGATCACGAGCGAGCGTTCGCCGGCCTGGTTGAGGATCGCGGCGGTCTCGATCATTTCGACCATAAAAGTCGAGCGGCCGCGCGCGAGATCGTCGGCTGCCCCAACCCGCGAATAAAGCTTGTCGATGACGCCGACATGGGCGCGCTTCGCCGGGACAAACGAGCCCATCTGGGCGAGAATGGCGATTAATGCGTTCTGCCGCAAATAGGTCGATTTGCCGGCCATGTTCGGGCCGGTCACGACCGCGATCCGCCCGCCTTTGCCGGGGGAGCCCGAAAGCTTGCAGCCGTTCCCGGCAAAAGCTTGGCCCTGCAAGCGGAGCGCCGCCTCGACGACGGGATGGCGGCCGCCGTCGATCTCGAAGGCAAGCGAGTCGTCGATCTCGGGCCTTGTCCAATCCGAGGCTTCCGCCAATTCGGCGAGAGCCGCGGCGACATCGATTGCCGCTATCGTGGCAGCGAGCTGCTTGAGCGTCGTCTGCTCGCCGAGGACAAGCGCGGCCAGGGTCTCGAAGATCGTCTGCTCGCGGGCGAGCGACTCCTCGGCGGCGGAGGCAATCTTAGCCTCGAGTTCGGCGAGCTCCCTGGTCGAAAAGCGCATCGCGTCCGCCATGGTCTGGCGGTGCACAAACATTGTGTCATGCGGCGGCTTCAGCAGCTTTTCGCCTTGCGCTTGCGGGACCTCGATGAAATGTCCGAGAAAGTGATTGTGCTTGAGCTTTAGCTGCTTAGTTCCCGCCATATCGGTATAATGCGCCTGGAGCGCGGCGATCACGCTCCGGGTTTCGTCGCGCAGCGCGCGAAGCTCGTCGAGGACGGCGTCATGGCCGACGCGGACAAATCCGCCATCGCGGCGGTTCTGAGGTAGCGTTTCGGCGAGCGCGTCGCGCAGTCGCGTGGCAAGCGCTGGATCTAGCCCAGCTGCGGCCTCGCTCGCCCGGCCAAGCTCTCGCGGAAGGCGGCCGGTTTTGTCCAGCACGCGCGCGACGCTCTTGGCGGCCTCGATCCCCACGCACACTGCCGCGAGATCGCGCGGGCCGCCGCGGTTGAGCGCAAGGCGCGATAACGCGCGGGTCATGTCTGGCGCGGCTCTAAGGCCGGCACGCACGTCCTTGCGCAAGCCTGGTTCTTCGACAAAAAACGCGACGGCATCTTGGCGGAATTCGATGTCCTTCTGAGCGGTCAAAGGCGCCGCCAGGCGCTCGGTGAGCAGGCGGCTGCCCGGCGCCGTGACGGTCTTGTCGATTGTTGCCAGCAATGACCCGTCCCGCGTGCCGGTCAAGGTGCGTGTAAGCTCGAGATTGGCTCTCGTCGCGGCGTCGATTTCCATCCGCGCGCCGGGCGCGAGCCGGGCCGGAAGGCTCAACGCCGGGCGCGCGGAAAATTGGGTGCGCTCGATATAGAAAATCGCGGCGGCGGCGGCGGCGATTTCGGGGCCCGAAAGAGCGCCCAATCCGTCCAGCGTCGCGAGCCCAAAGTAGTCCTTAATGCGGCGCTCGGCACTTGACCCCGCTCCCGCTTCGCTCCCAAGCGGGGTCACGGGCAGCTTCGTCTCGCGCGCGAGTCTGGCGAGGCAAGGAAGCGCGCAAAGCGCTTCGGGAGCGACTATTTCGGCCGGATCCAGGCGCGCAATCTCGGCCTCGAGAGCGGCCTCGGTGGCCGTCGCGACGATGAAGGCGCCGGTCGAGATGTCGACGCTCGCCAGTCCGAAGGACGAGTCTGGTTCTCCTCCCCCCGCGATGGCGACCAGACTGTTGGCGCGGACGGGATCGAGCAAAAACTCCTCGGTAATGGTGCCAGGCGTGACCAGGCGCACGACCTCGCGCCGGACCACGGATTTGGCGCCGCGCTTTCTGGCCTCGGCCGGGTCTTCCACCTGCTCGCAGACGGCGACGCGGTGGCCCTGGCCGATCAGGCGGTTCAGATAATCCTCGGCCCGCTCGACCGGCACGCCGCACATCGGGATGTCGCGCCCCTCATGCTTGCCGCGCTTGGTCAGAACAATACCGAGCGCCTTGGCGGCGATCCCGGCGTCTTCGAAAAATAATTCGTAGAAATCGCCCATCCTGTAGAACAGAAGAGAACCCTGATTTTGCGCCTTGATCGCGCTGTATTGCGCCATCACCGGCGAGATTTTGGGCTCGTCGGCGCCGTCCGGAAAAAGCTCGCTCTTTGCTGGAAAAGGTTCCGGGGGTATGGGTGCGGGGCGCTTAAGCATGCCCGAGCCTAGCAAAAGCGCCGATCTAATGCACCGCCTTATCCGCGCAAACCGACAAGCCGGGGGTGGTTCCCAGCGCCGCGGATTCTAAATATCCCGGACATGAGGTTGCTGCTCTCCGGCGAAAGTGGTGAAGCTTTCGCCGGTGATTCGCGACTGACGAACGGCGTTGACGCGCGTGGGCTTTGTCCAAATTCAGCGCCAGGTTCAGGTCGCCTTCCAAGAACGGCCGACATTCTTCGCTGAGGGTCTCGGCCCGCGCCTTTGTCTCTGTCATGATGACGGCAAAGTCATCGGCGTAGCGACCATGTTGTGGGAGATGGGGTGTTGTGGGAGACGGGGTTTTTGTCTGGCTTCAGATCGTCAGAGTCCGCAAACAATCTCGGTTATCGAGCGTGCGAGGCTCGCGGCCGAGCTTCGCTCTTTTTTTTGCAATACCATGGCTCCAAACAGGCTCGAACCATGCCCCGCCGCGCCCTCAGCAGGCGCCGTCGAGACATGACCACACCATCGCAAACAGCGTCTCGCATCCCAATTTAGTCGCGCTCGCCGAGGAACAGGACGCCGAATGAGTTTGTTTAATCTGGCAAAAGCCATGCCGCTTAAGTCAGGCTAAGCCGATGCAGACAAACGATACTGGCTTTCTTCAGCGAACGGTCGTGTTCGCGTTCGCGGCACTAACGCTCTTTCTGGCATGGTATCTCTTCAATGTTGTCTTCATCGCGGTCGGCGCCATTGTGTTCGCCACCCTTCTGCGGCTTGGCGCCGACCCTTTTAGGCGATGCCTCCGGCTCCCGCGGAGCGTTGCTCTAATATTTTCCATCGTACTTTTACTCGCGTCCCTGGGTGGCGTTGCTTATCTCTTCGGCGCCAGGATTGCGAGCGACCTGCAAAATGTCCTCGACCGCGCCCAATCTGCCGAGGCAACCATAACGGCAAGCTTGCAAGCTTCGCAATTTGGTAAAATGGTGTTAAAACATATCGGTGGCGCTAACTTATCCCTGTCCGCGATTATCGCGGACATGTTCTCCATAACCACCAAATTTGTTGAAGCGGTCATCGTCGTGCTAATTACCAGCGTCTATTTGGCTGCTCAGCCAGAGATATATCGCGCCGGTATTATTCTGCTCTTTCCCCCAAGGTTGCACGCGAGAGCCGCCGAAACTTTCGATTCCATTGGAACTGCGCTACGCCTCTGGCTGATTGGCCAGCTCATCTCAATGCTTTTGGTCGGCTTACTTTCAACGAGTGCGGTTTGGCTTATCGGCTTGCCTTCGCCTCTCGCGCTTGGGCTGATAGCCGGTGTTGCAGAATTTATTCCCTATATCGGACCTGTCTTTGCATCGATACCCGCGATCCTCGTTGCCGCGACCACAGGCAGTTCCCCGGTGATATGGACGATCATCGCTTATTTGTTGATCCATCAAATTGAAGGACAATTATTTGTCCCTTTGATACAACACCGCATGGTCTACATTCCACCAGCGGTTTTTCTGCTTGGGATCGTGACAATCGCAGTTTTGTTTGGCTTCGTGTCGATCATCTTTGCAGCTCCAATTGTCGTCATTGTCTTTGTCGCGGTTAAAAAGCTCTACATACGCGATACGCTTCGTGAAGAGACGGATATCCCAGGTGACGCGGCTTGACGTCCTTCACTGCGATAGGCGGCAATGATGCATAACCACGGGCAGATCTTCGTGGGGCCGGCCTCTCGACCGATCGACAGCCGCAAGATGAAGACGATTCTCGAAGCGCACAATCAGCAGGTCAAAGCGAAGCGCTCGCTTGGCATCCAACGGCGCGGGCTGTTGCGTCCCTTCAGCATAAGCAAAGGATCAGTCGGCCGTCACATTGGAGAGGGCAGGAACGACTGCCACCTTGGAAAAGCAGGCGTGGGCCTGAAAAATTGACGTGTCGGCGACCGGCCCGGTTTGGGCCGTCACGGCAAGCCCCGCCATCAAGCGGCCGTCGATTTGGAACTTTGTCACGGCGCTCACTGTTTTCCACGCTGTCCCATCCTGGGAAACCTCTCCGGTGAAGCCGATGACGCCCGGAAGCCCGCCATCCTTCCGAGCTGTCAGCCGGATGAAGCACGGCACTGTCACGTCGATCGGGCCATCCTGACCAGCGACCGCCCCTTCCGCGTCCCGATGGACAAACAGAACCTTGTTCTGGTTCGTGACGACCATCGCCGCGAACCGGTGCATGCCCGGATCGCTGGTTTGATCGAACTTCCGGATCATCACGCCCGCCCTCGCGTCGGGGTATTGCGAGGCGTTGATCCCGTCGACCCGCGCCGAGATGGCGATCTCCGGTTCGTTGTCTGAGTCGCGATCCACGCTGGCGAACAGGAAGTTGTCCTGCTTGCCGCCGAGGCCTTGGCCGGTGATCCTGAGATCGTAACGCGAACAGCCGTAAGAGCCAGATTGCTGGATCCCTGGCCCGACCCCCCGTAGCTCGAAGATGCCGGCGCAATTAGAGCGAGGCAGCCTTCCGGTCTCGGAGAACAGGCCATAGACGACGAGCTCGCGCGAGAAGGTGGCCATGTACACCTTGCCGTTGGCGACGACTGGCGGGCAGAACTTCGCGAGGTTGCCCACCCGGTCGCTCCCCTCCGCGTCCATGTCGCTGTTCCACAGCTCGTTGTTCAGATCCCGCGCGTCGTAGGCACGCAGCGTACCCTTAACGGTCTTGTTCATCCCGTCGTCGTCGGTGGGGTGCGAAGCCCAGACGATTCCCGAGCCATCCTGCGTGCCATTCGACGAAACCGACAGAATGCCGCCCGGCATGCGGAGTTCGTCCTGGGGCAAGCCATACACGCTCGTCGACAGAGGCCTGCTATCGAACTTCTTGCCCGTGAATTCGAAGGCCTGGAGGAAGTCCTTCTCGCTCCAGACATAGGCAACGATTCCAGAATCGGATTTCTTAAAGACGACGGGCGCGCCGTGGATGTGGAAGGCGCAGAGCCGCTCGGCCTGCAGGATCGCCGTATTGCTGCCGGGCATGAACTTGCCAAGATGGGTCCGGTCCCCGAGATAGAATTTGCCGTCCTTGCCTCCCCCGAGAACGAACTGGCCGGAGGAACCAGGGACAGGTGGCGCCTCGAAGAGGACCGGGCCGCCGAGGAAATCATTGTCGGTCTCGTTGAGAAGCATGGTATCGGAGGCGGTGAACCAGTCGACGATTTTAAGCGTCGCCCCGCGCTTGCGCCGCACCAGTTCGAGCTTGAGTATTGCGTTGCCGTAGTCCGGTTTCCGAATGGAAACAGGCTCAGGCACCGGCGGATTCTTCTTAAGGTTGTTGCTGGGCGCCTCCCCGTTCCCGACGACTGCGTAGACGAAGCCTTCGGCGTCTCCGGCAAGGCCGGTGCCAGACTGCCAGATGCCTCCCTGGCCCCAATCTGGCGCGGTATTGCGGACCGCTAGCTGAGCGAGCGTGTGGGCGTCGTAAGCCATGATCCAGCCGTAGAACTCGCCCACATCGCCATGCGACCCAAAGGCCAGATAGAGGACGCCCTTGAGCAGCAGAAGACCGGCGCGGTTCAGGTGCCATCGAGCGTCGAATGCGACGATCCCGCGCTTCGCGTTGCGCACGCTCGCGGCTATGACCACCGGCTTGCCATGGATCGCCCGGTTCCGGCCGGTCAGGATATCAAGCGCATGGATCTCATAGCGGAGGCTCTTATTCCCGTCTTCAACCGTTTTGGTTTTGGCTACGACATATAGGGTACCGCCTCCTTTGCCGTCGCGCTCGATGACCGGCGTGCTCGTGATGCCGATCTCACCAGCGAAGTTCAAGTAGCCTGGAAAGATGTCGTCGCGGAGAACCGGCGTGCCCAGGTTTCTGCTCCAGAGCGGGAGAACCTCTTCGGGATGTTCCGCGTCGTAGGCGTAGACCCAATTCCGCGAGGTGGCGAGAAATACGACGTCGCGTTTCATCCCACCGATGGTGAGATCGCTTACGATTAACGGCTGCGCATAGAGATCGCCGTCGACGGTCCGCGCGAAGAGCTTCCCGAAGGTCGGTATGGAAACGCTCTTTGTGTTGAGGACCGTCTCTTTGGCGTTCACGCCGGCCCGCGAATTTTCATATCGATTGGTCAGTACATCGATTCCCATTGGTTTACCCCGTCTGAACTGCTGGAAGCTTCGAAGTTTATGAAATCACGACCGTGACCGCCGGCGCCTGCGTCATATGTGGACGGCCAAGGTTGGCAAGGTTTTTTTCTGACGCTCTAGAGTTTCGGCGGCTCGTGGGCATATGTCCGGCCTGATTGCGCGGCGCTTTATTTCCGCTGGCCTTGATGAAGTCGGGCGGGCGAAGGTCCCAATTGGTGGCGAGTTGCGCCGCTCGACGCCGAACCGAATTGGTGGCCCGCATGAGGTAGAATTTCCTCTTGAAAACCGCCGCCCCCATCTCGCGCATCCACACCGCGAACGGGAATTGCCGCTTGAACGGTTCCTTTTGTTGCGTCAGCGTATCGGAAATCCTCCGTCGGTCGCGCCAGAGCTTTTCAGATCAAAATCGCCTCGAATCTTTACCAATCCGAAGCCAAACTCGCCAGCCTTCATGTGCCGCGACCAGCTGAGTCGAAGCTCGGTGCCGCTAGCATGAGACGAATCTCATGACGCGAAATGATGAGTGCCATGACCACAACAATCGGCGCCCCGGCCGTCCGGAGGCCTTGCACCGATCCCAGGCACCTTGCGCGGTTTTAGATATGAAAGGATTGCGCAATGCAAAGGCCGATGCGGCGCTATGCTCCCTTTTAGCCGTTTTTCTGAACGGCGGCCCTACCATCCACCAACCGTGCCGCGGCGTTGACTTCGGCATGAATTTGC
>Ga0182015_10001510_pt1 | contig 30383 bp, 27 predicted proteins | sample 712P3MmetaG_FD_120478 | JGI IMG/M metagenome (GOLD analysis project Ga0182015, IMG submission 120478) | Permafrost microbial communities from Stordalen Mire, Sweden - 712P3M metaG | ecosystem: Environmental > Terrestrial > Soil > Wetlands > Permafrost | place: Sweden: Stordalen | collected... | reverse complement strand
CGCATCGCTCGCGGCTGTGCGTGACCGGGTCAAACCAGCCACGGTGACCCCGCCGTCAAGCAGGCGCTGCCCGATTGCTGCTCCGATGAAGCCCCAACCAATGACCAGGACTCTCGGTGGGTCCGGCCGCTCTCCTACCATTCGCGCAAGTATACGGACCGAGTCGTGCCTCCCCTCACGGACCGCTGGCTTGACAACCCCGGGTCGCGGTCAGGGAAGGTTGTTGTCGGGATCGCTTGTCGTCTCCATCACGACATATGTCGGACGCTCCATGAGCCGGACATGCATTCGAGCGAGATACTCACCCATGATGCCGAGGATGAGAAGTTGCACGCCCGAGAAAATCGCGATGATCGAGGCAATGAACGGAAACCCGGGGACGGAGTCGCCACCGAGGAAAAACCGTACAACGACAACGACGAAGACCACGACACCAAAAAGGGTGAAGAGGAACCCGATCATGCTTGCGAGCCGCAGCGGGCGGTTGCTGAAGCCGGTGATCAGGTTGAGCGCGTGGTGCACAAGCCGTCCGAACGTGTAATTCGACTTCCCTGCCAGTCGAGGTTCATGGCGAACCTCGACCGCAGCGAAGCGTGTGGTGGCCCATGTGAGAAGGACATCAATGGACATGTCCGGACTCTGGAATCGTTCGAAGGCGCGCCGCAGGTTAGTGCGAAAGATCCTGAATGAGCTGACGCTTCGTGCGGCGGGTGCGCCCATGGCTTCCTGGAGGGCGTACTTGGTGATACGTGACGCCGCCGACCTCCACAGGCTGTGCTTCTCCGCAACAGGGGTGCCGTAGACAACGTCGACGTCGTCGGTCAGACGTCCCAGCAGCTTCGCGATCTCCTCGGGAGGATTCTGGAGATCGTCGTCAAGGGTGACGACCAGGCGGTACCGGGCGGACCGTATTCCGACCAGAAGAGCATTGGCCTGGCCGAAATTTCGCATGAGTCGGATGCCTCGGACGCGAGCATCAGTCTGCGCCGCGGAGGCGATGACCGCCCAACTTGCATCCGGGCTCCCATCATCGACGAGGATGATTTCGTGAGCGGACGTGAGTTGTTCAAGCGCGGCGGTGAGTCGCTGAATGAGCAGAGGGAGCGATGCCTCTGACCGGTGCACGGGGATGACGGCCGAGATCCCCTCCAGAAGGCTGTCGGAGCGGTCCACGGAGTGCAATGTAGCGCCTTGGCCGGGCCTGCGGTGGCGAGTGACCTGCGCTGACTAGGCCACCTCCACGATGATGGCGTCCTGATTCGTAAACACGACGCTCCCGAGATGCAGCACATCAGGGTCGACCGTCCCATGGATACGGTCGATGAAGAGGTAGCGGACGCCATACTGTCGCGTCAGGATGGCCAGGGCGGCAGCATCCGCCTGGTTGAAGACGGCGTCATTCAACCGCTGTCGATAGGCGAAGTTGCGGTCTGCGGCAATCGTGACTCCCGGTGTGATGCCGAATCGTGCAGGGTCGTATGCCTCCACGAAAATCTCGCGCTCCGAGAATGCGGAGTAGTAGTATTCGCGCGCGTCTGTCTTCTGGGGATTGACCCAGTGGTTGCTGACGGCGACGACCGCGCCGATCGGAGAGTGCCCTTGCAACCACTCCAGGGCTGTGAGAAGACCCGGGGTCAACGCCCATACGGTCTGGGGATCGGGCTGTGCTTGCGTGAGAGCAACCCCGGTCAGCAGCTTCTTTGCTGTCGGAGCCAGCGTCAACGGGAAGGTGAGTGCGGTTGATGCCAGGAGTGGGATCAGTCCCAAGGCCAACACACCTGCTGTGGAACGATGCCGAGCCCAGAGTAGGAGCATCGAGACAACGATGAACGCAACGCAGGCTGCAGCAAGTCCAGCGTAGCGGATCTCGAGCGCAAGAGGATGCGCGACCGTCAAGGAAGTGATCGTCACGAGCATCAGGAGCACAACGAGCGAAGCAGCGAAGGACACCAGGACACCGCGTCGCGACATCGGCAGCGATTGTCCGGCGTCCAGCCATGCCAGTCGAATGCCCTGGGCGGCAGCGAGGCCTCCGGCTATGTATCCAGTGTCCTGAAAATAGAGCTCGCTATATGCAACCTGGTGCGACACATTGGTGATCACGAGCCCAGCGACGAACAAGCAAATGGGCCACGCGAACCGTGAGAGCTCGCTCCGATGTCGCCGTCGAAGCAAGTACAGCATCCCGACGAGTCCGAGCATCATGCCGGCGATGCCGCAGACGTCCGCGAAGGGAATCATGATGGCGCGCAGGGTGGGGTTGGAGATCTCGTTGACGAAGATCACGGGAGCGGTACGAGCGAGCGGCGCGAAGAGTTCGATCACGGTACCGGGAACCCCGCCGCCGTACACGACCTTGAACGTCACCGCGAAGAGAGCAGCTCCCAGCCCGAGGGTTACGAGGACCGCCGGTGAGAGTCTTCTCGTGAGAGCGAAGACCCCCACCGCGTAGAGTGCTGTGCCGGTGATGAGGACAGGTAGAACCGTCGCCTTTGCTCCGGAGGCACCAATCATCAGTAGTCCGATGAGGATCCACGCGCCAAGGTCGGCTGATCTTCTCCAAGACGGCGAGTGCATTCGTTCGCTCACCAGATATATCAGCGCTAGAAAGAACATCAATCCAAACGCAAACGTCCAGCTCGCCCAGAGATGAAAGAAGAAGCCCTCGAAGAAAGGGTTGCCACTCGCGACATCCGTCGTGAGATCGAGGGGCCCAAGCATGAGAATGACGACGAGCGCGGTGACACCGGCCCAGAGTGAGCGTCCGAGATAGCGTCCAGTCGCGAGGAGTTGACAACCGATCACAAGGATTGTCGGGACATAGTCCAGTCTCAGCGCGATCGTTGGAATCGCGAGGTGGGTCACCTGAGCGACGGCCGCCATGTGAAAGAAGACGAACCACTCGTAGTACAGAGGGGTGCCGGACAGTCCTGGACTGGTCGGCGGCCAGTGGTGCAGCATTTGAGCGGTCAACCCCAGGAAATAGACGAAGTCGGGGGCGTACGCTTCCGAGGACGTGGCGGTGGGGAGCGGCACGACTGGGAGAAACATGAAGGCCAGGTACAGCAGGCCGATGGAAAGCACCGCGGCTGCCGCCCACAAGGCTGTGCGGGACGCGGTCGCGGACTCCCAAGGACTTTGAGCAGAGGTGGCACGCCGACGCAGGATCAGCACAGCGCTCAGTGCAACGATCGCGACCGGATAGACGAGGAAGAGCCCTCGTACCCCCAGAGCGGCGGTGCCGCTGAAGGCAAGGATTTCGAGAGTCTGCCCGAGTGGCCAGCCGAGAGCCACGGTCACCAGCGAGCCGGAGCGGCGTCCGCGCAGGGCCATCAGGAGGGCAATCCCGGGCAATGCGACGAACACGGCTTCATACGCGAGAAACTTGACGATGTCAAGGATCGCGACGCCCGTGATGAGCCAGGTTGATACGGCCACCGCAGCGACGATCGTGGCGGGTGCGATCCCGTGCCGCGGCATCGTTACCCCACGGCGACTATGGTCGCGTCCTGGTTGCTGAAAACCACATCGCCGAGCTTGAGCACGGCGGGATTGAACGTGCCATGGATGCGATCAACAAAGAGGAAGCGGACCATGTATTGCTGTGTCATCACACGAAGGTCATCGACGTTCGCGTTGTTGAAGACAGCATCGTTGACCCCCTGCCGATACGCAAAGATCGTCGCGGCGCGGCTCGGGATTCCAGGCGTGATCCCATACCGAATCGGATCGTAGGCCTCGATGAAGATCTGACGTTCCGAGAACGCACCGTAGTAGTAGTACTTGCCATTCACTCTGGCGGGATCGAGCCAGTGGTTGTTGACGGCGAAAACGGCGTCGATCGGCGCATGGTCCCGCAACCAGTACAGCGCCGTCAGAAGCCCCGGAACGAGCACCGGCTGGGGGTCTGTAATTGGCACGCCGGCGATGAACTTGCGCACGGTCGGGTAGATAACGAATGGCGTGGTCAATACCGAGGCCGCGACCATGGGGATGAGCGTCAACGCGAGGATTCCTGACGTGGAGCGATTGCGGGCGCGAAGCGCGAGTGCCCATACCAGAAGAATGATCACGACGGCGGCAATGAGGACCGCGTACAGGTCCAAGTCCGACCGGGGGGTGGCGGTGGATCCGGACCTGACCTTGGCGACCACGAGAAACAGCACGACGCAGGCAGCCGTGGCAGCGATTGCGGCTCTCCGCGATACCGGCATTCCGCGTCCGACATCCAACCATGCAAGGCGCAATCCAGCAGCAGCGACGATGGCAGCAGCCATGTAGCCCGTCTCCTCGAAGTAGCCTTCGCTGTACGAGCTCTGATGGACAACGCTTGCGATCAATGCCCCGGCGAGCAGCATGCAAAACGGCAGAGTCAACCCTGGAATCTCACGGTGGTGGCGGCGCCGAAGCAGATAGAGAATTCCGAAGAGCGGGAACAGCAGTCCTGCGGCCCCCGCCACATAGGCGAGGGGCAGCGCAATTGCGCGAACGGCGGCGTGATGAATCGTCTCTGCAAAGAGTACCGGGGGCGTTCCTCCGAGCCACTTGAGGAAGGCGATGACCGTGTCGGGCGTATTGCCGGCGTAGATCACCAGGTACGTGCCGAGGAAGATAACGATACCGAGGCCGACGGTGACGATGGCGGCCGCGGGCAGCCGCCGTCGCACTATCACGTAGAGGACCGCATACATTCCAGTGCCGACGAGGATCACCGGGAGGACGGTCGCCTTGGCACCTGATCCGCCGATCATCAGGAGGGCAATCAACGCCCAGGAACGGATGTCCTCCGGCGTGCGCCACGTGACAGCTCGGACGCGTTCTGTGATCAGGTACAGCAGGCTGAGAAAGAAGAGCAACCCAAAGGGGAACGTCCAACTGTCCCAGAGGTTGATGAAGATGCCATCACCAAAGGCGCCCGCGGTCGGACTCGCCACGAGGTCCAAGGGCCCCATGAGGAGGACAACGATGACGGCGAGCGCTCCCGTCCATGCTGCACGGCCCAGGTAGCGTCCAACGGCGAGGAGCTGGCATCCGACGACCAGGATCGTCGGCACGTAATCAAGCCGCAGGGCGATGATCGGGACCGGAACATGCGTTACCTGGGTAGCTGCCGCCATGTGAAAGAAGACGAACCACTCGTATGCAAGCGGCACACCGTAGAGACCGGCGCTTGTGGGCGGCCAGTGATACGTGACCTGGTGAATCAGCCCAAGAAAATATGGAAAATCGGGATACTCGATCAGCACCGTCGACGTTGGCAACGGCGCTGTGGGGAGAAACATGATCGTGAGATAGATGAGCCCCACCGACAGCGTCGTCGCTACGGTCCACATGAGTGGGACGGACATCCCCCCGGGGTCGGGATCCTGCGCAACACCCGCGCGGCGCCGGTAGATCAGGAGAGCGCATGGGACCGTCACGAGGATGGGGTAGAGGAGGAAAAGCCCTCTCAGTCCGACTGCCGCAGTCGCGCTGAAGGCCAGGATCTCGAGCGCTTGGCCAAGTGGCCAGCCAAGCGCGACGGTGACAAGAAGGTGCGAACGTCTCCCGCGAACCGCCCACAGCAGCGCGGCCCCCGGAATGGCTACGAAGGCAACGTCGTACGCCACGAATTTGACAATGTCGAGGAGCGCTACCCCCGAGACAATCCAGTCGACCACCGCAACCACGACCACAAGCGCAACGGGTCCGAAGGCACGGCGCGGCATGCGGGGGAGTATCGCCGGTTCAGACAGAAAGCGCACCCTCTGGCCGGCTCCCGGCCGGCGCGACCGTCGACACCCCATCGAGAATGCCCGCGACCACGCGATCCATCGCTGGATCCAGCCCCGGATCGAGATCGCTTGCTTGATGGACCCGGATCCGAGGGCTGCTCCGGCCATCCTCGGTGACAGCAGCGAGAACATTGTGGAACCTGAAAAACAGAAGAACCGCGTAACGTCGGGCAAGTTCGCGGATCCGGTTAAGCTCAGCCGGATCTGGCGGAGCGCTCAGGATGCGATCGGCTTCGGACCAGTATTCGTCTTGCGTGTTCGCATCGATCGTGAACCCCCGGCCGCGATAATGGGTGTCGGCCGCGACGAGGACTGGCACTCCACGCGCAGCCAGTTCGAGGCCGACCGTCGACGAATAGACGAAGCCCATCGTAGCCCGGTCCATGAACACATACGAGCTGGTTGGATCATCCGCCTGCACCACCCGGACATTGGAAGGGATGTTGGAGAAATGGTGCGAGATGTGATCTGCCATGCGTTCGCGGGTTGGGTGATTGCGGAGCTTGATCTCTGCAGGGTGAATGCGAATCACCAGGTCGATCTCCGGGTGCCGCCGCGCCCAGTTGATCCCCTGGATCACCCATTCACCCATGCCCGCGAAGGCGATCTCGCGCTCGAGGACCGCACTGTCCCACATGATGTTGCAGAACATCACGACGAGTCTCCGACGGGGATCGAGATGGAGGTCTCGATGGATCCGATCCACGTCGTCGATACGCTCGGTCCAGAAGTTGTTCGGCACGCCGATACCCTGGCGTCGCTGACCGAGATACGCGTCGATCGCCTCCGATTCATCATCCGTGAGCGGCGTGTCGCGGACACTCTCCCAGGTGCCCGCAGGTACCTTGAGGTGGGATGCAGTCGCTCCTGTGGTCATCACGATGCTGTCGTGTATGAAGCCTTTCTCGTACGTACCAAAGGGAATTCCGCGCTCGCCGGCCACTGCCATCATGATCTGCTCGGCGAAGAATGTGCCATTCAGCATGAAGACACGGTCCGGCGTCGTGCGATCGAGCATGGCGCGAAGTCCTCGCGCGACGACAGTCCCGCTGATCAGAAACGAGTTATACGTGTCGATAACTTCGGGCGTGTCGGGAAGCGTTCCTCGTGACAGGAACCACGCAACGGAGATCCGTACGAGGCGTCCCAGTGGGAGCCCCTGATCCTCGTAGGCCTCGCACTCGCGCACCGTTGCCAGCCGGCCGACTCGCCGTCGAGCGACCCTTACCGCCAAGTCGACGTCGAGTACGTCGTGCAGCGAGACGCTGTCGAACCCTGCGGCCCGAAGGGCTCCGGAAACGTATTCGCGGCATGAGTGGCAGGGCATCGGTGGCGCTGCCTCAACCGGCATCACCTCGCATATCGGCAGACGGCCGCCGCAGTACGCGAAGATCGCGTCTCCGCCTCGCCGCCGGACCGCATGTCCCAGGACGGTCTCGATCATCATGTGCGTGGACCAGCCACGCCAGCTCATGAAGAGGACGCGTTCAGCCCCTAGCGGAGGCGCTTTGGCGGTCAGCGCGATCCGGTGCAGCGCCTTCCATTCCGGGGGATCGAATGGCCTCGGCAGACCCACCTTGGCGGCGGTCTCGCGACCGGCACCCCAGACCTCCCGCATCCGACGCTTCCATCGAGGATGCCGCCAAGCCCAGTCGAGCACCCGGCCCCGGATGCTGACACGCCCTGCAGTCAGATCGTTCAACGGTCGTGGCCCATGCGGCCCAACCTATCATCTGACTGGATGTCTGCTCCTGCCGCTCTGCCGGATGAGACCGATATGAGGCGAGCCGCCCTGTCGTGAGCGCGCGAGTCTATGGCAACCCTGAGTTCCTGATCGGTAGGCGCCCGGTCGGCGGCGACCATCCCTGTTACATCATTGCCGAGGCCGGTGCCAACCACAATCGCGACCTCGGAACGGCCTTTCGCCTCATCGAGGCTGCCGCAGCCGCGCATGCTGATGCCGTCAAGTTTCAGACCTACACGGCCGAAGGTCTGTACTCGCGGCGGACGCCGGATATGCAGTACCTCAAGGACAAGGGCCTGGTCGGCGATCAGGAGTCGGTGTGGGAGTTGATCAAGCGCGTCGAGATCCCCTGGGAGTGGCACTCGGATCTTGCACGCCATGCACGTGAGCTTGGCATTTCGTTCTTCTCAACGCCATTCGAGGAGGCCGCGGTCGATGTCCTCGAAGAGGTTGGAGTCCCCGCGTACAAGATCGCGTCCTACGAAGTGACCCACCTACCGTTGATCGAGCGAGTAGCACGCACAGGCAAGCCGGTGCTCATTTCGACCGGCATGGCATCGCTCGGTGACATCGAGCGGGCGCTCGACACTGCGGCTGCGGCCGGCGCCACCGACCTCGTCGTCATGCATTGTGCGGTCAACTATCCACCCCGATTTGCGGATATCAACCTGCGGGCCATTACAACGCTGCGCACTGCATTCCAGATCCCCATCGGGTGGTCCGACCACACCATGGGCCACACGGCCGATGTCGTCGCAGTGACCCTGGGAGCATGCGCAGTGGAGAAGCACTTCACGTTGAGCAGGGACCAGGCCGGCCCGGATCACGCATTTGCGCTTGAGCCTCAGGAGCTTGCGGAGATGGTCACCGCGATCCGGGAGGCGGAGGAGTCGCTCGGTTCAAGCGTCAAGCGGGTCACCACGGCAGAGGCAGACCTGTTCCGGCTCGGCCGCCGCAGCATCGTCGCCGCGCGTGACATTCCCGCGGGCGACGAGCTCACGCGCGAAGATCTCGCCATCAAGCGGCCGGGTTTCGGCATTCCGGTGGAGTCGCTTGAGCAGGTCATCGGTCGTCACGTCGCGCACGACGTTGCCGGGGACCAGGTGCTCCAGTGGGATGACCTGGTTCGCTGATCGATGACGCCGCCACCGCTCGTCACGCTGCGGGGCGCACGCGATGACGACGCCGAGCGTCTCCTCGAGTGGCGCAATGACGCAGACGCCGTCCGGTTCAGCGTGAGCGGCCAGAGCGTGACGGGCGAGGATCACGCGCGGTGGTTCGCGACGCGACGCCAGGACCCTCGCGTGCACCTCTGGATTGCGGAGGTCGACGGAACTCCGGTCGGACAGGTCCGCGTTGACGACGAGAACGACGGTGTCGGTGTGGTGTCGGTCGGAGTTGCCCCTGCGCATCGGGGTCGGGGGATCGGATCCGCAGTGCTCCGAGCGATGGTCGCCACAGTCACCGCGGACACGACTGTGCGCGTGTTGCGAGCGCTTGTCCATCCCGACAATGCTCAGTCCATCCGCGCGTTCGGGAAGGCGGGGTTCCGCGTGACGATGGCGAAGGAGGGCGCCTTCAGCGTACTCGACCGAGACGTCGGCAAGGATCGCGATCAACGGACGATCAGTCGACGGCCTGGATGACTCCTGCCTTCGCGAGGCGTTCGAGAATCTCGACGACGGTGGAGGTGGGCGCGCCCGTCCGTTCCGCGAGGCGCACCACGTCGTGGTCGCCGTCGCAGTACGCGAGCACGTTCATCATCATGCGTGCGTCTGTCGCGCTGCCCTTGTAGCTGGTCGTCGGATACAGGCCGCGTGGACCGAGTTGCGGTTCACCCGGAAGCACAGCCCGCCAGTGCCGGTTGGACTCGAGCAGCTCGATGCAGCGGCGGATGACGTCAAGCCCGCCCTGGAGGCCTGCCGGCGTGACGAAGTCGAGCCCGTCGAGGCTCGTGTGATATTCAGGGAAGGTGCCGTACTTGGAGCGCATCACCGAGCAGACCGGAAGGTCGGCTCCAGGCGAGCACCACTGCCGCTCATCGCTGCCGCGTTCCAGGAAGCTGTACTCGACCCAGGCCGGCACTGACTCGTCGAGCACGCATCGCGAGATGCGATCGGCGAGGGTCGCGCCGAGTCGCGATGGAACATACGAGTACGCACGGTCATCACCGATGCACGTCGCGACCCATCCGGCTCGCACTCGCTCACGCAGATGATCGAGATGTCGCGACAGGTACACGATGGCACCGATCGTTTCTGGTGCGAACACGAGTCGATACGTGTACCGGCGCAAGGGCAACGAGGCCAGCCAGCGCCCGAGCGCCACGGTGACCACCGGTCCCGAAAGCTCGTTGTTGGCCATCGACGGGTGGCACACATACGTTGAGAGGAGCACCTCATCCTCGGTCTCACCAGGAATGACAAGGTCGGCATAGTTGAGCGACCCTGGTGCCAAGGTCGAGTCGATTCGGACGTGGAAAGGCCCCCGGCCGAGTTGCTCACGTTGCGTCTGGGTAACGCAGAACCCCCAGGTGCGCTTGTAGTACGAGGTCACGTACGGGATCGCGTCAGGTTGCTCGGTGAGCGAATGGAGATGCGGCTCGAGCTCGTCACGATCCATGACCTGGTCGACGGGTTCGGAATAGCCGACAACGTGAAGATTGGACTCTCGGAAATCGACGAGGCGGCGACCGTCGACATCGGCGATGTAGGCGTCTCGAATGTTCCACTCATCCGGGACCGTCCAATCGAGCGCGCGCGTGCCGCTGGGAACCTCGTGCAACGCAAGTGACGGGAGCAGCGTCTTAAGGTATGCCAGCGTTGTGCGCACACCATCGCCGGTGAGACTGCGACAGATCGGAAAGAGCTCAGTGGCCCATCGATGCAGATCGGCTCCCGTGTCCATCAGAGGCACGTCTGCCTCGTGAGGTGGGCTAACCGGCATGGTCAATGCTGTACAGCAGACCCTCGGCCTTTCCATCGTCGATGACGCGTTCCACCGAGAGAAAGAGCGGATCCGCGTCGATGACTCGGAGCCCCGTTCCCTCGCCGGGGCGATCGCCGCTGTAGAGCGACTGTTTCCAGAGCAATTCGCCCATCGGGTCGACGTCAGTCTTCACACCCTTCTCGAGATCTCGTACGAAGAGGCCGTACTCCCGCCGGGATGTGACGCCCGAAGAGTCGGTGTAGTCGCCCGCGAAGCTCTTGTGAAAACGGTACGGAACGTTCTTCATCTCTTCGACGTGATGGTAGAAGGTCATGCTGTGCTGGTCGGGAAGATCAAGGATCGCGATACGGCCGCCAACCGCGCGGAGCTTCGCAAAGGGTGAATCAGCACCATATCCACTGTAGTTGTCGATGCCCGCGAACTCACCGGACCGCGCACCGATCACGGCGAAGGAATAGATGGGATGCCCAGTGCGGACAGCCCCGTGCAGCTGGCGCGCGGTCTCGGTGAGCACGCCCATCTGGCTCGGACTGGTGCGGATATCGAAGGCGACGCCTTCCGTGAACTGGAAGTTGAACAGAGGGAAGAGCAACGTCCCGGCGTCACCGACTGCTTCTCTGAAGCTCGCGAGCACATCATCGACCGTGCCCGACATTCCGCCCTGTACGCAACGCCGGACGGTACGCCGCAGGCTACTGTGGATCAGGACCACGTCGCCATTCTGTATCCCCGCGTGGCGCCAATCCTCAGCGAGCGAGCTCACGGCCTGATCATCCATCACATCTCCTCGTGTCCCAACGCATCATGGTCCAGACAATCCCCGGTCTAACTCGTGTGTTTGCGGCGCCGGAGGGTGGAGGTTGCCATACTGCGGCCCTGGCGAGCTTGATCGCGGCGCCGCGCCACGCGACGCTGCTGGCCGGTCAACTCCGCCACGGGCGCGGCTATCGCCCAGACAGCTTCCGCTGCCATCGACCTCGCGAGCAGTGCTCCGGCGAAACGTCGCCGGCGGAGGTCAAGAGCGTGCCGGGCGGCACCGGCGGGCCATGCTGCGGCGATCGCCTCGAGACGCGCCGCGACCCGTGCGGTGGCGTGGCCGTCGACACGGCCGAGCGCGCCTTCGTACCATGCGGCGCAGGCGGGTCCCGGGTTCACACTCCGATCCCGCAGCAGCGCCGCGAGGCTCTCCGCAGATGATGCCTGGTGCAGGCATTCGTTCGGTGCCTCCTCGAAGGGAATCAAGCGCCCTCGAAATCGCTCGTACTCGTCTCCCCAGGCTGCATAGATGACGGACTTCCGCGCGGCGACGGCCTCGTACAGGGCAGTGGTCTGAAAACCGACCACCGCATCCGACGCGATGATCAGTTCCCGAGTATCGCTCCCGAAATCCGCCACTGAAAATCCGTGGCGCCACAGTACGCCGGCCTCGCGCGCAAGCCGGGCTGATTCGGCTTCCTGGTTCTGCTGCGGGTGGCACTTGACGATGACCTGGCATGCGCCCGAACGCGCCGCGGTCATGAGCACCGCCTCGGTTTCGTCGCGAAGTTGCTTCCAGGTGGAGGGCCGCCGATCGCCGGGGCTGGGGGCATACGCGTCGAGCATGTACGAGAGCAGCAGCACCTGAGGGCGCGGATTCGGGCTCGTGGACGTCTGCGCCGCGTACACGTCGAAGCGCGGTTGACCGGTCACCTCCACGCGGCTCGCATCAGCTCCGGCACGGAGCCAGAACTCCCTATGCCGTTCACTGCACACCGTCATGAGGTCGGAGATGAAAGGTGCTGCCGCGCGCATGTGTGCGCTGTGCACCTGCATGGTGCCCACCGAGACCGTCGTCTCCTTCTGCACAACGACAACCGGGATCCCGAGCGTATGGGCAACGCTGGGGAGACTGCGAACATAGAAGAAGGTGTCCGAAGGCAGCACGATGACGTCAAAGGCCTGCTCGAGATACAGGCGGCGCACCTCACCGAACAGCCATCGCGCGTACTGACGTCGCGCATATTCCAGGTCGGGGCGATTGTAGGCGTCGAGGCTGGTGGCCACAGCACCACCGAGCATTCGCAGGGCCGGCCCGCGGAGGCGTTGATACGGGAACCGGCGGACATTCAACCGCGGATGCGCTTCCAGGGCGCGAAGATCCTGGTCGGAGTAGTGGTCCAGGGCCAGAACCTGGAGACGTTCCATCAGGGCACCCGTCGCACGGGGCGGAGGAATCCGAAGAGCGATCCACGCTCTTCGGCGCTCATCGCAAATCGGGCGACACCCAGAACGTAGACGATGCCCGCTGGAATGCAGCATGCGGCGATCGTGATCAGCTGCGCCGGCTGGATGAACCAGGCCGTGGCCGCCAGGAGTGCGGCAAAGACCAGTGCCCAGACGACCACCGGCAAGATGGCCTCTCGAACGAATTGCCCTATACCCATCGAAAGCAAATTGAGCGCCAGCCGGATGTACAGCGGTGCTGTAATGCCGAAACCAACAAGCGTGCCAATGATCACCCCGGAGATTCCCAGAGGATGGACCAGCGCGATTGAGATCACGAGGTTGATCCCCGTGGCGGCAGTCGCGTAGAGCGCAACAGTTCGCACTCGCCCCAAACCGATCAGGATCGTGTGCGCGATGGTCGCCGAACTGATGACAAGCTGATACACGAGGAAGAGTTCTGTCGGGCCGCTCATGTAGGCGTACTGGCCGCCGACCCAGGCGATGATGAGCGGTCGCGCAAGGATCATGGCGGCGAGGGTGGCGGGAAATGCGAGTGCCAGTGTGTAGCGTGTGCCGCGAATCAGCAGCGCGCGTAATCGCACCGTCGACTCCATCGCCGACAGGTTGGCTGCCGCCGGTACCACGGCCTGGGTGGTGAAGGAAAGCGGGTATGAGGCGGCGCTCTGGAGCCGGTTGGCGATGTCATATCCGGTGAGCACGCGGACGGGAGCTGCCGTCGCGAGGATCACCTTGTCCATCTGAGCCCAGATCACACCGCTGATGGCGGCCACGAAGGCCCATCCGCTGAAGCCCGCCAGGGGTCTGAGCCCTGCGCGGCTGATGAGATGTGGAGAGATGCGGAGCTCCGGGCAGGAGAGCCGCGCCATGAGCGCGTATCCGAGCGCGGAGAAGAGGCTGCCGGCGACAGTGACGGCACCGAATGCAATGACGCCATGTCCGGTACCGAGAACGGCCACTACCGCGACGGCGTACAGCAGTTGCCGGGACATGTCGACGGCTTTGATCCGTCCATATCGCTGGAGTCCCTGCAGCAGACCGTAGAAGGCGAGTCCTGGGAGGCTGAACAGCGCCTCCCCCGCGAAGAGCACGAACAGCAGGCCCAAAGCCGTTCGAAGTGACTCCGTCGGTACGTGAAAGAGATGCGACGCCACGACTGCCAGGACGAGCAGGACGAGGGCTGCGCAGACTCCGGTACCAAGCAGGATGGCCAGCGCGGAGCTCACAACCTGGCTCATGCGCTCGCGATCGCCGCGGCCGTCAGCGTCAGCGATGAAACGGCTGACCCCTGCCTGCAGCCCGAGATCGGAGATGCTCAGATAGCCGGCAGAGACGGAGAAGCTCAAGGCGAGCACGAACACGCCGTACGAGGTCATGCCGAGCGTCCGGATCGCGAAGGCGACCACGAAGAAGTTGATGAGCAGCGACAGCACGCCCACGACGCCACTGATCAGGGTGTTGCGGAAGACCCTGCGGCCGTGCGCTATCTCCGGCGGCAGATCGACGGTCGTCATGCTGCGACCTGCATCATCCCCCGACATGTTCGCGTCGCGCAGCGTCGCGCTGAGCGTGGTATCGCTCGTTTCGCAACGGGAGCCCAGTCTGGTCCCGGAGCGCAGGGTCGAGCTCGAAGGCTGCCACGACCGCGGCGAGGCCAGGAGGCGGCGTGGCCGGAAGCTTCGAGAGCAGAGCCTCCACGCGCGCAAGGTCGGCGGGAACGTCGACGGTCAAACGGATCCAGGAGAGGTCGCGATCGCAGGCGACGCGCACGATGCGAAACAGGTCGGGCCGCTCGCGCGTCAGAGCCGTCACGTGTTCGCGCAGGTAGTCCGCGTTTGCCTCCGCGTCAAGACGCTGCAGGCATGCATCCGTGAAGACCTCGCAGTCATATCCCTCCGGAAACGTCGGCGGCTCAACGTTGCTCGCGTAGTCGGCGTCATCGCGGCTTCGGGCGCTGATGACCGAGTCCACCACGGCCGGATCGGTCAGCGGACAGTCGGCGGTGATGCGGACGATGACGTCCGCGTCGTGCTCGCGTGCAGCCATCACATAGCGGGTCAACACATCATCCTCGGGTCCGCGGGTCACGCCGGCACCGGACGCGCACGCGAGGGTCGCAACCTCGTTATCGATGGTGCCATCGGTCGTCGCGACCACGACTCGGTCGACAAGCGTTGCGCGCGAAACGCGTTCGATGATGTGGGCGAGCATCGGCCGGCCCTGGAGCGGCGCCAGCACCTTGCGCGGGAAGCGTGTCGACCCACAGCGCGCCTGGATCACGGCAACTGTGGTCATGAGCCGGCTCGAGCGGCGACGAGGTGCCGGATCGCATCAGCGACTCGCGCGGCGCCGCACCCATCGACAAGTGCGCGACCGCGAGCTGCCATCTCCATCCGCCGTGGAAGATCATCGAGGAGCGCAAGGCACGCGTCCGCGAGGTTCGCCGCATCCACAACAACGGCACAACCCGCGGCTTCGAGCGCCGCAGCCTGCGCGGCCTGGTTGCTCACCGCAGCAGTGATCACTGCGGGGCACCCGACGCACGCGGCCTGCACCGCCGTTGTTCCCGCGGCGCCGACATAGACGGTGGCCGTGGCGAGACCGTCCGCGAGATCCGGCGGTGCTTCCAGCAGACGCTCGCGCAGCAACGCCCGCTCGTCCATGTCGAGTGAGTCGGGCCCGACGACCCTGGTCACCTGCACGACGGGGTCGCGCTCGAGGAGTGTGTGACTGACCGAGCGTCCGAGATCCGTGGGATCGGTTGCGCCAGTCGATACCAGGACAGTCCTCGGTTCGCGGCCGTGCCGCAGTGCCAGCTCGCGAGCCTCCACAACGGACTCGCGGATGAGCGCGTACGCCGCGCCACCGAGAAAGGCGCCGGCGCCCTCGGGTCGCAACGCTCCGCCGCCAGGAGCGGGGTTCACCGCCAGGTCGCAGGCTGCCGGGAGACAGAGGTCGTCGACGACCGAGAGCGGTGCGCGATCGCGAAGCCGGCGCTGCAGCGCCACGTCGAAGACGTATCCGTCAAGTACGACCACATCGAAGGGCACGGACGCGCCGGCAACCGCGGCCACGCGTGCCGGCGTGTCTCCTGCAGCCTCCAGTGGCGCATGACCGCGATCGGCGACGCGCTGCCGGATCACCACGTCACCCTGCGGGATCAGCATCGAGACCTCCACATCAGGTTCGAGCGCATCCGCGAGCGCGAGCATCCGCTCAAGATGCCCCAGCCCGACGCCCCGGCCGCAGTCAGCGGCGAGCAACGCCCGCGGGGTCACGACCTGACCGCGCCGCCCGCCGCCCACACATGGATCCGCTGCAGGGCGAGCACGACATCATCCTGATCCGAAACGGTCATGGCGGGGTAGAGCGGGAGCGTTACCAGGCGATCGCACAACTGCTCGGCGCGCGGCGCCGTGCATGGAACGCCGCCTCGCTCGCGGTAGAGGGTGAGGAGATGGACCGCGGGGTAGTGCAGCGTTGCCTCGATCCCCTCCGCGCGCAGCGCGTCGATCACCGAGTCTCGATCGCAGCCGAACGAGTCGGGGTCGATCTCGATCGGATAGATGTGCCACGCGCTTCGACGCCCGGCCGGACGAGGTGGCAGGCCAACGCCGGGAAGGTCGATGAGGATCGCGTCGTACCGGTCGGCAATCTCGCTCCGTTCCGCGACGACGCCTTCAAGGCGGCGCAGCTGCGAGATGCCGAGCGCCGCCTGGATGGCGGTCATCCGGTGGTTGTCGCCGAGCATCGTGACGTCGTACTTCCAGAGCCCGCCGATGCGCTCGTCGGCGGTGCTGGTCATTCCGTGGTTGCGCAGCTTGCGAATGCGATCCGCGATCTCTGCGTCGTTGGTCAGGCACGCGCCGCCTTCACCGGTGGTGATCTGCTTCACCGGGTGGAAGCTGAGCGTGGTGATGTCGGCGAGGCCGCCGACCGGGCGGCCATCCAGCGACGCGCCGAGGGAGTGAGCGCTGTCCGCGATCACCGGAAGCGGACGTGGCAGCGCTGCTTTCAGCGCCGCGACATCTGAAGGGAGTCCCGAGTAGTCGACGGTGATCACCGCCTTGGTGCGCGGTGTCACCGCGCGCGCGACCGAATCCGGGTCGAGGCAGCGGTCCTCGCCGACGTCCGCGAACACCGGGACGGCACCGGTGCGAAGTACCGCGTTCGCGGTGGCGACGAACGTCAGCGGCGTCGTGATCACCTCGTCGCCCGGTCCGATGCCGAGCGCAAGGACGGCGAGATCGAGGGCCACGCTGCCGTTGGCGACTGCGACAGCGTGTTCCACCTTGCACCTGGCCGCGAGCGCGTGCTCGAAATCGGCGATCAGCGCTCCACCCGTGAGTGTCCCCGAGCGCAGCGCCGCGACCACCGCGGCAATGTCGGCTTCATCCATCTGGTGGCGGCCATAGGGAAGCGGCTGGACTCGTATCGGCGTGCCGCCGGCAATGGCCGGCGGACTGGTGACGCTCATCCGACTGGTGCCGGCACCGTCGTGGTCGCGTGCGGCACCGTGGCGAGCAACCCGCGAAGCTCGGCGATGTCCAGCCATTGCGTGTTGCGGTCGCTGCTGTAGACGAAGTCTTCCGCAACGGGTGTCCCGTCGCCTGTGTCAAGCGGGCTCCAGAAGGCGTGTTCCGGCTCGACGACGTAGCACCAGCCCTTGTCGACCGTGTGGCGCGCTTCTTCGGGAGTGATCAGCGATTCGTGCAACTTCTCTCCGGGACGGATTCCCGTGTAGCGGATCGGCAGTCCCGGGGCGATCGCCTCGGCGAGATCCAGCACCTTGGTGCTCGGGATCTTGGGCACGAACACCTCACCGCCGGACATCGCGATGAAGCAGTCGGCGACGAACTGGACCGCCTGGTCGAGCGTGATCCAGAAGCGGGTCATGCGCTCATCGGTGACGGTGAGCTCACCGGCGCCGGAGGCGGACTGGTCACGAAAGAGCGGGACCACACTCCCGCGTGAGCCGACGACGTTGCCGTAGCGCACGCATGACAGGCGGGTGGCGTGCTTGCCGGCGTACACGTTCGCCTGGACGAAGAGCTTCTCCGCGCACAGCTTGGTGGCGCCGTACAGGTTCACGGGGCTCACCGCCTTGTCGGTACTCAGCGCGAGTGCTCGGGGCACGCCCGCATCGAGGCAGACCTCGGCGACGTTCTGGGTGCCGAGGATGTTGGTCTTGATCGCCTCGAACGGGTTGTACTCGCAGACCGGCACGTGTTTCAGGGCGGCCGCGTGGATGACCACATCGGCGCCCTCGATGGCGCGGCGCAGCCGATCCCGATCGCGCACGTCGCCGATGAAGAAGCGAAGCCTCGGGTCGTCGAACTTCCGCTCCATGTCGGTCTGCTTCAGCTCGTCGCGGCTGAAGATGCGGATGGCCGCGGGATTCCACTTCTCGAGCGCGGTACGCGTGAAATGCTGGCCGAAGGAGCCGGTGCCCCCCGTCAGCAGGATGGTCCGGCCCTCGAAATGATTCACAGTCGATCCTCTTTTAGCGCCCGCATGCCTCCGGGGTAGCCTAAGGGACGCCAGCCGGAATGCGCAGAACGCCGTTTTGCCTCAGTCCACTAGCCTTTCATACCTGGGCCGCCGTCCTCGACGAGCCACCCGCCGCAGCCCGCACGCGCCACTTGCAGGAGCCACCTGATGGAACTCGCCCTTCACTTCATGAACTTCACACTTCCAGGTGGGAGCAAAGCCATCGGTCCAACGCTGGCGGCGACCGCCCAGGCCGCCGAGGAATCCGGCTGCTCGACCTTCACCATGATGGATCACTGGTTCCAGATGGAGGGGTTCGCAACCGCTCAGGACCCGATGATGGAGGGGTACACCTCACTTGGCTTCGTTGCCGGGAAGACCGAGCGGATCACCCTCTCGCTCATGGTCACGGGGGTGACGTACCGCTACCCGGGTCTGCTCGCCAAGACCGTGACCACGCTCGATGTTGTCTCCGGCGGCAGGGCGATGCTCGGGATCGGGGCGGCGTGGTACGAGCGTGAGCACCTCGCGCTCGGCGTGCCCTTCCCCCCGATCGCCGAGCGCTTCGAACGGCTCGAGGAGACGATTCAGATCTGCAACCAGATGTGGAGTGACAACGACGGTCCGTACGACGGGAAGCACTACCACCTCGCGGAGACCCTCTGCCACCCGGCGCCGGTTCAGCAGCCTCGTCCGAAGATCCTCATCGGCGGTGGCGGCGAGCGCAAGACCCTGAAACTCGTGGCCCGCTACGCGGATGCGTGCAACCTCTTCGCGCTGGGGCCGCAGGAGGTCAAGCGGAAGCTCGACATCCTGGCCCAGCACTGCGAGAACGAGAACCGTGACATGGCCACGATCAAGAAGACCATCCAGGGGGCGGCCGACCCCATCAAGGATCCCGACGGCTTCCTTCGCGAGATGGAGGAGTACGCAAAGCTGGGGATCGCGATGGTCGGAGTGCGCAATACATCACCCGACCCTGTGGCGACCGCACGGGGCCTTGCGGAGCTCGTTCCCCGTCTCGCTCAGATCGGGCCGTCATAGGGATTCGCCCGGCAGACACTCGCCGGAAGGTTCCCAGTACCAGTGCGCATGGTTTTTCGTCCCCCCGACGCCGGGCGGTAGGAATGAGGCGGTGAAGGACCAACGCATCCGGGCCTTCGACACCCGTGCGCTCTACTCGGCGCTGGACGGCAGGCGGACCGAGCTGGGCATCAGCTGGCCCAGGGTCGCCGACGAGCTATGGGAGCTGTCGTCGGAGCTGAACGCTCGTCGCAGGGACCATCCGATCAGCCCCTCGACATTGACGAACATGGCGACGAACCCACGGACCTCGTGCCAGCACGCCCTTTTCATGCTCCGGTGGCTCGGGCGGACTCCAGAGAGCTTCCTCATCGGTGCACCAGGTGAGGAAGCGCGCTTTGCGCTCCCCGAGGCTGGTCGCGACCGCCGGCTGCGGTGGGCGCTGAAGCCCATGTACGTCGCGATGGACGAGAAGCGACGGGCGGAAGGGCTGACCTGGTCCGATCTCGCCGCGATCCTGCGTTGCACCTCGAACCAGCTCACCGGCCTGCGCACGGCGAAGTTCGCCACCGGCATGGACCTCGCCATGCGCATCGTCCAATGGCTCGGCCGGCCGGCGGCCGACTTCGTCTACACGGCGATCTGGTGAGTCAGCGCCCAGCGCGTGCCGAAGGCGGTCAACTGGCCGTGCGTCGTCAGAAGGCGAGGTACTGATGGACGGATCGCACTGAGGCCGAGCCCTCACCCACGGCAGCGGCCACCCGCTTCGTGGATCCCGATCGCAGGTCGCCAACGGCGAAGAGGCCGGGGTGGCTGGTCTCGAAGGGCAGTGGCAACCGGGCCAGCGTCTGCCAGGTCTCACCGAGCTGGTCTGCACTGAGCGAGAGGTCCGTCAGCACAAAGCCTCGGTCGTCAAGGGCTGCGCAGTCGGTGAGCCAACCCGACGAGGGATCCGCGCCGATGAACGAGAACAACCCGGCGCATGGGACGACGGCCTTGCCGTCGGGACCATTGAGAGTCACCGTCCGCAGGGTCTCGTCCCCGTCCACAGCTTCGATGGTCGTACGTGTCCGCAGGGTGATGTGCGAGTCGGCCTCGATCCGATCGGCCAGGTAGCGCGACATGTCCTTGCCGAGATCTGTGCCTCGGATGGCGAGCGTGACCGGGCATCCGCCCTGGCTCAGGAAGATGGCCGCCTGGCCGGCTGAGTTGCCACCCCCAACGACCACAACAGGCGAGAGGCCGCACATGCGTGCCTCCACCTCCGTGGCGGCGTAGTACACGCCGTTGCCTTCGAAGTCGCTCAGCCGTGAGGCCTCCAGACGGCGGTAGGACGCGCCGGTTGCGGCGATGACGGCCCGTCCCGCGACCTCGGTTCCGTCGTTCAGCCGCGCCACGAGATGCCCCGCGCGGGTTCCGAGCGAGACGACCGTGCACGGGGTGGTGAGGCTGGCGCCGAACTTCTCTGCCTGGATGATCGCCCGCGTGGTGAGGTCCGCGCCGGAGATGCCCATGGGAAACCCCAGGTAGTTCTCGATCCGTGAGCTCATCCCTGCCTGCCCGCCGGGTGCGGTCATCTCGACGCCGAGCGTGCTCAGCCCCTCGGAGGCTCCGTAGACGGCCGCAGCCAGCCCGGCCGGCCCGCCCCCGACCACGACCAGGTCGAAGCAGCGGCTCGGCAGGCTGTCCACGGTGAGTCCGAGGTAGCCGGCCACGATGCCCGGGGTGGCCCGGCGCAGCACGGTGCCACTGGCGATAACGATGGGCAGCTCCGTCGCGGCGATGCCGAAATGCTCGAGCAGCCCTTCGACGTGGGGGTCGCGATCAGCATCCAGCCACTCGTGGGGGACACGGGTCCGGGTCAGGAACTCCCTGATGCTGAGGGATTCCGGTGAGAACTGTGACCCGATGACCCGCGTCGCAGGCGCTGCGCCCGTCATGAGCAACTGTCGCCGGGCCACAAACGCGGCCAGGATCGTGTTTCCCAGCCGGGGGTTTGTCGCCATCAGCTGCCGCAGCCGGTCTCGTGAGACCGCGATCACCTCGCCGCCTGTGACAACTCGAGCGGAGACGAAGACTCGCAGCCCGCTCAGCATGTTCAGCTCGCCAAGAAACCGCCCGGGCCCGTGGTGAATGATGACCCGCTCTTCACCGTCGACCTCCACCACGATGTCGACCTCAGCGGTCACCATGACGAAGAAGTCGTACGCAAGGTCGCCCGCGTGGTAGAGGTACTCGCCCTCGCTGACCTGGCGACGAGTCCCCAACTCGGTGACCAAGGCCATGTCTGCCGCATCCAGCGTTGCGGTGGCCTCTTCGTCGTATTCCATGGTGCGGACGATACCGCCACCCGCGAGGGCAGCCGAGGATGACACGGTCCTCCCTCGACTGACGTGTCTCGCGGAAACGGTGGCGGCTACTTGCGGTAGCTGCCGTTGCGGAACTCTTCGACGAGTCCCGGGTGGGTCGGCTGCCAGCCGAGTTCGTCGCGCGCCCTGGTCGCCGTGATGGCCTGGTCGAGCAGCAGCACCTCGGCGAAGGCAGGGCCGAGCCGCGACCGCGCCTCTTCGTCGGACCCGGGGACCGCCCCAGGAGCACCGACGGCGACGGCAGCCGCTTCGGTCAACTCAGCGACGGTGGGATTCAGACCGTTTCCGATGACGTAGTAACCTCGCGCGGCGTCGTCTTCCAGCACACGCCGGAACGCCGCCGCCAGGTCAGCGACGTGGACTTCGGGCCAGTGCTGCCGACCGTTGCCGAGCATGATCAAGTTGCCATCAGCGTCCCGGGGAGATGCGAGCACGAGCCCGGGGACACCGCCGCCACCGTCGCCGTACGCGGTGCTTGAGACGATCACGATGCCGCGCATCCCGGTCGCGCCCAGCACCCGGCGTTCGATCGGTTCCTTCCAGGCCACCAACGGCGGCGCGTTGAACGGCGAGTCATCGCTGATCGAGGTGTTCGATCCGAAGACCCATGCCCCGCTGATCTGGGCATAGGGCTTGCCCGACCCATCGAATGCCGCGATAGCCGCGTCCGCGATGGCCGAGTCCAGGTTCGCGCTCGTGGCATCGCCGGGACTGGCGGTATGGACCGCGCCATCGGCTTCGCTGAACAATTTGACGACGGCCGGTCGGTCGTAGAGGTCGACGATGGTAGGCGTCGCGCCGCGCGCGCTGACGGTGGCGGCCTGAGCGTCATCGCGAACGAGAGCGGTCACTTTGTGGCCGTTGGACTGGAGTTCGGCCAGGATGTGGGATCCCACGAATCCGGTTGCTCCGGTGATTGCGATCTTCATGGCTCTTGCCTCCTGACGCTCGTTCCGTGACTTTCCATGTCAAGTGAATCCTAGAAGGCGAGCACTTGCCGTGTCAAGTCAACCGGCAACGCGCGGGTACCGAAACGTCAATACAGCGCTTCAAATTCCTCAAATCCCTCAGCATCCCCCTTGACTCGGTAAGTAAGCCGCTATGATTCCGGTGTGAACGAAGCCGGCAGCGGTGCAGGCAACCAGGACACCGTCCAGTGGCTCACGGCCGACGAGCTCGACTCGTGGTTATCCGTGGTGCGACTGATGACCTGGCTTCCCTGGTCGATCGATCAGCAGCTCCAGCGTGATTCCAAGCTGGCGATGGTCGAATACCAGGTGCTCGCGATGCTTTCGGAGAGCCCGCGACGAACGATGAGGATGAGCTCCCTGGCGGAGGTCACCAACGCGTCGCTGTCGCGCCTCTCGCGGGTCGTCAAACGGCTCGAGGATCGAGGGTTGGTCCGCCGCGAGCCTGATCCCTCCGATGGGCGATTCACGCTGGCAATCCTCTCCGACGACGGCTTGCAAACCATCGTCGACGCCGCCCCTGCGCACGTCGCACACGTCCGCTCGCTCGTCATCGACGCCCTGTCGTCCGAGCAACTCCGAAGGCTCGGACGCGACGCAGCGCGGATCATGTCGCGCATCGACACGTCTCCCGTCAACTGAGCTCGAGCCGAGAGTGGAGCGGAGGGGATTCGAACCCCTGACCTCTGCCGTGCGAGGGCAGCGCTCTCCCAGCTGAGCTACCGCCCCGTGTCGCGGTCACGCGAGGCGTTTTGCAGTATAGGGCGGGCGCTCGAAGCGCCTATGACGCCGTGCGCGTCGCGAAGAAGGTTTTCACCGCCTCGGCGAGCGCCGGCAGGTTGAAGGGCTTGGGGAGCATTCCGTCGGCGCCGGCGAGCCGCGCGGCCTCGGCCTCCTCGGAGAGGGCGCTGAACATGAGCACGGGCGTCTGGGCGGTGGCAGCGTTCGCCCTGATCCTGCGGCAGGCCTCGATGCCGTCGATGCCGGGCATCATGATGTCCAGGATGATCAGGTCAGGAACTTCTGCCTCGGCCATCCTCACCGCCTCGTTGCCATCGGAGACGGTCGACATCTCGTAGCCCTCGAGGTCGAGGTATCGGGAGACCACGGACAGGACGCGCGGGTCATCGTCGGCGAGCAGAACGCGCGGCCGGGACATCGCCCTCATGGTAAGCAGGCGCCGTCAAAAGGGGCGGCTCGCGTCCATTCCTTTACAGACCGGACTCCGATGGATGCGAGGGGCCTGCGGAGGCGCCTGCGATGTGGCCGATGGCTATACTCGCCCGCAGGCATGTCGAGTACCCCGGCGTCCCTGGTTCTTTTCGGGATAGCGGTCGCCGCGTACACACTCGCCGTGGTCGCATTCGTCCTCCACGTGGCCTTCCGCAAGCGGATTCTCGGCGACATCGGGATGGCCCTCGTATTGATCGGCTGGCCCATTCACTTCGCCTCGATCTTCACCCGGGCATTGGAGGCCGGCCACTGGCCGCTCGGCAACATGTACGAGTACTCCACGGGGATCGCGTTCGTGATCGTCACCGTGTGCGTGATCCTCATGGTCAGGGCCCGGATGCGCCTGATCGGGCTGCCGGCGATGATCGTGACGGTCGCCCTCATGGGCGTGGCCTACATGCTCTACGTGCCTCCCGGACAGCTGGTGCCGGCCCTGCACAGCTACTGGCTGACGATCCACGTGACGGCGATGGCCACCTCGTCGGCGATCCTCAGCTTCGCGTTCTTCTTCGGGATGGCGTACCTGGGGCGGCGCTGGGCCGACAACCGGCTGCTTGCCGTGGCCCCGGCGGCCGTGCCGGCGAGCGTCAGCAGCGGCGGCGTGGCCACCATGACCATGGGCGGTGGCGGATCAGGCGGTGGGGGCTTTGGCGGTGGTGGTAGCGGTGCCCGGAGTGGCTTAGCGCTGTGGCTGCAGCGGGCACTCCCCAAGGCGGGACTGCTGGACAGCTGGAGCTACCGCTTCGTGATGATCGGTTTCCCCATCTGGACGTTCGGGGTGATCTGCGGCGCCATCTGGGGTGAGCACGCCTGGGGCCGGTACTGGGGATGGGATCCCAAGGAGACCTTCGCGTTCATCACCTGGGTCATTTTTGCCATCTACCTGCACGCCCGCGTGACCTACGGGTGGAAGGAGAAGCGCGCCGCGATCATCACCGCGTTCGGGTTCGCAGCCATCCTCTTCACGCTGTACGCGGTCAACCTCTGGATCGCCGGGCTGCATTCGTACGCTCGCGCCTGAGAGTCGCGACTACCGGTAGGGGCTGCAAGGGTTTTCGGTGCTCTTCGACGCGCGCAGTCGTGCCGTATCGCGAGCTGAGCCCGCCCGAATGACCGGCGTGCTTGTACGTTCCACCATGGAGGCGCAACGCGCAGCGAAGAAGAGGAGACTGCGTCGCGGCTAACCGCGGCGCGCCCACCTCGTCTTCTTGAGCATCTTCTTATGCTTGTGCTTGCGCATTTTCTTGCGCCGCTTCTTGATAACGGAACCCATCTGTCACGGACTATAGCGGTCCGAGACGCGAGAAGGCCTCGCGCAGCGTGGCCGCGGTGGTCTCGAGATCCTGCGGCAGCACCTTGACATCGCCGATCACCGGCATGAAATTGGTGTCCCCGGCCCAGCGTGGCACAACATGTTGATGTACGTGCTCGGTGCTCGCGCCGGCGGCACCGCCCTGGTTGATGCCGATGTTGAAACCGTCCGGGTGCATCACCTCGCTCAGCACGCGGATCGCGCGCTGGGTGGAGGCAAAGAGGGCCGAACCCTCATCAGTGGTCATCGCGATGACATCGGGTGTGTGGCGAACCGGTACCGCCATCACGTGACCACTCGTATACGGAAAGCGATTCATGAGGATGAACGCGAGCTTGCCCCGGTCCACGACCAGGGATTCGTCCTCGCCGTTGGCGGCGGCGCAGAGGAAGCACGCATTCCCCATTCCGGACGGTGCACCCGAGACATAGGCCATCCGCCACGGTGCCCAGAGATGCTTCACGCGAGACGACGTTAGCGGACCACTCCCCTGGTGTGGAGGCTCTGCGCTCAGAGCAGCGTCAGGGTCACCTCGACGTTGCCCCGCACGGCATTGGAGTACGGGCACCTCTGCTCAGCTTCGGCAATCAATGCCTCGGCCGCCTCCCGGTCAGGAAGCGACGGCAGCTTGATGAGCAGCTCGACGGCCAGCCCGAGGCGTCCGGATTCGATCCGGCCGATCCCGACCCGGGCGGTCACGACGGCATCTTCGACGTCGAGGCCTTTGCGCCGCGCGATGCCGAGCATGGCGTTCTCCCAGCAAGCGCCGAACCCGAGCGCGAAGAGTTGCTCGGGGTTTGTCCCGCGGGCGCCGTCGCCGCCCAACTCCTTGGGCGACGTGAAGTCGACCTCGACGACGCCGTCGGAGGTGGCGCCATGGCCGCGGCGGCCGCCGGTCACCGTTGCCTCGGCCGTGTACAGAATCCGTGGACGCTGATCGATATCGCTCATAACTCCTCCGAAAACCGCACGTCAGAATGCACGACCAATCTTAGGAGCGACGCTGCGGACCGCGGAGCCGCCCAGACGATCGTCAGATCGTGACGGCGATCTTGGTTCGAACCTGCTCGGAGAAGTGGCAGGCGGCGAGGTGGCCGGCGCCCTTGAGCTCGAGCTGCGGTTCGACGTCGGCGCACACACCGGGAACCTGCGCAATCGGACAGCGAGTGTGGAACCGGCAGCCCGACGGCGGGTTGAGCGGCGAGGGGATCTCGCCCGTCAGTTCGACGAGCCTGCGCTTCGACTCGATGCGCGGGTCCGGGACCGGGATGGAGGAGAGGAGTGCCCGCGTGTACGGGTGTTCTTGCGAGGTGTACAGGTCCTCGCTCGGCGCGATCTCGCAGATCCTGCCCAGGTACATCACCATGACGCGGTTGCTGATGTGCCGGACCACGGAAAGGTCATGCGCGATAAAGAGATACGTGAGCTCGAATTCGCGCTGCAGGTCCTCCAGCAGGTTGATGATCTGGGCCTGGATGGACACGTCGAGCGCCGACACCGGCTCGTCGCAGATGATCAGCTTGGGGTTGAGCGCGAGCGCGCGTGCGATGCCGATACGCTGGCGCTGACCGCCGCTGAACTCGTGCGGGTAGCGGTTGTTGAAGTACGGATTCAGTCCCACGGTGCGCAGCAACTCCTGCACGCGCACGTCCTTGGCCCGTCCCTTGATCATCTTGAAGTTGACGAGCGGCTCCGCGATGATGTCGCCGACGGTCATGCGCGGGTCGAGTGATGCGTATGGATCCTGAAAGATCATCTGCAGCTGCTTGCGCTGCTGACGCAGCTTCTCGCCGTGCAGCTGGGTGATGTCGACGCCGTCGAGGTAAACCTCCCCGGAGGACACCGGGATCAGTTGCGTGATCAACCTCCCGAGCGTCGACTTGCCGCACCCCGATTCACCAACCAGGCCAACGGTTTCACCGGGCATGATGTCGAAGCTGACGCCGTCGACAGCTTTCACCGATGCTCCGCCACCGGCGCCGAAATGCTTCACCACGTTGACAACACGGAGCAACGGCTCCACGGTTGGGGCGACCCGTGCTGCGGGTGCGACGATGGTGTCAGTCACCGACCGGCTCCGCAATCGCCACGGGCACTTCGGCAGCGGGCAGCGTCCGTCCCGCTGGATGCACACCGCTCGCAGCACCGGGGCTCGTGTCGATGATGTCTCCTGCGCCCATGTCGGCATAGGCTCGTTCCATCGTCACCCAGCACGCGGCGTGCTGCGCAGGTGCGACCTGCTCGATGGGTGGCGACTCGTTGAAGCACCGCTCCACCCGGAAGGGGCAGCGCGGGTTGAACTTGCAGCCCTGGGGGAGGTCGATGAGGTCGGGCGGCAGCCCCTCGATGGAGAGCAGGCGGTGTCCGCGTCTGGCGTCAATGCGCGGGACGGATCGCAGCAGCGACCACGTGTACGGATGCTGCGGCGACTCGAAGATCTGCTCCACCGTTCCCTCTTCGACGATCTCACCTGCATACATGACGAGCACGCGCTTGCAGAGACCGGCAACGACACCGAGGTTGTGCGTGATCAGGATGATCGCCGCGCCGGTCTGCTCGTTGAGGTCGCGCAGCAGCTCGAGGATCTGGGCCTGGACGGTGACGTCGAGCGCCGTGGTGGGTTCGTCGGCGATGAGGAGATCCGGCTTGTTCGAGAGTCCCATGGCGATCATGGCCCGCTGACGCATTCCTCCGCTGAACTGGTGAGGAAACTGCCTGATCCGGCGCGCCGCGTCGGAGACGCGAACCTGCGCGAGCAGATCGATGCCGCGATGCTCCACCTGATTCTTGGGAATCTTGTCGTGAGCGTACATCGCCTCGTCGATCTGATACCCCACGCGGAGCACGGGATTCATGGAGCTCAGCGGGTCCTGGAAGATCATCGCGATGTCGCGCCCGCGGATGTTGCGAAACTCTTCCTTGCTCAGCTTCAGCAGGTCGCGTCCCTGGAACATGATCTCGCCACCGACCACTTTGCCCGGTCGCCCGACCAGCCCCATGACCGACATGGCGGTGACGCTCTTGCCGCACCCGGACTCGCCAACGATCCCAACTGTCTCACCCGGGGCGATGCTGAAGCTGACGTCCCGGACAGCCTTGACCTCGCCGTCGTCGGTGAAGAAGTGGGTGCTGAGGTTGCGGACCTCCAGGATGGCGTCGGTCATCGACGCTGACGCGGGTCGAAAGCGTCGCGCAAACCATCGCCGAAGAAGTTGAACGCCAGCAGCGTGAGCGAAAGCGCGACCGCCGGCCAGAGCATCATGTACGGCTCCAAGGGGAGTGCAGCATACCCCTCGGACGCGATCGATCCCCACGATGCCAGCGGGCTCGGGATGCCCAGGCCCAGGTAGCTGAGGAACGCCTCGGTGAGGATCGCGATCGGGATGACGAACGTCGCCTGCACGATGATCGGCCCCAGTGCGTTCGGCAGTATGTGTCCGAACAGGATCTTGCCGGACTTCGCACCGCTCGCCTTGGCCGCCTCGATGTACTCACGCTCGCGGATGCTGAAGGCCTGGCCGCGAACCAGGCGGGCCATGTCCATCCAGGCGGTTGCGGAGATGGCGATCATGATGTTGGCGAGCCCGCGTCCCAGCACGAGGTAGAGAACGATTGCGACGAGGATGCCGGGGATGCCGTAGAAGATGTTGATGAAGACGCTGATGACGGTGTCGACCCAGCCACGGAAGTATCCGGCGATCAGGCCCACGACGACCCCCACCGTCAGCACGATTGCCGAGGTGCCCACGCCGACGATCAGCGAGATCTGAGCCCCCTGCATCATGCGGCTCAGCAGATCGCGTCCCAGCTCGTCCGTGCCGAGGATGTGCTGACCCGATGGGGGAAGGTACGTCAGCGTATTCGGCAGGATGGTCGCGGGGTTGTACGGCGTCCAGAAGATCGCGATGATCGCGATGAGCACCAGGATCGACAGGTACACCAGAGCCGCCAGTGCGAGGCGGTTCCGGCGAAGGCGGCGGAATCCGTCACGCCAGAGTCCCACCTGTTCCCGGGCGATCGTGCCGCCCGCATATTCCTCGAAGATCGGAGTGGTGACTGTAGCCATCAGTATCGAATCCTTGGATCAACGACGGTGTACAGCAGGTCGACGATGAGGTTGGCGATGCCGATGAGCAGAGCGTAGACGGTGAACACCGCCACTGTGATGTTGTAGTCCGCGCTGAGGATGCTCTCCACAAAACGCTTGCCCAGCCCCGGTATGCCGAAGATGTTCTCGATGATCACGCTGCCCGTGATGATGCTGATGACCAGCGGTCCCAGGATGCTGATCAGTGGAATCAGCGCATTTCGCAGCGCGTGGCGCACGGTGACGACGCGGCTCTTCAGCCCTTTCGCTCGTGCGGTTCGGACGTAGTCCTGCTGGAGGACCTCGAGCATCGCGGCTCGGGTGATCCTGGTGACCTGGCCCGAGGTGTAGAACCCCAGGATGATCGCCGGCAGCGACAGCTCCACGAGCGTCCCGTATGTCCCGGTCCAGATGGCCGGGTACGAGACGACTCCGTTGGTGATGGTGGGAAGCCAGTAGCTGAAGATCAGCACGCCGAGGCCGGCGAGCACAAAGCTCGGCACGCTGTAGCCGACGACGGCGATCGAGGTGAGCGTGTAGTCGACCCAGGTGTTCTGGCGCAAGGCGGCAAGAACGCCGAAGGTTGTTCCGACGCCGATCGTGATCAGCAGCGCGGTGCCACCGAGCTCGGCGCTCACGCTCAGCTCGCGCATCACCAGCGGCGTGATCGGCAGCCCTCGAATCTGGAAGGAGACGCCCAGGTTGCCCTGGACGGCGTTGGTGAGGAAGCTCCAGTACTGCACCAGGATCGGCCGGTCAAGCCCGTACTCGTGCAGCAGCAGCTGCAAGGCCTTCCCGTGGACCCGCTCACTCTCGAACGCGTCTCCGGGAAGGCTGTGCACCGTGACGAAGACAAGGAACGACACTGCGATCAGGGTGAAGACGATCAGCGCCAACCGCTGCGCGATGTAGATCAGGGTTCCCCGGGTCAGCATCTGCGGGTCCTCCCTCGATGGGAAAGGCGAAAGGCGCCCGGCTCGGTGCCGGGCGCCTTTGATTCAGTTGTGGTGCTCGCTCCTAGTGAGCGAGGATCTTGATCTCATTCCAGTAGTGGTCGAAGGCGGTGTTCGAACCGGCTCCTTGCACGTACGGCTGGATGAGGAAGTTACCGACCGAGTAGTAGAGAGGGATGTAGACAACGTTGGCCTGAAGGATCCCGGCAAGCTGGTTGTAGAGCGGCAGCGCCTGCGCCAGGGGCTCCGTGTCAGCCT
>Ga0182015_10001509_pt1 | contig 30419 bp, 22 predicted proteins | sample 712P3MmetaG_FD_120478 | JGI IMG/M metagenome (GOLD analysis project Ga0182015, IMG submission 120478) | Permafrost microbial communities from Stordalen Mire, Sweden - 712P3M metaG | ecosystem: Environmental > Terrestrial > Soil > Wetlands > Permafrost | place: Sweden: Stordalen | collected... | reverse complement strand
GGCCCGCAACAAGCCGGGGACGCCGGGTTCATGAGCTTGTGGCTCAGCGTCTGGAGCATCGCTGTGTTGGCGCTGTTGAACAACGCCGTGCACCTCTGGAAATCTGCCTTTGCGGGAGGCCCCCTCAAAGCCGGGCTCATGGCGAGCGCGGGATTCATGACGCTGTTCTCGATTCCCTTTGTGCTGGGTGAGGTCTTCGGGCTCGTCGTGCTAGTGAGGGCGACGTCGGTTATTGTCGTAGTGATTTTGTTGATGACGGTCTTTCTGCACATCCTGTTCCACCATCTGTTGAAGGCGCCGACCAGCGCCGGCCGCAGCGTCCTCGACAAAATCGAGGGCTTCAAGATGTTCCTCGGCGCCGTCGAAGGCGATCGGATGAATCGCGTGATGCCGCCGGAAGCTACGCCGCAAGTCTTCGAGAAGTACCTGCCCTACGCCTTGGCATTGGATGTGGAGCAGGCTTGGGCAGAAAAATTCTCCGCAGTCCTGGGCGGATCCGCCGGAATTCCGGGATCGACTTCCGGCGGTTACTCACCCTCTTGGTATTCGGGCGCTGGCTGGAGCGCACTGGGAGCGGCCGGCTTCGCCAGCTCGCTGAGCTGGCAATGTGGGTGGAGAAGAGTCGAGTTGCGAACCGTGCTGCTACGGCTCATCGAACGCGAGAGCAATGAGGGGCAATCCGGAAGTTGACCGTAGGGCGGGAAAGCAATGGCAATCGTGCCCGCTAAAGTGCTCCGAAGCAAAGAACCTCTCAAGCAGAGGCCGCTTTACGCCGCATGACTCGGTGGATCTCGGTAACGAGCTGCTGTTGCCAAGAGTCATTCTTCTGAAACCAAGCCTGGGTTTCGCGGCCAAGAAGAGTCAATTCTTCGGTGGTAAGCGTCTTCCCTGTCATCACGAAGATGGGCAGATCCCTGAGCGTTTCCTGGCCTCGTATATGACGGATGACCTGGAAGCCATCCATTCCCGGCATCAATAGATCGAGCATGACGGCCCCGATTAACTTGGAAGAGAGCACCTCCAAAGCGCGGGCGCCGCTGCGAACACTTTGAGTCTCGTATCCCACCGCCCGCAGGGTCTGTTCCAACAACTCCAGCGTCCTGGGGTCGTCGTCCACGAGCAGGATGGCAGCATCATCGTCGATACGAGACGGGAGGTGCTTGTCTAAGGTCTCGAGAAGCACCGATTTGCGGATCGGCTTAACCAGGTAATCAGTAGCGCCCAAAGCAAAACCCACGCGCTTCCGGTCTACGACGGAGAGAATGATGACCGGAAGATCGCAGGTTTCCGGATCCTTGCGAAGCACGGTCAAGACATCAAAACCATCGCCGTTATCCATCAGCACATCCAGAGCAATGGCGTCCGGGCGTAGTTCTTTTGCCTTGGCGAGAGCTTCGGCTCCAGATTGGGCCATGGCAACTTGATACTCACTTCCCAGATAGTTCGCCAATAGTTCGCGGGCGGAAGCCTCATTGTCGACAATCAAGACCAGTGGCTTGCGAGGGCTCGTACCCTCGCTGACGCTGGGCCTAGGAGCTTGAGAAGAAACCGCGCCCGATCCTGCCGGCAGAGTGAAGCTAAAGCAGCTGCCCTTCCCAAGCTCACTTTCGAGAGTGATCGCACCTCCTTGTTGCTCCACGAGGCGCTTGGTGATGGCCAATCCTAAGCCGGTGCCACGATTGGCCGGATCCTGACCGATGTCCTCAATTTGTCGGAACTCTTCGAAGACGAGCTCTTGGTCTTCCGGACGAATTCCAACGCCAGTGTCCGTTACCGAAATGCGTACCTCCCTGCCCTCATCGACACAATCGATGATGATTCGGCCCTCTTGCGGCGTGAACTTAACTGCATTGCTGAGTAAGTTGTACAGCACCTGCTTGAAACGGACCCGATCGGCGTACACCGGCTGTTGCGCCAGCATGTGATGCTGAACTTCAATTTTCTTTGCCATGGCCACGGGACGGATTATGGAAAGGACCTCTGGCATGGCGTCCGAGATGCGGAAATCTTCACACCGGATTTCGAGTTGCCCGGCCTCGATCTTGGAGAGGTCGAGAATATCGTTGATCAATTGCAGTAAGTGGTCCGCGCCCTGTTTGATGTGATTTACGAAGCGCTTTTGCTTATCGTTGAGCTCACCGGCGGTTTGGTCCTCCAAGAGTCCGGAGAAACCAACAATTGCGTTAAGCGGGGTACGCAGATCGTGGCTCATGTTAGCCAGGAATTTGCTTTTCATCTGAGTTGCCCGTTCGATTTCACGCCCTCGAACCTCCAGTTCCTTGTTGGCGGCAGCAAGCTCTTCGACTTTCCTCTCCAGTTCGCCAGCCATCTGCAAGAGCTTGTTTTGCTTCTCCTCGAGATCTGCATTCATCCGCACGGCATCCATAAAGGTGGAGAAAAGCAAGTCCAGGATCTGTTGCCGCTCGGAAGTGATGAAGTATTTCTTGCCACCCAGGTAGATCTCGGCTCCCAACTTCACGCCCGAGGCGTGGCGCAACGTAAGATTCGCCAGGATATGTTCGGTCCGCGACAGCAGATACTCGGCATCGTAAGGCTTACGAATGAAGCTGTCGGCGCCACATTCCAGTGCCTTGAGCACTTCTTCGGCGGCGGTCAATGAAGTGAGAAGAACCACCGGGACATCTTTCAGTTTCTCGTCGGCCTTGATCTGTTTGCACAGGGTATAGCCGTCCATCTCCGGCATCACGATGTCGCTGATTAGAAGGGTCGGCAGTTTTTCCCGGGCCGCGGCAAGCGCTTTCCTGCCGCTATTGGTAATTCTTACGTCATATCCCTGCCCTTGCAGCAAGTGCTCGAGTCGCGCCGCCTGAGTAAGGCTGTCTTCGGCGATGAGGATGTCTACTTGTTTGCCTGTTTCTGGCGATTTCATAACTTCACTCTTCTCTCGTTGGGGCTTACCAGACTAATTACCGCTTCCGCAATTTGGTCTGGAGAAAGCACGTAACTGGCGGCGTCCAAGCTTAAGGCTTCGCCGGGCATTCCGTGTACAACTGAGCTCGCCTTATCTTGCACCAAGGTGACGGCGCCTTCATCTCTCATCAGCTTTAGTTCTTTCGCTCCATCTTTTCCCATTCCAGTGAGCAGTACGCCGATGGCGTTTCGTCCGTAGGCGTTGGCGGTCGAACGGAAAAGGTGCGAAACCGAGGGGCGGAGGCCGTTTTCAGGATCCTGTTTCGTAAGCCACAACCGGCCACCCATGCCCACGTTCATGTGCGCGCCGTCGGGAGCCAGATACACGTGCCCAGGAAGGATAAGATCACCATGGGCCGCAACCTGGACGCGAACGGCACACTCTTGCGCCAGCCAGTCCACAAACCACTGGATAAAGCCATCGGCCATGTGCTGCACAACCAGTACTGGAAGCGGGAAATCTCTGGGGAGGCGGGAGAGGATCGTTTGCAGAACTGGCGGACCTCCCGTCGATGCTCCAATGGCGACCACTTGGAATTCCGCAGCCGAATGTGCCAGTTCTACTTGCACGACGGGGGACTCTTCGCGAACCGTGTTTGCGCGTAGTGGCCGGGCCCAGCGTGTGAGCACTTTCACTTCAGACATCAGTTTCACAGCCTGAATCAGCTTTGCCGCTCTGTCTTCATATCCCACTAGACCCTGACCCACCGGGTTCGGTACCACTGCCAAAGCGCCGGCTTGGGTTGCGCGCGTAGTGGTAGTCGCTTCCCTGGTGTTGGCGCTGCCACTTACAATCACCACTGGCGTAGGACAGGTTTCCATGATCCTGCGAGTGGCATCGAAGCCGTTCATTTTGGGCAAGTGGATGTCCATGGTAATGACATCGGGCTTCAGCTGTTTTACCGCTTCGATGGCTTCCTCTCCCGACCTGGAAACACCCACCACTGTAATCTCGGGGTCGGAGCTAAGGACGTGAATCAATAACTCTCGGACTACCGGCGAATCCTCGACCACCAAAACTCTCACGATTCGCCCTTGCGCGGTTGTCATATCAGCCTTTGGATAATCTGTAACAAATCTCCGTGGTCGAAGCTGCTTTTCACGATATAGGCATTGGCGCCGACATCGATGCCGCGCTCCCGGTCCTCGCGGGAATCAAGTGCGGTGACTAGCACCACCGGCGTTTCTGAGAGTTTTTTGTCAGCGCGGATTTTCGCCGTCAGGTCGAATCCCGTCATGCGCGGCATCTCGACGTCTGAGACCACTAGATCAAACTTTCCAGCCTTGAGCGTGGTGTAAGCGTCGAGTCCGTCCACGGCGGTTCTTACTTCGTATCCCGCCGATTCCACAATGTTTTTCAGCAGCGTACGGGCAGTGATCGAATCTTCCGCAATCAGAATGGACTTCCTGGCCGCCTGCGCCGGCCGTGTGGCCGACGCCGCTGCGCCTCCAGACTTCACTGCCGACTTGATCAAATCATGTACATTTACAATGGGCACGGTTTTGCCGGTACCGAGAACGGTGGCCCCGGCCAGGTTGCGCACCCGGGAAAGCTGTTGTCCGAAGGGCTTCGCCAGGACTTCCTGTTCGCTCAGTATTTCGTCGACCTGAAACGCGATGCGCTCGCCGGCCGCGCGCAAAATGAGGACGTGAAGTTGTTCCGCCGGGTCGGCGGCGGTGCCGTTCAATTCGAGGATGTTGCGAAAACGTGCGAGAGAAACCGCCTCGCCGCCGTAACGGATCGTTTCCCGGTTCTCGACGGTCTTGATGTCTCTGCGGTTTACTCTGGTGACGCGCTCGACGTAGGTGGTCGGAATGATGAAGAGAAGTTCGCCGGAGCGAACCAAGACTCCTCGAAAAGTGGCCAGGGTCAGGGGCAAAACAATACGAAAGGTAGTACCCGCGGAGTGGCGGGTTTCCACGGTTAACGTGCCGCCGAGCTTTTCTACTTTCTCTCGTGCGATGGCCAGACCGAGACCACGGCCGGACAGGTTGGTGATGATCGGGCTGGTCGAGACTCCTGACTGAAAAACGAAGGGCAGGACATCTTCATCGCTAAGTGACGCGATTTGCTCTTTGGGCCCGCTGCCTGTGGTGGTGACTGCTGAGCGAATCTTTGCCACATCGATTCCTGAACCGTCGTCGGAAAGAAGCACCTCAACCTTGTCTCCGTCCTTAGGAGTGATGGAGACAGTAATCGTGCCTTTCGGAGCTTTGCCCTTGCGTTCCCGTTCGACGGGAGTCTCGATGCCATGATCGATGCAGTTGCGCAACAGATGAATCAGAGGATCCTTTATCTCTTCCAGGATTCGTCGGTCGGTCTCGATCTCGCCTCCTGCAATTGCCAGTTCTGCGTCCTTGCCGCGGTCGCGGCAAAGATCGCGCACAAGTTTAGGGAAGCCTTCCAGGAGCGAGGAAAATGGAACCAGGGACAATTTCCTTGCGTCTTCCAGCAGAGACGCCATCATGGCGGCCAAGATTCGATGGTCCCGCTCGGACAGACGCAGAAGCGCGCCGAAATTGCTGTTGAGCGCGTCCGCGATGCCGCTGTTTCGTTCCAGCAGGCCAGACAGGCGGGTAATTTGTGAGATTGCCTTCTGCCTGGTCTCCTCGCCATCAGCGACCTTCTGAGTTTTGCCTTGCCTGTCGAGCGTCTCTCGCAGCGTGCGCAATTCCGAACGGACCGCCGCCCTCTCTTGCGTCCACATCACCAGATTGCCGCCGAGTTCGCGCAGCTCGGCGAGGTGCTGGCCTAAGGCCATTTTCGGAGCGCGCAGTTCTTCTACTTGGAGCAAAAGCGAATTCAGCTTGGCGGTGGAGACTCTGACGACCCCCGCGGGGCTGGAATCCGCTGTCGCCGAGCTTATAGCCGCCTCTGTTTTCTCTTTCGGTTCAACCGTAGCCTTAGAAGTAGGAGTAGGCGGTTTTCGGGTCTCTTTCGGTCCTGGTTTCGGGGCTGGAGGAATTGCGCCTTTTAAGATCTTCTCAAGGGTTTGTATCAGTTCTGTGGTCTGCAAGGTTTGAGTGGGGGCGCGGCCGCCTTCGCCGGACAGAACGATCGTTCCGATGGTGTCAACGCAGCTGTGAAGCACGTCAAACAGGGCCGCCGAGAAAGAAAGACCCTTATGCTTCAGGACCGAAAAGACGCTCTCCAGCGACTGGCAAATGCTCTCGATCTCGCTGGCGTTGACCGCCCGGGCCGCGCCTTTCAGGCTGTGGGCTTCCCGAAAAATGGTCTCCACCAGGCTCGCCCGTTCCTCGTCGGTCGAGCTTTTCTCCAGCTCGACCAGCCGGGATGACATGGCACGGATGTGTTCGTCCGCCTCAACCCGAAACGTGGCGAGCAATTTTTTCTCGAATTCCTCGTCTCTCGTGCTCATCCCGTTTGCTCCGCCCTGCGCGTCAGGTTCCCGTCGCCGCCCGCATGGCCAGAGGTTTACTTTCGCTTGCCGGCAACTTGTAGTGGCCCACCAAATGTTTCAGTTTGTGTCCCAATTCTTGCAAGTTCTGCGCTGCCGCCTCGGATTGCTGGGCCCCGGCAATATTCTGCGTGGTCGCGATCTTGATGTTCTCCATCGCCGACGCCACCTGGTCCATCCCGAGCAACTGCTGCTGGCTCGAGGCGGCGATCTGGGTCGCGGCTTGCGACGCTTCCGTGACGCTTTCCGCCAGAGCCTTCACCGAATCCCCGGACTGGGTGGCTTGTTTCACCCCGGCTTCCACCGCCTTGGCGCCTTGCTCCGTAGCCAAGACCGCACCATTGGTCGCCTTCTGAATGTCGCCCAGAATGGTGCGCACCTGTACGGTGGCCTTCTTCGACTGTTCCGCCAAACTCCGCACTTCCTGCGCTACCACCGCAAATCCCTTGCCTTGTTCCCCTGCTTTAGCCGCTTCGATCGCCGCATTGACGGCTAGCAGGTTCGACTGATCGGCTAGGTCGTTTACCGTGGCCACGATCTCCCCGATCGCCTGGCTCTGTTCGCTCAGCCGGACAATGCTTTCCGCGATCAGGTCCATCTGGCTCCGCATCCGCGTGATTTCCTCAATGGTCCCGTCCACCGATTTCCTGCCCGCTTGCGCGATTTGCGCGACGTTTTGAGCGCTCTCGGAAACCCGTTTCGCTTTCTGGCTGGAAACCACCGCCGTCTGCTTGACTTCCTCCACCGTGGTCGTAGTCTCGGTCACCGACGTTGCCGTTTCGGCGGCGCCGGTGGTGACTTGCTTGGTGGTGGCAAGGATTTCGCTGGTGGAAGATCCGAGCACGTCTACGCCCTCACCAATCTCCCGCATCGCTTTGCGAAGGTCGCCCACCATAGCCAGAAAGGCATTCCCCAGGACGTCCTTTTCCGACTGGGGCACCAACTCGACCGTCAAATCGCCTTTGGCTATCTGTTTCGCCACCTCGGACATTTGCTTCAAGGACTGGGTCATCCGCAAGAACATCTGAGTAAGGACGCCCACTTCATCTCGCCGGTTGGTGGCGGGTAAATCTACCAGCAGATCCCCAGCCGCGATGCGTTGTGCCGCCTGGGAAACTTCCTTCAGCGGCGTCGCGATATTGCGCGTGATCGCAAAGCCGGCTGCCATCACGAAGATGAGCGCTATCAGACTCCCGAAAATGATGGTTGACTTGGTGCCTTGGGCGCGCTCTTTTTCCTCTTGCGTGCGCTCCTTCAACAACCTGTTCTCCTCCTCCTGCATTTCCCCGCTCAACTGCCGGATCTGGTCCATGGCCTCTTTGCCTCGGTCGGTCAGGACCATTTTGGCCGCAGCCTCAAACCCCTTGTCCCTCCGCAAGGCGATGGTTTCCTGAAGTTCCGCAAACTTGGACGCAACCAACGGCGCCAGAGCATCCAGCCGCCGTTGCTGCACGGGGTTGTCGGCCGTCAATCGGCGGAGATTCTCCAGATTTTGACCCGCCGCGGCCGCCGCGTTGCGGTATGGTTCCAAGTATCGGTCCTGTCCGGTGATCACGTAACCTCGTTGTCCGGTCTCGGCATCTTTCATCGCGGACAGGAACCCGGCGACGTTATCGAGGATCTCGTAGGTGTGTGCTACCCAGCCGGCCGAGTCCATGAACTTGGCTGTGCTGCTGTATGACACGGCTCCGATCACGATAAGAATCGCCAGCGCCAGCCCAAAACCGCTTCCAATCTTCGCTCCAATGGATGATGTCATTTTGATTCTCCTCACTACTTAAGTTCTTCCCGTACGACGATCTTCGGGTCGGAAAGCAACTTGTTGGCATCAAGAACAATAAGCCGCTCTGCCGTGACGCCCTTCAGGTATTCCGCGCGGATGCCGGTCAACGTTGGTAGGGAGGGCTGAAGCTCTCGCTGCGGAATCCGACGTACTCCATGGATGGTGTCGGCGAGAATGCCCAATTCCATGCCATCTTTGCGAACCACGATGACGCGGTTGAGATCGGTCAAAGCGTTGTTGGGGAGATCGAAAAACCGCTTAAGATCCACCACCGAGAGCACCCGCCCGTGGACGTTGATGATGCCGAGAACAAATGCCGGAGTACATGGCACCGGCGTCAGTTCTTTCAGGAGGCTGACCTCCCCGGCATGGCGCAGTTCAATGCCATAAGTTTCGGAGGCCAATTGAAACTCTATGATCTCGAGATATTCTTCTGCGGCTTCACTCCGCGGCAGAACTGCCAGAGATGTTGCCCGCGCTTTGAGAAGAAATTTCTTGTCCTGCTCGGACAGTGAGAGCAGCCGCTCTACCGCCGCTCTGGCCGCCTCCAGACGGTGATGGACCGCTGGCCAGTCCACAGCCATTTGCCGATTCGTGGCATTTGTATTCGTTCTGGCTCTCACTGAAGCACCTTTCTAGACGTAGTCCGCAAGATAATTTCCGTGAGTCTGCTTGCGGTAATTCCACCCGACTCGGGCAGGATTTCTTCCGGCGGATAGATTGCTAGCAACGCCATGGCGTTTTCAAAATGCTTGTCCAAGGCTTCGAATCGTCCGCGTTGCCGGGCGATCATTCCCAGAGTGAAGTGGGCCAGCGCGAAGTTTGGATCGAGATATAAGGTCCTTTGGAGCGAGCGCACGGCTTCGTCGAGCGCGCCCCGCTCCTGAAGAATCGTCGCCCGCAGATAATGAATGCCTGGTTCAATCTTCTGTTTGGCGATAGCTTTGTCGCACCAGGCAAGCGCCTCTTCGAGATTGCCCTGGTTGGCGTGGACGCGGGCCAGCAACGTCATTGTTTGTGCATCTTCCGGATATTTGCATAACCGTGCTGCCAGCTGGTCTGCAGCGGCTGCGTAGTGTCCTTGTTCATATAGAGTGAGCGCCTCATCGGGAGCAGCATCTGCGCAGTGAGTGCCCGTCTGCTCGCCTGCTGCGAAGGGCAGTTCGAGTGCTTCGGGCGGGACATAAGCAGGTGTCTGCGGTTCAGCAAGCGGAGGAAGGCTCGCCGCCCAGGAGATCGGAGACTCGTCCGGCTCTCCCACCGGGAGAACGAGGTCCTGTTCCACGGATGGAGTGCCCTTCCGATAGAGAATGGCGCCGGAGCGATGAACGATCGCGAGTTGCGAAGACAACTCCTGCGACATGTCGCTGGGGCTCACCACCAGCCAGCCGCTCTCGGTTAAACAGCGGTAGAAATTTCGCCCGATGGTTCTTACATGCCTCGGGGCAAGATACATGAGGACATTTCGGCAAAAGATAATGTCCGTGGCGTTGGTGTTGTTGGTAAGCGACGGAAAAGCATCTTCCGCAAGATTCAGGTAAGCGAAGCTCACCAGGTTCTTAACCTGAGGAATAAGTTCGAAGTTACCGCCGCTTGCCTTACGGAAGTACTTGCTGCGTATCCATTCCGGCGTATCGCGAAAGGACCAGTCGCTGTACACGCCGGCTGATGCTTTCGACAAGAACCGCGGATTGATATCCGTGGCCAGCAGAGTAATGTTCCAGCGCTCTAAGTCCGGAATCATCCCCGCCAGGATGATTGCAATGGTGTACGGCTCTTCGCCGGTACAGCAGCCGGCGCTCCAGATTCTTAATCGGCGGTCGTTCCCGCGTGACTTGATCAGGTCAGGTAGGATGCTTTGTTCCACGATATCCAGGCTTTTCTTCTCGCGGAAGAAATAGGTTTCTCCCACCGTGAGATGGCTGGCCAGAACTTCGATCTGGTTTTTTGTTAACGGAGAAGAAGACAGCCAATGCAGACAGGATTCGACGTTGTCAAACTCAAAATCGGAGGCGGCAGCACTTAAGCCGCGTTCGAGATCTCCGCGGCGCTCCGGCGGGAAGTGCAGACCAATGCGTTCGGCAACCAGGTCTGCGATCTCATCCAGCTGTTGGTTGGCGATTTTGGTACTCATGTGCCACCTTAATGGATTGAATTCAGCGCATCGTCCAGGGTTCCCTCCTCATCCAGAGAGAGAAAACCGTCCAAATCGTGGATGAGGAGTATATTTTCGTCAAGCGTTGTAACCCCTTCGACGTATTCCGTCCGGGGGACAATTGCGTCAGCGGGAACCACATCATCTTTGGAGCGCTCGATCACACCAGTCACGGAATCCACTAGCAACGCCACGCGGCGTTGAGAGGTTCTGGCAATGATCAAGCGGTCAGTGGGCTCCATTTCTCGCTCCATCAGCCGAAACCGCCGTCGGACATTTACAACCGGAAGGATGCTTCCTTGCGCATCGATCACTCCGAGTACAATGTTCGGACTCCTGGGCAAGGGAGTGACTTCTGCCGCGCGCACAACTCGTTCCACATTGCGGAGGTGCAATGCATATTGGCCATCAAGGGTAAACACGACGAGTGACCATAGTGCTGGTTCTCGCCCGGAATCGCGGGTGGGGTTGAGCGTGCTCATATGGTCCCACTTTCCTTGCTGGTCTGAGACTCGCCGAGTATATTGCTCGTACTTCCCAAAACAGGATCGTTCTCATTGGGGAATTCTAATTTGACCACGTCCGCGCTAATTTGCGGACGATGAAGTACTCTCTTTAAGTTACGGAGGTCATCCCGACCATAGCGGCCTTTGCGGCGAGGGCCTATCGCCGCGAATGTCGGTTTTACCTGTCGCCATTCGGAGAGTCCACGTCCTGGTCAACATCTAGGCTCACGCTGTTTCCTTGGGCGTTGCGGGTGCGATCGACTTGGTTCAGGGCAATATCAGTCAGTCGCTACGCGTGCCCGAACTATTCTTTTTGAACAAGAGATTCTCTATCGCCTGCCGATTGGTCCTGGAGGAAATCGTTTAATTCACATTCTTCGCAACGGAAGTTCAAGCAACCGTGGCAATGCGGATTTGTCGCTAGGCTGGTGAGGCAGCTTTGCGTGAACGCGGAGTCTCGCCAGCGCAAGAGATTGGACGCGTATGTGAGACACGGCGCGAACCAGTGCCGCTGGCAAGCGCTGAGACAGAAGTTGCTTCGTTTTCGGGATTCGTACCGACAAACGCCCTTCTCATCAGTTATTGCTGGTTGGTCGCTAGCCTTGATCGGAAACGCCTCGGGGCCTCGACATGCATCAGGATCTGATTGAGCGCCGCACGATCAAGAAACTGCCCGTTGGCATTCGAGGGTTCTCTCATAGGTTCAGCGCGCCTTTCGTATACTTGGGTTTAATAACTGTTACTTTCGTTCTCCCTGAGTGTCAAGCGTAAAATACTGTTTGACCCGGATAGCATTTGTGTGAGCCCGTGCTGAACGAAGAACGCCGCAGACTAATCATCGAGATGCTGAATCGCGAAGGGCGCGTGCTGGTCGGCACGTTGGCCAAACATTTCCGCACTTCCCAGGTCACCATTCGAAAAGATCTGGACATTCTCCAAGCGCATGGCCGCATCCACCGTACGCATGGCGGCGCCTTGCCGTCGCGCGCGAGTGCCCTGGAAGATCCCACGCTGCGGGAAAAAGAAAAACTGCACCGCAAGGAAAAGCTGCTAATCGCAGCCGCGGCTGCCGGCATGGTGAGAGAAGGTCAGGTGGTTATTCTCGATTCCGGAACCACAACTACGGCCATCGCGCGGGCGCTACGCGAGTTCGAGAACCTCACTATCATTACTAACGCGGTAAATATTGCAGCGGAACTTTCTGGTTCTTCGCTCGAAGTTATTCTGACGGGAGGCACCCTGCGAAAGAATTCCTTTTCGCTGGTGGGACCCATTGCGGAAGAGACGCTACGGAGATTGAACGCAGACATTCTTTTCCTGGGAGTGGATGGTTTCGATGTGCACTACGGCTTGAGCACGCCCAACCTGCTTGAGGCCAAAGTGAACCGTGCCATGATGGAGGTTGCGCGAATTACGGTCGCAGTTTGTGATTCCAGCAAGTTTGGGCGACGCAGCTTGTCTTTGATTGCGGCACCGTCAGCCTTACACCACTTAATCACCGACCGCGGAATTCCTAAGTCGGACCTCGCAACACTGAAGAAAATTGGAGCCCACGTCACGCTGGTTTAGCTGATCCCGAAGATTATTTGCTTTTGACAGTCTCGACCCCGCGGAATTGTCCAAACATGCGCTCTGCATTCTTGTGATAGATCTTTTCCAGGACAAGGTCCGGAAGTTCCATGCCATAAATCTTCCAGCGGCCTTGCCCCGGATAGCCCCAATAGTCGAAGTATTCGTCGGCAGTTTCGAGCCAACGAAAATGGTTGCGATACATGGCTTCATCCATGCCGTTATCGGTGCCGAACATAATGCGGTCCTGATATTTGACAAAGAACTCGCGGGCCCGCCGAGGCTGACGACCGAGTTCGGCTTCGCGCGCACCGAATTCGACCATTACGTTGGGAAGCGTATCCAGCAGACGAGAAACGTAGTCGAGATTTTCCGGCCAGTTCGCCATATGGAGAGCGACAAATGTCGTGTGCGGATGCTTGGCAAACATACGATCGCGCGCAGCCAGAATCGATTCCTTGCTGGGAAACTGTGGGCTATAGAAACTCCAGTCGGGGTGTTCGATCAATTCTTCATACCGTTCATTGGTGTTGTCGACAGGATGAAAGAAAGCTTCTGGATCGGTAACGTGAATGGAGACAGGAATGCCGAGCCTTCCGCATTCCTCCCAGATGGGATCGAGGCGTGGATCATCCACTGCGACGAGTTTCCCTGACTTGTCGCGGTCGCTTAGGCCGAGGTCTTTTAATTGTTTCAGGCCGCGGGCGCCTCGCGCCACCGCGTCGTCGAGCTGCGCCACCATTTCTTGACTGAAGTTTGGATCGTCAATTTTGCTCCAGTCAATTTGCGCGAAAACTATAAAGCGTCCGGGATAAGGCTTGACCATCTCGTCGATGACCTGCTGCAGTTTGTCTCCCCACATGCCCGTCAGAATCACGACCGTTTTCACGTTGGTGTTGTTCATGACTTCGATGACGCGCTCGGGCGGTATATGCTCGTCGATTCGCATGGCGTCGTTGACGTGATTGTGGACGTCGATCACGTAGTACTTGGCCCGATCCACGCTGTGGACTGGGGCGTGCAACATGGAAACTGGTTGAAAGTCCTTCAGCAGAAGAGTCTTTTTTTGCTCCGCAGCGGCCGCAGATTTGTAGCCGATCTGGTCTTGGGACTGATCCTGTGCTTCGACGGCATTTTGCCCGGCCAGACACGCCGCTGTGCTCAATAGCAAGAAACAACTCACGCGCAATTTGATCGACATCCTCGTCCCGCCTCCAGTGCGCCACCCTATTCTTGACAATGGCAAACGAACGAAAGTAGAAGTAATTGATCGCAATATATCGCAAGGGCTGCATTTGACCAATTTCAAAAGAACCCGGCACAAGAATGGAGAATCAGTGAGTGCCAGTGAGCGGTTACAGGAGGTGATCCGTCGAAATCGGCGCGGTGAGAAAGTGGGTGCGTATGCCGTGTGCTCCGCGCACCCCAGCGTCATCGCGGCAGCGGTTCAGCAGGCGGTCGAAGATGAGTCAGTTTTGCATGTCGAATCTACCTCGAGCCAAGTGAATCAGTTGGGCGGATACACTGGGCAAACTCCCATTCAGTTCGCTGAACTTGTTCACACCGCCGCGCAAAAGGCCGGGCTGCCCCGGGACCGAGTGTTGCTCGGGGGGGATCATATCGGTCCTTACCCGTGGCGAGATCAGCCTGCGAACGTCGCGATGCAGCGGGCCTGTGAACTGGTTCGCGCGTGCGTACTTGCCGGATACAAGAAGATTCATCTCGATGCAAGTATGGCGTGCGCCGATGACAACAAGCATGGCCCGGACGATCGCATCGTGGCGCAGCGAGGTGCCATCCTCTCCAGTGCCGCAGAGAGGACATTTGAGGAATTGCCGCCAGGCTCCTGCCCGGTCCTCTATGTAATCGGCACCGAGGTTCCCGCCCCGGGAGGCGAGACGCTTTTGGGAGCGCCTCCCGCCGTCTCTTCAGCCGAGCAGATCCATGACACTCTAGATCTGTTCCGCGCTGCCTTCGCCGAGCAACATGTGGCTTCTGCCTGGGACCGAGTAATTGGCATTGTCGTGCAGCCGGGAGTGGAGTTTGGCAACGACAAAATTTTTGACTATGACCGGCAGAAAGCGATGGCTCTATCGTCTGCCTTGCCAAAACATCCTGCTCTGGTTTACGAAGCTCACTCCACCGACTACCAGAAGCCGTCGGCTCTTGCTGAGATGGTGGAAGATCATTTCGCAATTTTGAAAGTGGGTCCGTGGCTGACGTTTGCGTTTCGGGAGGCTGTGTTTGCATTGGGCGCGATCGAGCGGGAATATCTGGCGCATCGGAGCGGAGTTGGACTCTCGCAAGTCAGGGAAGCACTCGACGCGGCCATGCTCCGCAATCCATCTTATTGGCGCGCCTATTACCACGGCAGTGAGGACGAGCTGCGAATAGCCCGCATGTTTAGTTACAGCGACCGTTGCCGCTATTACTGGGCTGATGCCACGGTTCAGCACGAGTTGGCCCAACTCCGCGCCAATCTCAATGCTTCTTCCCCACCTGTGACACTGGTGAGTCAGTATCTGCCATTGCAATACGAAGCGATCCGCTCCAAAAGCCTTCAAGTGAGCGCCGAAGACATGATTCAAGAACACATCCGGAGGGTGTTGCGTCTCTACGCCGAGGCTTGTGGGGCTAGGAAAGCACCTCAGTAATTATTCGATTCGAAACCTGATTCAGAAGTAAAACTTAAGCGCAAATTGGATGAAGCGAGGATCACGCGCGCCTTGCGCAAACCCAAATTGCGGAGTTCCGAACTCGAGCGGCTGCGGTTCTTCTCCGATCAGACCCACCGGCTCGAATACCGGATTCACATGGTTCCAGATATTGAAGAATTCTGAGCGAAACTCCAAGTGCATCTGCTCGTGGATCGGGAACATCTTGAAAATGGACAGATCCCAGTTTTGCAGTCCGGGACCACGAACAATGTTGCGTCCGGCATCGCCGAAGGTGAATGGAATGGTGTTATCCACGAAAGCGCAGGTGTTAAACAGTGTTCCTGGGATGCAGGGTTTGCTATTGGGATTACCGACGAGGTTTGGCCGCACCTCATAGAATCCAACGCCCCCTCCGCCGTCGCTGCTGGAGACATTGGTCAGCGCATCGGTAATGGTGAACCAATTGCCGGTCTGCGCGGTCACGATACCAGCCACTTGCCAGTTTGCGATGATCTGATTGACTGCTCCGGTCGCTCCTCCGCCGAACTTTTTTCCGTTGCCAAAGGGAAGTTGGTAAATGTAGCTGAACACGAAGCGATGCCGTACGTCGAAGTCGGAGTTTCCATATTCGAGATAGGGATATCTCTGATCGCGAAAGTCACCATTATTGAGCGACCCGAGGTTTGCGCTCGAAGCGTCATCTTCAGCGTGCGCGTAAGTGTACGAAGCCTGAAACTGCAGACCACGGGAAAAGTTCTTTTCCCAGCGCACTTGCAATGAGCTGTAGTTCGAGTAGCCGTCCGAGCGTAATTGGTTGATGGCGGTGTCGAAAACACCGTTACAGTTAGGCGGAAACACGGTGTTGTCGCAAATCTTGGCTGGCCGACGTGGAGCCGTTGGGCAATTGCCCGGTGTGTTCGGGGGAGTGGTGCAAAAAACAGAGTCCGGGACAGCCTGATTGCCGTTGTAATAGTTATAGAGATCGTTCCCGTGCGATCCGGCGTAGGAAACCTCGAGCACGCTCTGTGCCGGCAATTGATACTGGAATCCGAAATGCCACTGCTGCGTGTACGGCGTCCGCAAGTTCGGACTGACGGCAAAAAGCAATGGAGTGTTGGGATCAGTCAGAGCGTTCGATGGGAAGCCTTGCGAGAGTACATTGAGGCCAGGAATCGAACAATCATTCGGTCCTAGAGCGGGATTCGCCGACGACAGAAAACATGGAACGGAGTATGACTGAGTTACAAAGAACGGAGGATTAAATCCCGGGCTGGGATTCGAGTACGGTCCATTTTCGTCGCCCCCATAGAAAATGCCATAGCCCGCCCGCATCACCAGCTTATTCGTGATCTGGTAAGCCACGCCGAGGCGCGGCGCGAAATTATTCAGGTCCGGGGGAATCAGGCCTGCGCTCGCGTTTCTTTCGATCGGTATGTTGGCCGCGAGAAACGGGGTAAGCTGGGCATTCTGCCCCGCAGGAACAATCAGCGAAGCGGTAGAGAAATCAAAGTTTGCCTGCTCATTGTTCCGCGCTTTCACCGTAGTGAATAAGTCGTAGCGCAATCCCAGATTCAACGTCAGGCGCGGGGTGGCTCGGATATCGTCCTCTGCGTAGAAACCATAGACCGGGCGGTGATAATCGACAGTGTGCAGGCTGGTGATCTCGCCCGCGTCGCTAACACCCAGCAAGAAAGTGGCGTAAGCCTCGCCGCCTGAAGTTGGAGACGCTGGATTGTCGGTGAAATCGCTGCCAAAACTAAGCGTCCCGCGAGGCGCGGCGGGCTCAAATAAGGTGAACTCTTGCCGGCGGATTTCCGCGCCAAACTTCGCCGAATGCCGCCCGTGGACGAAAGTAAAATTGTCTGTCAGGACATAGGTGTTCTGCTTCTCAATGGCGGGCAGGAAGCCCGAGCTTCCCAACGTCGTCGTGCCGTCGTTGATGCTGATCTGCGGCAGCCCGCCAATATCTGGGCCGAAGGGAACTCCTGGAAATCCCAGCTGCGCGGAAACATTCGTGTTGGCATTCAGTTGAAAGCGATGGGTGTTGATACGGTTGTAGCCCAAGCGAAACTCGTTGATGAGGTTGGCTGTGAAGACGTGCGTCTCGCTCAACGCGACGCTGCGAAAAGAATCATCTTCAGAGCCATCGGAGAACGCGCCCCCGTCGAGTGCGTTCTGAAACGGTGACGGCGTAAAGCTGGGCTGATCCTCGTAGCTGAAGGTTCCGAAAAGGTTATCGTGGTCGGAGATTGTCTGGTCGATGCGAACGTCGGCGTTGTTCCGGCTGTAAGTTTTCTTGGGCTCCGCCAGATAGTTGGCGCCATTAATGTTGACGTTCGGCGCGGGAAAAAGGGCGGAGAGACGAGCAGCCAGCGGATCGATGAGACCTTTAGGAAAGATATTCGTTGGGTTTCCGGATCCGTCGACGCCAATCGGCACGCCGCAATAACCGCTCGCATTCAGGTTGGATGCTTGCGTTAATCGCGAATTGAAAATCTCTCCCAAATAGGTTGGGTGACCGCTGCAATCAAGCGCTGTCGTGCCCGACAGAACGTTTCCGTTCATATCGACTTGTGGCGCGACCGTGGTGGTGAGGAAAGAAGAAAAATCGCCGCCGATCTCGGCCGGAGTGGGAATGAATGAGAGTTGGGGGAGAGCCTGCACTACGCGCAAGCCTTCGTAATCCACGAAGAAAAACGTCCGGTCCTTAATAATGGGACCGCCGAAGGTCGCGCCAAACTGATTCTGATGGTAAGCCTGCCTGCCGAATGCGTCGAAAGCATTCCGCGCGTCGAGATCATCATTGCGGAAGAATTCGTACAAATCCCCATGGAAACCGTTGGTGCCGGATTTGAGTACTGCGTTGAGAATAGCGCCATTGCCGCGGCCGAATTCTGCGCTGTAAGCATTGGTTTGGACCTTGAATTCCTGAATGGCATCAATCGACGGCTGAATCACGTAGGCCTGACCGGTGAGCACGTCCCCCAGATTTGAATTGTTATCAATGCCGTCGAGTAGATAATTGTTTTGCAGAGAGCGAGAGCCGTTTGAGCTGAAACCGTAGCTAGTCTCGACTCGAGACCCTGGTTCACTGGGTGCGATTCCGGCGCCGAGCAGCGCTAGCTGCGCGTAGTTGCGTCCGTTGAGGGGAAGCGTTTCTGCCTGCCGGCTATCCACTAGTTGACCCAGATCAGACGTTTCGGTTTGCAGTAGCGGGGCCTGAGTGGTCACGCTAACAACTTCATGGATACTGCCCACCGAGAGAATTATAGTTACCGCCGGCCGCTCATCGACGTTTACGACAATCGGCCCGGCGACCGTTTTCTTGAATCCAGATTTTTCCGCGGTTATTTGATAGCGACCAATTTTAAGAGGGCTGAAGACGAATTCGCCTTGGGTGTTGGAAGTGGCGGAGAATGCTGTCCCGCGCTCGGTGTCTGCAACCGTAATCTTAGCTCCAGCAATGACTGCTTCACTTGGATCTTTAACTACGCCGGCGAGGCTACCAGTGTCTTTCTGCGCCATTGCACTATGGCATATAAGGATCACGACCCCGAGCGCTCCGAGCCACGAACGAAAACAGATGGAATGTGAGGGCCGTCGCGAAGAAGAGCAGAGCAAGAATCGGTTCATCTCGGGCTCCTGGCTAAATTAAGATGGCGACCGAAGGCATCTTTCGTATTATTTCGATTTGCTATTATTAGTTGCGGTCTCGCTGCAAAGTCAACAACAAAAGTTGGGGGCAGGCTTGGAAAGCCGTTGGCACAAGTTTTCCGGGGCCAGTGGAGAATGGGAAAAATGACCGATCACGCTTTTGACATCGCTGGCATTTAGGTATATTACGAATGGTTATGTTTCCTTTCGTTTTGCGGAAGCCCTTCAGTGAGGGGCAGGAAAGCTAGGCATGTGCACAAATCCCACTCTGCGATTTGGGTTCATGGTTACGGCATTCCTTGTGCTCGCCGCAGCCGCGAGCGTGCACGCAAGCGCTGCGGACACAGCGAAGATCGAGAATGCGCAACTTGCGGTGGAAGTGGATCAGCAAAGCGGCACATACACCATCCGATCCAGGGAAAACCCACGGGTTGCAATCAAGGCTGGAGTGGCGGCCCAGATCAATCATCGCTGGTTTTCTTCCAGCAGCTATCCCCGTCACACCGCGCGAGAATCATCCTTCACTGACAACCTAGGCACAGGGCAACAGCTTACCATCACGCACAGTGGAAGGTCCGGCGAGCCAGATCTGATATGCCTCATCCGGCTGCGCCCACAACCTGCGTTGGTTGAAATTGAAGTGGAGGTTAAGAACACAACTGGGGCGCCGGTTACAGTACAGAGCATTCGCATTGTCGATGCTGTGCAACCGTTGATCGATCTCGATGGGCCGCCATCTTCGGATCGCATACTGTCCGACAGCTTCAGCGAAGACCGGCCGAACATGGAGATTCACGATCTCGCGCCGGCCCCTGGCGGGATGCATCTGGCGGTGGGCAGCCAGCTCATCTACAACCGGCAAAGCCGCCAGAGCTGGTTCCTCGGAGCTCTCACGTCCGAGCGATGGCTGACGGTCTTGCATCTCCATGTGGATGAGAAGCAGGCGAGAATCACGGGCTACGAAGTAGATTCCACCGGGACTACAGAATTGGCCATGCAAAATTCGATCAAGAACTCGCCGAAGGAAGATCAGATCGAGCTCAGCCTGCCTCTGAACCCAGGTCAAAGTCTGGCTTCTGAGCGGGTCATGGCCAGCCTATCGTCGGATTATCACGCCCAGCTGGAATCTTATGGTGAACTCATCCGCACTGTTCATCATGGCAGAGTCAGCGCGCCCACACCCATGGGCTGGTGGAGTTGGACGGCATACTATTTCGGTATAAGCGAGGGTGCCGCTCTCACGAATGCGGAGTTCCTCGCCGCACAGCTCAGAGATTTCGGTTACAACTTATTTCATATCGACGAGGGTTATCAGTATGCGCGTGCCGACTATACTTCGCCGGTCGCTTACAAATTTCCCCATGGCATTAAGAAGCTGGAAGACCAGATACGTGGACTGGGCTTGACTCCGGGAATCTGGACCGCTCCATTCGAGGTCTCTGAGCGTTCGTCTGTGTACGCCAACCACAAAGATTGGTTCGTGCACAACGCTAAGGCCCAGCCGATCCACGCTGGCTTTGTTACCGAGCATCCCGATACCGACACTGATTTGGATCCCCTCTACGTGCTCGACACCACAAATCCCGCGGCGCAGCAGTACTTGCGCGACATTTACAGAACACTGACCGACGATTGGGGAATTCGCTACATCAAGTTGGATTTTATGGACGACACCGCTATCGAGGGGTACTACTACCGTCCCAACACCACGGCCCTCGAAGCGCAACGGATCGGACTGCAAATTATTCGTGAAGCGGTTGGAGATGGAGTGCTCCTGGACAAGGACGGCAGTCCAATGCTGAATCCCGTGGGCATCGTGGATGCCGGTCGCATTTCGTGCGACACGGGCCATTCCTTCGAAGCCAGCCGCAACGCGGCTCCCGGCATCGCCGCCCGCTATTACATGAACCGGAACTTCTTTGTCAGCGATCCTGACGCTTTTACGGTTTCTCGGCAGATCGTTGCCGAAAGCCAGAATCACGGAATCATACGGCCGCTAACGCTCGAGGAGGCAAAGGTTTCGATTGCGCTGTCCGCGGTCTCCGGCGGGATGTATGAGATTGGCGACGACCTCCCAACTTTGTTTCCAGACGCGGACCGGTTGGCGTTGGTCAAGAATCGCGACCTGCTTAACATGGCCCGTTATGCGCACGCTGCCACGCCTCTGGATCTGATGACCTACGCGCCCGAAGACGAAATGCCCAGCATCTTCCTGCTTCGGGAGAGCAAGCGCCAGTCGATTCTGGCTGTATTCAATTGGACGGAGAAAAAAAGGAAACACGAGTTCTCGCTTTCCGATCTCAGCCTGGGCGCTGGGCACAACCAGGTGCTCGACGTTTTCGCTCCAGGCTCGCCCATTGCGGAAAATGTCAGTCATATTTCGCTGAGCCTAGCTCCACAGTCGGTGCGAGTCGTGAAAATTGTCGACAGTTCAATTCCCGCTGCTGCTCCGATGGTAAACGTGGCAATCCCGGAAAACATCGAAGCCGGCAAGCCCATTACTTTGTCGGCTCAAAGCTCCTCGGATCACGTGCCCGCACTCGCGTATCACTGGGATTTCGGTGATGGTACCAGCGCCGAGGGGACCTCGGTGACGCACACCTTCACCCACGCCGCCAGCTACACGGTGCATCTGAACGTAGAAGGAATTGAAGGCGTGCCCTTTGAAAAGGATTTCCCAGTAGCGGTTACGGGAACAGTCGACACCATCTTCCGTCCCGAGCTTTATCAGCGTTACCAGGAGCAGCGGTGAAACCTTCAACCCAGTCTACGTGACGAAGAAATCGACTATGAATCCCTTGTCTCATCTGTTGGCGCTGCCCGAGGAAGAAAAATCCTCCCGGGGACTGCTATACACGCCTGCAGAAATTGCGCAACAACCATCGACCTGGCCGTCCACCTTTGAGCTCTTCCAGGAGCGCCGGGCGGAGATCAGGGACTTCCTGCGCGCCGCAGGAAATCAGCGAGAGGCAGACTCGCGCCCGACGGTATTCCTCGTAGGCGCCGGCACATCCGACTACATTGGAAGGTCGCTGGCCCAATTGTTGCGGCGTCTCTGGCAGTGCGAGGTGATCGCGGTTCCCAGCACCGACCTCCTCACTAATCTGCAAGATTGGCTGGTGCCCGGTAGCCGCTATCTATGGATTTCGTTTTCCCGGTCTGGTGAAAGTCCCGAAGGCATCGCGGTGTTACAGCGAGCCTTGGAAACACATCCTGATATTCATCATCTGATCATTTGCTGTAATGCTCAGGGCCGCATGCTTCGTGAGACCGCTGGCTGTAAACAGGTGCTCGGGATTCCACTGCCCGACGCTGTCCAAGACCGCGGGCTGGCCATGACCAGTTCTTTTTCCAACATGGTGATCTTCGGCCAATGCCTGGCGAACATCGCGAATCCAAGCGCCTTTCAAAGCATCCTCGACCAGTTGGTGGAGTCGGGAAAAAGTTTCCTGGAGATGGCTGCAGAAAGCACGGCGGAACTGGCCCGCGGGCCCTTCAAGAAAGCGTGCTTCGTTGGTTCCGGCCCGCTCAAAGCTGTCGCCAAAGAATCAGCTTTGAAGCTTCTGGAGCTAACCTCCGGGAAGACACAGGCCATGTCCGAGTCGGCACTCGGACTGCGTCACGGCCCGATGGCAGCTTTGGATGAGGAAACCTTGTTCGTAGCGTTCCTTTCCGGAGAACAGGCCATTCAGAAATATGAAATCTCTCTGCTGGAAGAAATCGGCAGAAAGCGGCTGGTGAAATCGCGAGTCGTGGTGTGCCAGAGTTCGAGTACACAGATTCGCGCTAATACAGATCAGATTCTTGCTCACAATACTTCAAGGCCGTTGCCCGACGATTACAGACCGCAATTGGATGTGATGTTTGGGCAATTGCTAGGCTTGTTCTTCTCGATGCGCTGGAATCTCAAGCCCGACAATCCCAGCCCTAGCGGCGCCATCAGTCGGGTCGTGCAAAATGTTCTGATTCACTCCTGAAACTCATCACAAAGCAGTGTCAGCGCGAGATCCACGCCAAAGCAGATTCTGGAACCTTACGAGTCAAGTGTCAGTAATCAGATCGGCAACTCGCGGAAGGCCGATTGTTAAGCACCATTCTCGGCGGTTCGGTTTGAAGCATTAAGCGGTCGTTGCGCCTTTTTCCCACCTGGGGTGTGGCTCATCTGAATCTTCGATTGATGCGGGTGGAATCCTTCGGGTGTTTCTCATCCACTCGGCTGCTCTTTGTTCGGCCTCGAGTAGGTGCGTGTTCGGCGTCGCTCGCCAGACATCCATGGCTGCGTTGTTCTCCGCGAGCTTTTTCCTGAATCACGAGTTCGCGATAGCGGAGCGCGGATTGTTTCTCGCGGAATCTGAGCCGCCGAATAACCACCCGTAGTTAGCTATGCGAGATCGCAACCCAGCGAGAAGCGCAAAGCGGCACAGATGTCGTTCATCCGTGCAGACCCCAAGTGAGCCACTCGCTTCCCCAATCGCTGCTGCGAAACAGTGACCGCGTTGTGCAGGTTCACTGCGCAAAGTGCTTTCATGCCATCCTCTTCAGTCAAGACCACCTCAGATGGCACACCGCGGATGGCGGACGTGATTGGGGCGACCGTGACAGTCTGCAGATAAGCTATGGCACTATCGCGAGTCAGCACGAGCGCAGGCCTCTTCTTGTCGGGCGGAGCAAACTGGTAAAGCCGTATATCCCCTCGGACTACTCTGCCGGCCACGCCGCCTCCAGTTCCCAAAGGCGCGATTCTTCCCGCGCTTGCGGTTGTCGCGAATAGCCCTCGCGGTCTCGTTCTTCCCTAGCTCGCACCGCTAATTTCCTGAGGTGGTCTCGCAGCGCGTCGCGTACTAACGCAGAACGATTTCGTTTCGTCCGGCGTGCAGCCTGATCGGTGGCACGCAAAAGCTTCTTATCAAGAACAATCTGTACTATTTCCATATGTGGAACCTATTCCACAGTATACTCCACATACTAAGATACTCCACATTGGCAAATCATAGTGAAATCACAACAGCACGTGTGGCGCACTGGCTGTTATGCGCCGTCCCTTGCCCCTCGCGCTCCCCCATCCCGTGGGACGCACTTTCGCGCGAAAAATCTGCTACCATGACCGTTCGGTGAGGTAGCCATGCCCCAATACGTGATCGAGCGGGAAATCCCAGGCGCAGGCAATTTATCGGATGCGGAACTGCAGGCAGTCGCCAGAAAGTCGGTAGGCGTGCTGAAGGATATGGGACCAGGAATCAAATGGCTCCACTCCTACGTCACCGGCGATAAAGTCTATTGTGTGTACTTGGCGCCAGACGAGGAAACGATTCGCGAACACGCCCGCCGCGGAGGTTTTCCGGCGAATCGCATCTCGGCGGTGCGGCGCCTGATCGATCCCAGCACCGCAAATTGACTCAAGCAGAGTTTCGAGTCCCGAGACCTGATTCCGCGTCGCAGTTAAGCGCCTCATGGACGGCGTGCTCGATCGGCATCGCCCAACCTTCCATCCACGCCGTCAAACCTGCAGCGTTGCCGAGCGTTCGGCGCGCAAATTCCAGGGCCTTCTCAAGCCTGGGTTGCTCTGCAGGCGTGAGCGGAGCGCCCAATCGTTGGCGAAGCGCGGCGGCGGCTCCTGCCAAGTGCAGCGATTGCTCGGCGTTGGATTGCGCGGCGGCACTTACGGCGAGACATTCGAGAGCCCTCGCGATGCCGCGATTGTGACCCAACTCTTGGAATAACTTGATACTTTCGCCGTAGAGACGACGCGCCTCGGCGTTATTGCCCTGATCGCAGCTTAGACTTGCTAAATCGAATAGGGTGCTCGCAATTCCCCAGCTATCGCGCAGTTGGCGAAACTCCGACAGGCTCTGCTCACAGAATGCACGCGCGGCAACGAAGTCTGATTTTTCCCGAGCCACGTCTCCCTGATAGTTCAACGTCCAGGCTACACCGGCGCCATCTCCCGCCTGACGGAACATCGTCAGACACTCGTCGTAAAGAGAGGATGCGCGCTCATATTCGCCCTGCAACTTCATCACGCTGGCGAGATTGCTGAGGGCTCGGGCGAAATCAGCGGGATCGCCAAGGTCCTTCCATATTGCGACACACCGTTCGAAGCGTAACGCGGCCGCGGCAATGTCGCCACGGTCGCGAGCGATGACGGCCAACGCGTTCAGTGCGACGGCGACGCCGCGTTTGTCGTTTAGCTCGAGACAAGTCTCGAGACTATCTTCGAACATCTGCTGCGCAGAGCCGTAATCTCCCTGCTCGCCCGCCAGAACTGCACCAGCAAACAGAAGGCGCGCGCGAAGCTTGGGACGAGCCGCGGTCCCTTCCAACGCCAGGAGCCTGGCGATGGCATCGCGGCCTTCCGTAAGATACTCCCGTGTTTCCCAGAAGCGAAACAAGGCGGTACCAAGACGAAGGCCCCAGTCGGCATCTCCAGTTTTGATCAGATAATCAATCGCCAAGCGAAAGTTCTCGTGCTCGACCTCAAAACGATCGAGCCATTCGGGGTGAGCAGCTATGTCCTCGGCACCTTCTTCGGCAAGCACGAGGTAATAAGCAGCATGGGCGCGGCGAGTCGCAGATTCATCGTTGCTCTCAGTGAGTCGTTCGAGAGCGTACTCCCGGATGGTAGAGAGCATAAAGAAGCGCGTTTCTTTATCGACCTGCTCCACCTGCTGCACCAAGCTCTTGTCCACCATGGAAGCCATGCCGTCGAGCACGTCGAGGCCCAGATCGCCTTTGGTGTCGCACACGGCTTCGACGCCTTCCAGCGTACAGCCGCCAGTAAACACGGAAAGCCTCCGAAAGAGCGTTTGTTCAGCGCTATTGAGGAGGCCGTAACTCAGGTCCAAGGTGTTGCGAAGAGTTTGGTGCCGAGTTGGCAGATCGCGGGCGCCACCGGTCAACAGGTTCAAGCGGCTTTCGAGGCGTGCCAACATGGCGGACGGCGAAAGCAGCTTGATGCGGGCCGCAGCAAGTTCGATGGCGAGAGGCAGACCGTCAAGGCGAGAGCAGATGGCCGACACTACAGGTGCGTTTTCCTTCGTCAGCGCGAATTCGTGCTTCACGGCCTGGGCGCGTTCCACAAAGAGCGCGATCGCTGGAAGACGAGAAAGCACTTCGCGAGGAGGAATGGACTTGGGGTCGGGCAGCGCGAGCGGCGGCACGGGAAATTCATGTTCCCCGTAGACGTGAAGCGGGGCTTGGCTCGTGACCACGACCTTGAGATTGGAGCCGGTAGTGAGCAGTTGCGATACGAACGGCGCCGCCGACACGAGATGCTCGAAGTTGTCGAGCAAAAGGAGCATAGGCCCGCGCAGGCTGCCTACGTACTCTATCAAGTTTTCCTGAGCCGACTGATTTCCGGTTTCGCGCGCACCCACGGTTTGCGCGATCGTGGAAGCTATCAAGCCACCTTCGCCAATCGCTGAGAGAGAAACAAAGCAAACACCGCCTGGAAACTGGTCGGCGATTTCGCCCGCCACCTGCAAGGCGAGCCGAGTCTTCCCTATGCCGCCCGGCCCTGTGAGGGTCACAAGCTGTACGTCCACGCGCCCCAAGAGTTGACGGAGAACAGCCGCTTCGTGTTCCCGTCCAATGAATGCGGTGCGCTGCACCGGCAGGTTGTTCGGGCGAGGCGCCGATTCCTGGGCAGGCGCATCGGCAAGGCGGTCGCGCACCGCAGCGAGGTCGCGAGCCAAATCTCGGGTGGAGGCGTAGCGCTGCTTAGGGTCCTTGGCGAGACAGCGCTCTACGATCCAAATGAAAGGAGCGGGTGTCTGAAGCATTCTGCTACCGAGGCGCTCGGGCTCATCACGCAGGATTGCGGCCGTCGTTTCCGCATGGGTCTTTTTCCGGAACGCGGGGAACCCGGTGACCATTTCGTAGAGCACCGATCCGAAGGAAAACTGGTCAGAACGAAAATCGACTTCGTCGCCGGTCGCTTGCTCCGGCGACATGTAGCCGACAGTGCCCATCACCGTTCCATGCTCGGTGATGGTGCTGGTAATCGCCTCCGAGCTCGGGGCGTCGCGGTTGAGCTTACGAAGTTTCGCCAGACCGAAATCCAGTACCTTCGCCGTACCGTCGCGCGAAACCATCAGGTTCTCCGGCTTCAGATCACGATGAATGATGCCAATCTCGTGCGCTTTGGCGAGACCGTCGGCAATCTGCGCCGCGATTGCAACAGACCTGCGAAATGGAATAGGGCCGGAGGCGAGCAGCGAACGCACCGTTTCTCCATCCACCAGTTCCATCGCGATATAGCGCGTGCCGTTCATGTTCCCGAGTTCATAAATCGTCACGATGTTCGGGTGATTCAGCGCACAGGCAGAACGGGCTTCCCGCTCGAAGCGCGATAAGGCTTCCGGTTGAGAATAGCGGCCCAACGAAAGGGTCTTGATTGCGACCTCACGATCGAGGCGGGTATCTTTAGCGCGATAGACTTCTCCCATGCCGCCGGCGCCCAGTCGCTGAAGAATCTCGTAACTGCCGAAGCGCGTACCCGGCGACAGGGTGGATGGCACCGAACCTGACTTGGGAGGTGGGTTCATGGACCTTGCTGGCGCAGCTCTCCGCATGCCAAAGAGGAATTTTAAGTCGCTGCCACGACAGATCCCGAGGCAGCACCCCTGGATGCGTTATAATATCCCAGATTTCGGAGCGGATTCATGGATATTCGATCATTGCAGCGGCCACTGAAGGATCTGTACAGGCAAGATCCGGCCAGTTCCCGAATCACGCTGACAGCGCACGGCACTCAGACCGACGCACCGATCGCTTGTTCTGTGGACCTGGGGCGGGAGATCTACAAGGCGCAAGCGCACAAAGGAGTCGGTGGCGCGGGCACCGGAGCCTGCTCCGGAGACCTACTGTTGGGCGCGTTAGCCGCCTGCGCGCAGATCACTTGCCAGATGGTAGCCGCTGCCATGGGAATACCTACAGAAGGCATAGATGTCGCAGTCGAAGGCGATCTGGATCTGCAAGGAACGCTGGGAATATCCAAAGAGGCGCCCGTCGGATTTCAGAGCATCAGAGTCATTTTCGACGTCCGCGCACCGCATGCAACGTTGGAGCAGTTAAGCGCGTTGCAGGCGAAAACGGAACAGTATTGCGTGGTGATGCAAACGTTGCAGCATCCGCCCAGGATTGAGAACAAATGGAAGCAGTAGGTATGGTCAAAAAGTTCAGAGTGGATGCCAGGCTTGATCAGTGTTCTCCGGTAGCCCTTAGGACCACAAATTCTAAACTGATTAACTCGGTTGGGACCGCTGCCCCGATTACAGCAACTACCTTTTGACCGTCGCGTACTGCCACAAGGCAATCTCATTTCCATCACGATCTCGAAAGAACGCCAGCCTACCACTTCCCTTGTCCTCGGGAACGGAGACCTGAACTCCCTTCTCCTCAAGCTCACTGCGCGCCACGTTCATGTCGGCCACGCGCAGGCATAGCCGAGCATTGCCATCTGTTCCGACCTTACCCGGTACAAGTTCGAACAGCACTCCACCAAGATCGAATCGTGCCACGGCATCTCTTGAAACCAACTCCAGGCCCAGCACGTCGCTGTAAAAACAGGCGTTTTCGATGAGGAGACTAGGAGGAAGCCGCTGGCGTTTGCGGCGGACGCGGTGCGCTATGGGATTTGAACGGGAGCGTGCATCTGAGCAGAGGTGTACGGAAACGGATCGCTGTTGCTGGCTCGCCCCTTACCATTCAAATCGCGCTACAATTCTCAGAGAGTCCCCACGCGAGGTGCCTCAGAAATCAGTGGAAATTGTGGGGAGAGAAAATGTCTAGCCGAGCAGTTCCACTCAAGACGATCACCGCCTATGGCGTGATCTTGAAGACCACGCCGCAGCTGCAGCCTGAGCCACCACCGCCATTGACCGCTGTTCCGTACAAATTTCCTTTGGCGTCTACAATGAGTCCGGTCTGAGGGGATCCGCCATCGCTACCCCCGGTGAACTTGTACAGCACCTCCGCCTTCCAGCCGTCGTGATTCAGCTCGAAGACGGTGCCGCAGCCGCCGTCGCAGCTTGACCCATAAGTGCCACCTGCGGAGGTCGTGCTGTACAGGTTTCCTTTCTTGTCGAAGACTAGGCCGCCTTGGGGGTCGGATCCATCCTGGCCGTTGGTCGGAAAACTGAACAGCACCTGCTCCGTCCAGGTGCCTTGTTTCAGCTCGAAGACGGTCCCGCCGATAGGACCGTTGCTATTGAAGGCCGTACCGTACAGGTTTCCGGCCGCGTCGAAGATCACTGGGGTGACGGGCCCGGCTCCGTCATCGCCCTTGCCGCCATGAAAGGCGTGGAGTACCTTTTCGGTCCACTTGCCGTCGGCGTCGGACTTCAACCGGAAGACGTTGCCAGGGCGATTGCCGGTATTCGTCGTGCCATACAAATCCCCGGCCGCGTCGAAGATCAAACCGGCCCAAGGATATGCCCCGTCCCAGTAATTAAAGGAATGCAGAACTGTTTCGGTCCACGTTCCATTGGAGCCAGGTGTCAGTTCAAAAACCGTGCCGCAGCCAATATGGCATCCCGACCTGGCAGGCCCGCCAAAGATGGTCGTGCCGTACAGGTTTCCTTTTTTGTCGATGATCAGGCCAGCGTAAGGGCCGACCCCATCCTGGCCGTTATTCTGGAAGCGGTAGAGGACGGTTTCAGTCCAGGTTCCATGAGAGCCGGGTGTCAGTTTAAAGACGATGCCGCAACCGACGCCGATACCACATTCCTCGGAACTCCCGCCGAAAAACGTGGTGCCGTACAGGTTTCCTTTCTCGTCGAAGGTCACGCCAGCGTAAGGGCTGAACCCATCCTGGCCGTCATTCTGAAAACTGTACAGGACGGTTTCGGTCCACGTTCCTTTGGAGCCGGGTTTCAGTTTAAAGACGGTGCCCGTGCCATTGGTGCCACCGGCTTCAGTCGTCCCGTACAGGTTTCCGTTTCGATCGAACACCAAGGGACCGAAGGGGGAAACTCCGTCGGTGCAGTTGCTGGCCGAGCAAAAGGTGTACAGCACCTTCTCCTTCCCGGCTGCAAAAGCGTAGCCTGCGGTCGTCAGGAGTCCGAAAACCACGGCCAAAATTACTCCCAACAAGGATAGAACCCTCGTGCTCGGCATAAATGCCTCCTCAAAGCTGCGCTACGTTTAGATGCCGAAAGGAGAGTCTGGGACGGAGAAGCCACCGAGGGAACGTCCATCTTCCTAAACGCCCAAACCATCCACTTGGTGCGGGAAAAGATCGGCTCGGGACTTCTGGTCGCAACCAGCACCGCCAACATCGTCGCGGTGTTGCGAACACTTCCCGCAATGGTTACGAGTGCTTCTGACACAGGTGGATATTGCTCAGCCAATCCCTCAAACCGCGTGCTGACGTTGTGGAGTTCATCGACTTCGTGCAAGATCGCTTGTAAAGGCATGGGTATACCGCTCTCTCGCTGAAAAACCTAAGGTGGGGGAACTTCAGATGGACTGGCTTAGGTCAGAAGACCTGAAATAGGAGAAAAACGTAACCGCCCCAATAGTTATTTTAGCAGCTTAGATTGAAGCTAACTTCATCGGAAGCGAGTCGGGTTTCGCTTTTGCGGAACGAACGTCTAGTCGTGGAGAACAACGCCGAGAAGTGAACTGTGAACCTGTAATTCATCGCCAGTCTGATAATCAATGAATCCCAATTTTCTGAACCTGTTCATGAAAAAGCTAACCCGCGAGCGAGTTGTGCCTATCATCTCTGCGAGGGTCTCCTGGCTG
>Ga0182015_10001508_pt1 | contig 30438 bp, 25 predicted proteins | sample 712P3MmetaG_FD_120478 | JGI IMG/M metagenome (GOLD analysis project Ga0182015, IMG submission 120478) | Permafrost microbial communities from Stordalen Mire, Sweden - 712P3M metaG | ecosystem: Environmental > Terrestrial > Soil > Wetlands > Permafrost | place: Sweden: Stordalen | collected... | reverse complement strand
TCGCGCTCACTCAACGCGAACGTGTCCGCCATGCAGGTTCCGTAGCTATGCAAGAACAAAGAGCGGTGGCTGTAGACCACTCCCTTGGGATCGCCCGTGGTCGCGGAGGTGTAGCACATTGCCGCCGCCCGGTTTTCATCGAGCTTCGGCCAGGCATACGGTTCTTCCGGCGCCGCCGCGAGCATGGTTTCGTATTCGTCATCCAGTACGACGATGTGCTTGACCGATCTCAGCTGGCTTCGGATGGGTTCAAGAATGGGAAGCAGTGAAGCGTCGGCGAAGATTACGCGGTCCTCGGCGTGATTGATGATGTACGCCAACTGTTCGGGCGCGAGCCGCAGGTTGAGGGTGTGCAGGACGCGGCCGGAGCAGGGAATCGCGAAATATAATTCCAGATGACGCGAGCTGTTCCAGCACAGCGTCGCGATGCGATCTCCGGCTTCGATTCCCAGGCTATCGAGCGCGTGCGCGAGGCGATGAACGCGGCGGTGGAAATCGCGATACGTATAGCGGTGCATGGAGCCGTCATGGAGGCGGCTTGCGATCTCACGACTCGGATAGATTTTGGCGGAGCGCTCCAGAATGTGCGTGAGCGTCAGTGGATAATCCATCATCAGGCCGGTCATGGGATTCGTGCGGTGCAGCCTTAGGCGGGATGCTTTCCGAGGAGCTGTTTGGCAATGGTCAACTTTTGCATGTTGCTGGTGCCCTCGTAGATTCGGCCGATCTTGGCGTCGCGATACAGCTTTTCCACCGGATAGTCCTTGGTGAACCCGACCCCGCCCAGAACCTCCACCGCGCGCGAAGCCACGCGCTCCGCTACCTGCGAAGCGAAATACTTGCACATAGCGGCTTCCGTCAGAAACGGGCGGCCGGCATCATGCAGCCGCGCTGCGTTGTAAACCATCAGCCGCGTGGCCTCGACATCCACGGCCATCTCCGCCAGCTCAAACTGGACGCCTTGAAAATCCGCGATGGCTTTTCCGAACTGCTTGCGCTGTTGGGCGTAGGCGAGCGCGTGATCCAGCGCGCCTTGTGCCAACCCCAGCATCTGCGCGCCAATGCCGATGCGCCCTTCGTTCAGCGTCTCGATAGCGATCTTGTAACCCTTGCCCACCTTGCCCACAACGTTGGCCTTGGGCACGCGGCAACCGTCCAGAATCAGCTCGCAGGTGGAGGAAGCGCGAATTCCCAGCTTGTCCTCTTTCTTGCCGACCTGGAATCCCGGAAAGTCGCGCTCCACCAGAAAGGCGGTGATGCCTTTGTAGCCCTGCGCCGGATTCACGTTGGCGAACAGAAGAAAGAAACCCGCTTCAGCGGCGTTGGTGATCCACAGCTTGCGCCCGGTGAGGCTGTAGCCATCGCCATCGGCGTGTTCAACCGCTCGCGTGGCCAGAGCGAACGCGTCCGAGCCGGAGCCGGCTTCCGAAAGCGCATAACTCGCCACCGTGTCTTTGGCGGCGCGCGGCAGCCAGCGGCGCTTCTGTTCCGCCGTGCCCCAGTGCAGGATCGCGTTGAGGAACAGCGTATTTTGAACGTCCACAATCACCGCCGCCGACGGATCTACCCGCGCCAATTCCTCGATCGCCAGAATGGACTGGAAGAAGGCGCCGCCCTGGCCCCCGAACTCTTCCGGGACTTCCACGGCCATCAAGCCCAGGTCGAAAAATTCCTGCAAGAGATCCCGGCGAAAGACGCCTGCATCATCCATGGCGCGCACGTGGGGAGCCAGACGCTCCAAGGCAAAACGGCGCACCGAAGCCTGGAACAGAGTCTCCTCTTCGGTTAGCTGGGTGAGAGGCGAGGGAACCATGCCGCTTTCGGCGGCGACCATCAATTGTTCGTGTGACATATTTCCGTTGTCATTATAGAGCCTCGTCCGGCAGGCCGCTGGTGGGCGGTACAATCGAGTGAATCGGTGCTGAGAAAGGAGATTCCATGCCGTCCTTGCCCGCCATCAGGCTCTCATGCATTCTGGGATTCGCGGCGCTGTCGTTGAATGCGCAGACGGTCTTCGAGAAACCGATTCCAAGCGATGAGCTCGCATTTCTGAATCAATTCGCGGGAGCCGCGTCCAACGATCTCGTTCGAGACAAACAATTCCGCAAATTAATGCACCACGTGATCCCCGATTGCATGTTTCATTACGGCCGGGACATGCCGCTTACCGACGCGCTCGAAGTGGTGCTCAAAGGTTCGCCTCTTCCCGTTCGAATCCGCGATGGACGATACCTACTGGTCTCCGGCCGGAGCGGACCGTACCTGGCGGGCCGGGGATTTATATGGATTGATTTGCAGGATGGCATCGCGCTGGGCGGATTCTATTTCCATCCAACCAATGGCGAACCCACGCCCACCGTAAACATCTTTTCCAAGCAGGTGAAGGAAGAATCCCTCAAGCTGAGCCAGCTTCCCCCGGCGTTTGCCGAGGACTTGATCGAGTGGTCCGCGGAATCCAGAGTTCCGCCCGTTACGACGCGCTACTTTATCACTGGCTCCAACAAGAAGATCCTGCTGGAGCACGACGAGGACTATTGCGCGTCCGTGGCCTCGACGACCGCGCCTCCTCAAAACGATTGCCAGAAGATGAATGCCGACGCCGCCGACATCGACCTGAACGCCGCCTATTATCTGGAGCAAGTCAACTACGCGACCAATGCCACGGCGTGGATGATCACAGGTGACGACCAGGTGGCATGGCTACAGGTTCGTGAGAACACTTGCCGCGTTGGTCCGGACCCGCTGCGATGCCGCATCCGCATGACGCGCGAACGCACGCACGTGATCATCAGGCGGCATCCCGCGCTGCATCCACAGCATTCGTATTGACTAGTCCCTCAAGCTTCTGCTATAACTCAGTAGAGATAGTCGACTGTGCACTGGCCCATATCAACTCGGCTTCGGTGGGGCATTCTTGCCACGGGTTTCTCCCTCGCCTGCCTGACCCTACCCGCGCGCGCGCAAATCGCCGTTCGCAATCAAGGCTACGTCCCGTTCAGCGAGGAGCCGATCAACTATCGCACGCAGGAAGTGACCGACCCGGTTGCGAAGCTCCAAAAGCTGCTCGATCACGGCGACGTCAAGCTCAACTATGACCCAACGCACGGCTATTTGAAGGCGGTGCTGGAGAAGCTCGAAGTCCCGCTCAGCACGCAGACGCTGGTGTTCTCCAAGACCAGCTTCCAGTACAAGAAGATCTCGCCGCAGGCCCCGCGCGCGCTGTACTTCAACGACGACGTCTACGTCGGCCAGGTGCACGACGGAAAAGTGCTCGAGTTTGTTTCGTTCGATCCGATGCAGGGTGCCATCTTCTATATCATGGACGAGCGCCAAAGCGATCATCCCGTCTTCCAACGCGCCGAGCTCGACTGCACCCAGTGCCACATCGCGGCCGGAACGCGCGGCATTCCCGGCGTCTTGCTGCGATCGATCTTCACCACACCCACGGGCACTCAAGCCGCCCGGACCGAATCGTTCATCACCAGCCAGCAGAGTCCATTGAAGGAGCGCTGGGGCGGATGGTATGTCACCGGCACGCACGGGGCCCAGACGCACATGGGAAATGTGTTTGTTCAGGACACCGAACACCCCGACCGACTGGATCGAGCCGCCGGCGCCAACGTCACTGATCTTTCGAAGCACGTCAACACCGCGGCTTATCTCACCGGCTCGAGCGACATCGTCGCGCATCTCGTGCTGGGCCATCAAACGCAGATGCACAATTTGATCACGCTGACGAATTACCAAACCCGGCTCGCCTTATACGCCGCCCATCAGCCGGCCAGCGCGCTCTCCAACGATCAACGCAAGCAATATCAAAAACCCGCCGAGGAGCTCGTTCGCTATCTTCTCTTCGCCAACGAAGCGCCGCTGGAAAGTCCCGTCCATGGAGATTCCGCCTTCGCACAGGAATTTGCCGCGCGCGGCCCGCGCGATCCGCAAGGACGGTCGCTGCGCGATTTCGATCTCCACACGCGCATCTTTAAATATCCCTGCAGTTATCTCATCTATTCCGAGGCGTTCGACGCCTTGCCCGAGCCGGCCAAGGGCTACGTCTATCATCGTTTGCTGGAAGTTTTGACCGGTCGCGAACAAAGCCCCGACTTCGCGAAGCTCACTGGGGAGGATCGACGAGCGATCCTGGAAATCCTGCTGGCCACGAAGCCAGGACTGCCCGACGAGTGGAAACAATACCAACAATCCAACTCGCTCCGGGCAGCTAACTAATCGCCAGACAGACAGAAAGGAATCATCGCATGACAAGTTTTTCGAAACGCATCCTCGGCCTCACCGCCGCAATCGCAGCATTCGGCGCAATAGCCGCTTGGGCCGATTCCGCCACTTCACTCAACGGTCGTTGGGACGCCACTCTCACCGTCAACGGCGCTGAGATCCCGTTCCGGCTCGATATTTCGGGCGCCGGAGCCACTCTCAAGGGCACGCTGTATAACGGCGACGACGAAGAATACACCACCCAGGCTTCGTATGAGAATGGCACGCTCGTGCTGAACCAGGAACACTACCTGACCAAGATCACGGCAACGCTCAAAGATGGCGAGCTGCAGGGCAAGATCCAGATGCGAAACGATCAAAAACCCGAGGGCAGCGCATTCTCGGCCAAGCGCTACGTTCCAGCGGCGCCGGTAACCGACGCTCCCTCCATCGCCGGGAATTGGATCGCTCCCTACGAAACCAACAAGGGCGAAAAGGCCTGGCGGTTCATCGTCAAGCAGTCCGGGGCGGAAGTCACGGCCGCTATTCTGCGCGTCGATGGCGACACGGGTGCGCTCACCGGGACCTATCGCGATGGCAAATTCTTGCTGAGCCATTTCGACGGATCGCGTCCCTATCTTCTGGAAGTGACTCCGGCCAAGGACGGAACGCTCGCGCTGGTGCAGAAGGGCGGCGGACCGCGCCAAGGAAATTTAACAGCCTATCGCCAAGATGTGGCGGAAGCCAAAGGATTGCCCGCGCCCTCCGACTACACCACGCACACCACCATGAAGGATCCCAACGAGGTCTTCGCCTATAGCTTCCCCGACGTGAACGGCAAGGTTCTTTCGAACGAAGACCCCAAGTTCAAAGGCAAAGTGGTGCTCGCCATCGTGACCGGGACTTGGTGCCCCAACTGCCACGACGAGGCGCAATACTTGGTCCAGCTCTACGCCAAATATCACAGCCAAGGGTTGGAAATCGTCGCTCTCGATTTCGAAGAGCCGGAGCAACAGGAAGACCTGGGTCGCGTGCACGCATTCATCAAGCAGTACAACGTGCCGTACACCTATCTGATCGCCGGCGCGCCGGCCGAGATGTGGGAGAAGGTCCCGCAGGCGGTGAATCTCAACACCTGGCCCGCCACGTTATTCGTCGGCCGCGACGGCCGTGTGAAGCACATTCACGCCGGATTCGCCGCACCCGCCAGTGGCGAGTTCAACGCTCAACTGAAGCAGGAATTCACGTCGACGATTGAAAAGCTGCTCGTGGAAAAAGACGGGAAGCTGGTCTCGTCAGTTACTGAGCCGCGACCGTAAGGAAGCGGAGGTCAAAATGCAGAATCTATCGAAGAACCTCACCCTTACTGCGATCATTCTCGGTCTGGGCGCTTCAGGCGCCTGGGCCGAGCCCACCAGTTCGCCCGCTAGCTCCTTAGGCGGCCGCTGGGATGCCACCGTCACCATCAACGGAACCGCCATCCCATTTCGACTCGACATTTCGGGCGACGGCGCGAGCCTGACTGGCACGCTGTACAACGGCGACGAGAAGGAAACCACCACCAGCACCAAGCTGGACAACGGCACGATTGTGCTGAACTACGAGACCTATCTCACCAGCATCCAGGCAACGGCGAAGGACGGCCAACTCGAAGGCACGGTGCAAGGACGCTTCGAGCAGGACCGCTACATCACTAGCTATCCGTTCCGGGCCAAGCGCTACGCGCCCGCGGCCGTCTCGGCGTCCAATGCGCCGTCGGTGGGCGGCCAGTGGATTGTCCCCTACGATAGCCCTAAGGGCGAAAAAGCCTGGCGTTTGATCGTGAAGCAAACGGGACCCGAAGTCTCGGCGGCGATCCTGCGGGTGGACGGCGACACCGGCGCTCTCACCGGCACGTGGCAAAACGGCAAATTCGTACTGAGCCATTTCGATGGCGCGCGCGCCATGCTGATGGAAATCACGCCCGCCCAAGACGGCACGCTCGAGATTCAGCAGAGCGGTCCCTTCACGCCCAAGAACAAGCTGATCGCGTATCGTCCCGAGCAAGCGCAAGCCAAAGGTCTGCCCGCGCCCTCCGACTACACCACGCACACCACCATGAAGGATCCCAACGAGGTCTTCGCCTATAGCTTCCCCGACGTGAACGGCAAGGTTCTTTCGAACGAAGATCCCAAGTTCAAAGGCAAAGTGGTGCTCGCCATCGTGACCGGGACTTGGTGCCCGAACTGCCACGACGAGGCGCAATACTTGGTCCAGCTCTACGCCAAATATCACAGTCAAGGGTTGGAAATCGTCGCTCTCGATTTCGAAGAGCCTGAGCAACAGGAAGACTTGGGTCGCGTGCACGCATTCATCAAGCAGTACAACGTGCCGTACGACTATCTGATCGCCGGCGCGCCGGCCGAGATGTGGGAGAAGGTCCCGCAGGCGGTGAATCTCAACACCTGGCCGGCCACATTATTCGTCGGCCGCGACGGCCGGGTAAAGCACATTCACGCCGGATTCGCCGCACCCGCCAGTGGCGAGTTCAACGCTCAACTGAAGCAGGAATTCACGTCGACGATTGAAAAGCTGCTCGCCGAAAAAGACGGGAAGCTCGTTTCCGAAGTGCGCTAGCCGCCAACCCGCGGTACTTAGCGTGCCGCGACCGTCAGGGACGCAGGCCGAGCGTCCCTGTTTTGGCGGTATGCTTGAAGAGAGATGAACACGACCAAATCATACGAGGAAGTTATCGATTTCATCGCGGCAGGCACAACTCCTGAAGCCGTGGTCGCGTTTCATCCTTCCGACAGCGTTCAGCAACGCGTAGCGGAGTTGGTCGAGCACTCCGGGGATGGCAGCATCTCGCCCGAGGACCAATCTGAACTCGAAGACTACCTGCAGTTCGAGCACATCATGATCATGGCAAAGGCGCGGGCACGGCAACACACTCAACCAAGCAAGTGATCCAAACGAGTCGCAAATCGTAGCGATTCCGCCTTTCGCAAATGACGTAATCGAGCCGCGCAACGCCCACGCGGAACGCAACGGCCCGGCGCGTCGTCGGGCGGTTTTAAGCTACGGCCGATTCCCGTTCAATACTCTGGGAGTGGAGATCTAGCAGCGCTCCAGGTACACGTGATCGTCGGCACTCTATCACTTCGTTCCACAGTTCCTCTAGTCGCGTGGTCGCCTTCAGGTCTTTGCCGCGCAACTGGCTGACCATCTCGCCAAAAAGGCGGACCTTGCCCGAATGTACATTACTCACGTTTGTACTCACGCTGGCCCTGGCTCTCTCAATAAAGCGACTGACAGTCGACTTGAACAGAGCTTCATCCAATGTACCGCTAGGCATAAACTTTGCTAACAGATCTTCTGCCGTGACACAGATAAGCTGTCCTGAAAGCTCATATGCCTCGGTGCTGATGCCTTCCAGTTGCAGCCGGAGTTTGATCGATTCGCAATGATCGGCGGACATTATCAGAATGTCGCCTTCTTCGTCACGAAACCCCGCGCTTGCGAACAGGGCAACCGCTGGCCCGACCAGGCCCTCGTCCGTGTGGAGGCCCTCTTTCCCACTAAACTACAGCCGGGACCAAAATGCTTCAAATGTGCCAATTGCGCCTGCTCCGCAAATGAGATAATCTGTCCTTCGAGCAATACCATGCGACTACTTATTGGCCTCACCGCCCTCGCTTTCGGATGCGCAGCCAGTCTCGGCGCGACGCCGGTCATCAACGGAATCATTAACGCCGCCAGTTGGCTCCCCACGGCGCTGCCTAATTCAGGAATTGCGCAAGGCGCGATGTTCATCGTGAGCGGGAGCGGGCTCGGTCCTTCCACTTTGCAGTCGGCACATGGCTATCCATTGCCCACCACAGAGGGGCTGGCGGGCACCACCATAAAGGTAGAGGTAGCCGGCGTCATCGAGACCTGCCCCATGCTCTACACCTACACCGGGCAGGTCGCCGCGGTTCTTCCGTCGCCTACGCCCATTGGCACCGGGACGCTCACGCTTTCCTACAAGGACTCCTCCAGCGCTTTCGCCATCCAGGTTGTGGCCGCTAGCTTCGGCACGTTTGCGCTAAATGAGGACGGATCAGGCCCGGGAATCTTCACCGATTTGACCTACCATGTGATCACGATGACGAACGCCGCGCATCCTGGCCAGACTTTGGTGATATGGGGCAGCGGTCTGGGCGCGATAACGGCTCCCGATGACCAAGGGTCGCCGATCGGCAACTTGGACGTAGGAGAAGTTAAGGTCCTGATTGGAAACCAACTGGTTACCCCCATCTATGCGGGGCGGAGCGGCTATCCGGCCGAGGATCAGATCGACTTCACCATCCCGGCAGGAATCACGCCCGCATGCAAGACCACGGTGGCAGTCGTCGTCAAGGGAGTCACTGGCAATGTCACCACGATCTCTATCGCCCCGGAGGGGCAAACCACCTGCGGTGACACCTTTAACGCGTTGACGGCGGCCAATCTGCAAAAGGCGGTCTCCACCGGCTCTCTGAACCTCGGGGCTGTCGAACTCTCCCACGTCGCCGGCCATGACGACACGCTGGGCGCGGCATTCTTAAGCTTCCCGACCGACAGCCTCATCCGATCGTTCGGAGGCACCACCAGCCCGTCCATTGGCAATTGCATCGCCTATGAGACCTACGCCCCCACATTGAACGTCACAGATCCGATTCAACCCACCTTTCTGCACACCGGCACGGAGTTGACGCTTACCGGACCCAACGGCAATAAGAACATCCCAGAATTTTCTACCGGCATTTACGCGGACATCCTCGCCAGTGCCGCGCCATTTTATCTTTCGCCCGGAGATTACACGGTCACAAACGGGGCCGGCGGCTCCAACGTGGATTCATTCACCTGGAACTTGACGCTGCCGACAGCCGTGGTCCCCACCAACCTCCCGGTCAGCATCAATGCCACGCAGGATCTTACCCTGACATGGACCGGCGGCTCGGCATTCCAGTTCGTGACCATCTTCGGCTACTCCGCTGTTCCTGTCACTTTGACGGACTTCTCCTGGGTTGAGTTCATTTGCACCGCCGATGCCTCCGCCGGATCGTTCACGATTCCATACCCGATTCTAAAACTGCTTCCCACCAACGGTTATGGAGCCTTTGGCGTGCCAGGCGTCAGCCTTCAGATCGCGGGCGTTGCTGAGAGCCACTTCACCGTTGCGGGCTCGCCCGGAATCAATGACGGCTTCTTTACTGCGTTTATAGCGACCGGCGCGATCGCGACGGTTGAGCAATAGCGCTACTGCGCGGTCACCGGAAGTAGCGCCTCGAACGAATCCGAATCCGGTCCGATAATTTCCAGGGACGCCTTGCCAGAAACCAGGCCCGTGGGGATCGTGAAGTTGATTTGATATAAACCGGCGAACTCCGGAGCAAGGCCGGAGAACATGACCGTCGCTTGCAGGTAGTGCCCCGACGTATCCAGCAGGTAGATCAACGGCGATGCTGTCGTGGTGCTTGGAGGACTGCTCGGTGCGGCCCTTCCGTCCGTCACCGCTGGGCTCACCGCGCCCATCCCCGCGAGATACACAGACACTGTTTCGCCAATTTGCGCCGGGCTCTCATCCGTTATCACCGAATAGTCGGAATGACGCGCGGCTGCGTACCCGGTGCCGCCCTCCGGATTGCTGGTAAAGACCCCGGTTGACGTGAATCCCGTCAGCTCCGTCACCACGTTGGACGGCGCGCCATTGTTGATCACCTGAATGTGCGCGACCGGCCCTGGGTTCGTCTCGTAGGGAACTATCACATTGATCTGGGTCGGGCTCACATAGGTGATCGGCGCTGCCACTTCGTTAATTGTCACCTGCACGCCGTTCAACTTGTCCGGCAGCGGAAGCGCCGACGCGGAAGCGCTGCTGGGCGCGAGTCCCGAGCCGTACAACGTGAGAAATTCTCCGGGAGACACCTGCGCTGTAAAGGGCGCGGAGCTGGCCGCGTTCACCACGCCCACCGGGCTCAGATATACGCCCGAACCGCTGAAAGTGGGGGCCTGTAACGCCACGTTGAGCGAGAGGTTTGGCCCGATGCCATATCCGATCCGAATTAACCCGTTGGTGCTGCTCACATAATGCTGGCCAAAGGCGCTGTCGTCGGAGCTGCCGTCGCTGTTCAGCGTGTAGGAGTCGTTATATGTGAAATCGTTGGAGCCTCCGAAGATCAGTAGCTGGCTCAAGCTCTGGTAGTTCATCAGCGATACGCTACTCAAGGCCTGGTGTCCGATAATATTTCCCGAAAATGCCGTGAACGATCCGTAGTAGCTATTCAACAGGGGATAACCGCTGGTGCTGCCGGCCGTCGATTCATCGAGGTCCAATCCGGCCTGGTAGTAGAGGCCGTTGTAATTGGACGGCGCGCTGGTTGCCGCGCGCACCCCGGCGAACATGTCGTAACCGAGATAGGAACCGCCAAAGATGAAATTGCCGTCCGGCGAAATATACAGCAAGTGCGTGCCGGCGAGCAAGGTCGAACCGTTGGCCTTGCCGCCGAAGTTGAGCTGTGCTGCGCCGTTGGTGAAGGCGTAGGTCACGCCGGTGAGCGATTGGGCGCTCGAGGTGGTGTTGGTTCCACTATAGGTGGTGGCATTGATGTTCCCGATGTTGCCTTGCCCGTCGGCGGTCATGTTGAAGATTGCGTCGCCGCCCGGAAGCGCGGTGGTGGTGGGAAGAAAGGTGGGATCGAAGTACGCGACAGTGTAGGAGCCGTTGAGCGTCGCGTTGGTGGCTTCTGTCGAGCCGAGCGGCGCGGCGATGAACAGCGAGTCACACCCGTTGGTCCCGGGGATGCTGCCGATGAAAATGCCCTGGGATACCAGTCCGATGATGTTGCCGTTGGTGATTGTCCCGTATATGGGCGTGATGTAGCCCTCGCCGCTGGCCGAGATGACATAGCTGCCGCTGGTGGTGAAAGTCTCCGTCTTGGTCGCACTGGTGGAGCTGTTCAGCACCGATCCGGTGAAACTGTAGGTTCCGGCGCCGCTGAAAGTGATGTTGCCCTGGACGTTGATGGTTAAGTCCACGGTGCCCTGGTTGGATACAAAATAGAAAACCTGCCGCATATAGTAGGTGCCGTTCAACAATGTGTCGCCGTCCGGATTAAAGGCGGGTTGAGCGGCAGACTGCCCGGCGCACGCGGCAAGGAGAAACACAAGAAGAGTAGTTTTTGTTTTCATGGATCGGGAGCGGCAAACCCGCGTGAACCGCCAGCCAGCTAACTTCAGTGGGATCGGCCCCTCACCTGATTACAACACGAAACAGGGTAGGTGGACACTGGCGATCGCTGTAAAAGTTTGTCTGCTAGCCCCGGCCCACGAACAACAGGAAGATTCGTGCTTGTTTCATTGAAGTCATCGGCTGGCCGGCGGCACAATTCCATTCATCCGCAAATACTCCACCATCTGTCCGTAGTGATCAAATGCGTGGGCGACGCTAAATGCGGCCAAATGCAGGCGGGACGATTTGCTGTTCTCCGCGGTCCGCAACATGTTCTGAGTAGTCAGCGTGGCCGCGGCCCTGTGACCCAGGGCAAAAGAATCCTTCAGGAACTTAACGATGTCGACTTTGGTCTTCAAGCTCACAGGACCGTCCCCGCGCATGAAGTCCGCCGGGAGCTTATCGCCGGTAAGCGGCGACCATATTGCACAGTTGGAAGCGGCGACATGCTTGACCTCTAAGGCAAACGTACGCACGCCTTTGTAGTCGGCTCTGTCCGGCGGCGGCCGCGGCAAAAACGATTCCTGCCAGCAGCACAGAGATTCGTGCTTGTTTCATTAGACCTCCCGTAACGCAAACATCGGGTCTACTTTCGTCGCACGCCGCGCTGGAAGGTAGCTGGCCAGCACGGCGACCGCAAACAAAAGCAGAGGCACGGCCAGAAACACAACCGGATCATGCGGGCGAACACCGTAGAGCACGCTCGCCATCATTGAGGCGGTCGATACAGAAAAGATCACGCCCGCGATGATTCCGATCATCGAGAGAACGACGCCCTTGGTTACGATCAGCTTGAGGATGTCGGTTCGATCGGCCCCTAACGCCATGCGGAGCCCGATTTCACGCGACCGCTGGCCGACCATATAGGCCAGCACGCCGTAGATTCCGATGGAGGCCAATAGCAGCGCCACGCCGGCAAATCCACCAACAAGCTGGGCGGAAAAACGGCGCGACGCGAGCGACCAGTCGAGCAAGTCGTTCATGGAAGCGACGTCGTAGACCGGTAAGGCCGGATCGACGCTCTGGACCTCATGCCTGATCTGCGGCTCCAGGGTGCTTCTGGTAAGAGAGGTCCGCAACACAATGCTGAAGTCCCGGAAGACGTAGCCCTCCGCCGGATCGAATTCCTGATAGACGGGAACATAGATGTGGGGCATCCCATCGACGTCCAGCCCATCTTGCTTGATGTCCTTCACAATCCCCACGATCGTCATCCAGGCCCCCGTTCCCATCCGGATCCGGCGCCCGAGCGGATCGCGGTCCGGCCAATAGCGGCGCGCGGTGGACTCATCGATCATCGCGACCCGCGGTTTGCCGTCTTCATCGGCTTCGGTAAAAAGGCGGCCGCGGGCGAGCGGAGCCTGCATCGCCTTGAAGTAATCGGGGCTCACCAGGATGTCCCTCGCACGCAAATCGCCGCCCGAATTGGACGGACGATCTTCAATACCCAGGGCGAAGTGAAATCCAATACCGGGGACCGGCAGATCCGAGACGAATCCGGCCAGCTGAACACCCGGGATCGCATTCAACCGGCGCCCCAGCTCCCGGTAGAAAGCGGTTTGCTTGGCGATGCTGTGATACGGATCCTTGCTCGGATCGCTGGGAAACGGCAGATTGATGTTGGCGGTGACAACTTGTGTGGGATTAAACCCAGGATTTTCTTTGAGCAAATCTTGAAACGTCCTCAGCAACAGTCCGGCTCCGATCATCAGAACCACCGCGATAGCCAGCTCCGCGACGATCAGGGAGTCCCGCAACCGGCCGGTTTTCAAGCTCGAGCCGGAGCCCCGAGCGCCTTCTCGAGTTGCCATGCCCAGATCGGAGCGTGCGGAGTGAATAGCGGGAGCAAGTCCAAACAGCAGGCCCGTCAGAAGCGAGATCGCGAGCGCAAATGCCAGCACTGCCCAGTCGACGCTCACTTCACTCAACCGGGGAATACTCGACGGAACAAAGCGTGGCACAAATTTCAGCATGGCACCTGCTAAGGCAATCCCGGCGGCCCCGCCCATGCTAGACAGAAGCAGGGATTCGGTGAGCATCTGACGCACGATACGGCCACGGCTGGCTCCCAGCGCAGACCGCACCGCCATCTCCTGCTGCCGCCCCGATGCGCGCGCTAAGAGGAGATTGGCGATATTCAACGACACAATGAAAACGATCAGAATGACTGCACCCTGCAATACCAGCAGCATTGGCCGAACAGTGCCCACCAAAGATTCCCGCAGGGGCTGAATCTCGATGGTCCATTTGCCCTCGGGCGGATAATCCTCAGGAAAATCGTGGCGGATCTCGATAGCCAAGGCCGTGAGCTGCGCCTGTGCTTGCTCGATCGTCATGCCCGGTTTCAGACGTCCCAGTGCCGAAGGGAAAGCCCTGGCGCCCCGCGTTGGCTTGGGATCGGAAGCGGCGGTGAATCCGGAGGCAAGGAATACGTCGACGTCGTGTGCATGCGTCCGCCCAGGATTACGAAAATCGGGGGGAAGAACGCCGGCAATTGTGTACACACCGTCGTCGAGACGGATGGTGCGGCCGAGAACATTCGGATTGGCGGCGAAGTTGCCGCGCCAAAGGCTATCGCTGATGACGGCAGAAGGTGCGAACCCGGGCGTATAGTCCTGGGAACCGAACAGCCTTCCAATTTGGGGGGTCGCGCCCAGCATGGAAAAGTAGTTGGGGCTGGAGGTGAGCATCTCGAGACGCTCCGCCTGGGAACCGCCCGTCAAATTGATGCTGCCACGCTCAGTTCCAGTTACGTATTCGAATACACCCGACCGATTTCTGAGATCCTCCAGTTCGGGCACGGAGTACAAAACACCGCGCAACCCCATCCCTGGGTTATTAAAGAAAATCCTGACCAAACGGTCGGGCTCGGGAAACGGGAGAGAGCGCAGTAGCACCGCATTCACGATGCTGAAAATGGCTGTGTTGGCTCCCACTCCCAGGGCTAGCGTCAGGACCGCCACGATGGTGAAAACTGGCTTCTTGCGCAGCATGCGCAGAGCGTAACGAACATCCTGAAATAAAGTTTCCATAAGCTGCACACCACGCGCGTCGCGGCATTCCTCCTTCACCTGATCCATTCCGCCGAATAACAAACGGGCGCGCCGCACCGCTTCCTCGCGCGTCAGCCCCGAATGAACTTGCTTTTCGACCTGCTGCTCGAAGTGAAAGCGGAGTTCGTCATCGAGCTCCGTTTCCACTGCTTTGCGCCGAAGCAGCGAGCGCAGACGGAAAATGACATCAGTGAGCATGGGATGCGTTCCCCTTTCGCTTCTACAAAGAGCATACACGATCTCTTGTCGAAGGGCAAGGGAAGTCGATCGCGCCGGCAGCACTTCCGCGTATACCCGAAATACCGAGTCACAATGCGCTTGTCAAAGGCGAATCCAGCCATAAAGGACCTATAAATGCCGTCAACGCAATACCTTGTAATGCGCCAGGCGGCCTCTGAATGCCCTTGATTCGTCCTTTACAGAGCCGATTACAGACTTGCGGCAAGTACACTGGAAGCGCGAAAGCAGCGGTAACAGAAAGGATTCCAATGACTCCACAATCTCTAGGCCGCGTCAATGTGCCCACGCCGGGCACGCCCGTGCCCCTGGCCACCGAGTACACGCCCTGTTGCCATATTCGTGTTCAGGTGATCGCCGGACTGACCGGCAAGATGTACTTCGGTACGCAAGCGGTCAATCACACCACGCTGGTTGGCGTCATAAAGGAATTGTGGCCGAACCCGAGCGGTGGCGTGGATGATTCATATGACGTCGCCATTTCGGACAATCAGCTGAATCTCGCGGACTACGCCATTGACGCGGCAGTCGCCTCGGAAGGCTTGATCGTCTCTTACTGGGTGGGCTAACATGGCCGCATGCCGAAGCCAGCATCAAGTGCCGTACCGTTAGACAAGCTTGAGTTGTACGAAAAGCTGGTGGCCACTAATCCGAGCGTCGAGCGGAAGGGCGCCACGGTGCCTTACACGTCGCTGAACGGTCATATGTTCAGCTACCTCAGCAAAGAGGGTAGGCTCGCGCTCCGGTTGCCGGCTGAAGAGCGGGAGGCGTTTCTTAAGAAGTACCACGCCAGGCTGTGCCAGGCGTACGGAATTGTTCAGCCTGAGTACGTCGAGGTTCCCGACTCGTTGCTCTCCGAGACACGCGAGTTGAAGAAGTATTTCGACTGCAGCTACCGCTACGTAGGGTCCCTCAAGCCGAAGCCCACCACAAAAAAGAAGAAGGCGTGATCTAGGCCTGTAATCACAGCACCGCCACATCTCTCTCTCCCTTCTCCATTGCCCAGTTAGATAGGCCCTCCCGCCGGCAGCCACCTGTCAGCCGTAACCCGGGATACAGATTCCCGGTTATAACCGACATGGTCGTCGTTCCACGGCCCTCCTCTGAAATTCATTCATAAATTAACCCAGACATTTGTCCGCGTTTTGCTCGATCTTCCGCTAATATTATTGGAGGTTTGCCCGGCGCAGCCGGTTCGGGCGAATGCGGTCGGGTCAAACACGGAAAGAAAGGTTGATATGGCTGAATTTACTAACAGCAAGACGGTTGACGGCTTCAGTGTGAAGTTGTGGCGTGGCGAGCGCATGGCGCTGATCGGGATGGACGTGGACGATCCGGAACCGGATTTTGTGGGCTTCTCGATCGAAGTGCAAAGTCCCGGCAGCGACGGTTTTCAGCCGCTGCGGAACCGGCTCGCCTTTTCATATCCCAAGTCCTCCGCGCTCAAGTCGGTGGATGGCTATCGGAATTTTCCCTCGACCGAGGCTCCGTTCCAGAAGTTCCGCTGGGTTCATTTTCCGTATAACCCCACGGACGGCGACTACACTTACAGGGTCACCAAGCAGCACATGAAAGCAGATGGAGTTCTTATCGCCGGCGCCTCCATCACGCTGGACATAACGCTTGACGTCGTCATCTACGACGGCTTCCTTGACGTCGGCTTCACGCGCAACTACGCATCGTCTCAGGCATACGCCGACAAATATGGGAACAATCCGAAGATTATTCCGACGGATGCGGATACAGGACTGGATTTTAAGAAGGTCAAGGGCGATGTTTATGAGTGGCTTGGCTTCGAGGCGTATCAACTGATCATGGATTTTCTAACCGATGCGGCCGGAGACGAAACGCTGGAGCTCGATTTCTTCGCCTATGATTTGAACGAACCCGATATCGTTGCGTTACTCGAGCGGATCGGTCCGCGACTGCGAGCGGTGATCGATGACTCAGGGGATCACAAACCCAATACCAGTGCCGAGTCCCAGGCCGCGGCCAGGCTGGCGCAGTCCGCAGGGCAGGACCGCGTGAAGCGCATGCATTTCTCCGGGCTGCAGCATAACAAGGTCCTGATTGCAAAACGCAATAGCGAACCGCAGAAGGTCCTGCTGGGTTCCACCAACTTCAGTTTCCGCGGTCTCTACATTCAGGCCAACAATGCACTCGTGTTCCGCTCGCCGGAAGCCGCCGGACTCTTCGAAGAAGTTTTCGAGCTGGCGTTCAGTAACCCCAAGGGTTTCAACGCTCAACCCATCGCACAGCAGTGGCACCTGGTGCAGGTGGAAGGCAAGCCTCCGGTTCACTTCTGCTTTTCGCCCCACAAAGACGCCGACCTTTCGCTGAGCCCGGTTGGAGCGGCAATCGACCAAGCCACATCATCAGTGTTTTTTGTTATCGCATTTCTGAACCAGGCGAAAACTGGTGCGCTACGGGAGGCGGTGGACAGGCTCCAGGATAAGGCGGTTTTCAGCTACGGCATTTCAGACAAGAAGGGCGCACTCGAGGTCAAAAAGCCGGATGGATCGCTCGGCATTGTCGATTTCAAGTATCTCGCAGCACACACACCCGAACCGTTTAAGAGCGAATGGGACGGCGGAAGCGGCATTCATGAACACGACAAGTTCGTGGTCACCGATTTCAATCTCCCGACGGCGAAAGTGTTCACCGGCTCCTCGAATTTGTCCGTAAGCGGAGAAGAAAAAAATGGCGACAACTTAGTGATGATCGAAGACCCCAGGGTTGCGACTTCTTACGCCATCGAGGCCCTGCGTATTTTCGATCACCTGCAGTTCCGGACAAAGATGCAAGGGGCGGCGTCGACGAAGGACAGCGGAGCGCTGATGTTGCAGAAGCCGGCGGCAATCAGCGGCAAGGCCGCCTGGTTCGAGAAGTTCTATGTCGCCGATAGCCAGTTGGAAAATGACCGGAAGTTATTTTCGCACTGACGCCGGTTTTGGGAGATCAAAAAATGCCCCTCACATACGGATTCTTAAAATGCAAGGTGATTTCGGACCCGCGGCTCAAGTCCACGCAGCGCAAGAATGAAACACAGTACCATCTGCACAGCACACTTGAGATCAGGCTCCAGGATGGATCCACCGCACAATGGGACAGCGCCATCAACGTTGGCACCAACGATGCAGACGACCTGTTGACCTATAAGCTGGTCTTTGATTTCCGGCATGAAGTCGTCGACATGCTTCAAGCAGCGAACTCCGGTTTCTCGGACTTGACCGAAAGCGACCGGTTACCGGCGCTGGATTTTTTGCGTAGCGACGTTTTGCGCGAGACGGGACCGTGGCGGCAAAGCGATGCCATGGATGGCAGCGTGGAAGTCGAACCGGTAGCCTCGCTGCTGCGTCTGCTTCGGGCCGCCAAAGCGAATCAGTACGACGTTTATGTCTTCGGCCGTAAGTACACGGATGGTGACGGTATTCATGATGTCCACATGAATCAGGGGTCGAGCGGGCAGTTCTTGAACAATGGTGTGGACGATCATAACGATCACAACGATATTTGGCAGGACGGGGGTGTAGTAGTGGATCTTGGAAAACCCGAACTCGCGGCCTACTTTACAGCTTTCACGCAGCAGTTTGTCCCGACTGATAACCTGGGGAATCCAAAGGCGGGAGCACATCCTGTAGGTGTTGCCGACGACGGGAGCCTGGCAGGCTAGCCTATGCCGCCCTCCGCCGGTAAAGGTGGAGGAGATTCAGTTCTGGGGGACTCGCCTGCTCGGCTACACCCATCAAGATTCAAGCCGCGATACGGGCTTTAAAGTGACCGGACACGACCGGCCTGTTCCCAAAATCGGGCACTCGACGCCGTGATCTGATTGAGAATCTTCAGCCTTTTCGCGGCTACCAACGTGCCTGTGCAACCGCTATGCTGCGCCACAACCTGACCTTTGCATTCCGCCGGCTCCGTTTGAGCCCCGGGTTTACTGCCGCCGCCATTGTGACGCTGGCCCTTGGCATTGGCGCCAACAGCACCGTTTTCTCGCTGGTCAACGCTGTCGTCTTCCGGCCTTTCGGTGTCGAACGCCAGAGCGAACTGGTGTCCTTCAACATGCGCACCTCCAAGGCGCAGTTCCCCACGCTCTCCTATCCGGATTACAAAGACTATCGCGACCGTAATACCGTTCTGAGCGGCCTCGCGATGTACCGCACAGTACCGGTGAGCGTAAGCCGCAGTGGGGCTAAGAATGCCCGTATGTGGGGCTATGAGGTCAGCGGAAACTACTTCGACATGCTGGGCGTCCAAGCCATCCGGGGCCGCGTCCTGCATCCCGAGGATGACGTGAAACGGGGCGGGCATCCCCTGGCTGTGATCAGCTACAGTTGCTGGCAGGCGCGCTTCGGAGGCGATCCCGATATCGCCGGCAAGCAAGCGAAGATCGGCGGGCTCGATTACACCATCGTCGGCGTGACGCCTCCGCCATTCATTGGAACCGAGCTCATTTACACTCCCGAAATCTTTGTTCCCCTGGCGATGGCGGAGCAGATTGAGCAATCAAAATGGATCGACGACCGAGGCGACTCGAATGGCCTGGTCATCGGCCGCCTGAAACCAGGCGTCTCTTTGAAGAGCGCTGAGGCGGCCGTCAATACCATCGCTACTGCTCTTGGCCGCGAACACCCGAAAGACGACGCGGGTGTTTCCATCGTACTCTCGCCGCCCGGCATGGCCGGCAACTTTCTGCGCGGAGCTATCACCGGATTCTCCGCTGTATTGATGGTCGTCGCTGGAATGGTGCTGCTGATTGCCTGCGTAAATCTCGCCAGTCTGCTGCTGGCGCGTGCGTCGGACCGGAGAAAGGAAACCGCAATCCGTCTGGCTTTGGGCGCCAGCCGCGGGCAATTGGTCCGCCAACTTCTCACCGAGAGCCTGATGCTCTCCATTGCGGGCGGCGCGGCGGGAATCCTGCTCGCCTACTGGCTGGTCGAACTGGTGAACGTCTGGCGTCCGCCCGTTGACGTCCCGGTAATTCCTCATGTCGTGATGGACACACGCGTATTGCTGTTTGCGGGCCTTGTCTCGCTGCTGACCGCGCTCCTGTTCGGCTTGGCTCCCGCGCTGCAATCTACGCGCGCCAGCCTGGTGGGGGCGATCAAGAATGAAGCGCCGTCGGAGAAACTTCGCCGCTTTAGCCTGCGCGATATTCTGGTCGCCACGCAGGTGGCTCTCTCGGTTGTTTTGCTGATCGGAAGCATTCTGGTGGTGCGCAGTTTGCAGCACGCGCTCAGCCTAAATCTTGGATTCGACCCGCAACATGCCGCCGTCCTGTCCTACGATTTCGCCGCACAAGGTTACGACGAGGAGCGCGGCCGCCAGTTTCAACGCCGCCTGTTGGAGAAGGTCCGCTCCATGCCGGGAATTGAGACTGCCGGGATCATCGACGGCCTGCCTTTGACCCTCAATATTTCCAATAACGCGATCTTTCTTGAAGGCAAGCCGGAGCCGCGCGCGGGCGACGTTCCTTTGGCAAACGCGTACGTCATCACCCCCGGCTATCTCCGGGCCATGCGAACGCGCCTGGTGGCCGGCCGCGATCTGAATCAGCGCGATACCAAGGACGCGCCGCGCGTCGCTCTCGTCAATGAGGCGTTCGTCCGCCAACTGCTGCCGGGCGTTGATCCGGTCGGTAAGCGATTCCGCCACTCGACAACCGGGAAATGGATCGAGATCGCCGGCGTGGTGGAGGATGGAAAATACCGTTCTCTCGGCGAAACACCGTCGCCCACCGTTTTTGAGTCGATGGAACAGATTTGGATTCCCGGGCAAACGTTAGTCGCGCGCTCTCCTTTGGCCGAAACAGAGACCGTCCGTCTGCTGCGACGCGCCGTCGCGGAACTGGACCCGTCGCTCACCGTCTTCAACGATGGCAGCCTGACCAGCGCACTCGGCCTCGCATTGTTCCCCGCTAAGCTGGTGGCGGTGGTGCTGGCATCGTTTGGATTGCTCGCGGTGGTGCTGGCCGCAACGGGTGTCTACGGGATCATGGCCTACGCGGTGTCCAGAAGAACACGGGAGATCGGCATCCGCATGGCTCTGGGCGCTGCTCCATCCGAGGTGGCGCGCGTGGTGCTGACGCGGACGGCGATGCTGCTGGCAGTGGGGATAACCATCGGTTTCGCGCTGGCTTTCGCGTCCGGAACATTCTTCGGCCAGATCCTCTTTGGCATCAGCGCGCACGATCCTTTGACCTACCTCTGCGCCATCGCGCTCATGACGGCCGTGGCATTCGTCGCCTGCTGGGTACCGGCGCGACGCGCCATTCGAGTAGACCCGCTGACGGCCCTCCGCGCGGAGTGAGATCGTTCGGGCATGACGCCCGCCAAATGAACTGGGGCTGCCACCGCCCACGACGCACGTCCCAGGTTGCAACGGCCAGACCATCAGAATAGAATGGGCGCAGCAAAGAGAAAGGCTTTCGATGAAAAGTTTGCATGCATTTCGGACCAAGCTGTGCAGTGTGGCGATGCTGGCCGCGGCCGTGTTCGCCATCGCGACTCCGGTCTGGGCGCATCACTCCTTCACCATGTTCGACATGACGAAGCGCCTCACGCTCACCGGCTCCATCACTTCGTTTGAATGGACCAATCCGCACGCCTACATCGAAATCGACGTTCCAGACGAAAAGGGCGCCGTCAAACACTGGAGTATCGAAATGGGTAGCCCCAGCATCCTCATGCAAAGCGGTTGGAAGTTTAATAGCATCCACGCGGGCGACAAACTCACGATCATCATCAACCCGATGAAGAGTGGACAGAATGGCGGCTTCCTTTCGCAAGCTACTCTGCCGGATGGAAAGGTGCTCTTCAACGGACCCCGCCAGGAGCCTCCGCCTGCGCCCACACAAAAATGAATTTGAAGATTTCTACCGCCACGCTGCTCGCCTTCGCCACGGCGATCCTCAATGCACAGTCCGCCGCCACTCCGCCGGATCTTACCGGCGTCTGGGGCATATATAGAGGCGGACCGGGAACCGATCCGAAGTTCCGGCCCCCCGCGCCCAGTCCGCTGACCTTGAAGCCGGAGTACGACAAGCCGTACCAGGAGCGGCGCGCCAAGGAGTCCGCGGCGGCGCAACGCGGCGAGCAACTGGACAACACCAGCGCGCGCTGCATCCCCTATGGCGTGCCCACCATGATGGCCATTGCCATTTATCCAATTGAGATCATTCAAAACCCGAAGCAGGTGACGATTATTTCGGAGGCCTTCAGCGAAGTGCGCCGCGTTTATCTCGACCGGCCACAATGGAAGATTGAGGACGTGGCGCCTGGCTACTACGGACGCTCGGTCGGGCATTGGGAAGGCGACACGTTGGTGGTGGACACGGTCGGTATCAAGCCGACGGTCTCCGGCTATCGTGGAATGCCGCACAGCCCACAGATGCGCGTCACGGACCGGATCAGGCTCATCTCGCCCGAGATTTTGCACGATCAGATCACGATCGACGACCCGGTGGTGCTGGAAAAGCCGGTCACGTACACCGCGGCGTTCAAGAAGATGCCCGCGGACTATGAGATGGTCGAATTTGTGTGCGACAACAATCGTGAATACGTCGACGAAAATGGTGTCGTGCGGCTGAAGCTCCACGACAAGTAGGTACCGGGAGAATTACCATGCAGAAGCGATTTGCAATAACAGCGTTGGCCCTGCTAACAATGGCCGCGGGCGCCTGGGCGCAAACGCCGTCCGCGCAGCCGGTCGCCGCGCCACCCGCTCAGCTCGGCGCCCTCGCACCGGCGAATATCGACAAGCCCCGTCCCAAACCTCCGTTCGACATTACCGGAACATGGCTGCACGCCTTTGCACGCGACAACCCATTCACTTTCACGCCTCCCGCGGACATCAAGCTGACACCGGCAGCGCAAGTACACTATGACGCAGCCAAGAAAGCCCGGGCGGAAGGCAAGGCTTATCACGACGACATCGGCCAGTGCTGGCCCGCCGGCTTGCCGGTGATCATGACGCGTGTTTGGCCGATCGCCATGATCCAAAAGCCCACTGTGATTTTCATGGTCAGCGGTTTCATGAATAGCACGCGCATGATCTATCTGGATGGCCGCAAACACACCGATCCCGACGTGATCATCCCCAGCTTCAATGGCGAATCGATCGGCCATTGGGAGGGCGACTCGCTGGTGGTGGATACCGTTGGCTTCGTGGATGATCATCATTGGATCGACAACGGCATCCCGGGCAGCGATCAGCTTCACATCGTCGAACGTATGCGCCTGATCGGCAACGGAGCTACGCTGGAGATCGAATATACCTTCAGCGACCCCAAGAGCTGGGTGGGAGAATGGAAGGTGACCAAGCGTTGGAAACGTGTGGACGACACCGATATCACGGAAGCCTCGTGCCTGCCGGATTTGAACGCGCATATGCCGAGTGTGATCTCGAAATCCACGAACATTCACTAGGACAATTTATGAAAAGATTACAGTTCGCTTGCATTTGCATTCTTGGGCTCTCGATGGCTGGTTCGGCCTTCGCCCACCATTCAATGGAAGGTTTTGACCGTGCCAAGAATGTGACGCTGGTTGGAACCGTCAAGCAATTCAAGTGGGCCAATCCCCATTCTTGGATCGAGCTCGAAATCACCAACGATAAGGGCGCCCCTGAAACTTGGAACATCGAGATGACGGCTCCGTTCGTGCTGGTTCGCGCGGGCTGGAAGTCAACTTCCCTCAAGCCGGGCGACAAGGTCACCGTGGTTGGCCATCCGCAAAAAAGTGGTGAGCCTGGAGCTCTTTTTGTTTCCGTTACCACCGCGGATGGACAGACGCTGACGGACCGGCCTCCCGGAGCTCCGCCTCAGCCCGCGGCTCCGCCCGCGCCTGCCAAGTGAAACTGCGCTTTAGTCTCGGCCTACTCCTGATCGCCATCGCGGCAAGTCCGGCGAGTCCGGCGAGCGCCGCATGCGACCGTGATTGCCTGCGCGGCATCACCACGCAATATTTAGATGCTCTTGTCGCTCATAATCCGGGCGCTCTTCCGTTGGCCGCCAATGTCCGATTCACGGAAGATACAGTCGAGACGAAACTGGGCGAGAGCCCGCTGTGGAAGAACGCCACGAAGCTTCGTCCGTTCCGTTTCGACATGTTGGATGTACGGCAAGGAGTTGTGGCTTCTCAAGTCATCGTCGAGGAGTCCGGCTCGCCGGTGATGCTGATGCTTCGACTGAAAGTTTTGGACCAGAAGATCACCGAAGTGGAAACTCAAGTTACCCGAAGCAAGGCCGAAGGGTCGATTTTCGACGTGGATGCGTTGCAGACTCCTAGCAAAGCCATGTTGCTAACTCCGGAAGCATCCGAACGCAACTCGCGCGCAGACGCGATCAAGGTCGCGGAACATTATCCAGCTGGCCTCAAAGTTGGAAGCTTCGTCACCGTGGATGCGCCCTTCGCTGCTGACGCCTATCGCTTCGAAAATGGGCGTTTGATGGCCGGGCCGGGCTGCACGTTCATGCCGGGCTGCGTGGACATCAAAGGGCAGAAGATTCCAACGTTGTCCGAAATCAAATATCGCGTCGCGGCCGTTGACGAAGATCTCGGCATCGTTTTGCTTCGCATGGATTTTGGAAAAGGATCGAGCCGCGTCGCTGGCGATACGTTGATGGTTTGGGAAGCCTTCAAAGTCTACGGCGGCCAGATCCACGCTGTGGAAGCGTTCATGAAGAATATGCCGTTGGGCACACCATCGGGCTGGAATTCGCCGTCCAATTAGAGTTCGATCCGCGTGCCGAGCACTTTCAGGAACTGAGAAAGCCAGGCTGGATGCGCCGGCCAAGCGGGCGCGGTGACGAGCTTGCCGTCCGTGTGAGCTTCGGTCATCTGTAAATCCACGAAGGTTCCGCCCGCGCGCGTCACGTCCGGCGCCACAGCAGGATAACAACTACAGGATTTACCTTTGAGCACGTCGGCTGCGGCCAGCAGTTGCGCCGCGTGGCAGATGGCGGCGATGGGTTTATCGGCGCCGGCGAAATGCCGCACGATTTCGAGCACGCGCGGGTTCAACCGGATGTACTCCGGCGCGCGCCCGCCCGGAATCACGAGCGCGTCGTAATTCTCCGGCCGGATGTCGTCGAAGGTCGCGTTCAATCCGAAATTGTGGCCGCGCTTCTCGCTGTAGGTTTGATCGCCTTCAAAATCATGAATGGCGGTACGCACGGAATCGCCCGCGCGCTTGTTTGGGCACACTGCGTCGACCACATGCCCCACCATGAACAGCGCCTGGAACGGCACCATCACTTCGTAATCCTCGACGTAATCGCCGACCAGCATCAGCAACTTCTTTGCGGGCATTCAGTCTCCTTCGTTAATCGTCGGACGGGCTGGAATCATGGTCGCATGCGCGCGCGGGCTTCCATGTACAGCTTGACGGCGGTTTCCAGCGGCGGCAGCGGCTCGATTCCCGAGCGTTCCATTTTGGCGTTCGACAGCGCGGAGTATTTCGGGCGGCGCGCGGCGGTGCGGAACTCGCGCTCGTTGGTGGGCTTGAGCTCGGGATCGAGGCCAGCCACGCGAAAAATCATGGCCGCGTAATCGAACCACGAAATCGGCTCGCCTCCGCCGACGTGAAAAATACCGGTGAGGTTCCGATCCACCAAGTCGGCCGCGCGAGCGGCCAGGAACGGCGAATAGGTGGGCGAGGCGACGTGATCGTTCAGCACGCGGATGGGCTGGTTACTCGCCGCCAACCGCAGCATCGCCTCGATGAAATTGCCGCGCGCGGTATTCAATCCGCCCGGACCGAACACGCCCGAGGTGCGAATGATCAGCGGATTGTCCAGGTAGGCCTGAGCGTACAGCTCACCGGCCAGCTTAGACACGGCATACGCACCCAGAGGTCGCGTGGCGTCCTCCTCGGTGTAGGCGCGTCCGGCGGCGCCATCGAAAACATAATCGGTGGAAAAGTGGACCAGGCGCGCGTCGTGCTGCCGGCAAGCCATCGCGAGATTGCGAACCGCAAGTCCGTTGGCCTGCATGGCGGGCAGCGGTTCCTTTTCGGCCACGTCCACCTGATTGTAGGCGGCTGCGTTGATGACGATGGCGGGATCCTGGGCCGCGAATGCGCGCTCTACTTGTGCGGCGTTGGTGATGTCGATCTCGGAGCGGTCAAAGCCCACGGCCGCGTAGCCACGCGCTTGAAGGACGGTCATCAACTCGACGCCGAGTTGCCCCCGGCAGCCGAATACGAACGCTACATCTGCCATCGCCACAAATTCGCGCCGACCGTGTATCCAGCCCCGACGGCGGCGAACAGAACCAGATCGCCTTTCTTGAGCTTGCCGCAGCGCAGCGCGTCGCGCGTGGCCAAGGGGATGGTGGCGCCGGTGGTGTTGCCATATTGATCGATGTTGATCACCACGCGATCGCAGTTGATGCCCAGCCGCTCGGCCGCGGCGCTGATGATCCTTCGATTGGCCTGATGCGGAATCATGACTCCGATGTCGGCCACGGTGAGATGATTGCGATCCAGAAGATCGCGGCAGCATTCCTCCATTTTGCGGACCGCGTATTTGAAAACCTGCTGGCCGTCCTGCTTGACGAAGTGAAGACGGTCCGCGACAGATTCGGCGCTGGCGGGGATGCGGCTGCCGCCGGCGGGCTGTTTCAAGTTATCGCCTCCGGAGCCGTCGATCTGGTTCACGAAATCGATGAAGCCGGGCTCGCCGTTTTCGGTCGGCTCAACCAGCATGGCGCCCGCGCCGTCGCCGAACAGGATGCAAGTGGCGCGATCGGTGTAATCGATGATGCGCGACATGGTGTCGGCGCCGATCACTAGCACTTTCTTATGCGAACCGGCCGAGACCAGGTGCGCGGCGGTGGTGAGTCCGTAGACGAAACCGGAGCAGGCCGCCAGCAGATCGAAGCCCCAGGCGTGAGTGGCGCCCAGGCGGTCCTGGACCAGGCAGGCGGTGGCGGGGAACAGCATGTCGGGGGTGACGGTGCAGACCAGAATCGCATCCAGCTCGGAGGCATCAATGCCGCGCTGTTCGAGCGCGATTTTAGCGGCCTCCACCGCCATGTCCGAAGTCGCGACGCCAGCCGGAGCGATGTGGCGCTGCATGATGCCGACGCGCTGCATGATCCACTCGTTGGTGGTGTCGACCATTTTTTCCAGATCCTGATTGGTCAACACCTCGGGCGGGGTGTAGCAGCCGAGCGCGGTTATCTTTGCGTTGTACACCAGATTTAGAATACAACACGCGGCGGCTCAGTTAGGCTTGAAGCGAAGAGCCATCTTGCCGGCGGGTCCTTTATAGTGAAGCTCTAAGTCCTTGGGCTTCAGTTTGCCCACCATTTGAAAATACAACAGGCCCGAGATGGTGTCGGTGATCTCCTTTTCAGGCAGGATCTTCTCGGCCAGCACCGCAAGTAACGGATTCGGCTTGTCGTCGTGCGAGGCTTGCGTTTTTAAGTCGGGGTTCTGGTTCGTCGTGCCAGTGCCGATTCCTCCGCCGAACCCTCCAATCGTGAGTCCGGGCCTCCGCGACGCGGCCTGTTTCGTGCCATTTTGTGTGACTGTAAGACTGTCGGCGCCGGCGAGCTGGCCGGGCTCATAGGGCTGGGAGCGCTGGCCGTCCTTGGAGGAGATGAGCAGAAAATCGTCGTGGCTGACTTGGATGGGCTTGTCGCTGACGGTGTGGAGCGTGACGCGGACTAGGGCGATGTCGGGGCCCAGGTCGTAGCCGAGCTCCTGTTTGATCTGGTCCCGGTCGAGGGTGGCGGTGGCGGAGATGGTGAGCAGGTCGTTGGTGGTTTCCTCGATGGGGAGCTTTTTGTCGGCGGCGGGGAGGAGGGTGGTGGAGAGGAGCGCGAGGGTGAGGATTTTCGTGGCGGAAAGCACGGTGGTACTGATTGCATTATACGGCAGGTCAATGGTGATGAGACGCGCCCGCGCGATGACCCGTTCCCTTTCCTTTCGTCCGAAATCATAATTCCTTCCGGGCGAATACCGGGGATCAGGTCAATTAGGCGGCTCAAGTAGATTGCCGTTCGCATCGGAGCCCCCAATTTGATTAGTAGCAGGATTCGCGCCCAGCGACAGGGTGGGCGCCGATCCGGCGGTGGGCGCTTGGATACCAGGTTGCCGAGGGCATAATTAAACAAAACCGGCGGCGAGTCAACCGTCAGATCTCGGGGAAGCGATCGCGACGGGCGTCCGGAACCCCTGCCGAGGCCGCGCGGCAAGCCCGATTCCAGGGCGTTTGGAGTGCAACCTAAAGCCGCCCTGTACTAAGGCCGATGTAGTTAATGGTGTCGTCTATGAATCGGTTCTCCTTAGCACTACTTCTGACCTTTGGCGGGATGTGTTTGCAGGCGCAAGTCACGAGCACGATTACGATTTCCACCAAACCAGCAGGCGCCAGCTTCACGGTGGATGGTACGCTGTACTCCTCGGCCGCGGTCTTGAACTGGCCGGAAGGGAGCGAGCACACCGTTGCATTCTTGACGAATGCTCCGCTGCCGGGTCAAACCACCAACAATATTCAGTCGTCCAGCGATGGCCAAACCCAGTATGCGTTCAGTGGCTGGGTGGACAACCTCGGGCTGATTCAGCCCGGCAGCTCTCCGGTCCAGGTGATCACGGCGAATCCCGCCATCACGACACTCACCGCGCAACTGACGATCGCCTACGAGATCGATTTGCATCTTGGCGGCGCCACTGCCAGTACCAATACCGCGACGTGCGGCGCGCCTGGCGCCATTCCTGCCGGGGTATCCGCGCCCGGAGTGGTGTACATTGGCGGCACGTGCTATTGGTCGTCGGCGGTGGTGTTTCAAGCGGCGGGCAGCCTCATCACCCTAAACGCCTATCCTTATCCAGGCTATGTATTCACCGGATGGGCCTTCAATTCCGGGGCGCCCACAGCTTTTCTGACACAGTTCACTCTGAATGGGCCGACTAGCATTACTCCCTTTTTTGAGCAAGGCGAGCTGGTGTCCTTCCTAACGTCGCCGCTGGGGCTGCAGTTGCTAATCGATCACACGCCGGTCTCGACCAGGACCATCGATGATATTCCCGGGTGTCCCGTCGGCGAGTCTCAGCCAGAGCCGGTGCCAACGGGCTTTCCACCGGTTTGCCTGGGGGATTTTTATTTTGCACCCGGATCGGTACACTATCTCAGCGGTGTGACTCCCCAGAGGGGCCGAACTGGAAACTGGTGGGTCTTTAGCGGGTGGAGCAATGGACTCGGTCAGGACGCGCTCTACCAAGTGAGCAACAACGTCTCGACGCCCGCGATATTGACAGGCGAATATGTGGCTGGGGCGCAAGTGGCGTTTCTAACCTCGCCGGGTGGCTTGCAATTGACCGTGGATGGGCAATCCAACTTGCCTTCGTACAACTTCATTTGGGGGCTGGGAACCACGCACCAGGTATCGGCGGCGGCGACTCAAACGGGCGCCAACGGACGGGTATACACGTTCCTGAACTGGTCCAATGGAGGCAGTGCGACCCAGGCGTACACGGTCACCCAAACCGCGGTCAGCAGCGGGTACCTGATCACCGCGAACTTCAGCGAACTGAGCCGCATCGTCGTGCAGAGCTCGCCTGAGGGACTAACCCTCCAAGTGGATGGGGCCAACTGTGTGACCCCCTGCAATGTCGATCGCCAGAACGGGGCGACGGTCCAGGTGAGTGCGCCAACCCAGATTCCGATGGGAACGGGTTCGCGTCTTGATTTCGGATCCTGGTCCGACAGTGGAGCTTCCAGCCACACGATGACCGTGAGTCAAAGTTTTGCAACGCTCACGGCCAGCTACAACAGCTTCTACCACTTGAGCGCGAGCTCGAATCCGGGTAACGGTTCGGCATTCAAGATCTCACCTTCCTCGAGCGACATGTTCTACGCGCAGGGGACCAACGTGACGGTGACCTCCGAACCGAATAGGGGTTTTGACTTCGGACATTGGACCGGAGCCCTGTCGGGAAGCTATCCGTCGGGTACGGTGACGCTGGCGAGTCCGCAAGCGGTGGTGGCGCAGATGATCACGGTTCCATACATCGCGCCGGCGGGCATTTCGAATGGTGTCGGCCAGACGCCCAGATCCTCCGTGGCGCCTGGATCCATCATTTCGATCTTCGGCCAAAGCCTTGCGCCGTCGGTGAAAGTGGGTCCGGTGAATCCGTTGTCGCAGAGCCTTGAGGGAGTAACGGTGACGGTGAACGATTTGATCCTGCCGCTGTTGTTTGTTTCGCCGGAACAGATTAATGCTCAGCTTCCTTCGAGTCTCACACCGGGCAACTATACGCTGGAAGTTCAACCCGCCGGGCAGACCGAGATTTCGGGAACCTTCACAGTTGCCCACAACGCGCCCGGGCTCTTCTATCAGACCATCAAATCGGTGAATTATGCGACGGCGCTGCATGCCGATGGCTCGCTGGTAACAACCGCCAGTCCGGCGGCGGCTGGCGAAACGATCTCGCTGCTTGGAACAGGTTTTGGACCGTATCGGCAGACCGTGCTGGATGGATTCTTCCCGCCCAACCCGCCGCCGGCAGTCGCGGATTCGGTGACTCTATCGGTGGACGGAGTGAATCTCCCGTCGACATCCACGGCGGCGCCTGGCTTCACCGGGATTGACCTGACAAAATTCACGGTTCCCACGGGCCTGCCTAGCGGCAAGTCCGTGCCCGTGCTGGTTACCATTAATGGGGTGGACAGCAACACGGTGATGCTGCCGTTGT
>Ga0182015_10001507_pt1 | contig 30448 bp, 32 predicted proteins | sample 712P3MmetaG_FD_120478 | JGI IMG/M metagenome (GOLD analysis project Ga0182015, IMG submission 120478) | Permafrost microbial communities from Stordalen Mire, Sweden - 712P3M metaG | ecosystem: Environmental > Terrestrial > Soil > Wetlands > Permafrost | place: Sweden: Stordalen | collected... | reverse complement strand
GACGCCGTTGCCGCAGGACATCGCGGTGACGGGCGAAGTCTCGCTCGCCGGCAAGGTACGCGCGGTCGGCGGGGTGGTAGAGAAACTCTATGCTGCGCGATCCGCGTCGATGCGCGCGATCGTGCTACCGGCCGAAAATGCGCGCGAGATCGAGGCCACGCCCGACGGCATCAACGTGATTCCGGTCGCGACGATCGCCGAGGTGCTGCTCGCCTACGGGCTGCGTCCGCCGCAGATTCCGCAAGCGCCCGGACGAGGCGTTCGCGGATGAGCACGCCGCCGTTCGTTTCGCTGGTCGACCGGATTCCGCCAAGCAACCTCGAGGCGGAGATGGCGCTGCTCGGTTCCGTGCTCGTCGACAAGGAAATGATGGCGGCGGTCTGCGAGATCGTCCGCCCGAACGACTTCTACGCCTCGCTGCACGAGACGATCTACCTCGCACTCTACGCGCTCTACGAGAGCGGCAAGCCGCTCGACAAGGTCGCGCTGGCCGAAGAGCTGCGCTCGCGCGGAATGCTCGACAAGATCGGCGGCCTGGCCTATCTCTCGTCGTTGATGGAGACGGTGCCGACCGCGGCGTCGGCCGAGTACTACGCCAAGATCGTGCGCGAGAAAGCATCGCTGCGCGGTTTGATCCATGCCGGTACGCGCATCACGCAACTGGGGTACGAATCGGAAGACGACGTTCCGGCCGCGCTCGACGAGAGCGAACAGATCGTCTACGAAGTGGGCAACCGCGACAGCCGCGGCGCGTTCTCAGCCGTGTCGTCACTCTTGCTCGACACGTTTCACGAACTCGAAAAACGCCATGCGCAGCGTGGCGACCGGACCGGGATCACGAGCGGCTTCGCCGACATCGACGACTATACGGCCGGATTCCAAAAGGGCAACTTGATCATCCTCGCCGCGCGTCCGGCGATGGGCAAGACCTCGCTTGCGCTCAACATGGCGCTCTTCGGCGCGCGCGAGGAACAGCAGCCGGTTGCCGTGTTCTCGCTCGAAATGACGAAGCAAGAACTGGTCGAGCGTTTGATCTCGAGCGACGCGGGCATCGATGCGTCCAAATTACGGCGCGGCGCGATCGAGGGCAAGGACTGGGAGCGGATCGGAAACTCGATCGGGCGGCTCAACGAATTGCCGCTCTACCTCGACGACTCCGGTTCCGTAACCGTCACGGAGATCCGCAGTCGCCTGCGCCGGCTCAAATCGACGCACGGCGTGGCGATCGCATACATCGACTATCTGCAACTGGTACGTCCCGCAACGCTGGGACGCAACGTCAACCGCAACGAAGAGATCTCCGACATCTGCCGCACGCTCAAAGCAACTGCGAAAGACCTGGAGATCCCGATCGTCGCGCTCGCGCAATTGAACCGCGCCGTCGAGACGCGTCAGGACAAACGTCCGATGCTCTCGGATTTGCGCGACAGTGGAAGTATCGAGCAGGAAGCCGACATCGTCACCTTCCTCTACCGGGATGCGTACTACAATAAAGAGACATCGCCCGAGCCGGACCTGACCGAATTCATCTTCGCCAAGCACCGCAATGGCCGGACGGGGACCGTCAAGTTGCGTTTCCGTCCGGAGCACACGCTCTTCCAGCCGTACGGCGACGACTCGCACTACCCGGCACCGTAACTTGCGGCCGATCGCGCGCGTCCTCGTAGCGCTCGCGATCTGCGCGTTCCTCATGCCGGCCCCGGCGAGCGCGGTGAGCAGCGATGCCGTCCAGGTCTTCGACTCTGCCGTCGTGCTGGTGCCGTCGGCGGCGTGCGCGGGCGATGCGGCGACGATCGCGCACTTGCCGGCGAGTTGCTTCGAGCCGGCGCTCGCACTGGTGCCCAGCGGAACGACGTGGTACTTCCATCCGGCGACGCACTGGTATCGCTTCAGACTGCCGGCGTCGGGCGGTCCGTTGACGCGCTGGGTGCTCAACGTCTCGACGTACGTTACCGACGGCGAACTCGATGTCGTCGCACCGGATGGCCGGGTGCTCCAGCAGCAGCCCTTCGGCTCGGTCGTGCCCGTGGCCGACCGTCCCGTCTACGCGCACGAACTCGTCGAGCCGATCGTGGCGCCGCATCCGGACGATGCCGTGATCGTACTCCGCTTGACGACGCCGTTCGAACGCCCGACCGTGCTCGAACTGCGCACCGCATCGGGGTTCGCGGCGTTCGATCGCGAGACGATGCGCGATGAAGCGCTTCCGCTGGCGTTTCTCAACGGCATCGCGGTTGCGATGGGCCTCTTCAATCTCATGCTCTTTGGGATGCTGCGGCGCAAACTCTACCTGCTCTACTCGGTCGCGATCCTCTCGGTCGTCTTCTATCAGGTCATCGAAACCGGCGCCGCGTGGACGATGCTGTGGCCGTACTTGAGCTTACGCGACGACTGGCCGCCCTATGCCGCCTGGGTGATCTACTTTGCGCTGATCGTCGCGTTCACGCGCGAATTCCTCGAGCTTCCACGGGTCGCGCCGCTCGCCGACCGGATCCTGATCGGCGTGCTGGCCGCCTTGACGCTCGAGAGCGCCCTCTACGTGCTCGTTCCCGACCTGCTGATCGCGCACGGCATCTTCGACATCACGGATCCCTTGATGACCGCAGCCATGATGGGCACGATGCTGGTGTGCGGCGTCGTCGCGTGGCGCGCCGGCGTCTCTGCGGCGCCCTACTACGTGCTCGCGTTCGCGGGCTCCACGATCGGCTTCGTCGTCAGCGACGCGGGAACGTACGACCTCTACCCGTCATCCGTGACGACGGCCTACATCTGCACCTCGATCGGCGTAGCGTGGGAATCGATCTTCCTGGCGCTCGCGCTGGGTCAACGCGTGCGCGAGATCGAAAGCAGTGCCGCGCGCTATGAGAAATACGCCTACCTCGATCCGCTGACGGAGATTCCCAACCGGCGTGGTTTCACCGAGGCGATCGAGCGCGAATGGCGGCGCACGCAGCGCATTCCGGGTCCGATCTCGGTCATTATATTCGACATCGATCACTTCAAGGATTATAACGATCGCTTCGGTCATCCGGCCGGCGATCGGCGTTTGATGGTGGTGGCGCGCACGATCGCCGAAGCGGCGCGGCGCACGGGCGACCTCGCCGCGCGTTACGGCGGAGAAGAGTTTGCGATGTTACTCCCCGGCACGCCGCTCGCCGGTGCGGTGGCGATCGCGGACGCCGTGCGCACGAGCATCCGTGAAGCCCCCGACGTCGAATTTCGCCTGACGGTTAGTGCCGGTTGTGCCACCGCCTATCCGTTTTCGGATCCGCTGGATTCCGCCAGCCCGTCGTCGCTGCTGGAGGCGGCCGATGCGGCGTTGTACATCGCCAAGACGACCGGCCGCGACCGCGTGTGCATACCGGAGCCCGAAGTCGCCTCCTAAGACGAGTGTGCGGACCTCTCGATGCTCTCTTGCATCTCGGGATCGCCGATGCCGAACTGCAGATAGGTGCGCGAGAGCCGCACGTAACTGCCCGGCGTGTTCTCAACCCAACCGAGGCTCTCGCCTTCCAGTTTCCGTTTCACGACGGCCGGCGCGCCGGCGTTGAGCGTTTCGGCCGGCACGCGCGCGTTGGCCGGCACGACGGAGCCGGCCGCAATCAGCGCCTTGCTGCCGATGACCGCGCCGTTGAGCACGACGGCATTGCTGCCGATGAGCGCGCCGCGCTCGATCACGCAGTCCTCCATCGTGACGCTGTGACCAACCGTGCAATCGTCGCCGACGATCGTCGTCGAGTTGGGGCTAACGTGGATGACCGAATTATCCTGGATGCTCGTCCGCGCGCCGATGCGGATCGGGCCGTTGTCGCCGCGGATGACGACGCCGAACCAGATGCTCGATTCCTCGCCGACTTCGACGTCGCCGATCAAGACGGCGGTCGGTGCGACGAACGCCGTCGCTGCGATCTTTGGACGCTTTCCGCGAAATTCGATGAACATGCCCGGCCTCCAGAGAACGTTGACGGCGAGGCACCACATTTGAGCGAGCACCGCCACCGTACCCCCTTGCGCGGCACCGAAGTCGTCCCGCGTCCGCATCCGGATAACCCGGACTATACGGCCGTGAATTACCGCTACGCCGGACAAACGGGACATATCCACGAGGTCGTCGAGATCGGCGGACGGGAGCTGGCGAAGGTCGGCTTCGACGATCGCAAGATCGTCTATTATTTCCTCGAGGATCTCGAACGCGACGACGGCGCCCACAAGCGCACGTTTCACGACTTGCCGGAATAGTTCGGACGTGGACTGCGCATGCCGTTCTTTCCGGTAGGTGCCCCCGAACCGTTGGCGATTCGCGGTCCCTTTGCGGCGCTGACGATCGACGCCCAACGCCGGCGGGTCTTCGCCGCCGGCGCGCGTAGCGTCGTCATGCTCGACGCCGATACCGGGAAGCTGCTCGCGACGGTGCGGATCGGCGGCGCGCTCAGCGTCGCGATCGAACCGTTGGGCGGCCACATCTTCGTTGCCACCCGCGACGGCCGCATCAGTGAGATCGACCCGGACCGCAAGTCGGTCGTGCGATCGCTCGATGCCGGTGGTGCGGTCGACGTCCTCTTCTACGATTCATCCAGCGGCCGGCTCTACGCCGACGGGGACGGCCGGGCGGCGCTCGCGACGTTCGACACAAAGACGTTCGCGGCCACCGCCCCCGTGGCACTGCCGGGGCGGGTGCCGGCGTCGCTGGCGCCCGATCCCGTCACGGGCGAACTCTACGTCGAGTTCTCCGACCGCCCGGAGATTGCGATCGTCGATCCGCTGCGCGGGACGGTGCGCGCAGCGTTTCCGACGCCGGGCTTGCTTGGTAACCGCATCGTGAGTTTTGACGACGCGCTCGGCCAGATCGTCATCGTCGGCAGCAACGGCATCTTGGACGTCTACGACCGGGCGGGTACCCGGCGGGCCCGCGTCGCGGTGCCTACCGGGGCCATCGCGTGCGATCTGGACACCGGAGATCACGTGCTGGCCTGCACGGACCCGGCCGGCCTGACGTTCGTGCAACTGCAACGCGAAGCGGCCCCGCATATTATCGGTACCGCAGCACCGCCGGGAACGGCGCTGGTGGCCCTCGATGCCACCACGCACGATGCCCTTGTGGTGCGGTCCAACCCCGACGGCAGCGGCGCTGCCATGGAGCGTTTTAGCGCGTCGCCGCCGGCTCCGAGCCCCTCTCCGTCGGCGCGATAGCAGGCTCGAACGGAAGGGACAAGTACCCACATACCTAATCCCTCGCTTTCGCTGGTGCGAAGTTCCCGGAGTATCCTCACTTTGCAGAAAAAAACGTCACCGATTAACTGGAGCGGCTTTGGCTTCTTCCTCATTTGCGTCGGGTTCGTCGAGATCTTCGCGCGCTTGGGCTGGCTCACGAGCTACGTTCCGCCGCCCTCGCAAATCTTTGTGGCCCTGTTCCAAGGTCTGATCAGCGGCGACATCTCCAGTCAAATCGGGGTGACCCTGTCGGTGTACGTTCGCGGCTTAGCGCTGGCGAGCGTGCTGTCGATCATCATCGGGATCCTGATGGGCACCTACAAGCCGGTCTTCGATGCGCTGAAGATCATCGTCGAATTTCTGCGTCCGGTGCCGTCGGTGGCGATGATTCCGCTGGCGATTCTGTTCTTCGGTCTCGGCGCGACGATGCGCATCTCGGTCATCACGTATGCGGCGTTCTGGCCGCTCCTGATCAACACGATCTACGGCGTGCGGGCGATCGATCCGCAAGCGCTCGACGTGGCGCGCAACTTCGGCATCACCGGCTACGAAGCGCTGTGGCGCGTGACCCTGCCCTCGGCGCTGGCCAGCATCGCCACCGGCTTTCGCGTCAGCGCCACGATCGCGCTGGTCGTGACGATCACGACCGAGCTGATCGCGGGTAATAGCGGCATCGGGTTCTATATCTCGCAGATGGAACAAGCGAACCGCCTGCCGCCGATGTACGCGGCGATCATCCTGACGGGCATCCTCGGCTATCTCCTTAATACCTTGTACTTTACGCTCGAGCACAAAATCGTCTTTTGGACGCCGGCCGCGCGGGAACGGGTAACGTAGCGATCATGAACAAGATCTTCAACCGCGGCAACGCCTCGGGCATCGTGACGGTCGTCGTCTTGCTGCTCCTGTGGCAAGTCATCGCCAGCATCAAGCAGACCGTCTACGTGCCGCCGGTCTCGACGATCTTCGTGACGTTCATCCACGAGTGGTTCTCGCCGACGTTCGGCCAGCAGGCCGTCCCCAGTCTCTACCGGATGGCCGTCGGCTACTTCTTTGCCTCCGTCATCGGGATCTCGATCGGGATCGTGATCGGCTCGTTCAAACGCATCTATCAGCTGCTCGACCCCGTATTGCAGTTTTGGCGTGCCATCCCGGCGACGGCCATCATCCCGGTCGGCATCTTGCTGATCGGCATCGGCGATCAGATGAAGATGGTCGTGATCTGCTTCGGCGCCATGTGGCCGATCCTCATTAATACCGCCGACGGCGCGCGCCTCGTGCCGACCGAACGGCTCGATACGGCCCGGATCTTCGGCTTGACGCCGATCGAGACGCTGCTGCGCGTGATCGTTCCCTCGGCTGCACCGATGATCGCCGCCGGCATGCGGACCGGACTCTCGATCGCCTTCATCATGATCGTCGTCTCCGAAATGATAGGCAGCACGGACGGTCTCGGGTATTATATCCTCCAGGCCCAGCGCACGTTCGCGATCCCCGAAATGTACGGCGGCATCGGGTTGCTGGCAATCCTGGGCTACTTATTGAACGTACTGTTCGTGTCGGTCGAGCGCAGAGTGCTCGCCTGGCATTACGGACAGAGCACCCGCCCGGCGTAGTTCCGAAGAAAGGTCAACGCATGTCGAACCCGAGCGAGATACTCCTCGACGTCAACGGACTGCAAAAGCGGTACGCTGATGGAACGCTTGCCGTCCAGGAGATCACGCTCAATGTCCGTGCGCGCGAATTCGTCTCCATCGTCGGACCATCGGGTTGTGGTAAGACGACGCTGCTCAAGACGATCTGCGCGCTGCTCACGCCGACCAAAGGGTCGGTCAAGCTTCACGGGACGTTGATCACCGAACCGCCGCCGCAGATGGTCCTGGTGTTCCAAGACTACGCCCGATCGTTGTTTCCGTGGCTCACGGTCACCGGTAACGTGATGTTCCCGCTGCGTAAGCGTAAGGACATCACGCAAGAGGACAAACAACAGGCCTCACAGCGCGCGATCGAAGCCGTCGGACTGACGAAGTTCGCCAAGCACTTTCCGTGGCAGCTCTCGGGCGGCATGCAGCAACGCGTCGCAATCGCGCGCGCCGTCGCGTTCCGCCCCGAGATCCTCTTGCTCGACGAGCCGTTCGCCTCGGTCGATGCGCTCACGCGCGCCGACCTCGAAGACCTCACCCTCGCGCTGCGCGATGAGTTCGGCATCACGATGCTGTTGGTCACGCACGACATCGACGAAGCCGTCTACCTCTCCGACCGCGTGTTCGTGCTGAGCACGCCGCCGTCGACCGTACTCGAAGAAATCGCGATTCCGCTGGCTCAGCCACGCGATCAGGTCTCGACGCGCTCGGAGGCGGGCTTCCTGCAGCTGCGCAACCACATCCACGGACTGATCGGCAAGAAGAAGGACGACGGCATGAAGTCGTTCATCCTCGACCAGCCGCTACCGCGCGCTGTCGAACTCGAAAGCGATCCGGTCTCCTAGCAGCCGAACGCTCTAGTCTAGGCTTTCGCCGTCGATCCACGCGAGGACGTGTTCGACGGCGAAGGTCTGTGCGAGCGTGTAGTAGTGATCGCCGTTGGGGACCACGACGAATTCGAGGTCGCGCTTCGTTTTGTGCGCGGCGGCATAACCGGCGGGATGATCGCGAAAGACCGCATCGGCGAGTTCCTTTTCGCCGGTTATCGCCAGCACCGGGCAGGGAATCTTCGCGGCGAGTTCGAGGACATCGAATTTTGCGCCCACCGCGTACTTCGCGAGATAGGCTTGCGCGCCGCTGAATGATTTCAACGGAAACGTCGTCGGCATGAGCGCCTCCGGTTTGCCGGCCGCCACGAGCGCTTTTGCCGCCTCGATCATTCCCGCGAATTCCGCTCCGCGATCCGACGCCAGCAGCAGCTCGGTGTTGAAGCGCGGCGGAGAAGCAAGCACGCAGCCCTGCACGCGCTCATCGCGGCGGGTTGCGAGGTAGTACGCCGACTTCACCGCGCCCAGACTGTGGCCGAAGAGCAAGATGCGTTTGTAGCCGCGGCCGGCGAGAAACCCGAGCCACGCATCCCAGTCGATCGTGCAGTCCTCGATGTCTTCGAGCGCTACGCCGAGCATCGTGCCGCGCCCGTTACCGCGGTTGACCACGTCGTGCCCGCGGTTGTTGGCGCGTAGCGTCGCCACGCCGCGCTCCACCAGCGCCGCGCTGAAATTGCGGTAGAACGGCTCGAAGAACGCGGCCGCGGCGCCGTGCATCATGAGCACGGCATCGAAGCGTTGCGTCCCGCCCCGGGGCTTCGGGGCGGCCAAGGCCCCGGAGTGGGGCACGTCGTCGCTCGTGCGAATCTCGACCAGTTCGACCAGCGGTGTTGCGGATGCCATCGACGCCGACTCCGCCGTCCTGCTTGGGCAGCCCTCTGCCCGGTGCGCGGGAGCGACCGCCCCCGGCCCATAAAGGGTCGGTATGGCGAGCGATAATGGCAATGGCAATGGGGAAAAGCGGCTGGACTACCACGGTCAGAAGAACCGGGTGTTCGTGCGGGGGATCGAGGGCGAGTACAACCTCACGCAGGAGCTCGCCCGGCTGCGATCGTTGCCGCGCGTGATCAAAGGGCGCGAGACGCCCTTCCACAGCGGTCCGCAACAGTTCAGCAAGCATTATATGGAGCCCAAAGACGGCTTGGGTCAGACCCTGCACATCCATCTCGAAGAATATTCACCCGGCGGCAAGTCGCAGAAGCACGGCCACGTCAACGAGGCGGTGTTCTACATCCTCGACGGCGAGGGCGCGGAGATCCACGACGGCATCCGGTACGAGTGGGAAGCCGGCGATGCGGCGATCGTGCACAACAACTGCGTGCACCAGCACTTCAACCGCAATCCCGACCGGCCGGCACGGGCGCTCGTGATGAAGACGAAACCGATGTATCTCTTCATGAACATGCTCTTCCAGAAAATGATCGAGAAGACGCCGAGCGAACCGACGCCGACCCAAGGCGACTTCCGGCCACGCGAAGAGCCGCTACACGATCACGATCACGACCACGACCACGACCACGACCACGAGCATCACCACATCCACGAACACGCGCACGGAGATTGATGCAATGGAAACGCGCGACGTTCCGTGGGACGAATACCGGACCTATCTTCAAGGCAACCTGAGCGGCAGCTACTACGATGAGTTGCTCGCTGAAGCGACCACCGCGCCCGAACGCAATGCCGACCGGCCGAAGGTCGTCAAGTCCTCGCAGATGCCGTGGGAGAACTCACCGCACGGTCTGCTCAAACATATCGTGAACGAAGGCATGAACACGCGCGCCGAGACGGTCGATGCGTACATGCAAGTGATCCCGCCGGGCAGCCGGTCGGGGAAACACCGCCAACTTGCCGAGCAGGCGTTTTACGTGATCGAAGGTCGCGGCTACGACATCCACATGGACTGCGATTTGGCGATCGTCGACGACAACTACACCTGGCAGCCCGACGGCGATGAAAAGCGCTTCGATTGGGAAGCCGGCGACGTCGTCTACGTTCCGCCGAACACGATCAGCCAGCACTTTAACGCCGATGCATCCCGGCCGGCCCGGATCGCTGTGATCACCAACCGCATCTACCGTAAGAGCGGGCTCAACGACCTCGAGCAACTCGAAACCGCCCCCGAGTACGATCCGGGAGAGAAGCTGACGGCCGAGAAGCTCAAGCGCTACCTGCAAGCGAAGGCGAACCGCTGATGCCGGCGGTCGCGTTGGACGTCCAAGCCTTCGCGGACGAGTTGTTCGCCGCCGAGCGCGACCGCAAGCAGATCGAGGCCTTTTCGTCGCGGGCGACCCTCACGGCCGGGGACGCCTATGCCATCCAGCTGGCGAACGTCAAGCGGCGCCAGGCCGCGGGCGAAAAGATCGCCGGGATGAAGGTCGGCTTGACCGCCAAGCCCATGCAGAAGATGCTCGGGGTCGATCAGCCGGACTTCGGCCACCTCTTCGGCTCGATGCGGCTGGCCGACGGTGACGAGTGCCCGCTCGACGAGCTCATCCAGCCGCGCGTCGAGGCCGAGATCGGCATCATCCTGGCCCACCCGTTGCGCGGCCCCGGCCTGACCGACCTCGACGTCCTCGCGGCCACCGAAGCGCTGGTGCCGACCCTCGAGATCGTCGACTCGCGGATCCTCAACTGGAAAATTACGTTTGTCGACACGGTGGCCGACAACGGGTCGTCTGCCCGCTTCGTCGTCGGCAAGAAGCGCACGCCGCCGCTCGGCATCGATACCCGCACGCTGGGCACGGTGTTCGAGAAGAACGGCGAAGTCGTCGGCACCGGCGCCGGCGCGGCCGTACTCGGCGCGAACCCGTTCCGCGCGGTGGCCTGGCTCGCAAACACGTTGGCTGCGGAGGGGTTAGAACTTCATGCGGGCGACGTGATTATGCCGGGTGCGCTGTGCGCCATGGTACCGGTCGCTCGCGGTGACGTGGCCGGCGCCAATTTCGGCATCCTCGGCACCGTCTCGGTCCGTTTCGTCTAACCACTCTCGCCACTCTCGAGGCAACACGTCATGCCACTCAACGTCGCGGTCATCGGTTCCGGCAACATCGGGTCCGACCTGATGTTCAAGATTTTCCGCAACAAGAATCTGAAGATGATCGCGCTCGTCGGCATCGATGCAAACAGCGACGGACTTGCGCGCGCGCGCAAGCACGATGTCGCGGCGATTGACACCGGCATCGAGGGCTTGCTGGCGCGGAAAGATCTGATGGATCAAATCGATCTGATTTTCGATGCGACGAGCGCCAAAGCGCACGAGCACAACGCGCCGTTGATCCGGGCCGCCGGAAAATTCGCCGTCGATCTCACGCCGGCCGCGGTTGGCCCGTACATCATTCCGCCGCTCAACCTCAAGCAACACCTCGAGGGGGATGTGACCAATGTCAACATGGTGACGTGCGGCGGCCAAGCGACGATCCCGATCGTCGGCGCGATCTCGCGCGTGCAGCCGGTGGCCTACGGTGAAATCGTCGCGACGATCGCCTCGAAGTCGGCCGGCCCGGGAACGCGCGCGAACATCGATGAGTTCACCGAGACGACATCCAAGGCGATCGAGCAGGTCGGCGGCGCGAAGCGCGGCAAGGCGATCATCGTCCTCAATCCGGCCGAGCCGCCGCTGATCATGCGCGACACGGTGAACGTCATGACCGAGACGGCGCCCGATCAAGCCGCCATCACGGAGTCCGTGCTGAAGATGGTCGCCGACGTGCAGGCCTACGTCCCCGGCTACAAACTCAAATCGGGCCCGGTATTCGACGGCAACCGCGTCAGCGTGTTCCTCGAAGTCACCGGTGCCGCGCACTACCTCCCCGCATACGCCGGGAATCTCGATATCATGACCGCGGCCGCCGTTCGCGTCGCGGAAGAAGTCTACGAGCGCCGGAGTGCGCTGGTTGGAGCGAAGTAGCATGCCGAAAGTCCGCATCACCGACGTCAGCCTGCGCGATGGTTCGCATCCGCTCTTCCACCAGTTCACGGTCGATCAGGTCGTGCGCATCGCCGGTGCACTCGACGCCGCCGGCGTTCCCATGCTCGAAGTCACGCACGGTGACGGCTTGGCCGGTTCGTCCATCCAGTACGGCTTTTCCAAAGTTTCCGATCTCGAACTGATCGAAGCCGCCGCCGCAACGATCAAGCAGGCCAAGCTCGCCGTACTGCTGATCCCCGGCATCGGTACGATCCACGATCTCAAAGAGTCGCACAAGCGCGGCGCTAACGTAGCGCGCGTCGCGACGCATTGTACCGAGGCGGATATTTCGGCGCAGCACATCTCGGCCGCGAAAGATCTCGGCATGGAAGTCGTCGGCTTCCTGATGATGTCGCACTTGATCGAGGCCGCGGAGCTCACCGTCCAAGCCAAACTGATGGAATCGTATGGCGCCGATGTGGTCTACGTCGTCGACTCGGCCGGTGCGCAGACGATGGACATGGTGCACGATCGCGTGGCGTCGATGCGCGCGGCGCTCGATCCGAAGACGCACGTCGGTTTTCACGCGCACAACAACTTGGGTCTCGGCGTCGGAAACGCGGTGACCGCTGTAAAAGCCGGTGCCGATAACATCGACGGCGCATGCCGCGGGCTCGGCGCCGGCGCCGGCAACGCCGCGACCGAAGCGATCGTAGCGGTCTTCAATAAAATGGGCTGGGAGACGGGGATCGATCTGTACGGCGTTATGAATGTCGCCGAAGACATCATCGGCGGCGAGATCGGGATCACGCCGATCGTCAACCGTGCGGCGCTCGTGCTGGGTTATGCCGGCGTGTACTCGAGCTTCATGCGGCACGCCGAGAACGCGTCCAAGCGTTTCGGCGTTCCGACTGCCAAGATTCTCGAAGCGGTCGGTCAGCGCAAAGCGGTCGGCGGCCAGGAGGACATCATCGTCGAGTGCGCGATCGAACTCGCGAACGCGCAAAACGAAAAACCCTCGCCCGAACTCGCGACCGTCTGATGACCTCAGTCGCGACGAACAAGGCCGACTGGGCCCTCACCGAACTCGCCGCTGCCGGCCGCGAACGCCGTGAGATCGAACCGCTTACCGATACCTGGCCCGAACTCGACGAGATGACGGCCTATGCGATCCAAAAGCGGCTCGTCGTCGGACACGTGAAGGATGAGTCTTCGCGCATCTCCGGGATCAAGCTCGGTCTCACGAGCGTCGCGAAGCAGAAGCAGATGAGCGTGGGCGAACCGATCTACGGCCTGCTGGTCGGTTCGCGCATGATCGACGAGGGCGAACCGCTCCAGATCGCGTCGCTCATTCACCCGAAGGCCGAGCCCGAGATTGCCATCGTCACCAGCGCCGCCCTCCAAGGCCCGGGCGTCACGGCCGATCAGGCGCGCAAAGCGATCGGTTCGGCCAGCGCTGCGATGGAAATCATCGACAGCCGCTTCAAGAATTTCCGCTTCACGCTCACCGACGTCATCGCCGATAATACGTCGGCCGCACGGCATACGATTTCGACCTACCGCGTTCCGGCAGAGGGGCTCGACCTGCGCACGCTGGGCGTCGTGTTCGAGAAGAACGGCGAAGTCGTGTCCACCGCCGCCGGCGCGGCGATCCTGGGCGATCCCGCACTCGGACTCGCGTGGCTGGCCAACAAATTGGCCGAGCACGGTGAATCGCTGCCGGCCGGAACGGTCGTGATGACCGGTGCGCTGACCGATGCTATCGCTATCGCGCCGGGCGACGTGGTGCGCGTTACGATCGCGCAACTCGGCACCCTCGCGCTGCGCTGCGTCTGATTCCGAGGGGCTGCTAGCGATGCCGATCGTTCGCATCGAGTCGTCGATCTCACTGCCTTCGGGCACACCGCGCGCCCAAGCGTTGAGCGCGGTTGCCGATTGCATCGTGCGCAAGCTCGACGTGAAACCCGCCGCGGTGCGCGTAGCATTCGTCGATCTCGACCCATCGGACGTGATCGTCGCGGGCCGGCATGGCGCGGACGCGCCGCCGTACATCGTCGCTTGGGCCTCGATTCTCGACGGGCGTCCGGAAGAGAAGCGCGCGGCGTTCGTCGCCGAGCTGCTCGAGGTGCTGGCCCGGGTGTATGGTGTCGATGAGAGCGTCGTGCGCGTTCTCGTTCAAGATTTTCCGAGCGTGCACTGGGGCATCGGGCGCGCCACCGCGACGGCAAAGGGGTAATCGTGTTACAGCAAGAGATTCGCACGCGTCCGCGGACGGGTATCCTCGACGTCAAGCTTTTCATCGACGGCAAGTACGTCGACGCCGTGAGCGGCAAGACGTTCGACGACGTGAACCCCGCCACGGGCGAGGTCATCGCGCGCGTTGCGGAAGCCGATTACGCCGACGTCGACCTGGCCGTCAAAGCCGCGCGCCGCGCGTTCGACGAAGGCCCGTGGCCAAAGATGGCGGTCGCCGAACGGTCGGCGATCCTGATGAAACTCGCCGCCGGGATCAAGCAGCGCATCCCGGAGTTGAGCGAGCTCGAATCGCTCGATACCGGCAAACCGATTCGCGAGAGTTCGCATCTGGATATTCCGCGCTCGGCCTACAACTTTGAGTTTTTCGCCGAGCTGGTCAAGTACGTTGGAACCGACTGCAACCCGGTCGACGACAAATTCCTCAACTACTCGCTGCGCGAACCGGTGGGCGTCGCGGGCTGCATCAGCCCGTGGAATTTGCCGCTCTTGCTGCTGACCTGGAAGCTCGGGCCGGCGCTTGCGTGCGGCAACACGGTCGTGTGCAAACCGGCCGAGTTCACGCCGATCACCGCGAGCTTCCTCGGCGAGATCGCCAACGAAGCGGGGCTGCCGCCCGGCGTGCTCAACATCGTGCAGGGCTTCGGACCCAACGCCGCCGGTTCGGCGATCACGGAACATCCCGACGTCGATTGCATTTCGTTCACCGGCGAAACGACGACCGGTAAGGCGATCATGAAAGCCGCCGCCGACGGCCTCAAGGAAGTGTCGTTCGAACTCGGCGGCAAAGCGGCGGCGGTGATCTTTGCCGATGCCGACCTCGATGTCGTGATCGCGCAGACGATCCGCTCGACGTTCCTCAATCAAGGCGAGGTGTGCCTGGCCTCGCCGCGCCTGCTCGTGCAGCGCCCGATCTTCGATGAGTTCTGCAAGCGCTACCAAGCCGCGGCCGAAACACTGGTCTTCGGCGATCCGCTCGATGCGGCGACCTCGATCGGTTCGCTCGTCGACAAAGAGCATTACGACCGCGTCGTCAGCTACATCGAGATCGCAAAGAACGAGGGCGCGCGGTTGCTTTTCGGCGGCGGACGCCCCGATCTTCCGCCGCCGTTCGACCAGGGCGCGTTCCTCAAGCCGACCGCCTTCGTCGACGTGCACAACAAGATGCGCATCTGCCAAGAAGAAGTGTTCGGGCCGGTCGTGACGATCGCGCCGTTCGATACCGAAGACGAGGGTGTCGCACTGGCCAACGATGTGAAGTACGGCCTCGCCGCGACGATCTTCACCCGCGACCTGCAACGGGCGCACCGCGTGGCGCGCCGCATCCGGGCGGGTATCGTGTGGGTGAACTGCTGGTTCGTCCGCGATTTGCGCACGCCGTTCGGCGGCATGCGCGAATCGGGAATCGGCCGCGAAGGCGGCCGCCTGTCGCTGGAATTTTATAGCGAACTCAAGAACGTCTGTATCGCGCTCTAACGGCTCATAAGGGGAACCCATGCTCACACCGCAAGATAACGAACGACTGACGCGCGTCGGACCCGGAACGCCGGGAGGCGCGCTCTTGCGGCGCTATTGGCAACCGGCCCTCATGAGCAGCGAGCTGCTCGAGAACGACGGCCCGCCGGTGCGCGTGCGCTTGCTCGGTGAGGACCTCGTCGCGTTCCGCGATACGAACGGCGACATCGGTATCGTCGATGCGTTCTGCCCGCACCGTCGCGCACCGATGTTCTTCGGCCGCAACGAAGAGTGCGGCCTACGGTGCGTGTATCACGGCTGGAAGTTCGACAAGGACGGCACCTGCGTCGACATGCCCTCGGAGCCGCCCGATTCTCTCTTCAAGACGAAGGTCACGATCAACGCCTATCCGACCTGGGAAGGCGGCGACGTGATCTGGATCTACATGGGACCGCGCGAGCTGCAGCCCCCGCCGCCGAATTATGAATGGGTTCGCGCGCCCGCTACGCACCGTCGCGTGTCGAAGACGTTCGAAGATGCGAACTACCTGCAGGCGCTCGAAGGCGGACTCGACACCGCCCACTCCTCGTTCGCGCACAACGACCGGCTCGGCGACAAGAACTGGGTCCGCAGCCGCGACGGCGCACCGCGGCTGGATGTCGAACGCACCGACTACGGCTACACCTACGTCTCGACGCGCAACCTCGGCGATGACGGCAAGTACGTGCGCGTCTATCACTACATCATGCCGGCCCAGGCGCTGCGCGGCGGCGTGACGTCGTGGAACGGCATCGAGAAGGCCGACGTGCCGCGCCTGGACGGCCACATCTGGGTGCCGATCGACGACACGACGACGTGGGCCTGGAACATGGTCTGGAGCTACGATGAGAAGGTTCCGATCACCGACGAGTGGCACGCCAAAGATGAAGCGCGCTTCGGACGCGGCGTCGACGACCTGATTCCCGGGACGTTCAAGCTCAAGAAGAACCTGGCAAACGACTTCATGATCGACCGTCAGGTGCAGAAGACGAAGACCTTCACCGGCATCGTCGGCATCAACACCCAAGACATGGCCTTGCAAGAGGGGATGGGCCCGATCTGCGATCGTTCGAAAGAACATCTCGGCACGACCGACAAAGCGATCATCGCCTGCCGTCAGTTGTTGCTGGAAGCAACGCAGGCGGTCGAAGACGGCAAGCCGCCGCGCGGCGTGGATCCATCGAGCTACGAGCGCGTGCGACCCTACGATGCGGTCGTTCCAGTCGGAAAAGTTTGGGAGACCGAATTCGCGCCCGAGCTGGTCGCGAAGTTCTAAGCCGCGGCGTTCTCGATTGCGAAGAGCTTGTTGAAGCCGACGATGTTCAGCGTGCGCAGCACGAGCGCATTCGGATGCTGCAGCACGATGCGGTTACCCAAATGTTTGCGGCGGAAGCTAGCCAGTTCGGTCAGCGCCTGGGACGACAGATAGGGCACCCGCTCGAGGTCGATCGCGACCACCTCGTCGTTGACGTCGCGCAGCGCCAGACGCAGGTTCGCAGTGCAGTCGCCGTCGTTGTCGGGGAGAAGTGGGATCGTCATGCGACCTAGCGTAGTCTTGGATCCTGTAGCAGAGTTGTGGTGATGCTGCGATTTTGCCGAGAGAGCGGCAGGAGAGCCGGCTCGCACCGTCCGAGAGGGTAGCGGAAATGGCACTTTCGCGGGAAGCCCAGGAGTTGCTCGTCCGCGTCGGGCCGGGCACGGCGATGGGCGCCCTGATGCGCCGCTACTGGATGCCGATCTTGCTTGGGACCGAGCTCCTCGCGACCGACGGACCGCAAGTGCGCGTTCGCATCCTAGGCGAGGACCTGCTGGCGTTTCGGGATACGAGCGGCCAGATCGGCCTGATCGACCAGTTTTGTGCACATCGCGGCGTCTCGCTGTTCTTCGGCCGCAACGAAGAGTGCGGCATTCGCTGCCCCTACCACGGCTGGAAGTACGATCTGAGCGGCCAGTGCGTCGATATGCCCTCGGAGCCTGCGGAGTCGAGCTTCAAAGCGAAGGTCAAACTCACGGCGTACCCCTGTATCGAGGCCGGCGGACTCGTCTGGACCTACATGGGCCCGCCCGAACTCCAGCCGCCGCCGCCGAACTTCGACTGGCTGCGCGTGCCGGCGGAGAACATCTTCTGGACGAAGCGCGAGCAAGAGTCGAATTGGCTGCAAGCGGTGGAAGGCGCGCTCGACTCGAGTCACGTCGGCGTGCTGCACCGCTACGAACTCGACCACGACCGCTTGCATCAAGACGCCGAGGGTCCGAAGTTCATCAAAGCGGACACGCGCCCGAAGTTCTTCACGACGCAGACGCCGTTCGGCACCGCGATCGGGGCGCGCCGTAACGGCGACACCGATGCACGCTGGTACTGGCGCATGACGCCCTTCATCATGCCGTTCCATCAGATGGTGCCGCCGTACGGCGACAACCCGACCGGCGGACATTCGTTCGTTCCGATCGACGATGAGAACGTGTTTTCGTACAGTTTCTACTGGCACCCCACCAAACCGATCGACGCCGAACTGCGCGCGAGCATGGAGAGCGGCAGCGGGATTCATTCCGTAAACATTCCGGGCACGTTCAAACCGGTTGCGAACAAGAGCAACGACTACTTGATCGATCGCAAAGCTCAGCAAGAGCGGCGCACGTTCAGCGGCGTCATCGGCATCGCGCAGCAAGATGCGGCCTGCCAAGAATCGATGGGCGCGATCCAAGACCGTTCGCGCGAGCGGCTCGGCACGAGCGACGCCGGCATCATCGCCGCGCGCGAACGCCTGCTCGATGCGGCGATTGCCCTGCGCGACCGCGGCACCACGCCGCCGGCGCTCAATCCTGAAGATCAGCACGTGCGCTCGGCATCGGTGCTGCTCGCCAAAGACGTACCGTTCGAACGTGCGGTGCGCGAAGCCATGATTCCAGGAGCCGGCGCACCGCTGGTCTCCGTTTAGAACGAGGTACGTCCGTCCCATGTCCCCAGCAACGCTGCGCGCCGCCGTCCAAATCGCGCCGAAACAAATCCAAATCCAAGAGTTCGACCTGCCCGAGATCCCGGCCGATGCCGGCATCCTGCGCGTGCTGCGCGCGGGCATTTGCGGCGCCGACATCCCGATGTACGCCGACTCGAGCAAAGTGCCGCGCATTCTCGGCCACGAAAACGTCGGCATCATCGAAAAGCTCGGCGAACTCGCCGGCGAGCGCTGGGGCGTGAAGGTCGGCGACTACGTCGCGCTCGAGGAATATCTGCCGTGCGGAAGTTGCGATCTTTGCCGCGCCGGCGAATACCGGGCCTGCCAACAGACCAACCACATGGACGGCAACCTGCGTTACGGCTCGACGCTGACGACGGTGTGGCCCGGCCTGTGGGGCGGCTACAGTCAATTCACCTACATCCACCCGCGTGCGGTGATGCACAAGGTACCGGCGAACGTGCCGCCGCGCATGGCCGCGATGGCGCTCCCGCTCGGAAACGGCTTCCAGTGGGCGGTACTGGACGGGGGCGCGAGCGTGGGCGAAACCGTCGTCATTCAAGGTCCCGGACAACAGGGATTGGCCTGCGTCGTGGCCGCCAAAGCGGCCGGTGCGCGGACCGTCATCTCGACCGGTCTCGCGCGCGACCGCCAACGGCTCGATGTCGCGAAGAAACTCGGCGCCGACCACACGATCGCCGTCGACGAGGAATCGATGCGCGAGCGCGTTGCCGAGATCACGAACGGGCGGGGCGCCGATCTCGTCCTCGACGTCTCATCGGGTGGAGCGACCGAGGTGATCAACGGCGGGCTCGACATCCTCAAGCCCCGCCACGGGCGCTTCATCGCGGCGGCGTTCAAACGCAAGGCGATCGACGGTTTCGCGCTCGACACGGTCATCAGCAAGACGATCGATTTTCGCGGCGTGCGCGGTCATAGCTTCAAGTCGGTCGAGATGGGGCTCGACTTGATGGCCTCCGGCGCGATCGATCTCGAAGTGATGTCGACTCACGAGTTCGGTCTCGAACGCGTCGATGAAGCGTTGCGTCTGGTGGGCGGGGAGATTCGCGACGAACACGGCAACATGGCGATCCACGTCACGATCGATCCATGGCACGTTAACTGAGCCGCTGATGCCGGTCGCGATCGTCGATGGTATTTCCACGCGTTACGAAGTGGTGGGCTCCGGGCCGCCGCTCTTGATGTATTCGCCCGGCGGTTTCGATGCCACGCTGGAGAAGTGGTCGACGATCGGCGTGTACGCGAAGACGAAGATGTTCGATCATCTGCCCAAAGGGTACACCTGCATCACGTTCGACCGTCGCGAGACCGGCGCGTCGGGCGGCCGCATCGAGCGTCTGCGCTGGCAGGACTACGCCGCGCAAGGCAAAGCGCTCATCGAGCACGTGGGTTTTGCACAAGCGCACGTGATGGGCGGCTGCATGGGCGTGCCCTGCGCGCTGGCGTTCGGCGTGGCCTATCCCGCTTCGACGTTGAGCTTGATGCTGTATTGGCCGGTGGGCGGCGCAGCGTACCGGATAAGCAATCACCTGCGGTTTGCGGCGCATCTTGCGTTCGTGCAGCAAGAAGGGCTCGCCGGCGTCGCGGCGCTCGTGCAGCGCGAGGGCAAACACTTCGGCGCCGATTCGCGGGGCGGACCCTGGGCGTCGGTGCTCAAGAACGACCGTGAATTCGCGGCCGCGTACGTGCAACTCGACGTCGCGCGCTACAGCGCGCTCGTCGCCGGAACGGCGCGCACGATGTTCGATCGCGACAGCGCGCCGGGAGCCGAGCCCGAAGACCTGATGAACCTCGATGTTCCCGCCCTCATCGTCCCGGGCCAGGATGCCGCGCACGCGACCTCCGCCGCGCGCTTCCTCGAAGAGTGTCTGCCGCGCGCCGAGTACTGGGACATCCCCGTCGCCGATCAGACCGAAGCGAACGCCCCCGCGCGCATCATGCAGTTTCTAGGTGCGGTTTCAGCCGGCTGAAGACCCGGCGTGGATTGCCTTCGAAGATTTTCATCCGATCGGCCGCGCTGATCGGGGCGCTCTCGACGTAGCGGCGCGTGTTGTCGAAGTCGTAACCGGTCTGCGGATCGATGCCCTTGACGGCACCCACCAATTCCGATGCGAAAATGATGTTGTCGATCGGCACGATCCCGGTGAGCAGGTCGATGCCCGGCTGATGGTACACGCACGTGTCGAAGAAGATGTTCTGCGCCATCAGTTCGGTCAGCTCGGGCTTGCCGTTCATCAAGCTGATGCCGCGGAAACGCCCCCAGTGGTAGGGAATCGCGCCGCCGCCGTGCGGGATGATGAACTTCAGCGTCGGGAAGTCCCGGAAGATGTTCGAGAGCATCAACTGGGTGAACCCCATCGTGTCGCCGTTGAGGTAGTACGAGCTGGTCGTATGCATCGCGGGGTTGCAACAGCCGCTCACGTGGACCATTGCCGGGATGTCCAGTTCGACCAATTTCTCGTAGAGCGGATACCACGATCGATCGGAGAGCGGCGGCGAATTGAAGTACCCGCCCGACGGATCGGGGTTGAGGTTGCAGCTCACGAAGCCGTATTCGAGGACGCAGCGCTCGAGTTCGCCGATGAAATCCTGCGGGTTGCCGCCGACGCTCTGCGGTAATTGCGCGCCGCCGATAAACGTCTTGGGGAAGAGCGTGCAGATGCGGTGAATCATGTCGTTGCACATGCGCGACCACGCGAGATTGGCGGAGAAATCGCCGAGGTGATGGCCCATTGCCGACGCGCGTGCCGAGAAGATCGTACGGTCGATTCCGCGCTCGCGCTGGAACGTGATCTGGGCGGGCTCGAGGCCGGCGCGAATCTCGTCATCGGAGATCGTCAGCCCGGCGCTCGACGGCAGCGCGTTGCCGCTCTCGATCGCCGCGACCATCTTGGCGCGGAAGTCGTGCCAAACTTTCGGTTCGGACGTGTAGTGGGCATGGCAGTCGATGATCATCGCGCCCTCTACGTGCGGCCCGCGAGCTTGCGCCCGGCATCGAGCGCGCCGTACGTGCGCACCGGCGCGGCCATGAGGAAGCGGTAGCCTTCGCTCAGCACGCGCTCGACGTTCTTGGTGTCGACGTGCGGGTGGCCGACGGGGACGTTGTGCTGTTTGCACGTCGCGACGATGCGGGCCATCCATTCCAGCACCAACGGGTGCTCGTACTGGCGCGGGAAACCGAGCTCTTGCGAGAGATCGCCTTCGCCGATCAAGATCACGCCGATCCCCGGTACCCGTTCGAGCATGTCGGAGAGGTTCTCGATCGCACGCGTATCCTCGATCTGGAGGATCACGAGAATTTCGCCCGTCGGATCGAGCGGCCAGACATCGGCGCGCTGGTAGTACTCTTGCTGCGTGACGCCCCAATAGCGGGCGGCCGCGGTCGGGCCGTCGCCGCGAATGCCGGACGGCTCGTAGTTGATCCGATCTTTCAGCCGCGGATAGCGGCAGGCCGAGACCGCGTTATAGGCTTCATCGACGGTCGAAATGTGCGGCCACACGATGCCGTACGCGCCCAGATCCAGCGCCTGTTTGGCCTGGAACTGCGCCTTCTCCGCGCCGTTCGGCGGGATACGCACGATCGGCGTGACGGCCGGCGCGACCGATCCCGAGGTCGCGATTTGACCGCGGTTGAGCATGTACTGCAGGCCCTCGCGCAGCGCGCGGATGTCCCATGGATTGTGCTCGAGCTCGAACACGATGCCGTCGTAGGCGGTCGTGCTCAACGCGATGACCGATTCCGGATCGGGTTGGGCAAACGTGGTAAATGCTACCTCGCCCGCGGCGAGCGCGCGAATGACGCCGTTGAGGCGCGGGATGGATGTCATGTGGTGCTCGTTCCTAGCCGGTCAGGCCGCGCACGCTGGGCGCGAAGAGTTCGTCGACGGTGACGGGTTTGGTGAGGATCCCCTGCGCGGTTGCGTAACCGGCGAGTTCTTCGAGCACCTTGCGGTTGGGTGCGATCCCGTAGGGGAGCGGATCGCCGCCGGTAACCTCCATGACGCGCCGGTGCAATTCGTCGACCGCGGTCGGTTTCTCGATCGTTCCGGCGCGCAGCTTTTCGACGTAGAGTTGCTTCGATTCGGCGAACGCCGTGAAGACGCCGGCGGCGACTTCGGGATGGGCGGCCAGCACGTCGTCCTTGATGACGACGAGGTGGTTGATCGGGTAATGGCCGCGCGCGCGCAATGCCGCGAGGCCGGCATCGAGCGGGTTTGCGATGAGCGGCACGACGTCGGGATGATCGACCTCGACCCCGATTGCAGCGACGAGTTCGCCCGCAACGAGCATGTCGGCCATCTTTTTGCCGGCTTCGATCGGTACGACGTTGGCCGGCGGACGATACGTCGTCACGTGTTCGTCGCCCGAGAGCACCCAGGTGATCGTCTGCAAGTCGACGCCGTATTCGCTCGCCAGCACGCCGCGCGCCCAGACGCCGGTCGTCACCGTATAGCCGCGGTTGACGCCGACGCGTTTGCCTTCGAGATCTTTGGGATGCGCGATGCCGGCGTTCTTGTTGACGAGGATCGCCCCGTGATGGAAGGCGCGCACGAGGAACACCGGTACGGCGGTGAAGCGTACGCCATGCTCGCGCGCGGTCATGTACGTCGTGATCGCCATCTCGCACACGTCGTATTCGAGACCGCGCACCATCTTGCGGAAGGCGTCGATGAGGATCGGCACTTCTTCGAAGGCAAACGCGAACGCGTGCGGCGTAACGACGCCCTCTTTGAGGGCTTGATTGTTTCCTTGCGTGCGAGTGACGGCGCTCAGCGTGAGGTCGGCCATGGTACTCCGGTTCGGCATGATGCACTCGAAGGTGTCTTGAAGGCCAAATGCCATGGAAAAAGTCACGATTCCCGCATTGCACCAGATGAAGCGCGACGGCCGCAAGATCGTCGGCGTCGTCGCGTGGGACTATCAGATCGCGAAGCTCATCGACCGGGCCGGCGTCGAGATCATCTCCGTCGGTGACACCGTGGGAATCAACCTCTGGGGGCAACCCTCGCCGCTCGAGGTGACCATGGACCAGATGGTACTCGTATGCCAGGCCGTCCGGCGTGGGACCGAACGGGCCCTGGTCAGCGTCGACTTCCCGTTCGGTCCCCTGCAAGAAGGGGTCGAGAGCGCGGTGCGGGCGGCGATTCGACTCGTGAAAGAGGCCGGGGCCGACATGATCAAGCTGGACGGTGCGGCGGCGTTTCCGGAGGCCGTCCGGGCGCTCGAAAAGGCCGGCATTCCGGTCTTCGCCCACTTCGGGATCACGCCACAGACGGCGTTGCGTTACGGCGTCGACTACGCCGCGATGCAAAAGGGGGCTCAGGTCCCGACGGAGATGACGGCGCAATTGGTGGCCGAAGCGAAGTTGCTCGAAGAGGCGGGCGCCTCGTTGCTCGATTTCCAGAATTCCGGGCCGATCGTGGGACCTGCGGTCGTGGCCGCGGTCTCGATTCCGGTCATCGGCGGCTTCGGCGGCGGTCCGTGGCTGGATGGGCGCATGCGCATGGCGCACGCGGCGATCGGTTATGCCGCGGGCGCCGCCGATTCGAGCGCCGACAACTACGCCAACGTCGCGAAGATCACGCTCGAGGCGATCGGCGCCTACGCCGCCGACGTGCGCGAGGGGCGTCACATCCGGGGTCAAGTCCCGACAAAAGCGGCACCGTAGCCGTGCGATAGGAGCCCACTATCGTGGCGTGAATCAGTACCACGAACAGCGTTTTGAAAGAGAGTTTTTCGTGGCAGAAATGGTGCTTTGCGCGCTCAAGACGGGATCGAGCTCGACCGAGCTGCGCGAGTTTAAGATGCCGGAGATCGACGACGAATCGGCGATCCTCAAAGTGGAAGTTGCCGGCATTTGCGGTAGCGACGTCAAGAACTATAAGACGCCGCTCGAGAACGTCATCATGGGCCACGAAAACGTCGGCCGCATCTGGAAGGCGGGGAAGAAGTTTCTCGAACGCAAGGGCCTCAAAGAAGGCGACTTGGTGTTCCTCGAACACTACCTGCCCTGTCTCAAGTGCGAGTGGTGCCACATCGGCGAGTACCGCCACTGCTTCGAGACGGATTGGCACCACAATCCGGGTGCGATCCGATACGGCTACACATCCGCGGACACCGCGCCGCATCTCTGGGGCGGGTTCAGTCAGTATCTCTACATGCCGTGGAACGCGGTGCTGCACAAAGTCCCCGACGGCGTAAGCGCGGAGCTCGCCGGCATCGGCACGCCGATGGCCAACGGCGTGCAGTGGACGCTGTTCGAAGCCGGTATCGGCTACGGCTCGAAGGTGCTCGTGCAGGGTCCGGGCCAGCAAGGTCTCTGCCAGGTCGTGACGGCAAAATCGGCCGGTGCCGACCTGATCATCATCAGCGGTACGTCGAAGGACGCGAAGCGGCTTGAAGTTGCAAAGCAACTCGGTGCCGACGTCGTGATCAACGTTGAAAAAGACGACGTCCTCGAGAAAGTTATGGAAGCCACCGGCGGCAAGGGCGTCGACGTATCGGTCGATTGCACCGCGGGCGCGGGGCAGAAGGCGTTCTTCACCGGTCTGCACGCGCTCAAGGGGAAGGCCGGCATCCTGGTCGTGCAAGGCAACGAGAGCAAGACCTTCCCGGATTTTCCCATGGAAGAAGTGACGCTGAAGTACGTGACGATCAAGAGCGCGCGCGGACACAGCTATCTCGCCGTAGAAAAGGCGCTGCATCAGTTGGCATCGCACCGCTTCCCGGTCGAAAACGCGCTCACGCACGCGTTCGGACTCAGCGACGTCGACTTGGCCATCCGCTCGGTCGGCGGAACCGGCGAAAAAGACGTCATTCACGTCAACGTGCAGCCATGGAAGGGCGCCGCCGCGTAACGACGTGGCAAATCTTACGCTCTCCCTCGCGTGCTGGGATTACGACCGCACGCGAGCGCTGCGCGACGGGCGCGTCGGGGTCGACGGCGTCGACCTCGTGTACCACGCGCTCGAGGTCGAAGAGACGTTTTTCCGGATGCTGCGGTACCGCGAGTTCGACGCCTGCGAGATGTCGTTCTCGTCGTACTGTCTCTCCAAATTCAAAGACGATCCGTTCATTGCGATCCCGGTCTGGCCGTCGCGGTTCTTCCGTCACTCGTGCATCTACATCAACACGAACAGCGGCATCCGCGAACCGAAAGACCTGATCGGCAAGCGGATCGGCAACCCCGAATATCAGATGACCGCTCCGGCTTGGATTCGCGGTATCCTCGCCGATGAATACGGCGTCCCGTGCGACTCGGTGCAGTACGTGACGGGCGGTGAAGAAGAGCCCGGACGCCCCGAAAAGATCGCGCTCGATCTGCCGTCCAACATCAAGCTCGCACCGATCGGCCCGACCGAGACACTCTCGCAGATGCTCGCCGACGGCAAGATCGACGCCCTCTATACGGCGCGTAAACCGTCGTGCTACGGCAAGGTGCCGCACGTCAAACGCCTCTTCGAGGAGTACGTCCCGATCGAACAAGCCTACTTCGCGAAGACGAAGATCTTTCCGATCATGCACACCCTCGTGCTCCGGCGCGAGGTCTACGAAAAGAATCGCTGGCTCGCGACCGCACTCTACAAGGCGTTCGTCGCGGCGCAGCGGCTCACGTACGCCGACCTGCGTCAGACCGCGTCGTTACAGGCGATGCTGCCCTGGTCGTCGGCCGACGAAGAGCAGGCCACCAAACTGATGGGCGATGACTACTGGCCCTACGGCTTTGCGAAGAACAAGCACGTTCTCGATACGTTCACGCGCTACTCATTAGAACAGGGCCTCTCAAAACGCAAACTGGATCCCAGCGAACTCTTCGCGCCCGAAACGCTCGAAGCGTTCAAGATCTGATCGGAGCTTCGCCATGTTGACACCGCAAGACAACGAACGCATGACCCGCGTGAGCGCCGGGACGCCGATGGGGACGCTGCTGCGGCGCTATTGGCAACCCGCGCTGCTAACGAGCGAGTTGCCCGACAATGACGGCGCGCCGGTGCGCGTGCGCCTGCTCGGTGAAGACTTGATCGCGTTCCGCGATTCCGAGGGCAACGTCGGTCTCGTCGACGCATTCTGTCCGCATCGGCGCGCGCCGATGTTCTTCGGGCGCAATGAAGAGTGCGGACTGCGCTGCGTCTACCACGGCTGGAAGTTCGATCGCAACGGCACCTGCGTCGACATGCCCTCCGAACCGCCGGACTCGCTGTTCAAAACGAAGGTGACGATCGCCGCCTATCCGGTTTGGGAAGGCGGCGGAATGCTGTGGGCGTATCTCGGGCCGCGCGACCAGCAACCCGCGCCGCCGGATTACGAGTTGCTGCGGGCGCCCGGGACGCACCGCTACACGTCGAAAACGATCGAGGACTGCAACTGGCTGCAAGCGCTCGAAGGCGGCCTCGATACGTCGCACTCGTCGTTCGCGCACAACCTCGACATCAAGAACAAATCGTACTTGCGCAACGCCGACACTGCGCCGCGGCTCGAGATCGAGAAGACGTCGTACGGCTATACCTACGCCGGCATTCGCAAGATCTCGGGTCAACAGTACGTGCGCGCCTATCACTACGTGATGCCGGCGCAGCAGATGCGCGGCCGCGTGCAAGGCCGCAAAGGCGGCCAGGAAAAGGTCCCCACGATCAACGGCCACATTTGGGTCGCGATCGACGACGTCACGACGGCCGTCTACAATTGGCAGTACTCCTACGATCCGACGATCCCGGTAACGCCCGAATACGCGATCGAACACGAGACGATGTACGGCCGCGGGCCGACCGATCTGATCCCCGGAAGCTTCCGGCTCAAGAAGAACCTCGGCAACGATTACTTCATCGATCGCCAGCTGCAGAAGATGCAGACCTTCACCGGGATCGAGGGGATCAACACCCAAGACATGGCCTTGCAAGAGGGCATGGGACCGGTCGTCGACCGCTCGAAGGAACATCTCGGCACGAGCGATCGCGCGATCATCGCGATGCGTCAACTCTTGCTCGAAGCGCTCGATGCGAGCGAACGCGGTGAGGAGCCGCGCGGCCTCGACCCGCAAACCTACCGGCGCGTGCGCGCCGTCGACAAGATGGTGCCGCTCGATATCCCGTGGCGCGAAGCGCTCGGCGACGAGTTGCTCGCGAAGTTCTGATGATCAAGGTTGCCGAGGCCGAGGAGGCGATCAAGAAAATCGTGGCCGCGACGCTGGAAGCGGGTTTCATCGTCGCGATCGCGATCGTCGATGAGAACACCGACCTGGTCGCCGCGCACCGCATGGACGGTTGCCGTCCACGCTGGATGAAGGTCTCGCAGCGTAAGGCCCACACGTCGTGCGTCATGGATCGCACGACCGAGAACTTCGGCGAAGAAATCATCCGCCGGCAACTCCAGATCGGGTACTACGGCGACCCGATGTTCACCGCACTGCCGGGCGGCATTCCGATCGTCGGCAAAGACGGCGCAACGATCGGCGGCATCGGCGTCACCGGCCTAACGAAAATGCGCGACGCCGAACTCGCTGCTAGGGGTCTGGGCTGCTTCGCCGACGCGAAGCGCTAACCGCGCGCTGCGACGTCACCGAGCGCGTCGATGAGCGGCTGGAGCTCGGTGCGGTAGGCGTCCGCCGCCCGGACGCTGGTGCGGTAGATCGGTTGGCGCACCTGCTTGAAGCTCGCGGTGCGGATCGGCCGTGAGGTTTCGTAGTAGCGCAGCACCGCGTCGTCCCACGGGAGATCGCAGAACGCCAGCATCCGGCGCGCGTTACCTTCCAAATCTGCGACGACGTCTTCGTAGCTAACGTCGAGCATGATACCGGGCGGCAGGATCGCCTGCCAGTGCTTCACGAGCGCGGCATAGGCGCGATAGTAGCGGCCGGCCTCGGTCAGATCGAACGCAAAGTCCTGACGGCCGGTGAAGAGCGTCGTGAAGCACGAAAAGCACGTGTCGACCGGGTCGCGCGTGCAGTGGATAAAACGGGCCCGCGGGAGCGCCAAGTGGAGCAGCGCGACGTGACGAAAGTTGCTCGGCAGTTTGTCGACGACGCGTTTGTCCGTGTGGGCCACCGCGTCGACCAATTCGAGGTAGCGTCGCCCGAGCGCCGTCATGTCGTCGGCACCGGCCTCCGCAATCGCCCGCTCGAAGAGCGTGAGCTCGCCGGCGCCGTAGACGCCGGGATGCGAGGCGAGGATTTGTTCGACTAGCGACGTGCCCGAGCGCGGCATGCCGATGACGAAGATCGGCGCGCGCGAGCCGTCGCCGGCCCCGCCGAGTTGCTGCATCATCGCGGGCGTGAAGAACGCGATCGTCTCGCGGGCGAAACGCTCGTCGTCCGCGACATCGTAGACGAACGTGCCGCGCTTGAGCGCGTTGCCGGCGGCGAAGTGGCGGAACGCGCTCGAGCGATCGCCGGACTTGCGATACGCCTTGCCGAGCGCGAAGTGCATCGTCGTGCGTGACTCGAGTGCGCGGAGGTTCGGCGAGGTCTCGAGGAACCGTTCCATCGTAGCGAGCGCCGGATCGGCGGGTGTGAAGGTGCGCAATTCGGCGAGCGCGCTCCACGCGGTCGCGAGATCGGGCGCCAGCTCGAGCGCCCGCTCGAGCGTCGTGCGCGCGGCATCCATCTCACCGATTTCCAGCAGCCCGCCCGCCTTCAGGACCAGAATGGCGGCGCGGTCGTGTCCGAGCTCGAACGCGCGATCGAACGCGGCAAATGCTTCCTCGAAGCGTCCCAGAGCGCGTAGCGCGCAGCCGCGCGATTCCAGCAGTAACCCATAGTTGGGCCGGCGCTCGAGGCCGTGCTGGGCCGTCGCGAGCGCTTCGTCGAAGCGTTCGAGGCGCAGCAGAATATAGGCGCGCGCGGCGAGGGCCGTGAGGTCGTCCGGCACGCGCGCCAGTAACGCGTCGATCTCCACGAGCGCCGCGCCGTAGCCGGAAATCGCACCTTCGACAAACGCGGCCGTGACGCGGGCCGGCGTCGAGGCCGGATCGATCTCGACGGCGCGCCGCGCGTGCGCGCGGGCGTCGTCGTGGCGTCCGAGCATGTACAGCGCTGCAGCGGCATTGGCGTGGGCGGGAAAGAGCGTGGGTTCGAGTTCGATCGCGCGGCGATAGCTCTCGACCGCGAGCTCTCTCTCGCCGAGTAGCGTGAAGGTGTTGCCGAGGTTGTTGTGCGCGGAGGCGACCGACGGATCCAGGGCGATGGCGCGTTCGAATGCAATGCGGCTTTCGGTGAGTGCGCCGCGCCGTTGGTAGAGGACCCCGAGATCGTGCCAAGCCACGGTGGAACCGGCGTCCAGCTCGACCGCGCGCCGTGCCGCCTCGATGGCACGCTCGAGCTGCTCAGTTGCCGTAGACACCGCTTGTGTCGCGTTGAATCTTGAGGCGCACCGTTTTGGCGCGACTCCGGCAGCGCACGGCCGTGCGCGCCAGATAATCCTCATCGGAACTTCGGTCGCGCACGTAGGTGGGGTCGTTGATCGCGGCCTTGGCGGTCTTCACCGCCAGGGCAAAAACGCGGGCGGCTTCTTTGAGCTGCCCCTGGTGCTGAGCTTCGATGCCCGCGCGCTCGAATTCGCCGACGGCCTCCTCGAGGTGCCCGGCCAGCACGCAGAGTTCGGCGCGCCGGGCAATGGCGTACCAATCCCCGTTGTCGATGAGCAGCGCGGCCATGCGCAGCGCTTCGATCGGCCCGGGATGACGCCAGCTTGCGGGCAAGATGTCGCGTAGTACGCGGTAGCTGATGCCGACTTCACCTTCCGGCGTTGCGCGGATCAGTCCGGTGCGCTTGAGTTTGGAGAGCGACGTGCTGACGGCCGCCGGCGAGAGGCCGAGAAAGACCGCCAGCAACTGCGGGCCCACGAACACGTCGAACGCGACGATGGACTGCAGCAGCGTCCGGTCGCGGACGAGCAAGCGGTCGAATTTTGCGTCGAGCAAGGCGCGCGTTTGGGCGAAATCCGGAGCTTCTGCCACGCGCGCGCCCCTTATGTCCGTAGGACCGGGGGGGCGCCGGGAATCCGGAGGGCCTCGTCGGGGCGCATTGCAGCCGTTCCCCGGTTTTTGCCGCGGTTTCCTCCATCGGCGCAACCGGAGGGG
>Ga0182015_10001506_pt1 | contig 30464 bp, 27 predicted proteins | sample 712P3MmetaG_FD_120478 | JGI IMG/M metagenome (GOLD analysis project Ga0182015, IMG submission 120478) | Permafrost microbial communities from Stordalen Mire, Sweden - 712P3M metaG | ecosystem: Environmental > Terrestrial > Soil > Wetlands > Permafrost | place: Sweden: Stordalen | collected... | reverse complement strand
GCGCCGCCAAGAACGAGTTGCTCGATGCGCGCGACTACCAGGCCCGAGTGTCGCCCAACACGATGGAAGAGCAGATCGCACGTATCTACTGGGCGTACGAACGTGAGCTGGATGCCGCCTCGGCGCTGGACTTCGATGACCTGCTGCTTCGATCGGTCACGCTCTTTCGTGAGGCGGACTCGGTGCGCGAGTACTACCAGGATCGCTTCCTGCATCTGTTCGTGGACGAGTACCAGGACACGAACAAGGCGCAGTACGAGCTGGTGAAGATCCTCGCGGCCAAACACCGCAACGTGACGGTGGTCGGCGATGACGATCAGGCCGTGTACGGCTTCCGAGGCGCTGACGTTCGCAATATTCTCTCGTTCGAGCACGACTTTCCCGATGCGAAAAAGGTAGTGCTGGAACAGAATTATCGCTCAACGCAGCCGATTCTCGACATCGCCCATTCGGTGATCCGCAACAACAGCGAGCGCGCACAGAAGAAGCTGTGGACGGAGCAGAGCATCGGCGAACCGGTGCGGCTCATCTCCGTGTACGACGAACGCGAGGAGGCGCTCGCGGTCGGGTCAGAGATCGAGAACCTCATCGGCCGCGAGGGCGTGAGCCTCGCCGAGTGCGCGGTGCTCTACAGAACCAACGCCCAGTCCCGTGCCTTTGAAGAAGTGTTCCTGAGGCGAGGCATCCCCTACCAGCTGGTCGGTGGTCTGCGTTTCTACGATCGCAAAGAGGTCAAGGATGTCCTTGCGTATCTGCGCCTCTGCGTCAACCCTCGCGACGCAGTGTCGTTCGCACGAGTCGTGAACACGCCGCGCCGCAAGATCGGTGATCGCAGCGTCTCCGAGCTGGAGAAGCTCGCACGCAAGAAGGGTCTGGCGCCGCTCGAGGCAGCCCAGCGGCTCGACGAGGGCGAGGAGGGACTCGGACCCGCGGCGATGGCCGCGCTGCGCAGCTTTGCGTCCCTCATGGAGCGTCTCAGCTCGGATGCTCAGCGCGTCCCGCTCCCCGTGCTCCTCGAGCGTGTTCTCGACGAGACCGGCTACCGCGAGATGCTCCAGGACGGCACCCAGGAAGGCGTGGAGCGGTGGGCCAACGTGCTCGAGCTGGCGGGGCTGGCAGGTGAGTACGCCGACGTGCCGCCGCCCGATGGACTGGTGCAGTTCCTCGAGAACGTGGCCCTGGTCAGCGACGTCGACAGCATGCGCGACGAGGTCCAGGGCGTCACGTTGATCACGCTCCACCAGGTCAAGGGCCTCGAATTCGGCGTCGTGTTCATCGCCGGGATGGAGGAGGGACTGCTCCCGCATTCACGAGCGCTCGAGGAAGGCGACGCGGGCATCGCCGAAGAGCGGCGCCTCGCCTACGTCGGCATCACTCGCGCGCGCCGCCGGCTCTATCTGCTGCACGCGTTCCGGCGGCACACCTATGGGACGCCGCAGCTTGCGGAGGCTTCGCGATTCCTCGGCGAGATCCCAGCGGAGATGCTCGATGTCCAGTTGCGCCCCGGCGCACCGTCGTTAGGCGATATCCGAGCATCGGGAACCGTTCGGCGGGCCATCGTCGGTTATGCGACACGTCCGAATCCCGTCGAGCTTGCGCCTCAGCGTTTCAGCGAAGGGATGCGCATCGGCCACCAGCGGTATGGTGAGGGGACCGTGCTCAAGAGCACGATGACCAGGGGTGGTGAGGAGCTCGTCATCAAATTCGACGACCATGGCGTCAAGATCTTCGCCGTCGCGGACGCGACGCTCTGGCCGATCGCGGAGCCTTGATCAGACCATGGAAACTCGAAACCCTGTTGCGGTAAGCCCAGCGAAGGCACGCCACCGAGTCCTGGAGCTCCGCAAGGAGCTTGAGTATCACTCGCGTCAGTACCACGTCCTCGACAATCCCGAGATCACCGACGCGGAGTACGACCATCTGTTCCGCGAGCTCGTCGACCTCGAGTCGGCGTTTCCTGAGTTACAGACCGCTGACTCGCCGACGCAGCGCGTCGGTGGCGAACCGGCCGCGAACTTCACCAAGGTCCGGCACCGGACGCCGATGCTCAGCCTCAACAACGCCTTCAGCCCCGACGAGGTGCGCGATTTCGGCGCACGTGTCGAGCGCGCGATCGGCAAAGTCGGCGGCTACGTCTGCGAGCTGAAGATCGACGGGCTTGCCATGTCGATCACATACACGCGCGGGCAGTTCGTGCGTGCCGCGACCCGTGGTAATGGCCTCGAAGGTGAGGACGTCACCGCCAACGTGCGCACGATACGCTCGGTGCCTAGGACCCTGGCGTCCGTCGACGCCGGGCTCTCCGACGACCTCGAAGTACGCGGCGAGGTCTACCTCCCCAAGGGAGCGTTCGCGGCGACCAACGCTCGCCTCGAGGAGGCAGGTAAGCCCGGCTATGCGAATCCGCGCAACGCGGCTGCCGGTGCAGTGCGCCAGCTCGATCCTTCCGTGACCGCCGCCCGGGGCCTGCAGACCTTCATGTACGCGATCGATCCGCCCGGCAGGATCAAGACTCAAGCCGAAGTGCTCGACACGCTCGCGGCGCTCGGGTTCCGCGTGAATCCGCACCGTCAGCTCGCCGGCTCGATCGATGAGGTGCTCGCCTTCCTTGAACACTGGTCGGAGCGACGCCACGACCTCGACTACGACACCGACGGCGTGGTCATCAAGGTCGCCTCGCTCGCCGAACAGGCCGAGATCGGCACCATCTCGCGGGCGCCTCGCTGGGCGATCGCGTACAAGTTCCCGCCCGAGGAGCACGAGACCCAGATCCTCGACATCCATGTTCAGGTTGGTCGCACCGGTGCGGTGACGCCGGTCGCGGTCCTCGAACCGACGCTGGTCGCGGGGTCGACCGTCCGGCGCTGCACGCTCCACAACGAGGACGAGGTGGCGCGTAAGGACGTCCGCATCGGCGACACCGTGCTGCTCCACAAAGCGGGTGACGTGATCCCCGAGATCGTGCGGGTGATCCTCGAGAAGCGCCCCAGGAATGCCAAGCCGTGGCAGATGCCCGACCACTGTCCGTCGTGCGATTCGCTGCTGGTTCGCGAGCAGGGTGAGGTGGTCCGGCGCTGCCTCAACCCGCTCTGTCCCGCGCAGCGTCGCGAGCTGCTCATCCATTTCGCGGCTCGCGGGGCGATGAACATCGAAGGGCTCGGCCCCGCGGTCATCGACCAGCTCCTCGACCTCGGGTACGTCACCGAACCTGCGGACCTGTTCCATGTGACTCCCGAGCAGCTCCTGACCCTGGAAGGCTTTGCCGAGCGGTCCGCGACCAAGCTTGTCGAGTCAATCACCTCGCGAAAGCGTGTGCCGCTGGCTCGATTCATCAACGCGCTGGCCATTCGCCATGTCGGCGAGCACACCGCCGAGACCCTCGCGGCGTACTTCGGGAGCATTGATGCGCTTGCGGCCGCGACGGAGGAGGACCTGCTCGGCGTGGAGGGGATCGGCGCGGTGGTTGCCGGACACGTCGCCGCTTGGTTCGCGTCGAACGAGGGACGCGTGGTTCTCGAGCACCTGCGCGCCGCGGGCGTCGATCCTGAGCGCGCGGCCGGTGGCGGAGGACCCTGGAGCGGGCAAACCTGGGTGATCACCGGGAGCCTCGACGGGATGAGCCGGAACGACGCCGAGGCACGCATCCGTGCGCTCGGCGGCAACCCCACCTCGAGCGTCAGCCGCAAGACCCACGCCGTCGTGGTGGGCGCCTCACCCGGGAGCAAGCTCGAGAAGGCGGAGCGGCTCGGCGTCCGGGTGCTCGACGAGACGCAGTTCCTCGCCGAGCTCGAGGCGGCAGAGGGGTCACGCTAACCGGCGATACTGAAGCTGTGACCACCATGGCGGCCCCGCGGCGCGCAGAGCGCCTCCTCGATGACAAGGCGCAGCTCCGAGCGCGCCTGCGCGCCTCGCCGGACGGGCCCGGCGTGTATGTCATGCGTGGTCTGGATGCGCGGGTCATCTACGTCGGCAAGGCTTCGAACGTGCGGAACCGGTTGCGGTCGTGGTTCTCGGGCATCGATGCGCTCCAGGCGCGTACGCACCAGATGATCGCGAGCGTCTTCGATTTCGAGGTGATCGCGTGCCAGAGCGAGCACGAGGCCCTCGTGCTCGAGAACTCGCTCATCAAGCAGCACCGTCCGCGCTTCAACGTGCGCCTCAAGGACGACAAGAGCTACCTCTACCTCAAGATCCCCCGCCCCGGCGTCCATGACGCGGTGGCCCCGGGGACGGCGCGCGAGGAGGTCCGCAAACCGCGCGGCAAGAGCGCCGAAGGGGCGACCGAGTTTCCGAGGCCGTACTACACGCGCAAGGTGATCCGCGACGGTGCCCGCTACTTCGGGCCGTACACGAGCGCTCAGTCCTTGCGCACCACCGTCCGCTCACTGCGCACCATCTTTCCCTTCCGCACCTGCAGCGACGAGATCTTCCGTCGCGGTCACGTGTGTCTCGACTACCACATCAAACGGTGCTCGGGGCCCTGCGAGGGAAGGATCGACGCGCCGGACTACGCGGAGATCCTCGAGCAGGTCCAGGAGTTCATGGAGGGCCGGTCGGACACGCTCCACGATGAGCTGCGCGATCAGATGGACGCTGCCGCCGACAACCGCGACTATGAGCTGGCCGCGCGCTTCCGCGACCGGCTGCGCGCGATCGAGCGCATCAGCGAACGGCAGACGGTGCTGCGCGGGGCTCGATCCGACGAGGACTGCATCGCGGTTGCCGTCGAGGCGGGGCGCGCCATGGCTGCCGTGCTCAGCATCCGCCAGGGGCGCGTGATGGCGATGGAGACGCACGAGCTCGAGGGCGTCGCTGATCTTGATGCGGCCGCGTGCCTCGGGGCTTTTCTTCCTCAGTATTACGCCAACGTGACGTCCGTTCCACGACGTCTCCTGGTGTCGGACGAGATCGAGGATCGTGCGGTGTTCGAGGAGTTCCTCGCGGAGCAGCGGGGCGGTCCTGTCGAGGTGCACGTCCCCAAACGCGGCGACGCGCGTCAGTTGGTCGCGCAGGCAGCCGAGACGGCGCTCGTCGCGCTCCGCCAGCAGCGCATCGTCGACGACTACGACGCCGCCAAGACCGAGGCGCTGCTCGACGATCTCGCAACCCGATTGCGGCTCCCCGCGCCACCGCAACGGATCGAGTGCTACGACATCAGCAACACCATGGGCACCAACTCGGTCGGTTCGATGGTGGTGTTCGAGGAGGGCCGGCCGGCACCCGCGAGCTACCGGCACTTCGGGATCAAAACCGTCGAGGGCTCCAACGATTTCGCCTCCATCGAGGAGACGTTGCGCCGGCGCTTTCGCAGGCTCGCCCGCGACGACGGCCCGGATGCGGATCTTCCACTGCTCGACCCGGCGGGCGCGAACGGCACCAATGAGCGGCCGCGTCGAGCACCCCGTGGCGGCGGCGATGACGCCGACATGAGCTTCTCAGTGCTGCCCGACCTCATCCTCATCGACGGCGGCAAGGGCCAATTGAGCGCGGCGGTCAAGGCGCTGCGCGAAGCAGGGCTCACGAAGGTGCCGGTGTTCGGACTCGCCAAGCGCAACGAAGAGCTGTACAAGCCGGGTCGCGCGCGGCCGATCATCATCGAGAAGGACAGCCCGACGCTGTTCCTCGTGCAGCGCGTGCGCGACGAGGCGCACCGCTTTGCCATCACGCATCACCGCGCCCGCCGCGGGCGCGCCGCGCTGCGTTCGAAGCTCGACGTCGTGCCCGGTCTCGGCCCGGTTCGTCGGCGCGCGCTGCTCCGACACTTCGGCAGCATCGACGCCATCCGTGAAGCGCCACTCGAGCAGCTCACCACCGTGGTGCCACGGCCGGTGGCGTTGCGCGTCAAGGAACTTCTGTGAGCCAGCGGGATTCGGCCGGGGATCTCGCGATGTCGGTGACATCCTTCGGGTTCAAGTTCGGACTCCCGGCCGACGTGGGCTGGGTCGTCGACGCGCGCATGGTGCGCAACCCGTTCTGGGTTCCCGAGCTGCGTTCCTTCACCGGACTCGACCCCGTGGTTCGTGACTACGTGCTCGAGGATGAGGTGGCAGGCGAGCTCATCGATCGGACTCATGCCCTGATATCGTGGTCCGCGCAGCGCAACGCGGAACGAGGCAAGGATGGTCTGAGCATCGCCGTCGGCTGCACAGGTGGGAGGCACCGATCCGTGGTGATTGTCGAGGCGCTCGCGGAGCGACTGCGGGATGACGGTCTCACGGTCACCGTGACCCATCGCGACGTCGATGTGCCAGATCCCCGGCTGTGAACACGTGCGCCAACTGCGGTAAGGAGAACCCCGCGGACGCGGGCTTCTGCAACGGCTGTGGCTCGCCACTGACGGCTGCGGCGGCCCCGAGAGCACAGCGCAAGACCGTCACGGTGCTCTTCTGCGACGTCACCGGTTCGACGGCGATGGGCGAGCGGCTCGACCCGGAGAGCCTCCGCCATGTGATGCGTCGATACTTCGACGCCGCCCGCAAGGTCATCGAGCAGCATGGTGGGACGGTGGAGAAATTCATCGGTGACGCGGTGATGGCGGTGTTCGGCGTGCCGGTGCTGCACGAGGACGACGCGCTGCGTGCCGTGCGGGCGGCCGTTGGACTGCGCGATGCCCTGGGCGTCTTGAACGGCGAGCTGGAGCGCGACTATGGAACCACCGTCACTGTGCGCACCGGCGTGAATACCGGGCAGGTGGTCACCGGCACCGAGGAGCGGCTCGCCACCGGCGACGCGGTCAACCTGGCGGCGCGGCTCGAGCAGGCGGCTGCACCGGGCGACATCGTCATCGGCCCCGAGACGTGGCGTCTGGTGCGTGACGCAGTAACTGTCGAACCGCTCGCGCCACTCGAGCTGAAGGGCAAGACCCTGCCGGTGTCCGCATACCGATTGGTGGCGCTCGGGACTGGGTTGCGCGACGCCCGTCACCCCATCGGGGCGCCGATGGTGGGCCGAGGCAACCAGCTCCGCATGCTGAACGATGCCTTTGCGAACGTCCTCGACGGACGGTCCTGCAGCATGTTCACCCTCCTCGGGGCGGCCGGCGTCGGCAAGACCCGCCTGACCGCCGAGTTCCTGGGCGGCATCGATGCGACCCAGCTCCGCGGACGCTGTCTCTCTTACGGCGAGGGCATCACCTACTGGCCGGTGATCACGATGGTGAAGCAGCTGCTCGATCTGCCCGGCGCCGAAGCGGCAGCGCTGATGGAGCGTGATGGCGCGGTGCTCACACCGATACGAGCGCTGCTCGGCGACGCAAGTGTCACCACGTCATCAACCGAGATCGCCTGGTCCGTGCGTAAGCTGCTCGAGGTTGCCGCGGAGGCGAAGCCGCTGGTGGTCGTCTTCGATGACGTGCACTGGGGTGAGCCGACTCTCCTCGACCTCATCGAACATATCGGCGATTTCAGCCGCGACGCACCGATCCTCGTGCTATGCCTGGGCCGGCCAGAACTCCTCGACCGGCGGCCGGGATGGGGTGGGGGAAAGCTCAATGCAACCACGGTGCTTCTCGAACCACTCAACGCCGCCGACACCGAGTCGCTGATCGAGGAACTCCTGCCGGCGGACGGCGGCATGTCCCCTGACTTGCGCGACCGGGTTCGCGCCACAGCCGCCGGAAATCCGCTGTTCGTCGAGGAGATCGTCGCCCTGATGCGGGAGTCGAGGAGCGACGACGTCATCGTCCCGCCCAACATCAAGGCGCTCCTCGCAGCACGGTTCGATCAACTGCGCCCCGAAGAGCGCGGTGTGCTCGAGCGCGGATCGATCGAGGGGCAGTCGTTCCACCGCGGCGCGGTCGAGGTGCTGGCGCCGGAAGAGCGCGACGTGGCTGGGCACCTCATGACCCTCGTGCGCAAGGATCTGCTGCGACCCGACCGTGCCGTCTTCGCGGGCGAGGATGCGTTCACGTTCCGCCATCTGCTGATCCGCGACGCCGCTTATGACTCGCTGCCCAAGGCCGAGCGCGCGGAGCTGCATGCGCGGTTCGCGGACTGGCTGATCCAGCACGGTAGCGGCCTCGAGGAGTTGGACGAGATCGCGGGGTATCACCTGGAACAGGCATTCCGATATCGCGCCGAGTTGGGGCCAGTCGACGACATGGCCCGTGCAATCGCGACGACCGGCGCCGAGAGGCTACAGGCAGCCGGTAGGCGCGCCCTGGACCGCGGCGACACCACCGCGACGATCAACCTGCTGCAGCGGGCGGAACTTCTGCTTCCCGATCGGGAGATCGCGTTCGCTCTCGAGGAAGCACTCATGCAGGCACTCGCCATGGCCGGCCGGCTGAACGACGCGATCGCACGTGCGGACAGGGCTGCGGAGCGGTTCGAGTCCGCCGGTCAGCGCGTTCGGGCGCTGCAGGCGCGATTGATCGCGATGGTATGGCGGACGAACGTCGATCCTGAGGCGTACGAGAACGAGATGAGTGCACTGGTTGACCGGGCCCGGCCGGAGATCGAACAAAGCGACAACCACGGCGCCCTGGCGTCGCTTGAGGTCGCAGCCGCATTCGTCGAGCACTACCGAGGCCGGTTCGATGCCTCGCTCGAGGCGTTGATGCGTGCGAGGCAGCATGCACGCGAAGCAGATGAGCCATGGATGACCACCAGCTCCCACGCACTTGCAGCGGCAGCGGTAGCCAATGGATCGATCCCATTTGATGACGGGCTGGTCTGGTTTGCCCGCGAAATGCAGGAGAACCGCGGTTTCCAGGCGTTTCTCGCCGTATGGAATGCGTTCGTTCTCGCCTATTGCGGGAAATTCGCCGACGCCCGCTCCCTGTTTGCGGACACCCTTGCGGCTATGGGCGAACGTGGAATGGCAACCGGTACCGCGATCGTGATGCAGGCTGGATGGCAGATCGAGACGCTGGCCGGTGATCTCGACGCTGCGGAGCGCGCCGCCCGGCAGGGCGTAGAGCAGCTCGAGCAACTGGGCGAACGCGCCTGGCTTTCGACATCGGCCTGCCAGCTGGCTGAGGCTCTGTACTCGCTCGGTCGTCTGGAGGAGGCCGAATACTGGGTGTTGCGGGGCCTGGATCTGGGCGGCGCCGGCGATATCTTGACCCAGCTGCTTGGTCTCGGTATCCGCGCCAAGCTCCTCGCTCGCGATGGCGGCTTCGACGAGGCGCTGGTCGTCGCCCAGCGCGCAGTGGCACTGGCTGCAACCACGCAAGCGCCGATGGAGATGGCCCAGGCGATACTCGCCCTCGCCGAAGTGCTGTACCTGTCGGGCGACAAGCCCGGCGCTTTCGAGCAGTCCGGGCGCGCCGTCGCGGTGTACGAGAGCAAGCGAGGTCCTGCCGGGGTTGCGCACGTCCGGCGCGTCGAAGCGAGTTGGGCCGCCGCGTTGCCCGCAACAGGCTGATGCCGCAGCGACGCCGAGCGCACTTGAAGTCCGGAGCGGACCCGGCCTTCTCGTTCACGCAGCGCGTGGTGGCGGAGCTCGCGCCGTACACACCGCTGCTCCCGTGCTGCCGGCGCTCGTTGGTCGAGGGTCTTGCGATCGCCACTGCCGCTTCGGGATCGATCGCGACGACCCGCCCGGTTGCGGTGCGCGCCGCGATACAGGCACTGCATGCGGACGGCGTGCCCGCCCACGTCTCTCGTGTCGTTGCCGCGAGGCGCACGCAATACTGGGTCGTGGGTGTCGACGCGTCGACCCTGGAGCCGCCGTCGGAGCGATCCTGCTGCCGGAGAAGCCGCCTTCGGGGTGCGTTTCTCGGCGCTGGACGTCTGGTGCGCCCTGACGGTGAGCCATATCTCGAGATCGGCTGCGACGGCGAGCCGGGCGCCGAGCAACTCGTCGATGATTTCGCAGTGCTCGGAGTCCTCGCGCGCACGAGGCGCCGGCGCGGGCGTTGGGTGGTCACCGTCCGGTCGGGGCCGGCGGTCGGAGCGGCGCTGAGCTCCATCGGTGCGCAGGCCGGCCGCCTCGCCTTCGAGTCCGGGCGGGTGATCCGCGAGGTCCGCAGTGGCGTGAACCGCCGCCTCAACGCCGAGACCGCCAACCTCCGCAGGACCGCGGCCGCGGGCGTCCGTCAATTGGAGTCGATCGCCGTGCTCGAGGCAGACCTGGTCCGCTGGCAGGCCCTCCCGCCTGCCCTGCGGGAGGCGGCCGCGCTTCGATCCCTCTACCCGGACGACGACCTGGCGCAGCTCGCGGAGCGCGCGGGGTGCAGCCGGCCCGCGATGGCCGGTCGCCTCCACCGCCTGGTCGCCGCGGCAGGCGAGGGCGGTGATAGGGTGGAAGCGCGCGCCGCAGGGCGCTGAATCAATGGCTACTGGAGGTTGCCTCGCATGGGAGTGAGAGTTGGCATCAACGGCTTCGGCCGCATCGGGCGCAACGTGTTGCGCGCCGCCAGAGAACGCTCCCCCGAGCTCGACATCGTTGCCGTCAACGACATCACGACCTCCGACATGCTTGCCCACCTGCTCAAGTACGACAGCGTGCTCGGCCGTTTCCCCGGCACCGTTGTTGCCAACAGCGACAGCATCACAGTGGACGGTCACGTGATCAAGGTGCTCGCCGAGCGCGACCCGCAGCGGCTCCCCTGGGGAGACCTCGGTGTCGACATCGTCGTCGAGTCCACCGGGTTCTTCAGCGACGCGGTCAAGGCCAGAGGGCATATCGACGCCGGCGCCCGCAAGGTGGTGATCACCGCGCCGGCGAAGAACGAGGACATCACCATCTGCATGGGGGTGAACCACTCGGCGTACAACCCGGCAGAGCACAACATCATCTCGAATGCCTCGTGCACGACCAACTGCCTCGCGCCGGTCGCCAAGGTCCTCAACGACTCGTTCGGCATCGAGACCGGCTTCATGACCACGGTGCACGCGTACACCAAGGACCAGGTCATCCTCGATGCCCCGCACGAGGACAAGCGGCGCGCGCGGGCCGCGGCTCTGTCGATCATCCCGACGACCACCGGGGCTGCGAAGGCGGTCGCGCTGGTGCTCCCCGAGTTGAAGGGAAAGTTCGCGGGCATGTCGTTGCGCATCCCGGTGCCGGACGTCAGCCTCGTCGACCTCACCGCAACGCTCTCCAGGAGCGCGAGCATCGACGACGTCAACGGCGAGATGCGCGAGGCCGCGAGCGGCAAGCTGGAGGGCATCCTCGCTGTGAGCGAAGACCAGCTGGTGTCCATGGACTTTCTCCACGACCCGCACTCGTCGATCTTCGATGCGCCGTCCACGATGCTGCTCGGTGACCACACCGTGAAGGTGCTCGCGTGGTACGACAACGAGTGGGGCTACTCGTGCCGCGTCGTCGACCTCGTGAATCTGATCGTGTCCCGGCTCTAGGAAGACGATGGTCGCTGTCTCCAAAGCAACCATCGACGATATCGACGTGCACGGCAAACGCGTCCTCCTGCGTGAGGACCTCAACGTGCCGATGCGCGACGGTGTCATCAGTGACGATCGAAGGATCCGGGAGGCGATTCCGACCATCGAGGCGCTCCGATCCCGCAACGCTCGCGTGATCGTCGTCACCCACCTTGGGCGTCCCAGGGGGAAGATCGATGACAGCCTGCGGCTCGGGCCGATCGCGGCTCGCCTGAGCGACCTGCTCGGTGCGGACGTGCGCCTTGCCTCGGACGTGGTCGGCGACAGCGCCCAGAGCATGGTGGCCTCGCTGCGCGACGGCGACGTCGGGATGCTCGAGAACGTCCGCTTCGAACCGGGCGAGGAGGCGAACGATCCCGAATTCGCGAGGCAGCTCGCCGCGTTTGGAGACGTGTACGTCAACGATGCGTTCGGGACCGCGCATCGTGCGCATGCGTCGACCGAGGGGGTCGCGCATCTGCTCCCCGCGGTCGCGGGCACGTTGATGGCCCGCGAGCTCGAGATGCTTGGAGGCGTCATGGACAATCCGCGCACCCCCGTCCTCGCGATCGTGGGCGGATCGAAGATCTCGACGAAGGTCGGCGTGCTCGACCATCTTCTCGACCGTGTCGACGTGCTCTGGGTCGGTGGTGCGATGGCGTGCACCTTCTACCGCGCGCTCGGCGAGAGCACGGGGACGTCGCTCGTCGAGGAGGATGAGGTGCCAACCGCCCGCCGGTTGCTCGACTCCGCTCCGACGCGTCGCGCGGATCTGCGACTTCCCGTCGACGGCGTGGTCGTCGAGAAGGTCGAGGCGGGCGCGCCGACCCAGGTCGTGGCGTGGAAGGCCATCCCGGAAGGCTGGATGGTGGTCGACGCCGGTCCGGACACGGTGGCTCAGATCGCCGCCGACTGCGCGACCGCGGGGACGATCATCTGGAACGGCCCCCTCGGCATCTACGAGATCTCCGCGTTCGCCGCTGGGACACGCGACGTTGCCCGCGCCGTCGCGGCCTCCAAGGCAACCACCGTGATCGGCGGGGGCGACCTCGCCGCCGCCGTTCAGGACGCCGGTGTTGCTGACAAGATCAGCTTTATCAGTACCGGTGGCGGCGCGACCATCGAATTCCTCGAGGGCAGAACCCTGCCCGGCGTCGCCGCGCTCCGCGACCGCGAGGTAGCCCGGCGTTGACCCAATCCCAGGGCGGCTCGGCGTCGCGGCCGATGGTCGCCGGGAACTGGAAGATGAACACGACGGTGGAGGAGGGCCTTGCCCTGGCGCGAGCGGTGTGCGCTGCTGTCTCGGGGATCGACGGCGTCGACGTCGCGGTGCTCCCCCCGTTCACGCATCTGTGGCCGATTCACTCGGTGCTCGAAGGCACGGGCGTCAGGCTCGGAGCGCAGGATGTGTACTGGAAGGACTCAGGCGCCTTCACCGGCGAGATCTCGCCGCCGATGCTTGCTGGATGGTGCGACCTCACCCTCGTCGGCCATTCCGAGCGCCGCCACATCTTTGGTGAACATGACGACGAGGTCGGCAGGAAGTTCGTCGCGTCGCTGGCGCACGGCCTCCAGGTGATCGTCGCGGTGGGGGAGACCAGCGACGAGCGCGACGCCGGCAGCACCTTCGCAGTGGTGGACCGTCAGCTCGACGCGGTCTTTGCAGAGCTGGAGAGCCCGCCATCCAACGACGACTGGGTGATCGCGTACGAACCGGTTTGGGCGATCGGCACCGGACGGACCGCAACACCGGAGCAGGCGCAGGAGGTCGTCGCCCACATCAAGCAGCACGTGCGCGCGCGATACCTGGACGGATCGCCGCGCGTGCTCTATGGCGGAAGCGTCACCGCTGCCAACGCCGCATCGCTGTTCGCGGAGCCCGATATCGATGGCGCGCTGGTTGGTGGTGTCAGCCTGCGGGCCGAGGAATTCGGCGTCATCGTCGCCGCTGCTGCAGAGGCACGCAGCGGAACTCGTGACCGCGTCTAGCACTGTCGCATGAGCGGAGTGCGGCCCTTCGTGCTCGTCGTTCTCGATGGATGGGGCGACAACCCCGACCCGTACGGCAACGCGATCGCGGCGGCGCAGACCCCGGAGCTCGACAAGCTCGAGCAACGCTGCTCGCAGACGACCGTCGATGCCAGTGGCGAGGCGGTGGGGCTACCGCCCGGGCAGCAGGGAAACTCCGAGGTCGGCCACCTCACCATCGGCGCCGGGCGGCTCATCTTTCAACCGCTGGCCGCGATCAACTGCGCCATCGATGACGGCAGCTTCTACGAGAATGCCGCGTTGTGCGAAGCGGTGGATCGTGCACGTGATCGCGGCGCCGCGCTGCACTGCCTGGGGCTGATCTCTCCGGGTGGCGTGCACAGTCACCAGGGCCACGCAGTCGCGCTTGCCGAGCTTGCCCGGCGGCGTGGTCTGCACTCGGTCTGGTTTCACGCCTTTCTCGACGGCCGCGATGAGCCCCCGACGAGCGCGGTGGGCTTTCTTCGAACCTTCCTGGACGGGCTGGACCGGGTCGGCGTCGGAGCGATTGCGTCGGTCTCCGGCCGGTATTACGCCATGGACCGGGACCGGCGCTGGGACCGTGTCGCTCGCGCCTACGAGGTCATCGCCGGAGACGGCGAGGGCATCGCCGCCGACGCGATTGCCTACGTCGAGACGCAGTACGTGCTGGATGTCACTGACGAATTCGTGCCTCCCGTGTCGATCCTGCACGATGGCCAGCGGGTCCGCATCGAGGACGGCGATTCCATCATCTTCTTCAACTTCCGCCCGGATCGCGCGCGCGAGCTGTCCCACGCCCTCGTCGACGCGGACTTCCACGGCTTCAACCGATCACGGGTGCTTCGCGATCTCGACCTGGTCACGTTCACCGAGTACGAACGCGACCTCGATGCGCGCGTGGCGTTCCCTCGCGAGGACGTGCTGCACACGCTCGCCGAGGAGGTGAGCGCCGCCGGGCTGAGCCAGTTCCATGTCGCCGAGACCGAGAAGTACGCGCACGTGACGTACTTCATCAACGGCGGACGCGAGGCCCCCTTTGACTGCGAGGACCGTTTGCTGGTCCCGTCGCAGCGGGTGGCGACGTACGACACCGTGCCGGAGATGAGCGCTGCGGGGATCACCGATGCAGTGGTCGCGCATCTGGAGCAGGGCGATGACGCACTCATCATCGCCAACTACGCCAACGCCGACATGGTCGGGCACACAGGCGTTTTCGATGCGACGGTTCGTGCGGTCGAGACCGTGGACACCTGTCTTGGCCGGATCGCACGTGCTGTCGACGCCGCGCACGGCGGGATGCTCATCACCGCTGATCACGGCAACGCGGAGTACAAGATCGACCGCCGCGACGGATCGGTGCTCACGGCGCACACCACCAGCCCGGTGCCCGTGATCGTCTGCGGCGCCGGCGACGAGCCTTTGCGTGACGGCGGTGGCCTGCGCGATATCGCACCGACCGTGCTCGACGCGATGGGAATTCCCGTGCCGACGGCGATGACCGGGAGGTCGCTGCTCAGTCGCTGATCGGGGCGCGGATCACGGCGTTGGCGATGGTGGCTGGTAGGGAACGGGCTCGATCTGGTCGACCGGATGCGGGCCGGTCTGCCATCCGTCGCCTGGACCGAGGGTGATCCGGCACGCTCCTCCGCTGCCCTCGTCGCAGGCGACCGCTTGGACGTGGGTTGCCACGCCGTCGCTCCAGCTGACGGTGATGGTGACGGTGAACGTCTCCGTCGCCGTGATGGTCGCGCCCGCCGAGACAGCCGCGTAGTCGTGGCTCACAGCGCAGGGATCGGTCCACCGTTGCCTCGACGGGTCGTACGTCGGGAGGCTTGCCGGTCCATTCTCGACCGGGCCGGGCGCAACGCTGTTGGTGCCGTCTCCCCAGCTCCACGCGACCGTACCGGGCGTCACGGTGACGTCGTAGAGGAGGAAGAGCGTGTAACCGTCGACGACTGTTGAGGTCAGCGCGTGAGACGGATCGGGGGCGGCCGGCACCGTCGAATCGGTCCAGACGCAGGTGGGCACGTGCACCCAGGTACGCGACGTCGTCAAGGGTCCTGGGATCATCTCGACGGTACCAACGGTCCATGACCTGGTCAGCGCGGCGGCGAGATCCGCACCGGTGGGAAAGGGTGGCGTTTCCAGCACGCTCACCGGTGGCTTCGGTGCTGGCGCGTCACCAGCGAGATACGGCTGGCTGAAGGAGAACGTCGCGCCCTGGCAGCTCCCTCCGAACGGGGCGACCGGCTGCGCGTCAACCCATGAGCCGCGCGTGCGCAGAAACGCCGTGACGGCAACGATGTGTCCGCCGACATTGGCGGCGGTCGCGAGACTGCCCGGAGCGGTGTCGGCAGCGTTGCCGCCGGCTGGAATCGCGCCCGCGATCGCGTAGGCGAACCGAGGGTCCGCGCCGTCGTAGCCACCGGCTGCGTTCTTCGTGAACGCCGGAAGGATCGAGATTGCTGCGACGATCCCACCGCCTGGCGCAGGCGAGCCCGGGCCGACGTGGAAGAGATGCGACTGCGGGCACGTCATCCCCTGCGGATTGACTCCCGGAGGCGGGATCTCAAGTGGGTTGCGCGGGTCGGAGCCACCTGGCGCGATATTCGTCGGAATGATCGGGAAATACGTGCCCCCCGCACCGGCGACGAGCTTGCCATGGGTGAGTGCGCCCGTGCCCTGGCTCGACGGCCCGGGCTGACTCCCGCCGCTGCCACCACCGCCTCCCGCAGCCATTGCACTCACACTCGGGAGCAACGCGCACAACGCACCTGCGAATAGCGCGACGCGGCGCGAACGCCGTGTCACCCTTCGCACCATGCCGATGGAGGCCCGCTCGGATCCTGGCAATTACCCCCGGCGTCGGCGAACCAGATGTCACCGAGCACCGGATCATGCCGGAGCACCCCGGCGCTGAAAACCGTTGTGTCAACAGTGAAATCGACGATCGTCGTGGCCGCGCCGGACGAGGTTCGCAGCGTCTCGCTGCAAGGGCCGGAGTACACGACGACGAAGGTGTACGCGTCGTCGGTCGGTAGATTCTTGCGCGCAAAGTACGCCTTTCCGTCGGCGCCGACAGGGAACAACTTCCAGCTCAACGGATACAGATTGCAGTCGGGTTGCTCGACGGTACCGCCGTTCTGCAGTGACTCGACCTCGTCGGCCGGTATCAGCGCCGGGCCAACCAGGTAGCGAAGCATGAAGAGCTGGTCGTGGCCCTGCGCCCACTTCCACCAGCCGCTGTCCCGATTGCTCGCGTCCGCCCACTGCTGCGCGGTGGCGTCGGCGACCGCACCGCCGGTCATGTTGACGACGGCCGGCGCCGCTGGGACTCGCTCAAGTGCGAGCTCGTTCAGTGGCGGCACGACATTGACGCCTCGGGACGCCCACAACGTCGCACACGCGGGAGTGACCTGGGTCATCGGCGTCGTCGTCGTCACCGAAGCGCATGGCGCGCCTGCAGCTGACGGGACCGCTGTGGCGACCGCCGGCGCCGGCACGACGGGGTGGCTGGGCGCCAAAGCGCCACATGCGGTCACGGCAAACAGCCAGCAACCAGTGAACGCTGTCGTCGCGAGCCCCCTCACCACCTCACCTGCAACTCTCGCTGCGCAGGACGGACACCGAACACCCAATGCCGGGCTCCGCCTTCAACCCCTCCCCGTGGGGCCATCAGCATGGCATTTCGTCAATGGCGTCCGAGCGAATGCGGCGGCCGAACGGTCACGGTCGCGCAAGTTTCGCCAGCTACGATGCACGGGATGGCCCCTGGTGAACTCGATTCAGCGCGCCTGCGTCGCGATCTGAGCCTGCTCCTGCGGCGGCGGCTCACGCTCTACGCCGGCATCGGAGCGGCAGGATTCACCGTGCTGCTGTCGGTGCTCGCCGCGACCACGGCGCCCGGCCGCGCCACTCCACCCGCGAATACGCCGGCAGCGGCAGATCCGACCGCGAATGCGTCCCAGCAGCAGCCCGTCGAACAGCAGCCGAGCTTCGTGCTGCCCGCGCAGGCACCGCAGAACGGCTCGAGCGGAGGACCTGTCGCAATCTCCGGCGGGTCCTGAACCCACCCTGGGCCGTTACTCGGTGAGCAGCTCCGCGAGGAGCGACGGATCGATGTTGCCGCCGCTGAGGATCGCCACCGTGCGCGGCGTGGAGCGGCCTTCGAGCATCGCGGCGTAGCCCAGCGCACCGGCTCCTTCCGCAACCACCTTCACCTCGCTTGCCAAGCGCGCGATCGTCTTGCGCAACGTGGGTTCGGGCACGACGACCCACCCATGCACCAGCGCACCGAGACGCTCGAACATCACCGGGTCGAAGGGCGCTGACGTCCCATCAGCAATAGTCCGAGGTGTGAGCGAGGGTTGTCCGTTGGCGGCAAAAGCCTGCTGCCACAATGGATATCCGTCGGACTGCACACCGATGACCTGAACATCGGGCTTGAGCGCCGCGAATCCGAGCGCGATCCCGCAGATCAAGCCGCCGCCGCCCACCGGCACGAGCACACGTTCCACATCGGGGAGGTCGGCGATGATCTCGACAACGATCGATGAGTGACCTTTGATGACCGCCTCGTTGGCGAACGGGTGGATGAACACCTCCGGGTCGTGTTCCCAGGCACGCGCGGCGATCCATTCGAGCAGGCGATCGCGCGGCATCAGTACCACTTCCGCGCCGAGCTCGCGCACTCCGTTCACCTTGAGCGCCGGGGCCGTGTCGAACATCACCACCCGGCACGGGACGCGGAGAGCGCGCGCAACGTATGCGCACGCCAGCGCAGCGTTGCCCGCACTCACGGTGAGCAGCCCTCGTGCCACTCGCTCCCGCTCCACGAGGTGTGCGGCGGCGAAGAAGCCGCGCACCTTGAAGCTCCCGGTCGGCTGCTGGGACTCCAGCTTCAGGGAGCCACCACCGGGCGTGGGGATCAGGGGCGTGCGCCGGATATGCGGCTGGAGCAGCCTCGCGATCTCGAGCAGATCTGCCGCGTCGACCTTCTCGATCGGGGTCACAGCTCGACTTCCGTGCCCACCCCGGCGGCGACCGCGGCGTCATAGACGATCTGCGCCACCACGGCATCCTCGAACCCGCTGCCGGTCGACTTGTAGACCGTGAGCTCGGCGGCACTCTGACGACCGGCCTTCAGCCCGGCGATCACCTCACCGAGCTCGGTGAGGCTTGCCGGGTCGCATCCCTGGAGCTCGTGCGCTCCGGCGGGTGGCGGGTTTTCGGCTGCACCTTTCCACTCGACGAAGACGCGCCCAAGGCGAATCGTGTCGGCGTCCACCTCGGGCCCGAAGGTGCCGCCCACGGAGGTGACGTGCGTCCCGGGGCCGAACCACTCGTGGCGCGTGATCGGCGCTCGGGCGTCAGTGCAGCAGCAGACGACGTCCGCACCGCGGATCGCCTCTTCGAAGCTCGGGATCACGACACAGCGAGGGTCGGTGGCTGCGAGCGCCGCGGCGTGATCGCGGTCACGCGAGGAGATGCGGATGGTCGTGAAGTCCCGGGTGAGCGGCACCGTTGCTAGGTGCGAGTGGCCCTGCACGCCCGCGCCAAGGATGGCGAGCGTTTTGGCGTCGGGACGCGCCAGCAGCCGGACGGATACCGCCGCGCCACCGCCGGTGCGCATCGCGGTGAGGTGCTCGGCGTCCATGACGCTGAGCAGAGACCCCTCGCGCTCGTCGAAGAGCGTGATCACACCCTGGTGGGTCGGCAGCCCGCGCTCGCCATTGCCAGGGAACACGCTGACCGCCTTGAGCGCAAAGCCGTGACCGGTCACCCACCCCGGCATCGCGCCAAGCAGTCCTGAGGGGGCGCGGGCGGCGGTGCGGGGCGGCACCGACGCCTGGCCGGTCGAGTACGCCCGGAACCCGATTTCGAGCGCGTCGAGCATCGCCGGTGCCGAGAGCAGGCCCTCGACGTCGTGTCTGCTCAGCACCAGCATGACCGGGGATGTTGGCACGGTTAGGCACAATGGAGGCGATGACTCACCACCAGGCGACCGCCCGGCCGACTATGACCAGTCGCGAGTTCGACGGCGTGATCTTCGATCTTGGCGGGGTCATGACCGAGCCCCTTTTCCACCACCGCACCGACGTCCCACCCGAGTACTTCACGGTGATCGCGTTCTTCCTCGGCGAGTTCCGCGACCACTACCACCTCACCACCGGGGTCCATGACCTGCATCTCCTCGAGATGGGCAAGATCTCCGACGACGAGTTCTTCAACAGGATGATCGCCCGCTACGTCGAGGCCGGCAACGAGCCGGTGGACCCCCGCGAGGCCCAGAAGGTGATCTTCGGCCGGGGCATGGTCGCGTGCGGAGCGATGATCGACGCGGTCCGCCAGGTTCGCGACGCCGGCTACAGGACCGCGCTGCTCACCAACATCTCGAGGGAGGGGGAGGCGATCTTCACCAAGCTCTTCCCCGTCGATGAGCTCTTCGACGTGGTGGTCGACTCGTCGAAGGTCGGTATGCGCAAGCCTGATCCGGCGATCTACCAGCTGACCTGCACCCGGCTCGGCGTTGCGCCCGAGCGCTGCCTGTTCATCGACGACCTGCTCTGCAACGTCGAGGCGGCGGATGCACTTGGGATGCAGACGATCCAGTGCCTGGATCCCGTCGCTGTCGCCGATGAGGTGGTGCAGCGCCTGCTCGGCCATCCCGCAGCTGCCGAGGCCGGGGCCGGAGCGTGACCGCTGACCGCGTCGAGCGGTCGATCGCCGGCGAGGGTGAGGCGCTGGAGATCGCCGGGATCACCGATCGCGGACCCGTACGCGCCCAGAACCAGGACGTCTGGGACGCTCGGATCGGCCTCGGCGGCGCCACCGCCGTCCTCGCCCTCGCCGATGGCATGGGCGGCCACAAGGGCGGCCTCGAGTCGGCCGAGGCCGGCGTGAGCGGTGCCATGGAAGTGCTCTCTACCGCCGACCCGGCTGCCGATGCCGCAACGACGCTTCGCCAGGCAGTTGCCGCAGCCAACGACGGCGTGGCCGTCGCCCGCCAGTCCATCGGCGGCAACCCGGGAACGACGCTGGTCCTGGCGATCATCACGGGCACCCATGTCACGGTCGCCAACGTCGGCGACAGTCGCGCCTACCTGATCAGCGGCTCGCAGGTCACCCAGATCACCGACGACCACTCCTGGGCGGCAGGTCAGGTTCGGCTCGGACTCCTCAATGCCGAGGAGGCGCGGCACCACCAGAAGCGCAACCTCATCGAGCGGGCCGTGATGGGCGACCCGGTCGAGGCGGACATCTTCGAGGTCGACGGCGCGCCGGGCGACGTCCTGCTGCTCTGCTCGGACGGTCTCTGGGAGCCGCTCTCGGATCCCGCGCTCGGGGCAATCTTGGCGGCTCCGGATCCCCTCGGCGTGTCGCTCACCCGTGCGTGCGACGCGGCGCTCGCAGCCGGCGGGACCGACAATGTGACCATGGTCGCGGCTCGCTGGCTCCCCATCCCATCGGCTAACGTCTGACGTCGATGGCACGTCTGTACGCGCAGTTCGGGGCGGTCGTCTTCCTGCTGGTGGGTTTCGGCGGCCTGCTGACCGGGGACGCGGGGACCCTTGTCCACCATCTGCCGCAGGGCAACGTCGGGCCGATGGAACTCCACCTCACCTATGTGCGGGATCTCCTCGACCTGGTCATCGGAGGCGTCCTGGTCTACGCCGGCTTCCGGGCCCCGGCGCGGGTCGCCGAGGAGGTCGTCCTGACGGTGGGGGTGGTGCTCCTGCTCCTGGCGCTGATCGGGTTCCTGAATCCGGACACCGACACCGCAACACGAAGCATCGCCGGCGTGCATTTCACAGAGGTGATGAACATCTTCGATCTCATCACCGGGGTGCTCGGGTTGCTGTGCGGCCTTGGCGGGTCGGTCTCAGCGCCGGCCGCCGGCTCGTCCGCCTGACGCCGCGGCGTTCCTAGACGGCGGCGCGCTTTCCCTTCCCCGAAGCAGTGCCGTTGGCGGCGTGCTCGCCGCGATGGCGCGCAGTTGCCACCAGCTGCGCGGCGCCGGTCGCCATGGGTCCCGCCTTGCTCAATGCGCGTCCGGTGGTCATGGCACCCTCACGCGCTGCAGCGCTCCAGATGCGGAGCTGCGCGCGGGTCTTGTCGCCTGTCTGCGGTGCGACGCAGAGCCCGATGACGGTGCCCACCGCCGCTCCGTTTATGAATCCTCGGATGTAGCCCATGCCGTCTCGCCTCCAATGCCCATCAAATGCTGCGATTCACCCTACACCGCCGTCCCGTTTCAGGTCAGCGAGGTCGCGGACCACGGGCCGTCGGGAACGATGCGCAGACGCTCGACCGGACGGCCGCCGATGAGATGCTCGGCGATGATCTCGTCGACATCGTCGACCTGGAGGCGGCCATACCAGACGCCGTCCGGGTAGACGATGACGATCGGTCCCTGGTGATGCTGCTGGTTGCAGCCCATTCGCGTGGTACGCACCCACGTCAGCTCGAGGCGCTCGACCTCATCGCGCAGGCGCTGGAGGATGTGCTCCGATCCCTGGCCGCCGCAGTGGTGACGCCCGACCGTGGTGCAGACGAAGACGTGCAGGTTGCGTGGCGCCGGATCGCTCATCACGTTCAATGGTCGCCCACACGGGCGCGGCTCCGCCCTGTACGCGCGTGCGAAAGTACCGGTCGATGGATTTGAGCTTCGCCTTCTTTGCCGACAGCGCCGTGGTTCCCCCCGACGGGAAGCTCTACGTGCTCGGCGGTGGCTTCAGCGCACTCTCCATGGCATCGCTGCCCGGCAGGGCCGGCTTCGCGGTGGTTGCCGGTTTCCGCTTCAATGCAGCCGACGTCGGGCAGGCACACCAGGTGGAGCTTCGCCTGGGCGACGCGCAGGGCAAGCTGGTGCTCGCGCCCGTGACCCTCCAGTTCCAGGCGGCCGGGGCGAGGCTCGTTCCCGGGCAGGAGATCAGCATCTCCACGGTCACGGTCCTCCAGCCGATGTTCGGCGAGCCGGGCGTGTACAGCGTCGAGTTCTGGACCGGTGGCAACCGCATCGGCGCCGTCAACCTCAACGTCGAGGAGCGCCAGGCGCCCCCGCCCGTCCCCGCCGATCGGCCCAACTGACGCAACGATCGACCGGGCTCAGTACTCGTAGAAGCCGCGCCCGCTCTTCCTGCCGAGGTAACCCGCGGACACCATGCGGCGCAGCAATGGCGGCGGCGCGAAGTCGCTGTTCGCATATTCCTCGTAGAGCGATTCGCAGACAAACATCGCGGTGTCGAGACCGATGTAGTCGAGCAGCTGGAGGGGACCCATGGGATGCCCGCAGCCGAGCCGCATCCCTTCATCGATGTCCTCGCGCGTGGCGAACCCCGATTCGTAGAGCCGGATCGCGTGCGTGAGAAACGGGATCAGGAGCAGGTTGACGATGAAGCCGCCGCGATCCTGGGCGACGATGATTCGCTTGCCGAGGCGCTCACCCAACGCGCGGGTTTCCTCGAGGGTCTCGTCGCTCGTTGCGATGCTGCGCACGACCTCGATCAGCTTCATGACCGGCGCGGGGTTGAAAAAGTGCGTGCCGATGACCCGGTCGGGCCGCCGGGTTGCGCGCGCGATCTCGATGATCGGAAGCGCGGACGTGTTGGTCGTGAGAATCGCGTTCTCGGAGACGATGTGGTCGAGCTGCTGGAAGAGCGAGACCTTCGCGGGCAGTTGCTCGACGATCGCCTCGACGCAGAAATCGCACTCACCAAAGTCCTCGAGCCGCGGCGTGAAGGTGAGCAGTCCGTTGATCCGCTCGACGTCCTCGTCGGAGAGCTTCCCGGTCGTGCGCCCGCGCTCGAGCGATGCGTTCACCCGACGCTGACCCGCGGCCAGCTGCTCGGGTCCGGACTCGGTCACCAGCGTCCGGATCCCATTGCGGGCGCACACCTCGGCGATCCCCGAGCCCATCAGGCCGGCGCCGATGATCCCGACGCTCCCGATCTCCATGTCGCACTCCTTTGCCGCGGCATTGGTCTCTCACCAGGTGGCCGGCCGCGTGGCGCAGTCTGCCCGAGGGCGGGCGCCCCTCGCACCTATGATGGGCGGCATGGGCTCACCGGGCACGGTCGCGCTGGTCAGTGACGACCTCATGTTCGCCAGTCAGCTGAGCACCACGATGCGCCGCGCCGGCGGCAATTCGGTGCTGGTGAAGGGCGACGCGATCCCCGACGCGGCCGTGGTTTTCGTCGATCTCAACAGCGCCATCGAGCCTCGGCTCGCGCTGATCCAGCGTCTGCGTGGCGAGCGACCGGGGCTCGAGATCATCGGTTTCTCACACCACGGTGAGCTGGAGCTCCGCCGCCGGGCGCGAGCGGCGGGCGCAACCCGCGTCGTCAACAACGGTTCGATTCAGTCTGTCGCGCTGCTCCGCTCCGGCGCAGGCTCCGCAGCCGCGTCGTGAGCGGGGTCGCAGTGGACCTCGAGGCTCGCATTCGGGCCGAGGTGGACCGGACTCGCGAGGAGGTCACCGAAACCAGGCGCGTGCTCCACCGGCATCCCGAGCTGTCACTCGAGGAGAACCACACGGCGGAGCTGGTCGCCGAGCGCAGCGCAGGCCTCGGTTTCACGGTGCGTGCCGGCGTGGGTGGGACCGGTGTGACCGCGGACCTCGACAGCGGGAAAGCGGGTCCAACATTGATGCTCCGCGCCGACATGGACGCGCTGCCCATCGTCGAGCGCGGCGACGGCCGCGTGGCCCGCTCCGAGGTCGAGGGTGTGATGCACGCCTGCGGACACGATGGACACGTCGCAGTGGCACTTGGCGCTGCGACAGCCCTGGTCGGGCTCCGCGACAGCTGGTCAGGACGCCTGCGCCTCTGCTTCCAGCCGGCCGAGGAGATCGCGTCGGGAGCGATGCCGATGATCGCCGACGGCGCCGCCGACGGCGTCGACCGCGTGCTCGGGATCCATCTCTGGGCTCCGCTGGAGACCGGTCGAGTTGCTGTCAAGTCTGGCGTTATCTTTGGAAGTGCGGACAGCTTCTCGGTGACGATCCAGGGCCGCGGCGGCCATGGCGGCATGCCCCACACGGCGATCGACCCGGTGGTCGTCACTGCGCAGGTGATCCTCGCCATCCAGTCGATCATCAGCCGCGAGACGTCGCCGTTCTCGCCTGCGGTGATCACCATCGGCCGCGTGACCGCCGGCACTGCCTTCAACGTCATCGCCGACTCCGCCGAGTTGCTCGGCACGACTCGCGCCATCGATCCGAGCGAACGTGAGCGTTTGCTGCAACGAGTTGGCGAGATCGCCACCGCGGTGGCCAGCGGATACGGCGCCGAGGCCAAGTTCCTGCGGGGCACGGGCTGCCCGCCGGTCGTATCCGACGCAGCGACGGCCGACCTCGTCCATCGCGCCGCGGCGGCCACAGTCGGCGAGGATCACGTGGACATCGCGGTGCCGATCACGGTCGGCGACGACGTCGCCTGCTTCCTCGAGCGAGCGCCGGGGTGCTACTTCCTGGTGGGCGCCGGGCACCCCGAGCGCGGTCCGGTGCCGCCGCATCACAGCGCGTACTTCGACATCGACGAAGCGGCATTGCCGGTCGGCGTCGAAACCCTCGTCCGCGCCAGTCTCGACGTACTCGGCTGATGGACTTCATCCGCTCGCGCGAGGACCGCCACAGCCTGTACAGCAACGTGGATCTCACACCGCGACCGACGTCGGAGTCGGAGACGCTCCTGTCAGTCGCGATGGAGATCGAGCATGCCAACAACTCGGGCTACGTGCATGGCGGGACGATCATGCGTCTCGTCGACACCGCCGCGGGGATCGCCGCCATCAAGCACGCGCGGCGACGGGTCGTGACCGCGACCATGGACGAGATGAGCTTCCTCGCCCCGGTCTACATCGGCGACCTGCTCACCGTGCACGCGCGTGTCAACGACGCGCACCACACGTCGATGGAGATCAGCGTGCGCGTCGATGTGGAGCGGATCCCGTCGGGCGAGAAGCTGCACGTGGCCAGCGCGCACCTCGTCTACGTGGGCCTCGACCAGGATGGCAGACCGGCCGAGGTCGCCAAGGTCATCGCGGTCACCGATGAAGACCGGCGGCGCCAGGCGGAAGCCCGGGTCCGCCGAGAGCAACGCCTGCTCCGCAAGCGCGCCCTGGCCGAGGCTTCGTACGCCGGGGACTGACCCGGATCCTCCCGGCTGATGCAGCGGGGTACGATGACCGCGCCATGTCCGAGGTGACCGCGCCGCTCACCGTCCGCGATGCGACCGCACCGGTGCCCACTGCGCGCCAGCACATCCGCTTCGCGTTCTATCGCGTGCGTCCCGAGTGGCGGCTGCGACCCGCGACGGAGCGCGCCGCCGATCGTGAGGAGGTGGCTGCGCTGGTTCGCGAGATCGGCGACCGGGAGGGAGTGCTTATCCGCTCGTACAGCACGGTGGGCACGCGTGGCGACGCCGACTTCCTGCTCTGGCTGGTCAGCGAGCGGATCGACGATCTCCACGAGTTGTCCTCCCGTCTCAACCGCACCCGGATGGCCGCGTACCTGGACTCGCCGTACAGCTACTTCTCGATGACCAAGCAGAGCATGTATGTCGAGAAGCACCGGCATGAGAACCAGGAGGGGAGGAGCAACCGGCTGGTGATCGCTCCCACCGGCCGCCGCTACCTGTTCGTATACCCGTTCGTGAAAACTCGCGCGTGGTACCGGCTGAGCGCCGATGAGCGGCAGCGGCAGATGAGCGAGCACATCGCCATGGGCCACAAATATCCGGGCGTGAAGATCAACACCACGTACTCATTTGGTCTCGACGATCAGGAGTTCGTGGTTGCGTTCGAGAGCGACTCCGTGGCCGACTTCCTCGACCTCGTGCACGAGATGCGCGGCAGCGAGGCTTCGACGCACACGGTCCGTGACGTGCCGTCGTTCACCTGCATCGCCATGGACGTCGACGAGGTGCTGTCCGCCCTCGGTTAGGCGGTGAGCACTGCGCGGCGGCGCTCGGCACCCTGGAGGGAGGCGAGCATGACCTCCATGATGTGCATCACCTTGACGTCCGGTGCGTACCGCGCGGCGCCGGCGCGAAGTTGCAGCAGGCACGAGATGTTCTCGGTGACCACGATCTCCGCGCCGCTTGCGCGGATGTTCTCGAACTTGCGACGCAGGATCGTCTCGCTGCGCTCCGGCTGACGGGCGAAGTATGTGCCCGCGCCGCCACAGCACATCGCGCGTTCATTCAGCGGCGCGACCTCGAGGTGCGGGATCTGCTCGAGCAGGCGCAGCATCGCGCCGCGCTCGGGACCGTCGATCGGCAGCGCGCACGGCTCGTCGATGGTGACGCGCCAGCGCAACGCACCGAGTGCGCCGCGCACCCCGTTGCGATCGAGGAAACCACTCGCCAGCGCGGTGTGGTGCGCGATTTCCCGGGCACGCGGGCCGACCTGACGATCGTCTCCGGCGATGCTCCCGTATTCGCGGTAGTGCTCGGTGCAGGACGCGGTGTCGCCGATGTACGCATCGACCTCGAGCGTGTTCAGCACGGCAGTGTTCTTGATTGCCATGTCCACCATCGCGTCGCGGTCGCCGAGCGTGCGCGCGGGCAGACCGCTGCACCCGAGTTGGGGGACATGGACGTCGTACCCCGACGCGAGGAGCACGCGAATCGTCGCCTCGGTCGCCTCGGGTGCCGTGAGATTCGACAGGCAGCACACCAGCATCGCCACGGTTCCGCGAACCGGCTGGGCGGGCTCGGGCAGGTCACCGAGCATCTGGTAGACAGTGCGGTCCGGCGGTGGGCCGCCCTGCTCGGCGAGCGCGCCGACGGTGCCGAGCCATGAGAGCAGCCCGGTGCGGCGGGCGAGACCGTACAGCCCAGTGCGCCGTGTGAAGCGCGCGAACCCGTGGAGCGCACGCAGCGCGCCTGGTCGCGGGAGCACGGTGCGCAGCGCGAAGGACTGCGCCCAGGGGTACCCCTCCTGCGCGTGGAGCTCCTGGCGCGCGCGACTCACGATGTGCCCGGTGGGAACGCGCGGTGCGCAGGCGGCGACGCAGTTGTCGCAGGTGAGGCAGGTGGAGAGCGGCCCGTCGGCGATGTCGCGCAGCTCGAGGCGGCCCTCCATCGCGTCGCGGATCAGCGCGATGCGCCCGCGGGCCGTTTCCCATTCCACGGGATTGACGACGTAGGCGGGGCACGTAGCCTGGCAGAGCGAGCACTTGTTGCACTCGCTTGCCGCCTCGTAGACGTCAGCAAGGAAGCGGGGGGTCGGGACGGCGGCACCGGCCATTGGGCCCGGATTGTAGACGAGATCGCGGACCGCTCCACCGGGCGCTGGCTGACCGCGCCGATCCGTAGAGTTGCGTCGATGATCGCGGACTACTACGTCGAACCCTTCACCGCGGAGGAGCAGCAGCTGCTCGCACCGCATGTCACCAACCTCGATCGTCCTGTGTTCGCCCTCACCAATCTTCCCCAGGTGACCGCAGCGGCGCTGTTCGCGCGATACAGCCGCAGCTCGAAGAGCCTGCGCCGGCTCCTCGTCGACGAGTTCCTCACCGGCACCGGCCCAATCGAGGCGACCGCCGCAGACGCCGGTCGCGCACGCGCGTCGGATCTGTTCGGCCGCGTGCTCGCCGAGTATGGCGACGACTCGGTCGCGCAGCTGGCGGGAGTGCACCTCGCCTGCGAGCAGGTCTCCCAGCCGCTTGCCAAGGCAATCGAGTGGGGGCGGCTCGCGGCCTACCTGGAACAGTCGACGCGCTACATCCCCTACACGGACCGCCGTGACGGCCACTACCGCTACATCCGTGATCGCGACGTGCTTGCGTCGCCGCTCGGGGCGACCTACGTCAGGGCGATGGACATGCTCTTTGACACCTACACGGAGTTGCGCGAGCCGCTCACCAGGCACCTCGACGAGACCCTGCCGGCGGAGGCAGACGCCGGCGCGCGCAAAAGAGCGATCCGGGCGCTGGCGCTCGACCTGATGCGGGGCCTGCTGCCGGCGGGGACGGTGAGCAACGTCGGCATGTTCGCCTCGCCGCAGGCGTACGAGCAGCTCGTCCTCCGTCTGCGCGCTCATCCCCTGCCCGAGGCCCGGGCATACGCGGAGCTGGTCAACAGCGAGCTGCAGAAGTTGATCCCCGAGTTCCTGACCCGGCTCGACCGCCCCGATCGAGGTGGCGTGTGGGTCGACTACCTGCGTGAGACCGCAGCCTCGCTCGTGAGTGACGCCGACCTTCTTGCGCCCGAGACCGAGTGGGGGCCACCCGGTGTGACCCTGGTCGACTGGGACGGGGATGGCGAGGAGCGCATCCTTGCCTCCGCCCTCTTCCCGTACTCGCACGCGTCGGAGGAGCGCCTGCTCGCCGCGGTGCGACCCCTGTCGGACTCGCGCCGGGCGGCGCTGTTCACCGCCGCGGTCGGGCATCGAGGCAACCGGCGGCATCGTCCCGGACGCGGCTTCGAGCACTGCGACTACACCTTCGAGGTCATCTCCGACTACGGCGCGTTCCGCGACCTGCAACGCCATCGCATGCTCACGGTGCAGTGGCAGGAGCTGACCCCGTCACTCGGCTATGAGGTGCCGGACGCGATCGTCGACGCAGGGCTCGGAGAGCGATGGCATGTCGCCGTTCGCGAGGCCGAAGCCGCATACCGCGAGATCGTCGATGCCTTCCCGCAGCAGGCCGGCTACCTCGTGACCCTTGGTCACCGCATGCGTTATCTGATCAAGCTCAACGCGCGCGAGGCGATGCACATGGTCGAGCTGCGCACATCGCCACAGGGTCACCCGAGCTACCGGCAGATCTGCCAGGAGATGCTCCGGCTCATCGACGAGGTCGCCGGCCATCACCTGGTCGCCGGCGCGATGCGATTTGCGGGCTCGGACGACGTGCACCTCCCCCGCTATGTCGCGGAAGCCGCGAGCACCGCAGCGACCGATTAGCGTCGCGCCGTCCGGTACCTCATGTCAATCTGATCGCGTGAAGCAACGCATCGCATCGATCGCCACGTGGGCGGGACACACGTATCCCGGGCGGTTGATTGCAGTATTCGGTTCGAGCCAGGCGGGCAACTACGCGTCGGGCCTGGCATTCAACGCCTTCCTCAGCATGTTTCCCCTGATCCTGGGGCTGCTCGCGATCCTCGGGTTCGCGACCCAATCACAGGGCGCACAGCACAGCGTGCTGCTCGCAATCCTCGCGTTCTTCCCGAAGGCCGCAGCTCCTGAGCTGAAGTCGGCGTTCGCCAGCGTCCACCACTACTCGGGACTCTTCGGCATCGTGGGCGTTGTCGGTCTGCTCTGGAGCGGCAGCAGCCTGTTCACGTCGATGGAGTTCTCGCTCGGCATGGTGATCGGGGCTCGACAGCGGAGCTTCTTGCGGCAACGGGCCATGGCGCTGGTGATGACCATCCTATTCGTCGTGTCGCTGGTTGCCACGGTCGGGGTCAACTCGCTGATCAACATCGGCGGGCTGGGCTGGCTCTTTGACCCGATCGTGGGGCTGATCGTCTGGTACGCATTCATGCTGGCTGTCTATCGCCTCGTCCCGAACCGCACGTACCGGGTACGCGAGTCGTGGCCGGGCATCGTCATCGCCGGCACCGCCATGGAGGTGCTGACCCTGCTCTGGCCCTTCTACACGCACATCGCCAAGGGCTTCTCGACCTACGGAGCGGCACTCGCGCTGTTCTTCCTGCTCGCCAGCTGGCTGTATTTCCTGGCGGAGTTCATCCTCCTGGGCGGGGCGGCCAACCTCATGCATGCCGGCGAGCCCGACGTCCCCGGCCTCTTCGGCGTGCCCATCTCGCGTCGAGCGCCCGTCGCGGAAGGGTCTCGGACCAGTGGCGGGGTTTCCCCGAAGGGAGCGTGACGTATGATTGTCAACACCATGGCAATTACCTCTCCGTCCATCGTCACGATCTCCGACGCCGCCCGTGAGCAGCTCAAGGGCCTCATCGCCGACCAGCCGGCCGATCGCGCACTCGGACTTCGGGTCTTCATCCAGTCCGGTGGATGCTCCGGCTTCTCGTATGGGATGGGCCTGGATGAGAATCCGCCGCGCGAAGACGACCAGGTCGTCGACGTCGACGGGGGCATCAAGGTGTACGTGGACGCGTACTCGTCCCAGTACCTCCAGGGCGCCGAGATCGACTACGT